>Ga0272442_10009115_pt1 | contig 12464 bp, 12 predicted proteins | sample SSMForm2O_FD_200262 | JGI IMG/M metagenome (GOLD analysis project Ga0272442, IMG submission 200262) | Marine sediment archaeal communities from Little Sippewissett salt marsh, Falmouth, MA, United States - SSM-Form-2O | ecosystem: Environmental > Aquatic > Marine > Wetlands > Sediment ... | reverse complement strand
AATATCGGTGGAAGTGTACCCTTCGGTGGTTATATTCAGCGCCATGCGGAACGATGGGGGATTGGGGGCGCCGGGATTCTGGGCATCCTTTTCGCCCTCTCCTTCTGCCCCATATCGGCGGCCCTCTTCTTCGGCAGCCTCTTTTCCATTGCCGTCACACATAATTCTCCCATCGTCATGCCGCTGCTCTACGGCATCGGCACAGCACTTCCTGTCCTTGCCTTTGCACTATTCCTCGCCTTTGCGACACACCTTGCAGGAAAGGCACTCGATAGACTTTCAGTCTTCGAAGTCTGGGCGCGAAAGATCACTGCCGTTGTATTTATACTGGCAGGGTTCTATATCGGCTATACCTATATATCTCTCTTGTAACCAACAAGCCTTTTCGGGGAATTAAGGGGACATCCATGATAAGTAAAGTCACCGGCGCATCACGAATATGTGTATTCGATAGCACAGCCCCTAAATGGCAAGGTCCGGCGGGAAGATCTTCATTGAAGCAGATCTATGTTCAGAAAGCTTATCGTTTCAGGCTACCCGGATTTCAGAGGGACGGGTGTAGTCCGCCCCTTTTCTATCAACAGACAGCATGTACGCCAGTTCCCGCATCTCTTCTGAAAGCATGTGGCATTCAGGAAGAAGATCCACCCGTAACAGATCGACTATCTTTTCGGCATCGGCACGGTCATTCTTCTTTTTTGCAGCAGTGATGGCCTTCAGCATCTCGGGATGAGCCACCTTCAGCGCAATGGCGTGGGGTTTCAGAAAGTCATAGACCCATCCGGTGAACATGGTCGCCTCCATCGCACCGATCCAGGGTCCCGGCAGACTCTTGACCCATTCACTCAGTGACTGCCTGTCGGCGCCTGTCTTGCCCTGATCAACCAGACACCCGTCTATGGTTTTCATACAATATGCTATTGTTCTCTTGTGAATGTCCAATCCAATGTAGTAATATCGTTCCATGGAAACCTCCTTGTGGTAGCATTCTGGGCGAGTTTATCTCGACCCAGCTGCTTTTTAAGCACTGTGCACCGCCGGGAGGTTTCCTTCAATACCTATTACTTATGCATTCTAACATAACACGTAATTATCCAATGATTTTAAATAACCAGGTGAAAACAATAACCGCATCAATAACCGGTGTAATGTTTGCGTTTTTTTTGAATTAACGGATTATTACGTAGAAGGATTGAATGGGAGCTCCCCGCCGCACGCGGCGGGGAATGGTCTCGCTGTTCAGTTCAAGTCCGGAAGAAGCAAACCAACAGCTTAAATAATCAGTCATATACCTCCTGCGAGCGGAGGCATATGACTATCTCTTTGATCCCTAGGACGTGGTCTCCTTTTCTTTCTCTTCGGGCTCCAGTTTCTCTTTCATCCGGTTCACATCATATTCATGCAGTGTGAAGGGATAGTCGTTTTCCGATGAAATGGAGGGATACTTTTTGGACTCCTTATCCTCTTTGGCGAAGATGGAAAGGGTGTATACCTTCTTCCCCGTCATCTTATAGATGTATATGGGATCTTTCAGGTCTTCCTTTGTCTTGTCCTCTATATACTCCTCACCGCTCATATCGGAAATAATATTGAGCAGTTCACCGATCTTTGTGCTGTCGGCCCGTTTTCCCTCCGCATCTTCCCAGGCCGCCTGTTCTTTATCCGTTCCATCGACGCGCGTCAGTGTGATCCACTCTTTGTCCTTGAATACCTCTATCTTCTTTATTTCCTTCTTGTCGAAGGCCATGATGACCTTGTCTCTCAGCTCATCGGCATCCTGGTCGAATTTTGATTCGTAACTCCCCGTGGTCTGGTACACCCTGAAGTCACCGGGAATCTTCGTAAAGGTATGGTGGTAGGTTGACGCCTCTTTGCCGATCTCCATATGTCGCACCAGCTTCTCTCCGGTCCATGCCTTCACTGTTATCTTCGTATCATCGGTGAGATCATATCGCTCGTAGTTCTTTGATTCCGACACGAGAGCGGTATGGGTGACTGTCTGTATCAGTTCCACCATGTCCTTTATCTTCTTCTCATCGGCAGGATATTCCTTCGGTCCCACATACCATTTCCCGTCCTTCTTGGTGACGATGACGGTCTTACCCGCCTTTGTTATCTCAATCTTCGAGATGGTATCACCTGCCACGTCCGGCATTGACGGCAGTTCATAACTGCTCCTGTCGGAACTGTGAAAGACCAGATAGGCCACGAGTGCAACCACGATGACTGCCAGTATCAGGTATTCCTTCTTCATCTTCATAATAACATCCTCACCTATTTCTGAAACATTGCCTGAATGCGCTTCTTCTTCGATATTCTGCGCACCAGCACGATCACACCAAACAGTACGACAAACAAGGGCAGCACTGCGATGTTGAATGTCTTGACGAAGGTTTTCACCGCCGAATCGGTCTCGTAGAGCGGGTTGAACCCCTGTTCCTTGCTCCGCATGGCGGCTATGCTGCCCCTGTCATTGAGATAATCGATTACATTGAGGACGAACATGGCATTGGGACTCCTCCCCTCTTCGTCGAGCATGCTGTCTTTCAGCAGTTCAGACGAAGCGACGATGAATATCTTGGCCGGTTTGCCCTGCTCCAGGAAGGCACTCTCACCCGTGATCTTCGTTGCGTCGATGGCCGGTGCCGGTTTTTCCTCTTTCGCATCGCCCTCATCGGCCTTTTCCCCGGGCTTTGCCTCTTCCTGTTTCATTGACGGCATGGGTTTACCCTTGAAGTAACTGGTAAATGCACCCTCCAGGATGTAGGCAAGGGGCTTGCTCTCCATTGTTTCATCCCCTGCGGGCGGTTTGAGCATCATGGGATTCAAGTTGATATTGTCCTTCATCTCCCATGACTCATCGGATGACGAGATCAGCCGGTGTGCCGTGATCCCCATATCCTTGATCCGGTCTTCATCCAGCTTCAGCGGAGATATCTTTATCGTGATGAGCCCCTTGATGTCTTTCATGAAGTCCAGATCGTTGTTTATGAAATCCTGCCTGATGATGGGGGCATAGTAGATCTCCTTTTCACCGCCGCCATATTCCTTGGGCAGACGCTGCTTGTAACAGCGCTTGTCGAGGACGTAAGACTTCCCGATGGTGACACCATAGTGTGCGAGGAGTTTTTCGAGCCCCGTGTCCAAGGGCACATAGATGGGCTGGCGCTGGTAGGGATTCTGCGCAGAGGGCATGATCTCATTGAAGGCGTCGGCGAAGATCGCCAGATTCTTGCCGCGCATCAGGAACTGATCTATCTGGTACAGTTCATAGTCGGTAAATTTCTTCTTCGGGCTTGCAATGACAAGGGTATTGAAGCCGTCGGCAAGGGGACCGTCCTTGAGATTCACATCTCTCATGGAGTAGTTCTGCCCCACCAGTGTGTTGAATATCTTGATCTCATCCTGCGGCGGCGCACCCGGTGCCGGCTGCGGATAGGGCGATCGCTTCAGCGTACCGTGATCCGCCAGATAGCCCATGTTTTCATTGATATCGATGAGAGACTCCAGATTGGCCTCGATGATGTTCTCCAGCCGTGACGGCTTCACCAGGTCATACTGCGTCCCGATGATGGGTATCTGCAATACATTGAGGAGCTGTGTCTCCACCTTTTTGTCTCCATATTCCATGACGAGGCCGATGATGCCCTCGCCCGCCTCGATCTTCTTTTCGGGAACGGCCGGCCACTTGAGTCCCGAAAAATTGAATTTCTCAGACACCTCTTCAAGGTTGTTTTCCTTCGTCGGATCGATGTATCGGAACTGGAGCTTGTCGTAATTTTTCTTGTTCAGCTTCTCGACGACTTCTTCTATCTTCCCGGGGAACTGCGGCATTTCTTTCAATCCCATGAGCGGGGCAACCGCCTGCAGGGATGAAGAGAGGTAGAGGTCCACCTTCACCTTTTCGGTGAGATTCAAGAGGGCGCTGATCTTGTTGTTCATCTTCTGGATGGCCGTCGTAATCTCGTACTCCAGTCCCTCCGTCGTCGTGATGGTAGGGATACGCTCTATGATGTCACCGTGAATGAGCACGAGTCCCATGAAGGCCTTCTTGAATTTTATCTCATCCTTCTCCACCAGCTGGATCTGAACGGGATAGATGCCGTAGCCCTCCGCCTGCTCACGGTTTTCCTCCGTGCCCGTGAGGGCACCGTCTTCCTCGGGGGTCACGTCATAAAAGCTGTAATTGAAATAGCGGTTTGCATTGACGGCATATTCTTCGAGAAGGTCTCGGAGATACCGTTCCGTGCCGTTATGCGGCGCCGGCAGATTTTTTGTAAAAAACACCTTTATCGTCAGCGGTTCCGAAAGCGTGGAGACGACCTCCCTGCTCACGTCTGATATGGAATAGATATTGTTTCTCGTCAGGTCGGCCCTGAAAAAGAGCGTCACTCCCGCCACGTTGATCAGTACAATAACAACGAAGTATATGAAGAACTTTATATATTTTCCGGATGTCTTGTATATGCCCATGGTATGCTCCTTATCTTTTTTCCTGCATTACGATGTGTGTTGCGTAGAGACCGATGAAGACGACGCTCAGGAAATATAACAAGTCTCGTGAGTCCAGTATGCCCTTGGCGATGTTCTGGAAGTGGTTGTCAGCGGAGAGATACCCGATGACACCCAGGATCGTCTTGGGAAAGAAGAAGAGCATCTTATTTATCATGGTCAGCACAAAACATATGGACGTTCCCATCATGAAGGCAATGATCTGGTTTCGTGTCAGCGACGACGCAAATACCCCGATGGCACTGTAGGCCGCCGCCAGGAGGATACCGCCGATATACCCGCCCACGACGGGCCCCCAGTCGAGATCACCGATCAGTGAAACGGTGATGGGATAGGCCAGCGTCGGCACGAGCATGACCCCTACGAAGGCAACGGCGGCCAGAAACTTGCCCGCGATGACATCGAGATAGGTCACCGGCATGGTCAGAAGGATTTCATAGGACCCGACGTGCAGTTCCTCCGAATAGAGCCGCATGGTAATGGCGGGGATAACGAAGGAAAAGACGATGGGAAGCAGATTGAAAAAGTTTCTCAGATCCGCACGGTTATAGATGAAAAACCCCGCGAAGAAAAACCACCCCGTCACCAGCAGAAAGAGGGCAATGACGATATAGGCAATGGGGGATAAGAAATATGCTCCGAATTCCTTCTTGAAAATATGTATGGCCTGTCGCATGTTAGTACTCCTTCGTCAGTTCTCGGAATATGGTCTCCAGTGTCCGTGTCTCCCGATGAAATTCAACAAGGACCCAGTCTGTCTGTTTGATTATACGATAGATCTCTGCCCGGGGATCGCTATCCGATCGGACCGTCAGTTTCATGCTGACTGCCCCGTTGGAACCGGCGTCAAGTTGATCGATGCTGACAACACCGTCGATCCCTGCAAGGGCGTCACTGACCTGCTGAAACTCCGCATCGAGGAGGGAGAGGGAAACGAAACTCTCTGCACCCGCGGACTGTTTGATCACCGCGGTACTGTCATCGGCAACGATCTTCCCCTTGTCGATGATGATGATACGGTCACAGGTGGCCTCGACCTCACTCAGTATGTGTGTGGAGAGCACCACTGTCTTTTCCTTCCCGATCTTCTTGATAATCTGCCGTATTTCCACAATCTGGTTCGGGTCGAGGCCCGATGTCGGTTCGTCCAGTATGAGTATCTCGGGATCGTTCATCATGGCATGGGCCAGCCCGACCCGCTGTTTCAACCCCTTTGACAGTTCGTCGACGACCTTGTGCATGATATCATTGAGGCCGCAGATGTCTGCCAGATGACGAATCCTGTCGTCTCGCTCCTCCTTTTTGATACCCCTGATCCGTGCAACATACTGGAGGTAATCATAGACGAGCATGTCGTTATAAATCGGAGCCGATTCGGGTAGATAGCCGATGAGTTTCTTGATATCCAGCATGTTGTCGTCAATGGTATAATCCTTGATCCGGATATCTCCCGCTGTCGGGGCTATGTATCCCGTCAGTATCCGGAGTGTCGTCGTCTTCCCTGCACCATTGGGACCCAGCAGCCCCAGGATCTCCCCCCGGTGAATATCGAAGCTGATCTGATCAACGGCACAGAAACCATCATAGTACTTTGTCAGGTTTTCGACGTGTATCATATAGTTCTCTCCTCTTTTTGTGTCTTCCGACATCTCGGCCGAAATGATATATGCAGCGCTCGCATACCCCGCCGCGAGCAGCGGAAATATGCTCATTGTTCAGTTCAAAATGTCCTTAATAAATAGTATTGAATTGCGCATGTCAATACATTTCTTATATTATTTTTTAAATGGGACTTGTCAAGCCGACTTGGTATCGAATTTGTCACAAAATAATGCTATAGAGGGTTCATGAAGACACCCGAGGGAAAACGCTGCATGCGGTGCGGCACCTGCTGTCTTTCAGGCCTGTTTTTTTATATACGAGACGAAGACATCGATCGCTGGAATCGGGATGGCAGGGATGATATCTTGCACGTCATCGATAATCTGCAGGCCGTCTGGGCGGGTGATCACTTTGTTTCCGCCCGGGACGGGACCTTTCTCCATGGCTGTCCCTTTCTTGAATGGGAGGGAGACATATACCGCTGCTCCATTTACGATACGCGTCCCCGGGTATGCAGGGAATATCGACCCGGATCGTCACGAATATGTCCACAGTATTACAGGAAACCATGATTCAGGAACACACAGAAAAGAGTGACCTCAAAAATATGACGCTTGAGGAGATAGCGGCCTTTATCTCCCGTCAGGGCAAGGAGAAATACCGTGCCCGGCAGATCATAAAGTGGCTCTATCAGCACGGTGCCACCTCCTTCGACGAGATGACCAACATCTCGAAACAGTGCAGAACCGAACTCGATGAGACCGCCACCATCAGTACACTGCCCATTGAGCGGACAGAAGAATCCGTCGACGGCACCAGGAAATTTCTATTCAGACTGTCCGACGGCGAGCATATCGAGAGCGTCCTCCTTCGGGAAAAGAACCACTGGACCATCTGCATCTCCACGCAGGCGGGATGCGCCATGGGATGCCAGTTCTGTCTCACCGGGCGGTTCGGTCTCACCAGGAACCTCCTGCCCTCGGAAATCGTCGGCCAGATCGTGGCGCTCCGCTTCAACACCCCCGAGGGGATGGACATCAAGAACATCGTCATGATGGGCATGGGGGAACCGCTGGCCAACTATGATAACGTATTGAAGGCCATAGAGATCATTACCGTGGACGCATGCGCCGCCTTTTCGACGCGCCGCGTCACCGTGTCCACCTGCGGCATCGCCCCCATGATCGAACGACTGGGGCGGGACACATCGGTCAACCTCGCCGTATCGCTGAACGCCCCCGACAATGAGACACGGGACCGTCTCATGCCGATCAACCGGACCTATCCCCTGGAGACCCTCATCGAGGCATGCCGCACCTTTCCCATGCCCCGACGACGCCGGATCACCTTCGAATACATCCTCATCGCCGGCGTCAACGACTCCGACAGACAGGCGCGGCAACTGGCGGCCCTTATGCGGGGCGTCAGGTGTAAATTCAACCTCATCGCCTTCAATGAATTTCCCGGATCGGATTTCCGGACACCCTCTCAGAACAGAATAGACTCATTTCGTAGCATATTGATACAACACAACTACACAGCCGTTACCCGTGCCAGCAAGGGGCGGGACATCCTGGCGGCCTGCGGGCAGCTGAAGGGGACGGCGGCGGTGTAACGGTCACGATTCCACGGATTCCTTAGGTCCAGAGGTGAGTATGGAACATGTCATTATCATCGGCGGAGGGGGAACGGGGGCCGCGCTGGCCCACGATCTCTCACTGCGGGGATTCGAGGTCAGTCTCTTTGAAAAGGGGGGACTCGTCTCCGGCACGACGGGCAGGCATCACGGTCTCCTCCACAGCGGCGCACGGTACGCCGTCCACGATCCCGGCGCCGCCCGGGAGTGCGCGCGTGAAAACGCGATTCTCCGCACCATCGCTCCCGGTGCCATTGAACAAAACGGCGGCCTCTTCGTCGCCATCGATGACGCCGACGTTGCCTATGCCCGCGATCTCATCGATCACTGCCGCCGGTGCGACGTCCCGGTGAGGGAAATAGCGCTATCCCATGCGCTGACCATTGAGCCGGCACTCACCCCCGACATCAGGTACGTACTGGAGGTCTCCGACGCCACCGTCGATGCCTGGCGTCTCCCGCTCCAGTTTTTCGCCACTGCCCGCGCCGCGGGGGCAGCGATTCACCAGTTCTCCGAGGTGACTGGCATCCTCCGCAGCGGTGACTGCGTTACCGGCGTCAGGGTCCGTGATCACCGGCGACAGATCGATCACGATGTCACCGGCGATGTGGTCGTCAATGCCGCCGGCGCCTGGGCGGGCCTTGTCAGCGGCCTGGCCGGCATCCCGCTTTCCATCCAACCGGCACCGGGCGCCATGGTATCCCTGAAGGGGCGCCTCACGGACCGGGTCATCAACAGGCTGCACCGTCCCGGTGAAGGGGACATCATCGTGCCCCAGCGCAATTGCACCATCCTGGGCACCTCCATATGGCACAGTGATGATCCCGACAGCTATGATGTACCGCCGGAAGACGTGGAGAGACTGATTGCTGCCTGCGCGGTCATGGTCCCGTCGATACGCGACGCCGCCGTTCATGCCGCCTGGAGCGCCGTCCGTCCCCTCATGGGAACGGGTGACACCGATCTCTGGCAGGCGAGCCGCGATTTCGAGTGTTACGATCATGCCGTCACGGACAACCTCGAAGGCCTCGTATCGGTCATCGGCGGGAAGGCGACCACCATGCGGTCCATGGCCGAAGAGACGGCCGATCTCATATGCCGGAAAACGGGGAGAGACATCCCCTGCCGGACGGCCACGGAAAAACTGCTCAACTACCGATTGTTTTACCGGAGCGAATCATGAAGGGCAGACACATCATTTTCAGGATCTTGCGTTACCGGGAGGCGATCATCGATCCCCCGCAGTTCCAGGATTTCGAGCTGACCGTGACGGACACCATGACGGTCCTGGAATGCCTGGAAAGGATCCGCCGGGAACAGGACCCCTTCCTGATGTACCGGAAATCCTGTCATCACGCCTCCTGCGGCACCTGCGCCTGTGTCATCAACGGCACGGAGCGTCTGGCCTGCGTTACCCCTGTCTTCGCCCTCGACACCCCCGTCGTCACGGTGGAACCCTTGCGCGGTTTTCCCTGTATCGGTGATCTTGCCGTGGACATGACAGATTTCTATCGCCACATCTCGTCGGACTGGTCATACCTGACCGGTGTCTCCCGGAATGACGGCAGCGGTGCACTGCGATTTGAGGACTGTATCGAATGCGGCGCCTGTGTCTCCGCCTGTCCCGCCATGGAACGGGAGGACGCCTTCATGGGACCGGCGGCACTGGCACTGATCCACCGGGAGATCGAGAAATCCCCCGACGGGAAGGAATCGCTCCTCGCACTGGCAGGCGGCCCTCATGGTGAGCAGTGGTGTGAACGGGCACTCGATTGCAGCCGGGTCTGTCCATCGGGCGTCTACCCGGCACAGCACATTGCCCTCTTGCGGAAGATGCTGGGGAAATGAGTGGAGGATCCTTCACCCTGCGCGCAGTGCGTCATAGACTGCCTGTCTCATGACCCCGACGGGGGCCTCACTGCCGGTCCATAACTCGAACTGCAGGGCCCCCTGATAGACCAGCATGGCAACACCGTCTATGGTGTCACACCCGTGCAGACGGGCGGTCTTCAGCAGCTTCGTCTCGAGGGGATTGTAGACGATGTCCATGACCACCATGCCCGCCTCCAATACACCTTCCGTCACGGGCATGTCATCGATCCGGGGATACATGCCCGCCGATGTCGTGTTGATCAGGACGGGGGCATCGATCCCTGTCATATCGGCGAGGGGCACAAACCGGGCCCCCAGTTCGCGCGCCAGACCTTCTCCCCGTGGAACACTCCGATTGGCGATGATGGGGCGCCCCCCTGCCGATTGCACGCCGTAGCCGACGGCCCGTGCGGCCCCACCGGCCCCCAGGATCACCACGTCCCTGCCCCTGATGTCCGTCTTTTCCGCCAGTGCCCTGACGGCCCCCGGGGCATCGTAATTGTACCCCGTCAGGACCCCGTCGCGATTGATCACCGTGTTCACCGCCCCGATCCGCCGTGCCTCGCCATCGACGTCGTCGAGACAGGCCATCACCGACTCCTTGAAGGGAATCGTCACGCTGACACCCCCGATACCGAGCGCCCGGACACCATGCAGTGCCGCTGCTATGTCGGATACGGCAAATGCCAGATAGGCACCATTGTACCCCACGGCGGCGAAGGCACTGTTGTGCATGACGGGACTGAGGCTGTGACCCACGGGATTGCCGACGATACCATAGAGGGATGTTGTGCCGTCCATTCCCGTCTCCCTATCGGTTTTCACTGACGAGGGCCATCGCGGCCCGCAGGCCCATGAGATAACTCTCCGGACCCAATCCGACGATCTGTTCCTGTGCCACCGGCTCAATCACGGAAAGACGTCTGAACTCTTCCCTGGCGTGGATATTCGACATGTGGACCTCGATGATGGGGACATCCAGTATCTCCAGCGCGTCTCGTATGGCATAGCTGTAATGCGTCCAGGCACCGGGGTTGATGACAACGGCATCGATATGCTCTTCATGGGCCCGATGAATGCGCTCGATCATCTCCCCCTCGTGGTTGGTCTGGAAAGACTCGACGCTGCATCCCAGTGATGCGGCGAGGTCCGCCATCTGCGCGTCTATCTCTGCCAGCGTGTCGGTACCGTACCGGGCGGCATCACGTTTCCCCAGCATATTCAGATTGGCCCCGTGAAGGACCAGTATCCGTTTCATTGTATCATCTCCCCTGCCCTCAATTGTCTTATACGGCGACATTGTTCACGCATACCCACCCGGCCATTATCAAGACGGGTGCATACATAAAATAGTTTCAGGGCTGCAGAAAAAACATACTAAAGTCTTCTTCTAAAGGCGAGCATTTTTCACGTTCCCCACCGGTATGACAGGACATACATGCCTGCAACCCCTGTGAGACAGTAAAAAACAACCGTCAACGCCGGTGACAGCTTCCTGTTATTCTCGCTGGTTTCCATCATCATCGAATACTCCATTTAAAAAAAGAGCATACTTTTCAGTCGGGTATGCTGAATACTGCCGGGGACAGGAGGGATGCACGATATTTTGCGGTCATTCTTTGTAAAAGAATCTGCTTGCCCCGGCTACTTCAGCGGGCGTACCCCCGTGCAAAGTCGAAATCCGCGATGCAGTCGAAATGATTGTTACCCGGCATAGCTCAAAATAAATTGTGAAAGGGTTGATTTTCTATTTTTGCTTTAGTATAATGTGTTCCACTGAGTGACTCAGTTGCTGGTTCAATGAGCGTAACGGGAAACCATTATATCGCATGGCAGGACAGTTATGGACTTGCAGCCAATAAAAAAACGTCGCCTTTCCGAATTTGCAATTGATGAACTAAGAAAATTTATTACCAGTAACAACCTTAAAGAAGGAGACAAGCTGCCTTCTGAAAGGGAACTTGTTGAAAAGCTGCAGATAAGCAAAGGCTCCTTGAGGGAAGCCTTGCGTATGCTGGAGATTACAGGTCTGGTCGATGTAATGCCCGGGAAGGGAATATTCGTCAGGAGCCTTACCGGTGATCTTGTTGTTCCCCTTTCTTCATGGGTCACAAGGAACAAAGAGGAGCTATACAGACACTTTGAAGCGCGTTTGATCATCGAGCCTGAAGTAGCCGCGTTGGCCGCGCGAAGAATATCCAAAAAATTCATCCATCGCATCAAGCAAAATATTCTCCTTCAAAAAAGTTATCCCGAAACCGAACTCGTACCCATAATCAGTGCCGATATAGAATTTCATCGTCTTGTTTCCGAAGCCGCAAATAACGAGACCATAAGCATGCTCATGAACTCCCTTGCCAGGATCTCATTCCATGGATGGAAGGCTGCATTGCGTGTAGAGGGCAGGAATGAATCAGCCGTTGAGGAACACACTCAACTGCTTGACTTTCTTGCCAAACACGATGAAGATGGCACACGAACCGCCATGCGGGAACATATGCTTCATTCCATTCGTTTGTTGAAGGAGCGGGGGTTGAATTCCCTGGATTAGAAAGGGATATTTTTCATCCTGAAGTCAGTGAATAGTATTAATCGGAAAACCGTCATGTGAAGGGAGGTGACTTACAACTTATCGATATTACACATCATACAAACGCCGCAACCCCTATCTAAGCCATGTCCATACGTTTGAATGCGTTCCAGATGGGAGGAACAAACAGATCAAGTATCACAGGTAGAACTGGTGTATGAGTCAAACATTGGAAGGCAACGTTACCCACAGTCAATTTCCGCTTTCATGTTCTTTCCGGCTTCTACTGATCCAGTACACACACTTACTTGT
>Ga0272442_10009114_pt1 | contig 12466 bp, 17 predicted proteins | sample SSMForm2O_FD_200262 | JGI IMG/M metagenome (GOLD analysis project Ga0272442, IMG submission 200262) | Marine sediment archaeal communities from Little Sippewissett salt marsh, Falmouth, MA, United States - SSM-Form-2O | ecosystem: Environmental > Aquatic > Marine > Wetlands > Sediment ... | reverse complement strand
CGCTGGCACACCTGCCCCAATTCCGGGCCCATCAACGCCTCCAATCCTTGCAGCGAGTACATGTTTATGGACGACTCGGCCTGCAACCTGGCCTCCCTGAACCTGATGAAATTCCGCAAGGAAGACGGTTCCTTCGACGTCAAGGCGTTCAAGAAGGCGGTCCGCCTCTTCATCATCGCCCAGGAAATCCTCGTCGATAACGGCAGCTACCCCGACAAGGCCATCACCTTCAACAGCCATCAGTACCGGCCCCTGGGTCTGGGCTTCGCCAACCTCGGCTCGCTCATCATGAGCCTGGCTTTACCCTACGATTCCGACCAGGCGCGGGCCCTGGCCTCGGCTATCAGTGCTATTATGACCGGTACCGCCTATGCCGCCAGCAGTGAAATGGCCGCCCTGAAGGGGCCCTTCCCCGAGTTCGAGAAGAACAAGGAGGCAATGCTCAAGGTCATCAGCATGCACCGCCAGCACGCCTGCGACATCCCCGAGACCCATTGTGCGGACTACCTGCGCAACGCCGCCAAGGACGCCTGGGATGCCGCCCTCGATGCGGGTACCAAGGTCGGCTTCCGCAACGCCCAGGCCACGGTTCTGGCTCCGACCGGCACCATCGGTTTCCTGATGGACTGCGACACCACCGGCGTCGAGCCGGACATCGCTCTGGTCAAGTACAAGCTGCTGGCCGGCGGCGGGATGCTCAAGCTCGTCAACAAGACCGTGCCGATGGCACTGGAGCGGCTCGGCTATACCCCCGAGGACATCAAGGCCATTTGCGACTACATCGACGAAAAGGAAACGATTGAGGGCGCTCCCAAGCTCATCGACGACCAGTTGCCCGTATTCGACTGCGCTTTCAAGCCACGCAACGGCAAGCGCTTCATAAAATACGTCGCCCATCTGCGAATGATGGCCGCGGTGCAGCCGTTCATCTCCGGCGCCATCAGCAAAACGATCAACATGCCCAAGGAGAGCACGACCGAGGATATCATGGCCGCCTACGTCGAAGGCTGGAAACTGGGACTCAAGGCGGTCGCCATTTATCGGGACGGCTCCAAGCGGCTTCAGCCTGTCTCGACCGACAAGCACAAGGACGAGAAGGCCAAAGCGGCGGCCGCGGCCGAGGTCGCTGCGGCCCGCCCGTTCCGCAGAAGGCTGCCGGACACGCGGCAGAGCATTACGCACAAATTTTCCGTGGCCGGGCACGAAGGCTACCTGACGGTGGGGCTATACGAGGACGGTCAGCCTGGTGAGGTTTTCATCACCATGGCCAAGGAGGGCAGCACCGTCGGGGGCCTTATGGACGTGATCGGCACCTGCACGTCCATGGCGTTGCAGTACGGCGTGCCTTTGATTACGCTGGTCGACAAGTTCCGACACGCCCGGTTCGAACCCTCCGGCATGACTTCGAACCGGGATATCCCGTTCGCCAAGAGCCTGATCGACTACATCTTCTGCTGGCTCGGCTGCCAGTTCATCCCGGGCTACGCCGATAGGAACCTGCCCAATCGCACGCCGACGACCGAGGCCGCCGGCAACAAGACCAACACCACCGCGCGGATGCTCGTCGAGAAGACCAAGGACCTCGCCCATAAGATCGCCGAGGCCAAGGCCGCCGGAAACAAGAAGAAGGCGTCCAAGCGCAGCGGCTCCAACGGCGAGGAGCCGGCCCCCGATATCAAGCAGATGCCGGTCATAGACGCCAACCGCCTCATGGGCGAGCCGACCGGCCGAATCGCCAGCCTCGTCGCCGCCGCCGTCCAAACCGACGGCCAGACGCAGGCCGAGGCAGCGGTCATGGAACAGTTCAACGCCCAGTTCACCCACTTCGGCGATGATGCCCCCGCCTGCGACATCTGCGGCGCCATCACCGTGCGAAACGGAACCTGCTACAAATGCTTCAACTGCGGTAACTCCATGGGATGCTCGTAGAATTGATGATTGCGTCGTTCATTGCGTAGGAGGTCAACATGGGTGGCTTGCGAAAACTCAGGAGGAGAGGGGCCGGAGAATATGCGGTCGAGCCGCTGCATCTCACATCTGCACCCCGCGGCAGAAAGCTCTCGGCCGTCATCCTGGACTATGCCCGCCCGTTGATCGACAACGTTGATGACGATCAGTTTCGAATTGCCATCGGAATAGCGATCATGTGTTGGAACGTCGCCCTGTCCCCGGAGGAGGAGCAAAAAGAAAAACTGCGCCTTCTCTGCAAGGAGATGGCCAAGATGGCCAAGGGCGCACCAGGGGGGTTCGCCGACGAGGCGAAAATGTGGACGCAGTGGCTGGTAGAGCGTAAGAAAACGCTGTTCGCAGATGATCGCAGGATGGTCTTGAACTACAACGTCGAGAACAGAGGCGATTCCCATCACCTCCAGGTCGCCTCAACCCTCGCACCCCTGCACCCCACCGACGGCGCCTGAACCGCAACAGTCGCAGGGCCGTGCACCGCAGGCCGAACGAATCCGTTGCAAAGGCCCCCTGTTGCGGTAGAACGATGAGCATGGCTGACCACCGGGTGCGTGCCCTGCGGATGGCCGGCCAGGGCTGCGTGTTCTACGGCGCAGCGGAATTTAGCCGAGACGCCGACCGTCCGGCAGGCCAAGACGTTCCGTAGCTACAGGCCCAGTGTTCGATGTGGGCCACCCGGCGGCCGACGCGCCGCTTTCGCCTCGCTCGTCAGTATCAACGCCTGCTTCGGTTGCGGGGATAAACGACAGCGAGCTGCCAGCCCCTCCGGCGGATCTTGCGGCGGCGTCTTCTGTAGATGATGATGCCAATGGCGGGGATCGCGCCCAGGCCCACCAGGCCGGCTTTGGCTTCTGCCGGGATGAAATCGGTGATTTTCAGTTCCGTGTAGTCATCCGGAATCTCCGGATCGAAGATCCCTTCCGGAAGCTCGGAATTCCATTGGAAGTCGTAGCCTCTGACTTCGCAGTGCAGCTCTTCGAATCCCGTCAGCAGTCCGCGTCCCGTGTTGAATTCTCCCTCGAAACCTACGGGCAAGGAAGATTCCACATCGACCCAGATTCGAGCGGTTATCTCTCTGACGGGAAACAACCACGGAAGCGGCTCGGGAAACGGGAAGAGAGCACTGAGATCGGACGATTCGAATCCTTCCACGTCGAAGTTGTCAAACCTGGCTCGCCCCAGCTTCTTATATTGACCCGCTGTCAAATACTCGACCAGGCCGCGAGGGCTGATCGCTCCCAATACCAGGTCGAACATTTCCCCGGGTAGTGAGACCCTTCCATACTTTTTCTCAGGATGGGCGATTAACATGCCCCGCTGGGTCTCCTTGAGAAGATAGACTTGTGCTTTCAGCGCCCCCTCGTCATCAAATACATCCTCAGCGACGCCGTATTCTTCAGAAGCATACTTCACGCAGCTAAACGTCACGGTACTGACCTCGGGACGGGACTCTTCCTGGTCTATCTCTGAAAAGATGTATTCCTCCTTATAGATGAGAGTGTGCGTCTCACGGACCTTGTCGACGACCTCGCCCCAAACGACGCTGCCCTGGTTCGATGTTCCGAAGGGGTTCAGCAGGACCAACGCGGCCGCAAGTGTGACGACCGCCGCGGCTGAATATCTCGTCACTTTGCTTTCCATGATCGTTCTCCATATCTTCCCGCGTGATTCGGATTTCCCCTTGCGAGTCCGTGGCCCGGACACGCCCGGCTCCGGCGGCTCGGCGGCCAGCCTGTCCAGCCATTTCGCGCGGTCGAATTCGACCTTGCCGATGTCGGCGGCCCGGGCGATGGTTTCGTCCAATCGGTCCTCGTCATTGCTGTGGTTCACGGTTCTGTCTCCGTCGATGCCCGCCGCTGCAATTCCCGGCGGACCCTGTCCCGGGCCCGCCTGAGCCTGCCGTTGACGGCCTCTTCGCTGATGCCCAGCATCTGTGCGATCCGGGCGTAGCTCAGCCGGCTGTAGTACCTGAGGTACACAATGTCTCTCATCTTCGGCTCCAGTCGCAGGATGATCTCCCGCACGAAGGCCACGGTGTCGTTCTCCCGGCCGGAGGGATTCGCAGCGGCGCCGCAGTCCCTGGTTTCGGCACGCTTTTGCCTGGCCCGTTGCCTGGCCATGTCCGCAGCGATGTTGCGGCAGATCGCCGTCAGCCAGGCGGCGAACCGCTCCGGCCTCTTCAACCGCCCGATGTCGCGATAGCCGGCCAGCAGCGCCTCCTGGGCCGCGTCTTCGGCCATACCCCGGTCGGCCAGTTGCGAATACGCAATCGCCACCAAAGCCGGGTAGTGCTGCTCGCACAGCCGGCTGAAACTCTCCGCGTCGCCTCGCAGGGCGGCCGCGACCAAGTTGGCATCCGCGTTCTCTGTCACATCTCTACCAGTACGTCTCCCAGACCGCCCCAACCCGGGCGCAGAAAACCGCCCGCCCACAAGTTTTTCCCGACGAACAAAGCCATTCTACGACGAGAAATTCGAGCGAAAAGCAAAAACGCCCCGGCACGCATCAAGGCCCGAACCCCGCCCCGCTACGGACGCAAATGACAAAGAACCCGCCCATGGATTGCCCGCAGTATCGATGATCGATAATTGCCTCCCCCGGCCGGAAGCCCCCAAAATCCTCCGCCCGCATGCTCTTACCCCCTTCCCCCCTTTACACCCTCCATACCCTTCACACCCTGCACACCCTTCCACGCCCGCCCCCACGGCCAAACTACTTGCTGAAGCTCGCGGATTGCTGTAGAATGAACATATGATCGACCCGGAAGCTATCGTCGGCGGCGAGTGGGCCGACTGGTATCGGCTCACCCCCATACAACGCTGGCACGTCAGCGGCCAGTTGTGGGAACACTATCTGCAGATCGGAGGTTCGCTTGATCCCGAGCCGGATACGGAAAGTCCTTTCTACGATGGCCAGCCACCAAGTGCGTGCCCCGCTGATGACCGGCCAAGCCTGCGCATTCTACGCCGCAGCAGAGTGTAGTCGAGACACCCCACCTGCTGATCCTCGCCGACCCCGCCACAGGCCACGCCATAAGCCCCCCCACGCCCCCACATATCGACGCCAGCATCGGTGTGCCGTAGGGGGCCTTACACGGCTCATTCGCAACCCGCCATCCCATGACCATCATCTCCAGCCATAAGGAGCTATGCTAGACACCCTCGCCGTATCCATTGGCCCAATCACCCAATAGGCATAAGGCATTTCAGGAAAGAGACTTACATGAATGCCATGGCAACACAGAAATTTTTTCTGAAAAAAATGTGAATCACACTTGACATCATATCCGATATACCATAAGTTATATATAATGCACTTGTATGTGCCTATTGATATATCATCAAAATCTATATGTGAACTTCTGGACAAGCGAAGGAGGCAGACAATGGCTGGCACAAAACGACTGGTCTTCACTTTTGACGAACGCAGTTTGGAGAGCTTGGAAAAGATCAAAAAAGACGGCCGATTCAGTTCCCTGGCGGACACAGTCCGCCAGTCTCTCCAAGTGAGCAAAGCTCTCCAATCACAAAAACAGCAGGGCTTTCGAGAGGTCATTGTTCGGAACCCCAAAACCGGTGAAGAACGCGTGGTTGTCATTCCCGATCTGGCGCCAGAAGAGGATTAGGTGAGCCCCATGAACAATCAGCACAATGAGACACCTCCAAAAAACGAGCCGAGAGAGTATGAAGCCGAGGAAGAGGTGCTCACCGATACAGGGGCTATCGATGCAGGAACAGTGACTGATCTTGACCAGAATCCGCCAGAAGTCAAGGCCGCAGCGCACCGTGCAAAAACAGCAAGCAAACTCGCCTATGTCTTAGTTGGGATTCTGGGCGCGAGTATTGTTCTCCATTACGCGGCCGTACTTGTGCTCAGCCTGCTGCAACAGCAAGAAACCGCCGATGCTTTGTCGGAAATCTTTGACAAATGGCTTCCCGTAATAGCTAGCTTCGTCGGAGGTGCCGTAACGTACTATTTTACGAGAGAGAAGTGATGGGAGCAAAACCTACACCGCCAACGACCTTTCTTTCCGGAGCGATTGAGGACCTAGCCGCGTATTTCTTGAATGCTTACGAAGTCGCTAACGCGCACGAGTTACGGTGGCCAGTGCGACTTTACATCGTCGACCCAATCGACGGAAGTCAGCCTGAACACCAAAGTCGCGGCGGAATCGTCAGGGCAATGTGGCAATCATGGCGGAAATACAGACATCAATGCAGAGGATATGGCTTTATTACTAACGTGGACGAGCGAAGGGTCGCCGTTGCGGGTTCCTGGAATTTGCCGACCGATATCAAAACCGAAGAATACCACATTACTTTCCAAGATTCACTGACTGCCGACGCCTCTAATCTCCAGCACCGCGCAATAGTCCTTGGTATTATACGAGAAGCCACAAAGAAGCACTTCAAGGACGAAAGGAGCTGTCAGTTAGGAACGCTCTGGCAGAACTATGGCAACTTCTGCCAAATGCCAACTCAAGAAGCACAAGGGAGATTCTCCTTCTGTCGGAAGTTTCGTGTCACGCCAGTTTCTGTGGGCAAGTCATTAGCCTTGCGTTTCGAGGTCACGACGACCGTCCTTGATGGCAGGACATTCGACTGGTACTACCAAAACGGCAAGGTGAAGACCCTTGCGCGAATGATCACCAGAAAGCGCCAGAACAAATGGACCCGTCGAGGCGATGAAGTTGCGGTAAGGGTATGGTGCGATGAACGAACCGATGTGCGGGACGCCGCGAGAGTAGTGGAGTTGCAGAACCCCGATCTGATACTGAAACACGCAGACCTGAGTCCTGGCGAGCAGGCTGCGTTGCCCGGGGAAACGGTGACTTGCTGCGAATTCCGGAAGCCGCCAGAAGAAGTCCGCCTTGATCGCGCTAGACTGGTCCTGGATACGCAGGTCACCAAAGAGGAGCATCGAGAAACAATAATTGAGCCCGAGGAACGTTGCTCGTACGCAGAAACCCTCAGGGCCTTCCTGGACGGAATGGACGTCTACGGAAAGGTTATTCTCTTACGGTCTACTCCGTTGCCCGCGAGTCAATTCTCTCTAAAGAGCATACTTCCTCCTGCCATAAAAGTGAGAGCTGGCGCAGGCCATGACGTCGTCCTTCCACCACCTGACAAGTTTACCAGCAACTCCCTGAGAGAGCGCGCGAGAAGTCGCGCGCACCACCTCAGACAACACGGGTTCTTGCGATCGCGGGCAATCAACCCACTCCTCGCTCTCCCTCAAACGTGCAGCGAAGGACGTTTGAAGCGCATGTTAGAGGACACAAATCACGTCATGCAGAAACGCGGAGTGAACTATCGATTTACCGGCGTGCTGTACGAGACCGTGGAGTGCCTACGCAGAAAAATTGAGCAAGGGAACTTCGATGCCCTCTTAGCCGTTCTCCCTGAGAAATCCTCACAGCCATACCGAGACGGTGACATGCACAACCGCATCAAGAGGAAAATCGCAATACCATCGCAGTGTATTCATATAGACAACACACTTCCGCAAAGATGGGTAGGCAAGTCTTCGGCAATGCTAAAGAGGGAGAAACGTCCGCTGTGGAATGCTCTACGGAACAGGTATGCCTTGTGTGTGGACAACCTTCTCGTAAAGCATGGGTGGATACCTTTCATCCCTGCGGCTCCATTTCATTATAACGTTCACGTGGGACTCGACGTGGGGGGGCGTAGCAATAACACTGCCTTCGCATGTGTTGCGCACGGCTTGTCACATCCCGAAGGAGAGCTTGTCTTCCGTCTCCAGAAGATTCCCATAGAATTGGGAAAAGCCGAACCTATCCCTCCCAAATCGCTGGCATCCGGTTTGCTCGACATGTTTGAGTACATTGCGGGTGAACTTGAAAGCCTTGGATTCGAGGCCAGCCTCGACAACACTCTGTTCATTCGCGACGGGGCTGTTCTCGGTCACGGTGACGCCTGGAATGAACGGGCCGCCTTTGAGCAGCTCCATAAGGAATGCCTCGATCGTGCAATGATTTCGCCGAATTCGATATGGACAATCACCGAAGTGTTGAAGCGTGCCGAAGGCTGGCGCCTATTCTCAAGTAATCAGACGCCACAGAATCCACTGGTTGGCTTCTGCCTCACAGATTTTGCTCAGCCAAGTGACGCTTTGCTGTGTGCCACCGGCCGCCCCTACCTCACCCAAGGCTGCGCTCAGCCTCTCAAAGTCCGAGTGTCCGATATCCATGGGACTCATGTTCTGGACAATGTCTTGCGAGACCTCGTGTGGGAAGCAGATATGGGCTATACGAAGCCAGACATGGGCAGGGGACTTCCGTGGGTCTTACACATCGCCGATACGGGAGCCCTACAGGAATCACGCTCCTACAGAATCTCGGGCATTACAGCATAACCGTGCCTGCTAACGCTTGAACCAGCTTCCGTTCCCACGCTTGGCAGCTGTCAACAGAGTCCTGCCCTCTGAGGAGCCAAGCGGCGAGAACAAGTTCAGGTCCAAAGTCCAGAGCGTTGTCAACCTGCAGCAGCCCCTCCACCGCTTTCAATCTGTCCTTGTCACAAGCCTCCAGGCCACATTCTCTGCAAAACTCGATCGACGAGGAAACCGCCGACTTAACAATATCTGCATCGGTGAGCGTGACATATTCGTTCGTCCTGGCCTTTGCAGCGGGAGATATTCTCCACGCATCTATCCTGTCTTGGATATTTGCGATGTCGCCGTTCCAACCCAGTCGCTCCGCTGCTTCAACGAGGGCGAAAGCCCTGACCTCGTACGGTGGATGTGATTCACCAAGGTAATATGGATCGGGCTCTCTGTCATCCATTGTATCCAGAAACGCCTGCAGAAACGCTGGCCCGCTCGTCCATAACGCGATGATATCGCAAGCGATCTCATTCGACCAAGCACTTTCGCCTGGACTCCAGAAGCCTAGCAATCTGTCCAAAACGGACTCAGCGCGTTTCTTGTTCAGGTCAGAATCTGCCAGTGCGCGCAGCTTCTGCGCCTTGACGAATGCATTTATCTGACTATCGAAGTGATTACAAAACCACTCGCCGTGAGCACGAAGAAGAATGTGACCCAATTCGTGATATATCCACGCATAGTCAACAAGGGAAACGTCCTCCAGGTCCTCCCCTCCGGGAAAGCCGATCAAATCCAGTCTAGGGACAGCCTTACGGTCCATAGATGGCAGCGGGAGATGCTTATGGTTCCACTCGCATCCGTAGTTGGGAAATACCATTCGAGAGAGCGGGACACCAGCCGCTCCCCAAGCATCGACCGTCGCCTGGATGAGTCCCACATCGAACAAGACCCGCTTCTGCTCTGGCCCGATCTCCGGCACCGAGGCAATCATGATTTCGATGTCTTGAGCCAATCTGTGCATGTCCGAAGCGGGGCAATCACTCCCGACAACAAACCGTACTACAGGGAGTAACCTCTCCGTAATTGGTTTGAACTGCGCCTTCGCAGAGAGTTCCTGCAGCGGTGGAATGAGGGCTTCAAGAGATCGACCTGTAGATCGCATACCGCGTGCTGACATAGCCGCTACAATCCCCTTTGTCATCACATTTACTCGCGGGAGGCAGATCTCTGGACGGCGAATAGAACTCTTCGCCCAGCTCCCATTAGGTGTAATCGGCAACTTTGCTCCCTAACTTTAGGCGCAGCGTAGCTAACGCCGGCCTCGAAACCCCAGATCTTCGTTTGAGATCACAGTTTGTGATGTCAGAAGCTGGAATTACTCCTTGCCGACTTGCAACATAAGATCGGGTAAAGAACGCTCGACAGTGTACCTACGGGAAAAACTTCGTGCTGGCGCAAGATTGGGGTGGGAGGGGCGTATCTTTGGTGGGAGAGGGTTGAGCGGGTTTGGGATTGGGGATTTACGGTGGAGAGAAAGGAGAAGGCACCATGTTGGCTGCAATGGCGTTGCTCGCCTCTTTGGTCCTGTCCTTTTGGGTTCTGTCTCAGTGGGCGGATCACCCTGAGAGGCGTTCGTCGTGGTTCATCGCGGGTCTGGCCTTCCTGCTGGTGGCGCTGGCGGGTCTGGAGCAATGCATCCAGATGATCTGAGGGGGAGAATGCATCGCGGTTCGGCGGTCCCGTCGAGCCGCCGTGAGAGGGCCGGATCGGCAAGAAAACGGACGGGAGGAAGCCCGTCGGGCCTGTGGGCCGCCAAGCTGGTTGTTTCTGCCGGCGAATTCCGCCCCGGGCCCATATTTCCCTTGACGCCGGACCGGGACCTGTGTATGATTGATAGACAATTAATATGGCAACTGTGATTGAGGCTGCAGACAGCCAATGACAGCCTGCGAGGCGCACATCCCGGTCGGTTATCCTCGGATGGCCCGTCTGCGCCAGGATACGACCGAAGGGGTTCGACGCCGCTGCCCCCGACGCAGCGCAGATGCAATTGCGCCAAACGAACCCAATCCGGGCAGCCGGGGCGGTGGCGATTGCGGATTGGAGGTGGTCAGGTGCGCCGGTCGGCGGCGCGTTCGGACAAACGAAGCCAATTTGGGCAGCCGGGGTGGATGCGATTGGGGATTGCCGATTGGGGATTGCGGATTGGGGATTCGAGGGGGTCAGGTGCGGCGGCCACCGGCGTGTTCGGCCAAACGAAGCCAATCCGGGCAGCCGGGGCGATTGCGGATTGGCGATTGCGGATTGGAGGAAGTCACGTGCGCGGCGGCCGGCGGCGCGTTCGGACAAACGAAGCCAATCCGGGCAGTCGGGGCGGCTGCGATTGGGGATTGCCGATGGCGGATTGGGGATTCGAGGGGAGCAACGGCGCGGTGGTCGTCGGCGCGTTCGGACAAACGAAGCCAGTCCGGGCAGCCGGGACGGATGCGATTGGGGATTGCCGATTGCGGATTGGGAATTCGAGGGGAGCAACGGCGCGGTGGTCGTCGGCGCGTTCGGACAAACGAAGCCAATTTCGGCAACCGGGGCGGATGCGATTGGGGATTGGCGATGGCGGATTGGGGATTGGAGGAAGTCAGGTGCGCGGCGGTCGTCGGGATGTTGTGGCAAACGAAGCCAATCTGGGCAACCGGGGCGGCGGCGATTGGGGATTGCGGATTGGGGATTCGAAGAGGCGAGGCCGTGGAATGGCAAACGAACCCAATTTGTGCGGGCGGTGGAGAGACCGCGCAAGGCCGCAACGCGGTATGACGAACGAAGCCAATTTGCCGGCGTCGAGTGAGACGGCGGGGCAAGCCCTGTCTTGCTTGCTGCCACGGAAGCTCGGACAGGATGGAGATCAACGTAAACGCAATGATAAGAACTGGTTAGGTCGCATCCTCCGCATCCTCCGTGGCTCTGTGGCCAGTAACAAGACGAGCAAGATGTGACTGGCAAGCGCAAGGCGGCTGTGTCAAACGAAGCCAATTTCAAAATGGGCAATCCCAGAGCGGCAACGGCGATTGGGGATTTGGAATGGCGAAGTGGGGATTCGCGGGCGGTGCAGGATGGGGCGCCGGGAATGCCAAACGAAGCCAATTTGGCGCGGGCGATGCCGGACGGCGAAGGCTCGCAGGGCACAGAGAAACACGTAACACTTGCAATGAAAGAAGGTTAGGCATGATGCGCTGCGTTCTCTGTGACCCTGTGGTCGAGCGAGGGGCCGTGGGCGAGGGCAACGGCGTTCAAGGCCGCTATCGGGCTGAAATCGCGGAGATCGGGAGAAAATTCGGTTGACAGGTTTTTTGCGTTTGCTACAATGCGAGGTTTCTATGCCGGACTGAGAAGAGAGTACGCCTATGAAGACGTTTATGGCCAAGAAAAACGAAGTGGAGCAGAAGTGGGTGCTGGTGGACGCCGACGGGGCGATCCTCGGTCGCATGGCGGCCCAGATCGCACCGATTCTGATGGGCAAGACCAAACCCACGTACACGCCGCATGTGGACGTCGGCGACTACGTGGTGGTGGTCAACGCCGAGAAGGTGATGCTCACGGGCAGGAAGGCCGAGCAGAAGACCTACAACTGGTACACGCATCATCCGGGCGGCCACAAGTACGCCAGCTTCTCGGAGATGATCGAGAAGAAGCCCGAGAGAGTCATCGAGTTAGCCGTGCGGCGGATGCTGCCCAAGAACAAGCTGGGCCGCAAAATGCTCAAGAAGCTCAAGGTCTACGCCGGCCCGGACCACGAACACCAGGCCCAGAGACCCGAGAAAATAAAATTGTCCTAAACGGAACGAGACCATGACAGAAAATCAGCCTGAAAACGCCGCCGTCGAATCGACACCCAAGGTCGAGGCACCCGAGCCCACGCCGGCTCCGGCCCCGCGACCGGGCGACAAGAACGAGAAGAAGTACGGGTACTGGTGGGGCACCGGCCGGCGCAAAACGTCGGTCGCCCGCGTGCGCATCCGGCCCGGCAGCGGCAAACTTATGGTGAACAAGCGCGAGATGGGCGACTACTTCGCGCGGGAGCAGGATCGAAACGCCGTCGTCGCCCCGCTCAAGGCGGTGCACGCCGAGAAGGCCTTCGACGTGTTCATCAACGTCAAAGGCG
>Ga0272442_10009113_pt1 | contig 12467 bp, 8 predicted proteins | sample SSMForm2O_FD_200262 | JGI IMG/M metagenome (GOLD analysis project Ga0272442, IMG submission 200262) | Marine sediment archaeal communities from Little Sippewissett salt marsh, Falmouth, MA, United States - SSM-Form-2O | ecosystem: Environmental > Aquatic > Marine > Wetlands > Sediment ... | reverse complement strand
AAGAGGAGACGGCCCGTGACGGAGAATAGGCAGGCCCAAGCCATTGAGAAATCCCGGTTCCGGATTTTCCTCGACGAATTGATCGACCTGGGCTTCACCATCTTCGCGACGCTCAACGCCATCCTGCTGCTGCTCCAGCTTCCCGGTTGGATCACCCTGGGCCGGTCGATCTGGATTCTCCTGCTCGTAGCCTGGTGTCCGTTCTTCTGGGGCCAGTATCTGATCGCGAGAAGCGAAGCCCGCTGGACCAAGTGGGCCATCTTCGGCTGCGCCATTGCCTTCACCGCGACCACCCTCCTGGCCATTATCGTCATCCTTATCCGGACGGGGGCATAGCGACAACGGTTTGGTCTCGTTGAGGCAAGCGCCGCCTTCCTGCTATCTTCGGCTTCGGAGGAATCCACATGAAAACGCACCGTGTCGGCATCATCATGAACGGCGTTACGGGGCGGATGGGGACGAATCAGCATCTGGTTCGCTCGATCCTCGCCATTCGCCAACAGGGCGGTATCCAGGTCACTCCCGATCAAGTCATCGCGCCGGAGCCGGTGTTGCTCGGCCGAAATGAGAACAAGCTCACCAAGCTCTCGAAGGCCCACGGGGACCTGCCGTGGTCCACCGACCTCGATGCCCTGCTCAAGGACGAGCGGTACGCGGTGTACTTTGACGCGCAAACGACCTTGCGCCGCTACAACGCGGTCAAAGCCGCCATCGCCGCGGGCAAGCACGTCTACTGCGAGAAACCCACGGCTACAAGCTCGAAGGACGCTATGGAACTCCATCGCCTCGCCGAGGCGGCCGGCGTCAAACACGGCGTCGTGCAGGACAAGCTCTGGCTACCGGGACTCCGCAAGCTCAAGCACCTCATCGACACCGGCTTCTTCGGCCGTATCCTGGCCGTGCGCGGCGAGTTCGGCTACTGGGTCTTCCCCGGCGAACGCCAGCCCGCGCAACGCCCGTCTTGGAACTACCGCAAGGCCGACGGCGGCGGCATCCTGCTCGATATGCTCTGCCACTGGCGCTACGTCATCGACAACCTGTTTGGCAACGTCGTGGCCATGACCTGCCTCGGCGTTACCCATTTCGACACGCGCTGGGACGAGCAAGGCGAGCCCTACGACGCCGACGCCGAAGACGCCGCATTCACGACCTTCCTGACCGACCAGGGGGTCGTCTGTCATTTCAACTCGAGCTGGAACACGCGCGTCCGCCGCGACGACTTGCTGACGATCCAGGTCGACGGCACCGGCGCTTCGGCCGTGGCCGGCCTGCGCAGGTGCTGGATTCAGAGCGACGCTATGACGCCGAGGCCCGTGTGGAATCCCGATATCCAAAGCCCCATAGACTACCGTGCCGATTGGGCAGAAGTGCCCGAGAACGCCGTCTACGACAACGCGTTCAAGGCCCAATGGGAGCTGTTCCTGCGCCATGTCGTGCTGGACGAGCCGTTCCCGTGGGCACTCAAGGCCGGCGCCAAAGGCGTCCAACTTGCCGAACTCGGGCATGAGTCGTGGCAGAAACGCGCCTGGGTCGATGTCCCCGAGCTATGAGCGCCTACGCACCGCGTGGCGCCTGCGGCGATTGGCTTTGCACGTCCGGGTGGGCTAGCATGGCCCGAACTCGCTCTGCGAAATCACGCGAAGGAAGAATGCCATGATGATGTTCTCTGTGCTACTTCTCAGCGGCGCGTGCGCCGCGCCCGTCTTGAAGAACGCCATGCCGGCCCGCGTCGTGGCTCCCTGGACCATCGAAGTCGGCCCCGGCACCGTCGCGCTCCGGCAAGGCGAAGTCGCCTTGCCGGAGACGGTGACCCTCCAAGTCCGGCCGCCGGAGACGGTCCGCGTCACGGATGAACGCCACGACGGCTTGCCCATGTTCAATCCCAAGACCGGCGGCTGGGTCAGAGGCGCCAAGCTGCGCGGCCTCGTCACCGAAGAGTGCACGGCCACGGGAGAGTTGGATCCGAACAGCGTGCGGATCAAGGCGTCGGCCGGCGACGCCGCCCCCTTTGCGCCGGGGAGCGACTACCGGCTGGATCCCTTTTGGGCCACCTTCGGCCGACTGGACGGCAGCGCGATCGCCGAGGGCCAGGTCGTCTTTGTTGACTATGAGTACACACCGTGGCGCCTCGACAGCGTGCTCATCGACGCCGACGGGGCCGTGCGCCTTGCGGTGGGTGAGCCGGACGCGGCGTTGGCCCTACCGCCCGGGCCGAAACCTGGGGAACGCGCCATCGCGAACGTCTGGATCTCGGGCGGCATCGAGCAACTCACGGACGAGAACGTGTTTCCGATCGAGTTCGCCCCGCCGCCGCCGCCACCGCAGGGGCAAACCCAGGCCGAGAGGCGCCTGCCCAAGACGCTCGCCAAGCTGCGTGCGGGCAAGACCGTGACCATCGTGGCCTGGGGCGACAGCGTGACCAACGGCGGGGGCGTCAACGGCCATGGGGAACAGTGGTACCAGACCGTGTTCGCTGAGCGGCTGCGCGGGCGCTTCCCGGAGGCCGAGGTCCGCATGTTGACTGCGGCCTGGCCGGGGGGCAACAGCACCGGCTACATGAAGGCCCCGAGCGGCGGCACGTATGACTTCGTACGCGACGTACTCGAGCCGAAGCCCGACCTCGTGACCATCGAGTTCGTCAACGACGCGTACCTCGACCAAGCCGCTACGGCAGCCCATTATGCCGAGATCCTCGAGCATCTACACGGCATCGGCGCGGAAGTCGTCTTGATTACGCCCCACCTAGTGCGGCCTGACTGGCTCACGACCGACACGGTCAAGGTCGACGAAGACCCACGGCCCTACGTCAAGGCCCTACGGCAGTTCGCCATGGACAACGACCTCGCGCTCGCGGACGCCTCGAAGGAATGGTGCCGGCTGTGGCGGCAAGGGATTCCCTACGTCACGCTGCTGGCCAACTCGATCAACCATCCCGACGTGCGTGGCCACCGGATCTTCGCCGAGGTCCTGATGGGCCTGTTCCCTGAGAACTAGATTCGTGAATTCAGGGACGGATCCTTTCTTGTGACCGGCTCTCTCTGATTGGGCGAGCAATACGCACAAAAGAGCAGCCCGCCCCTGAACCGAAAGGAGCACGCGCCATGTCTACGCATCTCATCCCGGCTCTGGGCGCCTGTGTGATGGCCTGCGCCGTTGCAGCGTCGTTCGTCGCTGCCGCGGAGGAGCCTGTGAAGCAGCAGAGTTCGTTGTATCCAAGCGCCATCGTCGAGCGGATTCGGTCCAACGCGGCTACCGACCCATGGGTGGGCCAGGTCCGCGACCAGATTGTCGAAGCCGCGGCGGCGTGGCTCGAGAAATCCGACGACGAGCTGTGGGACCTGATGTTCGGCCCGACCATTACGCGTACGTGGATGGTGTGGTCCAACGGCTACTGCCCGGCCTGCAACGAGAGTGTGCCTATGTACAACTGGGAAATGGACGCCATGAACCGGCCGTGGAAGACGCGGTGCCCGCACTGCGGGGAGCTGTTCCCGAAGAACGACTTCGCGGCGTTCCACCGCTCGGGGCTCGACGAACACGGCGTCTTCGACCCCGCCCGTGCGGACCGCGCGCTGCTGTTCAACGCCGATCACCCGGACCCCGACGACCCGAAACACCTGTTCGGCGTGGACGACGGTGAAGGCTATGTCGAGGGCGACAAGCGGTGGCGCTTCATCGGCGCGTACCTGATCTACGGTCAGTGGAAACAGGCCATCGTCGGCGGCATCCGCGTCCTCAGCGCGGCCTACCTCCTCACCGGCGACCCGCCCTACGCCCACAAGGCGGGCGTCCTACTCGACCGCGTGGCCGACCTGTACCCGACCTTCGATTTCAAGACGCAGGCGCTCGTGTACGAGGCGCCCGGTGCGGCCGGCTACGTGTCTACGTGGCACGACGCCTGCGAGGAAACGCGTGAATTGGTCATGGCCTACGACATGGTCTTCGAGGCCCTCCGCGACGACGCGGCCCTCGTGGCCTTCCTGTCGCAGAAGGCCCAGCAGTACGGCCTCGATAACGCGAAGGCTTCCTTCACCGACGTACAACGCAACATCGAGGGCCGGATCCTGCGCGACGCCCTCGAACAGCGCCACAAGATCCACACCAACTATCCGCGAACCGAGATCGCCGTGGCCATCATCCTCGCCACCCTCGGCTGGGAAGACAACCAGGCGGCGTTCTGGGAAGTCGTGGACGCCATGTTTGAGCGGGCCACGGCCGTGGACGGCGTGACGGGCGAGAAGGGGCTGGCTGGCTACGCGGCCTTCACCATCCAGGCCATGGCACTGTTTCTCGGCGAATTTGCCAAATCCGATGCGGAATTCCTCCCGAAGGTTCTCGAACGCCATCCCCGCCTGCATCAAACCTACCGCTTTCACATCGACACTCGCTGCCTCGGCCGGTACTACCCCCTGTCGGGCGACACAGGCTGGTTCGCGGGGCCGATGGAAGACTACGTGGGGATGAAGCTGCTCAAGCCGGGATTCTCTGCGAAGGATTTCTCCTACTGGACGTTCCTGCCGCCGTCCTGCTACACCGTGCTGTGGCGCCTATACGAGATCACCGGCGACGTCGGCTTTGTGCAAACCCTTTACACCGCCAACAAGTCCCGTCTCGACGGCTTGCCCTACGACATCTACAGCGAAAACCCGCAGTCCATCCGCGACGGCGTAGCGGCCGTGATCGAGCGCGAAGGCCCGAGCGTGCGCCTCAAGAGCGTGAACAAGCCACAGTGGCATCTGGGCATACTGCGTTCCGGCGAGGGCGAGCACGCCCGAGCGTTGTGGCTGGACTACGATTCGGGCGGCGGCCACGGCCATGCCGACGGCATGAACCTGGGCCTGTTCGCCAAGGGCCTGGATCTCTCGCCCGAGTTCGGCTACCCGCCGGTCCAGTTCGGCGGTTGGGGCTCGCCGCGCGCGCGCTGGTACACCACGACGGCCGCCCACAACACGGTCGTCGTCGACGGCGCGAACACCGCGGCCGGCGCCGGAGAAACCACGTTGTGGGCCGACGGCGAGCGCTTCCACGCCATCCGCGCATCCGGACCGGCCATGAACGGCGGCCATCGATACGAGCGCACGGCCGTGCTCGTCGACGTATCGCCCGAGGCGTTCTACGTAGTCGATGTGTTCCGCGTGGCCGGCGGCGCCGACCACACAAAATTCGTGCATAGCCACTTCGGTGAACTCAGCACGACGGGCCTCTCGCTCGCGCCTGCGGCCGATTACGGCCACGGTACGCAGATGCACGACTTCCGGATGGATGCCGCGCCGCAGCCCGGCTGGCGAGCCGAATGGGCCGTCGAAGACCGGTATGAACTCGTGCCGGGCCGGCCGCCCGCGCACGTGCGCTACACCGACCTCACGCTCGGCGCCCAGGCCGGGACCGCGGAGGCGTGGATCGTCGCCGGGATATTCAACTCGACCGAAGAAGACTGGATCCCGCGCGTGTGGGTGAGCAGGCAGGCGGCCGAAGGCCAGCCCCTCCAATCGACCTTCGTCGCCGTCATCGAGCCCTACGAAGCCGCGCCCGAGGTGGCCGAAATCCGCAGGCTGACGCTCGGTGGGCCGGACGGCGCCCCCTTGGGCGACGCCCATGTCGGGCTCGTCGTGACCCTCGCCGACGGACGCCGCGACGTCATCCTCGCGCGCGACCCCGAGGCCGAAGACGTCGCGCAGCTAACGCCCGAGGCCGAACCTACGCTATCGACAGACGCCGAGTTGTGCCTTGTCCGCCTCGGCGCCGACAGCAAGGTCGAGTACACCGCCCTGTGCCACGGTTCGCGGCTGACCGCCGGCCCGTTCGAAATTGAGCTCCCCGAGCCCACGCCATTTGCCGAGCGGACGGGACATGCACGGTGAGCGCCAACCGTCACTACGGAGCGCCCAACGGGCCAACCTCTCAACGCGGAAGAGTCAGAGGACTTCAGCATTGCTGGCCCACCAATCCTGCGCACAGCCCCCGCCAGGAATCGGGGAGGGCGAGGCGCCGTCCGAGCCGGGTTGGTCAGCGGGGCGTGGAACAGCTCTGGGCTCAGCGCTCCAAGGCTTGATCGAGTTCCGTGAGGAACTGCTCGATCTTCTGGCGGTCTGCGGCGTCCACGTGCGTGAAGCGCACGCCCGTGCGATAGGCCTTGCCGTCAGGGTCGCTCCGTACCCAGCGGACCTCGGCGCGTACGTCGATCAGTGATCCGTCCGACAGCACCATCCCAAGGTCGATCTCGCGATTCACTTCGATACGGTGCTCGGCCGCCACTTCGGTGACCAGTCCGGCCCCCTCCTTGCTGATATTGAATACGCGTCCCTTGAGGTGGGGGTCCTCGTCCGGCTCTTCTCTGCTGAGCAGAAAGCGGAGCGTGGCCTCGCAGGTCTCGCGCAGCGTTCGCCGTATGGATGTGCGCCTCTCTTGCGCGTGCATATCCTCCCTCCGTACCGGTCTCCGCCTGCCTCGGCACCCGGATTCTCCCACAGACGTGCGCGCGGATACAAGAACGCTCAAACCAGCGGGCAAAACCGCCTCAAATTCGCACCGCCGCCATCCCGCCGGCCATGTCGCAGCCGAAACGCCCCGGATAGAGCCGGGAGGATGCCAGCGGTACACGGCGACCATGAGAACGAGTCGCGGTTGCTTCATTGCGCCGTGGCGGGCAGCCCGTGCTTGGCGCGTTCGGCGGGCAGCCACCGGCTTAGAAGGTCCTGGCCATTGAGGACTTTCTCAGCCAGGTCGACGGCCAAGTAGTAGTACTGATTGGAGGCCTCGTAGCCCATGCGCGAGTCGCGGCCCTGGATGGCGTAGAGAGCTTTCGCCAAGGCCATGTCGCCCTCGATGACGGCTTCGAGGTCTTCGATGGCGTCGCGGGCGGCTTCAGGCGACGCAGCCTCGGCAAGCGCGCGCCGGGCCACGACGAAGCGTGCCTGGTTGGCGACGCTGCGGTAGTGGATGGCGCAGGTGGTCATGATGTCCAGCTCTTGAACTAAATATACTACTAAATAGGGACAGTCACCGTTTATTTGAGAAAATAAACGGTGACTGTCCCTATTTAATACGGCGTCGCGCAAGTTGGCGATGGCCGCGTCAAAACCGTCGGCCATCTTCTCGAATTGGCCGATGAACACGTCCTCAGGATAGATCGCCCGCCAGGTCTTGAGGTCGTCGTAGGGGAATCCGACCATGGTGGCGTGGTAGCCGGTGGGTGATTCCCACAACAGGTTCGCTGCCCCCATGTGGACGGGGGACGTGTAGATCAGTCCGCCGTGGAACGGGAACTCCCGGAATGCCTCGCTGAACGCCCGCCACGCCTCGATCACGGCCGGGGCGTGGTCGGCCCCGAAGCGCCGCACGGCCACCGCGTGCATCGCATCCTCGGGCGTCGCGTCGGGCCGGCCCATCTCCGCGGCGACCTCGAGCGCGGGCGAGGGGTAGCCGCCGAGGGTCCAGCTCAGCATGAGGCCGGTCAGTTGGGCCTTCCGGAGGTTGTCGAGGTGCTGGGCGACGTTGGCGACGGCCGGGATGTAGGGCACGGCGCCCAACTCCCACGTGGTGCCTACCTGGACCTTGGCGATGGTGCGCATCCCATGGTCGCGGGCGAGCGCCCAGTGCTTCGTGGCACGGGGGCCGGGGCCGATGGTCGAGATCGAGTACTCGCCGGTCACGCCGGATATGCCGCCGCGTTCGATGGGGATGCTCCACTCGCTGACGCTGGAGAGCGCGGCCTCTCTGGGCAAGCCTGCGATCAGGTCCGGCGCCCACTCGTCCCGCCAGCCCCAGTCCCACACGATAAGATCGGTGGCGGTCCCCGCGTCCTGGATGCCTTTATAGAAGAGCGTGTTGACTTCGGCGATGACCTCGGCGGGGGCGCGTTGGCTGCAACGGGGGCATTGTTCGCCGTGGTGATGGCTCCAGCAGTTGGTGAGGTTCTCAGAGGCGGTGATGGTGAAGAAGCCGCGCAGGTCGGGCACCGCCCGGCAGATAGAGGCCACGGAGTCCCGGAGGTACTGCTGTACGTCCGGGTGGCTGGTGCATAGCGCCGCGTATGGCCCTTCGGCGACGCCTTTAAGCGCTTGGCGGTTAGAAAACGGGGACAGTCCCGTCTCGCTGCGCTCGCTGGGGACAGTCCCCGTTTTCTCGCGTCCCTCGAAGAAGGCCACCGGCATGGCCCGCGGCTCGTTGAGGTACAGGTACACGCCGACGCCGTATCGGCGGGCGCGCGCGACCAGCCCGCGCAGGTTCTCGAGGCGTTCCTCGTAGCGGGCGCTGAGCGCCGGGTCCCACGGGAACGGGGCCAGCGTGAACAGCACGCCTTGCAGCCAGACGCCGTCGACGCCGCTCGCGGCGAGCCGCGCCAGCAGACCGTCGGGATAGATATCCTCGCTGTTGCCAAGGAACGGGTCGCCGGTCAGCCCGAAGTACGAGAAGCAGAAACGTGGCGTGAAGCCCGATTCGGGGGCCTGTGGCGCCGGTCCCTCCGGTACGCTCGAGAGGCGGGCCACGAAGCCCAGCGGCGGGTCGTCGACCTTGCCCACGCCGTCGGGGAACTGGGCCTTCATGAACTCTCCGATGGCCTGCTCGCGTTCGAGCGCGGCCGCGTCCGGCGGCGCATAGGCGAGGCGCTCGCACTTGGGCTTGAGTCGCCCCAGCTTGATGAACAGGAAATCGTCCTCGCGCAGGTGGTAGGCCATCTGCTCCGCCGTCCATCCGAGCAGTGCGAGCAACTGCTCGTACGGCAATAGCTGCCAGTTGTGCTTGATGATGGTGGTCGTCGACCGCCGAACCTGGTCCTCCGTGATCGTCGGCGGCGCACACAGCCCCATGGCCGTGCCCATCCGTACGATATCATCGGACCTCGCCCCGACGACGTCGGCCAGCCGTTCCGTCGGCACGATCTGCCAGTTGCGCCACACGTACGCGTGCAGCCGGTCTGGGAAGTGAGGCGCGGCCACCGGGGCCGGCGCAGGTCCCATCGGCAATTCCACAGCAGACATGATCACGGCTCCTATCAACATGGACATCATCATCCGTTCCCTCCCGCGGCAGACTGCGACCCCGCGCGGCCTCGCGCGTTGCCGGGATCGAAAGCATAGCGCCTGCCGCGCGGAATGCCAAGTTCGCACCGCGCTTGTGTCGGCTCAGCCCTTGAGCGCGCCGAGGGTGATGCCGCGCGTCAACTGCCGCTGGAGCAGGCCGTAGACCGCCAAGGTCGGTATCATGACGATGACGAGGCCGGCGAACATGAGGCCGAAATCGGTGCGGTACTGCGCCTGAATGCTGACGCTCGCCAGGCCCAGGGGGAGCGTCTTTTTCGCAGGCGTATTCACGAACACGAGCGCGAACAGGTATTCGTTCCAGACGCCGAGGAAGTTGAAGATGGCGGCCGTGATTAGGCCCGGCCGCGCGAGGGGCAGCATGACGTGCCAGAAGACGCGGTACTCGCCGCACCCGTCCATGATGCCGGCCTCGCGCAGGGCGCCGGGAAGGGTCTTGAAGAAGCCCGTCAAGATGAGGATGGTGAAGGGTAGGCTGAGGGCGATGTAGATGGTGACCAGGCCGGACAGGGAGTCGTGCAGTTGGACCTCGTATCCGAGCGGGGCGAGTAGGCGGGTGAAGAAGCGCGACAGTTCCGTGAATTGAAAGAACAGCGGGACCAGCACCAGTTGGGCCGGAATCATCATGCCGCTGATGAAGTACAGGAAGACGGCGCGGCTGCCGCGGAACGGAAACCGGGCGAGCACGTAGGCGGCCATCGAGGCGACGCTGAGGATCCCGGCCAGCGAAGCGGCCGTTACGATGACGCTGTTGAGGAAGAAGCTGCTGAAGTGCGACTTCACCCAGGCCTTGGCAAAGTTCTGCTTGGCCCCCTCCCACGGCGTCGGTACGTCCCCGGCGCCTTCATGAGGCGAGCCCGCCAGAAGCCACGGAACGCCGAACGGATTCTCGAAGATCTCCTGAGAACTGCGCGCCGAGTTCACGAATATCCACGCCAGCGGCAGCACCACGGCCAGCAACCACCCACACAGCACCGAGTACAGCACCATGGCCTTGAGCCCGCGAAACCGGTCGCGCCGAACGCGCCCCGGATTCCCGTGCCCGCCTCGTCGAGTCCCAATCGCTTCAGCCACAACTGCAGTTCCATTCGGTTCGTTTTTCCCCGGCCCGCTTCAGCCAACTCTCCTAGTCTCCCGAGTTGAATCCAGAATCCAAAATCCAAAATCTCCTTCAGTATTCCAGCGCTTCTCTGCGCGATAGCCTGAGTGTGAGCAACGTGCCGACGAAGACAAGGGCAAACAGCAGCACGGCCACGGCCGACCCGTAGCCGACGTTGTATTCGGTGAAGACCTTCTGATAGAGGACGGTGGCCAGGACGTGCGAGTCCTTGGTGGGCCACTGATTCTCGATGACCCAGATGGCGTCGAAGAACTTGAGGCTGCCAATGACGAGGAACACCATGCCGACGGTGAAGACCTCGCGGATCAGGGGGAACGTGATGTAGCGGAACTGGGCGAAGGCTGACGCACCGTCGAGCTTGGCCGCCTCGTAGAAGGTCTCGGGGATGTTCTCCATGGCGGCCAGGAACAGGACCATGTAGAAGCCTGTGGCGGTCCAGACCATCATGGGGACAATGGCGCAGATGACGTTCTTCGAGTCAAAGAAGGCGAAGGGCAAGTCGAGCCGCGCCCAGAGGGCCTCCATCCAGGCGAAAAGGCCCTGGAATGGGGGCAAAACGAGATCCAGCACATTGAAAGGAAAGGGCCACCCCGGCCTGGCTTCTTCGCCCAGGGCCACGAAGAAGTCCTGAAGATAGACCAGCAGGGAGTTGATGACGCCGAACTCGGTGGTGCTGTACAGCAGCACCCAGAGCAAGGCGATGGCCACGGACGAGATCACGTTCGGGAAGAAGAAAGCGACGCGGAACACGTTGGCGCCCCGGATGCGGCGGTGGAGGACCGCGGCAAAGAACAGCGCCAGCGCCAGCGTGAGCGAGCCGCCCACGGCCATCAGGAACACGTTGTGCCGGAGCGCCACGAGGAAGAGGTCGCTGTCTCGAAACAGACTGACGAAGTTGCGGAGCCCTACCCATTGCGGCTCGGAAAGGCCGTCCCACCGCCGCAGGCTGTAGCCGAGCGCCCGCACGCCGGGGACCGCCACGAACACGGTGAACAGGAGCAGGGCGGGCGCCAGGAAACTGGCGATCAAGACACGCTGCTCGCGCCGGCGCTTCATGATGCCTCTCCGAACAGCGCCGGGTCGAAGGGCACATACGGGGGGATGATCAGGTTCGGATCTCGGAGGGCGTCCGCGACGCCTTGGTCGAGCACGCCGCAAAAGGCCTCGGGGCTTATCTCCCCGCGCAGGAGCGCCGCCAGGTTGGGATTCAGCACCTGGGTCGTCCACTCGAGCAGGAGGTCCGTGACGCGGCAGGAGAAGACCCCCGGGGCCTCGGACATCATGTCGAGCACCGACCGGAGCGCCGGGCTGGCGAGGTTGCGCGGCGTGCCGCGCTCGAGTGACGACACGACGCCGATCGAGGCCACCATGTCGGGCGCGTTTTCGAGCGACACCATGTAGCGGCAGAAGTCGACGGCGAGTTCCGGATTGCGGGCGTCGGCCGGGACGAATAGGTACGCGCCGCCTTGGCCGCACACCACCTTCGGATTGCCCTTGCCGCCGGTCACGCCGGGCACGTTGAAGCAGCGCAGCTCGAAGTCCGGCGGCGTGCTGCTTCTCATCTCGTTCTCGAGCCAGATGCCGCACCAGATCACGGCCGCGGCGTTGTTGACGAACTGCAACTGGCTCTCGGTATGCGTCATGGCCATCGCGCCCTTCTGGAAATGCCGCAGGGCCATGTCCTGCACGAGCCGCGCGGCCCAAATGGCGTCCGGGTGGGAGAAGGCGCTTGGTTCGAGGGCGTTGATCCGGTTGACGGCGGCCATCCCGCCACACCGTTGCACGAGCGTCACAAAGGTGGCCCACGCGTACTGCGGGTACTTGCCTTGAAACGCCAGCGGCGCGACGCCGGCCGCGCGCATCTCACGGCACAACGCGTCCAATTCCCGCCACGTCCGCGGCGTTTTCCAGCCCCTCTCGCGAAATTGCTTCGCGTCGTACCAACCGGCCCACGCGCTGAACGAGCTGGGAACGGCGTACACATGGCCGTCGCTGGTGTACGTGTCGAGCGTGCCCGCGACAAACTGGTCCCGCCACGGCACGTCCACGCGGTAGCCGGGGGCGTCCAGCGCGCTGTCAAAGGGGTAGAACTTGCCCGCGCCTATCAGCAGCCAGACCGGGAGCCCGCCGACGAGGAAGACCTCGGGCGGGTCGCCCCGCAACAACCGCGGCTTGATCTTCTCCGCCACCCGCGGGTCGCCCCACAACTCGACACGAACGCCGTCCGCCTCGTGCAGATCGTTGTACTTGCGCGCGGTCTTCTCATACCAAGCGATCCCATGGCCCCCTTCAAACACGGCCACCTC
>Ga0272442_10009111_pt1 | contig 12468 bp, 13 predicted proteins | sample SSMForm2O_FD_200262 | JGI IMG/M metagenome (GOLD analysis project Ga0272442, IMG submission 200262) | Marine sediment archaeal communities from Little Sippewissett salt marsh, Falmouth, MA, United States - SSM-Form-2O | ecosystem: Environmental > Aquatic > Marine > Wetlands > Sediment ... | reverse complement strand
CCGTCGAAGGCCACGTACGTCTTGAATCCTTCTCGATCCAAGTACGCCTTGACGGTACGAACAATCATTTCCTCGTCGTCCACAATGAGAATCCGTTTCATCGAGATCCCATTATAGCTCTCCGCCTCACGTTCGACGTAATCACCGGTCGCATTCTCTGCCCATCGGACGCGCGATGCGCCCAAGTTGTTGTACTTCACGGATGTGGGTTTTCTATGAAGGATTCCGAGAGAACCCGTCAACGCACCTCCAATGCGTTGCCTTTCGGCCGACCGCTGACTACCATCACATCGCGCCGTCAAGCAAAGAACCTGCGGAACCGTCCAGGAGCAAGAGACCATACTATGAAGCGAATCCTCCTTGTATCCACCGAAAGGCACGCCGGGAAGAGCCTGCTCTCCCTTGCAATGGGCCGATCGTTTCGCAGCCGCGGGCTGCAAATCGCCTACATGAAACCGATCAGCTTCGAGGTCTCCTACACGACGGGTGAACCTCTGGACCAGGACGCAGGGGCCGTCCGTACTCTGCTCTCGCTGGAGGACGACATCCACGACATCGCCCCCGTCCCTCTGGAGGGGCCGTTTCTGCGCGAGGCGATCGAGTCCGGAGACCACGGCTTCCGCGTTCGGATTGCCCAGGCGTACCAGGCAATCACCGCTGGACGAGACGCGGCCATTGTCGAGGGACGAAACTACCTCGGCTTGGGCATCAGCGCGGGACTGAGCGACCTCGATCTGGCCGACCTACTCGACATGGACGTTCTCCTCCTCACGCAGTACGACGGCGAAGAGGCAATCGACCGCATTCTCTGCGCTCTCAGGCTGTTTGAGAACGGTCCGGCCGTACTCGGCGTGGTGCTGAAAGATGTCCCGACTGACCGATCGCTGACGTGGATCGAGGAGGTGTTCGTCCCGTTTCTCGCCGAGCGCGGGGCGGAGGTGCTGGGGATGATTCCGTACGATCCCCGCTTCCGCTCGGTGAGAACCGACGACATCGCTCGACGGTTGGGGGGACGCCTCGTCACCTCACACCTTAAGACTCACGCTGTCCGCTACTTCGTCATCGGTTCCATGGGCGTCGACGCGTCCCTCAGGACGTTCCGGAGAACTCCAGACCTCGCTGTAATCACCGGCGCGGATCGCCGCGACATCCAGGACGCCGCTCTCGGTGTCACGAATCTACGATGCCTGATTCTTACCGGAACGGAGAGACCGTCGCGTGATGTCGTCAGCCACGCGAACGAACGGGAGGTCCCCGTTATCCTTGCCGGACAGAACACGCTGATGACGGCTCGCGTCTGCGCCGACATGCTCGAGAGGGTATGGATCACACCCGGCGATACGCTCGAGGCCGCGATTCAGAACGTGCGGGACAACGTAGACTTCTCTCGCATCCTTGAGAAGGCGCGCGATCGCTAGTCCGCACGGTGAATCGCGCATCTCCTACGCGGCCTCAATCCGGTACTCCGATGTGATCGCAGCGACGCCGGAAAGCGTGTTGGCGATGGGGCAGTATGTGGAGAGAGAGAGCTCAATTGCACGCTTGAGCTTCTCTTCCGCTACGTCTCCGCGCACGACGTACGTGAGATTCACCCGAGTAATCGGCTTCGGATACTCGCTTGCTCGTTCGTGTTCGATCTCGACGACAAACGACTCCGGCTCAGCCTTCATCTTGCGCAAAATGGAGACCACATCCATTCCGGTGCAGCCGCCCAACGCACACAACATGACCTCGACGGGGCGAGCGCCGGAGTCAGCTCCACCAACCGTCTCGGCGGCATCCATGATGACCGGATGCCCGCTGGCTCCTCGTCCTACAAAGCGCATTCCACCTTCAAACGTGACCGTCGTCATCTCTCCTCCGTGTATCTAAATATTTAAATACTTGACTTCTTCGATCCGATCCTGTACCCTTTTTCTTCTCATCGTAGTGAAAGGATCGGCGGATGGACAACCAGACAACAAGGGAGCAGTGGGCGGGCGTCTTTGCCGCTCTCGGGAGCGAACCCCGACTTCGTATCGTCGAGCTTCTCGCGACCGGATCCGTTCAGTGTCAAGACATTCTGCGCCACGTTGGCCTGAGTCAGCCGGCGATCTCGTATCACCTCGGGAAGCTTGAACGGGCCCGTGTTCTTCAGAAGAGACGCATCGGCACGCGCAACTGCTATCAGCTCCGCAAGGAGATGGAAGAACTCATGCAATCAATCCTGAAGGAGGATGGATCATGGAACACACTGTAACGGTTTACTCGACTCCGACATGCTCGTGGTGCACCGCGGCCAAGCAACACCTTGACGCCAACAACGTATCGTTCGAGGATGTCGACGTTTCCACGGACATGAGCCGCGCTCGCGAGATGGTTGAGAGAAGCGGCCAGTACGGCGTACCGGTACTCGACATCGACGGGGAGATCATCGTCGGCTTCGATCGCGCACGGATCGACGCACTCCTCGGTCTCACATAGATCAGGACGAACAGGATTCGACGGCGCTTTCGATCCCTCGCTGAACAGGCTCATCGCGTCAGGTTCAGCGACCGAGGAGTGAAAGCGCCGTCAGTGCATTGACGAAACCATCCCCATACAGATCGTCCTCTCCTGCCGAGCCCAGATCGACGGCCGATTGGCGGAGAATCGAGATGGCACGTTCCGCAGAGATCCCTGGTTCAGCCGACAGAATCAGGGCGAGGATCCCGGCAACGTGTGGCGCGGCGAACGAAGTTCCGGAGTAGGTCGATACGATGCCGCCTCTTGCCAACGCGGGGATTGATTCTCCGGGTGCACACACCGCGACCTCCGCTCCGCGATTGCTAAACCCCGCCAGCAGGCCGGTCTCGGAGACAGCCGACACTGCAAGTACGGAATCGTACTTGGCGGGATACATCACCTCCCACTTTCCTTCGTTGCCCGTGATTCCGACGACGATCACGCCCTGATCGACCGCACGCTGGAGGGCTGCCTCGAAGACCGTCGGAGGGCGACCGTTCGAGTAGATACTCAGGTTGATGATGTCCGCACCGTTGTCGACTGCGTACTCGATCGCCTCGACGAAGCAAGTCCAATCTGCCGAACGAAAGCCGTTGTTCGAGTCAAGGAAACGCACATCCATGATTCGAACGCCAGGTGCGATGCCGACAATCGGCACGTTACCCGGACGAGCAGCGATGATCGAGGCGACGACCGTACCATGTGCGTGGATCGGTGTACCCTCCAGCGGACCGCTGTCGTTGTCGCGGAAGTCCCACCCGTGGAGATCATCGACATACCCGTTCCGATCGTCATCCTTCCCGTTTCCGGCAATCTCGCCGGGGTTCGTCCAGAGGCTGCCGGCCACCTGCGACACCGACCAATCGACGCCCGCGTCGATCACGGCCACGACGACATCATCGCTGCCGTGCGTAATCGTCCACGCTTCGGGAGCCGAAACACGAACCAGTCCCCAACTGGTTGGTTCCTGATATACGGTGTACAGGTCGCGGTCGCCTACCGCCGGGCTCGGGTCAAGGGGAAGAGGAATCGGAAGGATGCGGAATGGAAGCGTTCTCGTTCGAAGAACAGTTCCCCCGTCGTCCAACGCGACTTCGAGAAGGTAGGTCCCCGGCTGCTGAACGTCCCATCGACTGCTCGCGAATGCCGTCGTCGTCACTCCGACAGGGGCCTGAAACGGCCCGACGTCCAACTCCTCAAGCCGCTGTCCGGATTGATCGGTCAACGTAGCGCGACCGGAAACAGTCGCGATCGATGCATCCCCGATGTACGTGAATCGCAGCGAGATCTGAAACGGGGCGAGACCGGCAATCTCGATGTCACCAACCCACGAAGTCTGTGCAGCGCTTTGCGCATGAACACCGATCCCCTGAAGAACGAGACCGATCACAATTAGGAAGGCAGCCGATCGTTGCTTCATCCATCCGGGTCCGACGGTCGGTCTGTCACGCGCTCCAGGATCTCCTCAATCGACGGCGCGTCGCTAGCGCGCCAGCCAACCGGTGTGAAACGGAGGGATACAGGGAACTCAACGTGTGCCGTGACGTCAGGGGATGCGTCTCGAAGCCGGGATGCGGCCACTTCGGCCCCATCGGGCGGCGTTTCCGGAAGGAGCGCTACGAAACGATACGCGCTCGTTCGGAAGATCACGTCCACGTTGCGGATGCTCGATACCAGGAATCCGGCCGTCCGAACCAACACGCCGTCCTTCTCGGCCTGCTCCTTCGCAGCAATCCCCTCGACGTCCACGACGATCAGCGACGTAGGATGCTCGTACCGTTTTCCCTTACCCAGCTCACGGGTCATGTGATCACAGAAGTGATCGAGGTTGTATGCACCGGTTACCTCATCCAGTACAACCATTCTCTGCAGTTCGTTTTCGTGGGCTTGAATCAGCCGCGTCATTCGATTGAATCCGCCGACGAGTTGTGCAACTTCATCGCGAACCGGAGCCCCTGGCTTCCGTCCTTCGGGCAACGGGACCTCGACGTCGTAGCGCCGTCGCGCAACCCGCTGCATGGCGGTCGCGAGTCTCGTGACCGGCCGCGTCACGATCGACCGGAGGACCAACGCGAGCAAGCCTGCAAGAACTAGGAAACCGACAATGCTCGCAGCACCCAGCCGCCACGACAGCTGTCGGATGGAGGCGGCTTGTTCGGCCAACGACATATCAAGTCGAATGACCCCGACAAGGTCTGCTTCCGCATAGATCGGGTGGTACGCTCGCAGCGTTCGCAGGCCGCCTACGTCTCCCCGCGTGACGGAAACCTCAAGCAGTCCGTCAAAACCCGCCGCTTCGTCCTCGCCAACCAGCTGACCCACCAACGAAGGGTCGGTACTGGCCACGAAAAGGAAGCCCCGCGCACTAACTCCTGCCACCGTGATTTCGACAATCGACTCGTACCGCTCGAGCAACGTGGCAATATCGGCATCGAGTTCGTCAGAGTAGTACAGGATATAGTTCTTCTCCTGAATCGACTTCGAGATCACGGCCGCTACGCTGCGGGCACGCTGTTCGTAGATCGAAGCAATCGACTCACGCAAGGATGCGAACGAGAACCACGACAGCGCAACGGCCACCGGCACGACGATCAACAGAACGAGCAGAATCAGCTTCGATCGTAGCGGGACGCCAAACCGTATCCACGAGAGGATCCGTCGGTGCCAACCGCCGCTGTGTTTGACCCACGTTCCACCGGCTGTTGCACGACTCATTCGCACTCCTTTTCCTGCCTATTGCGCGAGGACGCCTTCATCAATCAGGAACTCCAACGCAACATCTCCCGGTTCCCTGTGCAGCAGTCGAACGCGGCTGACCAGGCCACGGACGACGTCGGTCGTTAGACGAGAGGCCAAGTCCTCAAGGCACCCTCGTGCCGTTGGCATGTGCTCGTCAACGGACGCCGCGTAAAGCAGTCCAAGGGTCGAGGGCTCGAATGCCGTCCGGACATCCGAGAGCAAGACAAAGCCCGACAGCGTCACCGTCTCCGTCAGGCTGTCGAGAACCGCCGCATCAACCTCGCCGAACTTAAGCAGGAGTTCAGCCTCGTCACGACTCCCCGCATCCACCCAGTCCGTGTTCTCCGGATCGATTCCAAGCGCTGTCAGGAACGTGTCAGGGATCTGATCGTCAATCTCAGACGGACCGGCAATCCGTACCGGCTCATCGCGTCTCGCTGTGAAGGCCGACAACGAACTCGCCGTCGGCTCCGACAGTTGCTCTGCGATCCCCCTCGACACAACAACCACCCACCCTCGAACAGCCGCGATTGGAAGCCAAACATACTCCGTCGACGCAGTCTGCGAAGACGTCTGCGTGTCGAGGAATCGATCATCTGACCACGCAATCAGATCGACGTCTCCTGCGTTCAGAGCGGACGTCGCAGAGTCCGCCGATCCAAGACCAATCAGATCGACAACGTCGTTTCCCTTCCCGAGAAGAGCGTGTTGCAGCACACGCCCGAGAACCAGCTCCGCCGTATCGGTACTCGTTCCAATCGACAGCCGGGCGGCTGCGACGACCGCCGCGGGAAGCACAACACCGCTTGAGACAAGGGCTTCCTGGGGATCGGCTGTCGCGTCGCTGCCCCACAGGTTGTTCTCCAGATACAGCGCCTCCTGCTGTGTGTTCGCTACATCGAACTCCGTATTCCGACGGAACGTGTTATACGCTACTTGCGGGTTGTACCGTTCGTCTTGACCGTCGCGCAGCAGAATGCCCATCTCAGCGAGAAGCCCCTCGACGGCCTCGAGGGTCGTCGTGTTGCTCAGGCCGATCGCATTGCCGCTGAACGTGTTTCCCTCAATCCGGATCCCGTAGCCCGGATCCACAAGTCGAACGCCCTCAGCGTTCTCCATCAACGCATTTGCCGACACGATCGCGCGGGATGTCTCCAGCAGCAGCAGTCCAACCTGGTTCTTGCACATCTCGTTGTCGCCGATCCATGCTCGATCCGACCCGACACAGACCGCGAGCGCGACGGACCGGTGAGAAACCAAGACATTGCGCATCACGGTGCTGTCCCCCGAGTCCACGAGAACGAGTCCGAATGGCGACGACGACGTTTCGTTGTCCAGAATCGTGTATCGTTCTGCACGGTACAGAAGGACTGATGTCTGACGGTTGTCCTCCAGGGTGTTGCGGAGCAAACGACCGTCGCTGGACACGTGTACCTCAATCCCTACTCCGTTCTCCGCGATGCGGTTTCGGAGGCAGAGGATTCGATCGCTGCTCTCCGCTGTTACACCAGTACCCGTGCAGCCATACACATCGTTGCCCAGCAGTACGTTCTCCTCGCTGTTGGTGAGAAGAATCCCGCTCGTTTCGCACGCCGAGATCGTGCAGTCCTCGACGCGATTCTGAGCCGTGCTTTGCAGTATCACGCCCGTCTGCTCCGAGCCGGTCACTGTCGACCCGAAGAGCCCGTTCTGTGATCCCCCCTGGATAAGAACGCCCGTGTATCCGCTGATTGCCTCCAACCCCAGGAGCTGATTGCCTTGGCCACCAACCACCTCGACCCCGACAATCGCACAGTCCCGTACGCAGCAATCCGATGCGATGTTCTCGCTGGAATCCTGTAGCGAGATACCGACGTCGGCCTCCTTCACGAGAACGCCGGCGATCCGATTCGCCGTACAACCCTCCAGCAGAAGACCCGTCTCTCCGCCTTCGATTTCGATTTCGGTCAACGCATTCCCCGCGCAGGAGTCGGCAGAGAACCCTGTCGCTTCAGCGCAGATCGTGATTCGTTCGAACGAGCCCTCTCGTGCGCCCTCCAGCTCAAGCCCCACTGCGACCCGGTCGACGCGAACGTCACGGACTCGGCAGGATGACCCGCGCACGCGGATGCCGACGTCCCCAGCGGTGACCGCCACGTCGTGAATGGTGACTCCGTCCGCCTCGATCGACAACACAACAGCGCCCTCCCCGGCCGTCAACGTCGCCGTTCCCCCTGTACTCATGAGTGTGATCCCCTGGACATCGATGATGAACGGACCAAGATACGGGCCATCACGAGCCTCCAGCACAATCGTCGTGTTGGGCCCAACTGCCCCGAGTGCATCCGATAGGGTTGCGTAGTCGCGGGGAACGACGATCGCATCGGCGGGAAGAGCATCCGGAGCGGCAAATCGGTCGAGAAGCACGTAAGAGCCCGCCGCGATCAAGAGAACCACAACGAGAGTACCCCACGCCTTCTTCCTGGAAACCCGCTTCATATCAGTCACTCTAGCACATCGCCGCACACGCCGTCCAGGCAGCAGACGCGTGGACCCTCGGTCAACCCCGACGAGACACCGAAACCGGGGAGAGGATCTTGCTAGAGAGACATCAAGGTGAAGACGAGATTCAACGGTTCGCCCACGGGCACGGAGTCCTGCCCAAGCGGAATCCGTATGTCGATTCCAATCTCGTACGACCCATTGGCCCCGGCGGCCACGACCAGACCGTCTTGCGTGAGGGGGGCGTACCTCGATCCGTGTCCTCGGATCTCCACCGCAACCTGGGCGGCTGACGGACGCGTCACTTGGAGCTTCCATGACGTGTTGCTGACGACGCGAAGGCGGAAGGCATACTCATCCTCCATGGATCCCTTCTCCCAGTCGCGCGCAGTCGGCTCCCGAATGATGTACACGGCCGCTGATGCATCGTCGTCAGTGTCCACAAACTGCAGAACCTGGTACGGAAGGACCCGCCAATGAGCCTGCACCGTAACCGACCGCTGAATCGCGGCCACGCTACCCGCCGCAAGGAACGCAGTCAGAAGGCAGCCAATCCATACCCATCGTGAACTCCGGAACAGCCTTCGTCTTGTCATGTTCTCTTCAGACCTCGCGTTGCGATTCTTCCTGACATCCCCGGGATTGAGACGATGTGACGTGTCAGGTCTGGGAGCGGTTCTCGCCCAACTGGTGCAACAGACCCGTTACATCCAGTGGTGTAATTCTCCCGTCGTTGTCGAAATCGAACGCTCGAAGGTTTCTCACAACCCCCGGATCGTCAAGAAGCTCAGACAGCACATCGATGTCAGCGAAGTCGAAAGCCCCGCTTCCATCAACGTCCTCGTACCAACCGTCACCGTCAAGGTCACGCGGTATCGCATCGTGCGTTCCTATCGGGACGAGCAGGAGAGGCTGCAGGCGAAGCACGATCTGACCAGCGACAAGGACGTCTCCCCCGAAATCGATCACCGCTCGGACGAGAAACGTTCCGCTGTCATCCGTTGTCCAGGGAGCGGGAGTCGAAATCTCTGCCGAGAACCCCGGCAGCAGGGAGATGCTCGGTGATGAAGATTCGAACACGGTGCGCCCTTCGGTGTCCTCTGCGGTGAACAGACTGGTGATTACGTCCAGCACCGCCGTTCCATCATTTTCGACCTCCGCGTGGATTGTGATTGGATTCGATCCGGACGACCAAACGCGAACCACACGCGCCGTTCCCCTCGCGTTCGGCGTGGTGTACATCAATCGGACCAACAGCTGCCGACGTACAGCCATCGAGGGTCCGTCTTGTGCGCCCGAATCAACGATCTCTTGAACGAGACAGCCGGCCCAGTACGTTCCATCCGCTGCCGGGTCGAGCGTAGCACTGATCGTGATCGCAGCGGACTCACCCGGCAGCAGCGTTACCTCGGTGTCGCTCAGCGTCATGCGGGGCGCAGCGGACCGCGCGTGAGTTCCCGGAGGCAGGATCGCAGTGACCCCGTCCTCGCTCTCCAGCCAGTCCACGATCCTCAGGGCCAAGCGCAGATCTGCCTGGTCATCATTGAGAATCTCGAACGAGAACCAGTGGGTTTGCTCGGGCGGAACGACAGCCCGAACCACCGATTCCGACACACTGATCGCGCGACCGCTACTGGACGCGGAAAGGACCATCGTAGCAAGAAGCAAGAGCAACGCAACGTTTCGTGGGAAGAGCCGCTCATCCGCGAAACAGGCCGTCGTCCCCCTGCTGCATCTCCGTCTTGGCGCACTTGTTTCCGTCTTCACGGTCTCGTTTCTACGCTGTTCGGTGGGGAGACGGCAAGCGGAGGACATGCGCAGGCAGGGGCCGCTCGCCCTGCCCGCTAGATCTCGGCAAGCATCTCGACACCGATGGCGGCAAGCCAGCACAGGAAGCTTCGCTCGATCGACGTATCGAAGAATTGGAGAGCCTGGGGGCCGTGCGCCGTGGTGAAACGCCCGATGTACGTCATGATTTCATCCCAGTCCTCTGGTGGCATCCCATCCCGGATTCCACGCGGCTTGTCAACTTGCATCATCGACAGAACGCTCTGCACGGTGAACTCCCGAAGCGACGACACGTCGTCAAACGAGAGGTCCCGCCCTTCGTCGAGCAGACTGAGTATTCCTTGAATGAACTTGCGCGCTGAACTCTTGTACACGGTAGCAGTCCCCTAGAACTCCATTATACACAGCCATTTCCTGTGGAATCGGACAACAGTCCGATTCCCAGCACACACGCCTCCTACTGCGCCGCGGCGTTTTCGTTCAATACAAGAGTGCAGCACTGCTCGGCACCTGGTCTCGAGGGGAGGCGAAACCCCTTCGATCGGATGTCTAACAAGTGGAAGTAGGGGGAACAATCATGTCGTTGGTCGTTGACAAGTGAACCGAGGAGCCCCGGAGCAGGTTCGGGGCGAAAGAAGCAAGCGAGTGAGATTGCGAGGGGACGGCCTCTCGCAAGCACTAGATAGTCCTCACGGAGGCATCTACCAAAGGCAACCCGTTCGAAAGGACGGCACGCAAAGCTACGGACCTTCTAGGCAAGGAGTTCTCTTGGCAGGGATGCGAAGGGAGCCATTGTGGAAAGGGCAAACCCGGGGTGACCCGGGGACGCAAAGCCGCGGACGTACAGTCGGAGGGATTCGGTTGGACGCAGCCGGGCTGCCGCAGCGCCTGATGGTGGCCGAGTCGCTAGATGCACTCAAACAACCATTAGGAGGTGCTTTCCATGAGGATGTTTAAGGGTTTTGGTGTGACGATGTTGGTGGCGGTACTGGTTATTGGACTTGCGGTAGGGGTGTCGGCGAAGTCGTCCAGCGACGAGTCGTCGGCGACGATCAACGCGTCGTTCTCGATTCCGTCTTGGATTTCTCTGACGATTGTCGGGACCGGCGACGTGACGTTCGCGGACATCATCGGTCCGGGGACGTATGAGGCGCTGAGCGGCACGAAGCTTCGCGTGCTGAGCACGACGAACTGGGTGCTGTCGAGCGACATTCTGTGGTCGGAGTCGGAGATTCCGACGGGCGCGAGTGAAGCGACGATCGAGCAGGCGCTCAGCCTGACGTTGAGCCAGACGTCGGGATCGTGGGGCGTTCACAGCGTGGACGTTTCCTACGAGCTTGAGCTTGCCGAGAACGACGTAGCGGATCTTCCGGTCGGCGACTACAACCTGGTGATCCAGTACACCGCGACGACGGACTAACCGTATCGGGATCCGACGCGATCACCCAAACGAAATGAGGCGTCGTGGGGGCGGCATGCCGCCCCCACGATCCATCCTCTTCCCTCGGTTCACAATCCGCACGGATTTTCCTTTTCCTTACGGTGTGTCGCACTCCTTAGCTCTTGGACGCTGTCAGAATCACCTGCGGCGGATCGACGAAGGATTTCTTGACGGCGCACTGCGCAGCGGACGCGATGCACGCGTCGACGTACTTGTCCGGGAACGCCTCCGGGAGGTGGACGGCGATGTCGATCCGCTCCACCCGTTTCCCGGATTCGTCGCGGTGTGCGGACAGCGTCAGCGTGACGTCATCCGTGGGAATGTCCCGCTTCTGACAGAATGTAAGAACGTAGTAGCCGGAGCATGTGGCCAGAGATGCGAGAAACAGGTCGAACGGGCTCGGCGCCGTTCCCGTTCCTCCGTGCGTCTCAGACTGGTCCGTCTCGATGCAGTGTCCCTTGTACTCCGCTGTAACGCGCTTGCCGCCGGGAAAACGTACAATCACTCGATCTCCTCTCCTCGTCCATCGTTGCCAATCCGTTGGGCAGCCGGTTTCCGGTCGAATTGTACCGAACGCGAATGGGACGGGACACGTCAGCAGGCGAGCGACTCGAGGATCTTCGCGAGGCGCGGGTCGCGGGGATCCAACCCGTGGGCGCGGGTCAGGATCGTCTCGACGGATTGGCGGAGCCTCGGGCCGTCGAGGCGCGCCGGGTGTTCCGGGTTGCCGGTCGGGAGCCACAACAGGCGCGTGCGTGGCGATGCGTCGACGGTCGAATCAACGACCTCGAAGTCCGGAAGGCAGTCGACGCGACGAGCGCCGACGTGCTCGTAGAAATGCAGCGGGGTGCGGGGGGATCCTCCAACGCAATGGGACGGAGCGGGAACGGGTTCGAGCTCAACGAGGAAACCGGAGGGGGTTCCGGTTGTGGCAGCGAGATGGCGCAGGAACGTCACGAGGTGCGAGCCGATGCCTCGGGCGCGGTGCGCGGGATCGACGGCGACGTACCCGAGAAGGTGCACGTCGGTGCCTACGACGGGGCTGGAATAGGTGAACCCCACCAGGGCGCCGCGACGTTCCGCCGTGCACAGCAACCCCTGCGCGAGGTCTGCGCCGGCGAGCAGGACAGCGATGTCCACTCGCCCCGTAGCGGGGAAGCTCGCTGCGTAGATTCGGGCGAGCTGCCGACGGAGCGGATCGGGGAGCTGGGCATCGACCCACGCGCGCAGGATGAGCTCCTTGTAGACCGTTGTGTGATCGGACACGGTCCCACCTCCGCCCGCCATCATACGCGTCGGCCGTGGGGAAGCGAAGCGAACGCCGGCGGAGCGGAATCCGACCACGTGCTGCAACAGACGATCTACAGACGGAGGATGCGTTGCCACACGAGCCCGTCGACGGGGATCCCGTACTCGAGGTTGGTGAGGCGCTCCGCGGCGCGGCGTTGGCCCGGATAGCGCGTTGGATGGTTCGTCAGGGTTCGCTCAAGGGTGGCGATTGCGCGGGGGGTCAGGATGGAGGGCGCTACGGTCAG
>Ga0272442_10009110_pt1 | contig 12470 bp, 10 predicted proteins | sample SSMForm2O_FD_200262 | JGI IMG/M metagenome (GOLD analysis project Ga0272442, IMG submission 200262) | Marine sediment archaeal communities from Little Sippewissett salt marsh, Falmouth, MA, United States - SSM-Form-2O | ecosystem: Environmental > Aquatic > Marine > Wetlands > Sediment ... | reverse complement strand
AAAGGTTTATTAGCAGTAATAAAAAAATTTAAGAAGGTACGGATTATTGTTACCCCCATTGGCGGCAACGGATTTATATTTGGCAGAGGAAGTACTCAATTCACCCCTGAAGTATTAAGATCGATCGGAAGCGAAAATATTATTATTGTTGCTACTGAAAATAAGATATCAAAACTTGAAAGCCTGAGAGTTGATACAGGGAACATAGAGACGGACACAAGTTTGAGCGGGTTTAAAAAAGTCATTACCGGCTATAAAAAAGAGACCGTAATTGAAGTGAAATGTTGATTGATTTACAGTCAAATGAAAGTCCGTTTTCGCCGCCCCCAAATGTAGTGGACGCGGCGAAAAAGGGCTTGAAAAACATCAATAGATATTCGGCCTTGGAATATCTCAACGAGCTGAAGCAGCTGTTAGCTGACTATAACGATATTTCTCCCCAAAGAATAACTGTAAGCCCGGGATCTGATCTTCTTTTCAGAAATATTATTGATAGTTTCTCTCAAAACAGGAAGATTATCACGATTAATCCCGCATTTTTCTCGATTTCTCATCAGGCCCTTACATATGCGAAGAAGCTGATAAAGATTCAACTGGTCCCCCCCCAGTTTGTATTAAACCCGGAACTCATTTTGTCTGAATTAGACGACCCGACACTTATCATACTTGATCATCCGAATAATCCGACCGGGGCCATGCTTTTCGATGAAAATTTCCTGGAAAATATTCTTCAAAACCCCGATGCGGTTCTTCTTATAGACGAAGCGTATTTTGAATTTTCGCAACAGACCTTTGCCGGTTTGATTGAGCAATACCCGAATGTAGCCATTCTGCGGACTATGGATAAGGCATTTTCTCTGGCAGGGCTCAGGTTAGGTTATGTATTGGCAGGAGATTCTTTCAGGGCACATTTTTTGGATTTTCCAAAGTTTTTATCTGCGCCAACTGTGCTTGCGGGAATAGAAGCTTTAAAAAACCCTGAATATGTTTTTGAAAATGTTGAAAAGATTATTGCGGAAAGAGAAAGAGTTAAAGAGAAACTTCATGAATTGAATATTGAAGTATTCCCGGGTAAAGGAAATTTTCTCTTAATAAAAAGTGATGCACCTGATTTTGAGCAAAGAATAGTGGAAAACGGTATATTAATAAAAAGTTTGTCTGAAGAGTGGCTGAGTGATTTTTATCGAGTTTCAATTGGACTCCCCCAAGAGAATGATGCATTTTTATCGGCGATTTCTCCACCGGAAGCGTAGACGGGGGTCAGCCCTCAACATGCAACATTACAACACCCAATCGGACATGACATTGTTACTTAAGGACGTTGGGGAGGAACGGGCGTCAGTCGCTGACTATTGTTAACGCTCTTAACTCTGGAATTTGGGCAACAGCTTGTAAAGACCTAACCCTATTAGTGCCAAGTTCCATTCGTTACATGGCTTATGCTAATTGATATTTCGCATACCCGCTGATTCTTGTTCCTGCTTCTGCCTCATAAGATCTCGGAGCATTTCGAGTATGTCTTCCTGCTCTTCCTTTGCATCTTCAAAATTCGTCGAAGCTTCTTCGCGTGCAGTTATAATATCATTGCACACCTTAATACATCTGGAACGAAACGCCTCCTGAAATTCCCTTTGCTGTGTACCCGGATCGGCGGTAATCTTGTTCCGCGATTTGCAGCATTCGATACATGCGGCAATGTTGGGAAGATTCCAACAGTTACCCTTGTATTTGACATCGAGCTCATTCTTAACCTTACCTGTGAGGGTTACTAATCCGGCAGCCTCAACTGACAGTTGTTTAAGCTCCGTATAAGAGGTAGTCTTTACCATGGATTGCAGCTGCCGCACCTCTATCATTAACTGTCGCACTCCGGTGAGGAGTTTCTGGCTTTCACGCTGTACACTGTGGCTGGCATGCTGCGAGTTTGCTACCCAGCGATCACTTTGTCTTGAAATATTTGAGACACGTTTCAATTCCTGAGGTCCTGCCTTTATTTTCAAGTTCTGCTGCTGTTTCTGCAACCGACTAATTTTGTTCGTACTATTTCGATGTACTTGAACCAATCCCTTGATCCGTGCCACCTGTGAGTGAAGACTTCTGATGCGATTCCTAACTGCGGAAATGGCAGCGCGCTCCGATGCCGAAGGAGTTGTACCCTTAACCCGTGTTTCTGTAACAGCACCAGCTCGGACAGGTTTTAACGTGCTTTTTTGAACCTTACGGGGGGTGGCTGCCCGTTTGAATGTATACGTGTTTCTGCGATCTTCTCTGCCGCTTTTGTCGGTGTAATGTGTTTTAACGGAAGCATGCAGACTGTTTTTGCCTTTTAACGTGAGGACCAGGGATCTTGTGGCAATTGTTGTCTTGTACGCAGTCCTTAAGCTGTTATTCATGTGATAACGAGCCCTTACCGTGCCCCAGTCACAGTCCTTTGGCTGGCACTTACCCCAGGCATGGATAGTAGCGGTACGACCTTTTACTGAAATTAGAAGTTTTGTTATTCCCTTCGTTCTCGTATTGACGTTCTTCCAGGTACCTGTAAAATTGTTCACTCCCGCGAAGGACACGGAACTGAATACGAGCAGGACAGCTACAGCCGTTAACATGCAAGCAAATCTTTTCATAGCAAAGCCCTCCTTTTCTTCTCCCAAAACAAAAAACCCCGCTTTCTTTTTCGAGAAACGGGGTCTTGCATTCAATCACTCCACGGCGTTCTCCTTTGTCGGCTGCGGGTGAAAATGTTGTATTTTTAAAGAATGGTGAACCTTCTTTCAACTAACTATTAAAAAATACACCCTGAGACGAAAATGTCAAGGGAAAACAGGAGAACAAAGCGTAGGGCAGGAAGGGGGTCAGTCGTTGACTATTGACTAGATCTTCCGAATAGAACCCCTCGTGAATGGTAAATGGCGAGATCAGTCAATAGTCACGAGGCTGTTCAAAAATGGTCAGGTGCAAGGCTTCCGAAAGCCTGAGGAGCGAGTCGTACATACACGTACGTCGCAGCAACGAAGGATGAGGGGAACGCCGCAGGTGGGCGTCTTTCAACAGCCTCTCAAGGCCCGACCCATAGGTCACCCGGAACCTTCTTCATCCTCCAGCCGTTCCGCAAAGGCCAGGTAGCGAAGGGATTCGTCTTCATGTCCCTGGGCCGCATAGATCTGGCTTATTTTACGAAAATACCGGGCCCGCTCCTCCGGTACTTCCTGGACCAGAGACAGATATATTTCCAGTATTCCGCCGGTCATGTTTCCAAGCTCAAAGGCCGTATCGGCGTACCGTGCTTTGATAAAGGGGTCGAGACGGGTGCGGCATTGCTGGCATTCATGCATGATCTCACCATAGAGATCGTTCGCCTTTGCTGTCTTGCCGAGGGCCTCACAGGTAAGTGCGAGGCTCCGCACGATGTTTTCATCCCATCCGCCGGTAGTCAGGCAGTCGTTATAAAAAGATTCCGCTTTTTCATATCGCCCGGCACGGTAGAGCGTTTCGCCTTCCAGGAGTTTCATGTGGAGGGTGTGATGCAGGTCGGGCGGCGATGCACGGATCACGTCATGGGCATCACCAAAGGCCCCCGTCTCCCAGAGCGCCTCGCAGAGCATATGATATCCCCGAAGCAAAACGGGGTTCTCGCTCACATAGCCTTCCAGAAAGGTAAGGGCTTCCTCCGGTTTCCCGAGATTCAGGCAGGCCGTGCTGATCTCGAAGGCTATATGGTTTCCCCCGGGGGTGTTTTCTTCCTGAGCCTTGGTAAGAAGCTCAAGCGCCCGTTCATAGTCTCCCCGGTTCAGCGCCACATACCCTTCCTTGAAGGTATCGCCATAGCTTCGGTAGGCATGACGAATTTCATCGGGCAGTGTATTCACCAGGGCTGTAAAATATTCGTCACCCTCGTGATGGTCGATCGGTGCTTCCGTGGCGCCCTCTCCGCCTGGAACCACGGGAGCCTCTTCCCGTATTCCCGCTCTTTTGAGTCTTTTTATCTCTCGTAACTGTTCTTCGAGGGCGTCTTTGAGTTCGTCATTTTCCGTTAATTCGGAGGCGAGCAGAAAAATATCCTCGGCATCATCATAGAGTTCCAGGGCCATCCATTCCTTGCCGCGCTCCATGTGGGCGCGGGCCAGTGACTCCCTGCTTCGAACTATTTTTAGCTGAAGACGGTTGGCGTATCCGGTCTCGTCGGAACGTTTTTTCTCTAGTTTCTGTAAGGCGTTTTCGTATTCCAGTTTGGCCGCGCCGAATTCCCCGATGTTGAAGTAGGCATCTCCCTGTTTTTCATACTCTTCGGGGTCTTTGCCGGAAAAGAATTTGAACAGTCCCATGAATAAGGCTCCTCATGCGGTAAAGCCGCAAAGTCTAAAGGTCAATGGTCAATGGATTAAGACTTCGAATAAAGACTCTATTGAGAGTTTGATTCGGCATTATGGCATGTTTCCCTTTGCGAAGAAAGGAAAAGGTGGCGGACAGCAGCGGCGGCCCGCCCGCCTCCGGTTTTTTAGAGAAAACGTGATATGACCGTTTTCTGTATTTCCGAGGTGCCCCCGGCATACAGATAGAGGTATCCTTCCCGAAGGTATCGCTGCATGTTATGTTCCATGGAATATCCCTTGCCGCCGAAAACCTGCATGCCCCGTTTGACAATGCGGTTCAACGTTTCCGTGCAGAACAGTTTTGCCATGCTGATTTCCTTAAAGCAGTTTCTCCCCTGCGATCGCATCCAGGCGGCATGATAGGTCATCCATCGCATGGCTTCCAAGTCGGTTGCCATATCCGCCAGCGTGTGCTGAATGGCCTGAAACTGAAAAATGGGCCGTTTGAATTGATGTCGTTCCCTGGCGTATGCCACACATTCTTTCACCACGGTCTCGGCAACACCGATGCAGCACGCGGCAACACATACCCTCTCAAGATCGCCGGTCTTTCGCAATTGATCCCAACCCTTGTTGATCGCCGTCGCACCGCCGATAATGTTTTCTTTCGAAATCGTTACATTGTCCAGGACAACTTCGCAGGCAGGATAGGCACTCAGGGCAAGTGTCGGAATCGGCGTAATGCTCACTCCTTCCGAATCGGTGGGGAGAAGAAACACGGTCATCCCCTGCCCCTGATCACCATCGGTCGCCGTGAGGACAATGGCGACAAGATAATCGGCAACGGACGCGCCGGTCGTCCAGTATTTCACACCTGATACGACAAAACCGTTATCCTTTTCCACGGCGGCGGTCTTCATGGACTTCGGATCGGAACCGGCGTCGCGCTCAGACATGGAAAAGGCAAATTTCAGATCGCCGCTGATCAGTTTCGGGAGAATCTCCGCCTTCTGTTCGTCCGTACCGCTGTAAAGAATAAACATTCCCGCAAAGACGACGGGAATGAGGTACATGAGGGCCACATTGAGACTGCATGAGGCAAGATGTTCCGTAACAATGATAACATCCACCAGGTCTCCGTTTGCCCCGCCATACTCCGCGGAATAGGGAATCCCAAAAAATCCGTTCTTGGCACATTTTTGATAGAGCTCGTGGGGAAATTCGCCTGTTTTGTCGATATTTGATCCAAATTCCGGCGGCATTTCACGTTCACAGAATGCCGCGATAGTATCTTTAAGTTTCATTTGTTCGGGGGATAAGTCAAAATTCATAGGCTCTCCTTTTTTTATGAGGCACTAATGGTTTTCATGCCAATAGTTTGCATATAAACATTTGGCATAACAAACTATGATTGTCAATCTTTAATGTCGATTCCAGAATTCGAAACAAAAGTTAAAGACATCAAACCCGCCCGACATTTTCTTTGAAAAGCAGTTTTGAGTTTAAAGACGGACTTTCAGGGAAATACAAGTTGCATGGAGACCTCCTTGAGCTCTCTGTAACATTTTGATATTAGAGTTTATATTTTTTAAATGCCATAAAAGAGTAGACAAAACGTCTTCAAGTGTATATGTTACAAAAACAAAATGAGAAGCCATACATGAAATTCACTGAACTTAATCTTCCCCCAGACATATTAAAATCCATTGTTTCCATGGGTTACGATGAGATGACGCCTGTTCAGGAGGCGACGTATCCGATTATTTCCGCCGGACACGACCTGTGCGCCCTTGCCGAGACCGGTTCGGGAAAGACGGCGGCCTGCGCAATACCCCTTATTCAGAAAACAGATACCACCCTCAACGCTATTCAGGGTCTCGTGATCGTTCCGACACGTGAATTGTGCATCCAGTATGTGAACGAGATCTATAAGATGGGGGCCAAGTCCGGAGTGCTTCCCTTTGGGGTGTACGGAGGGTTCAGCAAAGGCATTCAGGTAGCCAAGCTCAACCATGGGGTACATATACTCGTGGCAACGCCGGGGCGACTTATTGATCTCATGTATGACGGAGCGGTCAGTTTATTGCAGATAAAGTGCGTCGTACTTGATGAGGCTGATGAACTTTTAAAGATAGGCTTTTTAGACGATATAGAATTTATCCTGTCCTGCATACTCCAGGAACATCAGACACTTCTCTTCGCGGCAACCATGGATGACAACATAAAAAAACTGGTTGACAAAAGTTTTCGTGATCCCCGACATATCTCTCTCATTCAGCAGAGGTCTCAGCCCGAAAGCATCGAGCATTACTTCCAGTACGTGCACCCGAAAAACAAGAAGTCGGAACTGATACGATATATCAAGGGGGAGGACACACAACAGGTACTTATCTTCTGCAACGCCCGCCACAAGGTTGATTCGCTTTCCCAAGACATGAAGGAAGAAGTAAAGAATATCGAATATATACATGCAGGGCTCAGTCAGGAGAAACGCTCTTCCATATACAGGAACTACAGGAGCGGCAAGATAAACTGCCTTATCGCCACCGATGTCGCCGGTAGGGGCCTTGACTTTTCCAAGGTCTCTCATGTGATAAACTGGGATTTTCCGGGAGACGGAGAACAGTACACGCATCGCACGGGACGCTCCGGTCGAATGGGCAGAAAGGGGAAGGCCCTTACCTTTTTGACAAAGCGCGATCTTCCTAATCTGCAGAAACTCATTCGAAGACTGAAAATCAAACCCCTCTGGATTGGGAAAGACCCCCTTGGAAAGGAAGCTCCGCCGAAAGATGGAAAACCGCACAAGAAAAAAAGGAACTATCGGCACTCGCGAAACAGGGGAACGAAAAGCAGAAAAACACAAGGGGTCACGTCGCCAAAGAACACAAGTGATCATGCCGCCGCTTGACCTATGATGGCTCGTCATCAACATCTACATCCATACAACCCGCCTGATAGTATCCTTTGAAGCCATTTCGAGAATAAAGACGGCCTTTCCGGACAATACAAAAACCTCATTGAACACCATCAACGTGTGATCAAAAATGATGTTGTAAGATTATGGAATTCGTATTAAAGGAACCGGTGTGATTTATTATTACCGATACTGGCGTCATCCGGCGGGTGATGCAGCACACCGGTGATGGCAAGCATTATGAACAGGACGATTTCATGAATTCCGACACCAATGAATCGGGGACACCCGTTTATCCCGATTATCAATATCTGTTGAAGCTGGCTCAGGCAAAGATGCCCTACGGCAAGTATGCCGGCCGGCATCTTGTGGATCTTCCCGAATCTTATGTCGTCTGGTTTTCTCGAACAGGCTTTCCCCACGGCGAACTGGGTGATATGCTTCGAACGGTATACGAAATTAAAACGAACGGGCTTGAATATCTCTTTGATACACTGAAAGGGTCGTAAAGGAGATAGCGTGGAACTATTTGAATTATCGGGAGACTATATCGAACTGAACAAGCTTTTAAAGGCATCGGGGTTGTGTGAAACGGGCGGTATGGCAAAGATGGCAATCGAAAACGGACTGGTCACCGTCAACGGAACCGTGGAATACAGAAAACGATGTAAAATCAGAAACGGCCAGACGGTTGAGTATGAAGGCCATACGATTAACGTAGTGCACCCCGAACCTGAGGGCACATAATCCTGAAAGGTTTTTTAACGGCCTCCCCAGGCGGCATCGGAGCCACTGAGCGACTCCCGGATTACAGGACACTTCCTATGTTTCTTCCCACCACACGCAAGGAAATGAAAGAGCTTGGATGGAACGGGCTCGACATTATCCTGATAACCGGCGACGGCTATATTGACTCGCCCTTCATCGGCGTGTCCGTCATTGGGAAGATTCTCCTCAATGCCGGTTACCGAGTGGGCATTATTGCCCAGCCCGACAGGGCATCGGGCGACGATATAACCCGGCTGGGAGAACCCCGATTGTTCTGGGGCGTGACCGGCGGCTGCATCGATTCCATGGTGGCCAACTACACTGCCACGGGCCGGAAGCGCAAACGTGACGACTATACACCGGGGAATATAAACAACCGCCGCCCCGATCGGGCAACCATTGTCTACAGTAATCTCATCAGGACCTATTTTAAGAAAACCCGTCCCCTTGTTCTCGGCGGGATCGAGGCCAGCCTGCGACGGATCGCCCATTATGATTTCTGGTCCAATAGGATACGACGATCAATTCTTTTTGATGCAAAGGCCGACTATCTGCTCTATGGCATGGCGGACCGTTCCATTGTCGAACTGGCGGCGTGCCTCAAAGCAGGCGACGACCCCCGTGGAATTCGAGGAATCTGTTATGCGTCCCCCACCACTCCCGAGGGCTGTCTGGAATTGCCGTCTTTCGAGCATGCGGCACAGGATAAAGATGCCTTCACGGAAATGTTCCACCTCTTTTATCGTAATAACGATCCCGTGACCGCCCTGCCGCTGGCGCAGAAACAGGACACCCGCTATCTCATTCAGACCCCTCCAGCCCATGCTCTCTCGGGCAGGGAGCTCGATGCCGTCCACGATCTGAACTATGAACGGGAGATTCACCCCTATTACCGGAACCAGGGGGAGGTGAAGGCCCTGGACACCATCGGCTTCTCCATCGCAACCCATCGAGGATGTTATGGAGAATGTAATTTCTGTGCCATAACGGTCCATCAGGGACGGAAGGTGACGTGGCGAAGCCGGGCGTCAATCCTCAACGAAGCCCATACGTTCACACAACACCCCCGCTTTAAGGGAATCATCCAGGATGTAGGCGGACCGACGGCTAATATGTACGGCTTTGACTGTGCCAGAAAAGAGGATCAGGGCTGCTGCCCGGACAAACGATGTCTCTTCCCAAAGATATGTTCCCGGCTTACGATAAATCACGGCCAACAGCTATCACTGCTGAAATCGCTCCGGGCGGTGAATGGGGTTAAAAAGGTCGTTATTGCCTCGGGGATACGGCATGATCTGATCCTGGCCGACAAGAAAAATGGCACGAAATATCTGAAGCAGGTTATCTATCATCATGTTTCGGGACAGATGAAGATCGCACCGGAACATTCTGAGACGCGTGTCCTGCAGAAAATGGGGAAATCGGGCCGGGATGAACTTCTTACCTTCAGGAATCTCTTTTTCGACCTTACAAAACGGAGTAAAAAGAAGCTGTTTCTCACCTACTATCTCATCGCCGCCCATCCCGGGTGCACCGACAATGATATGGCACAGCTCCGGTCATTTGCCATCAGGGATCTGCAGCTTTTGCCCGAGCAGGTTCAGGTGTTCACGCCAACACCGTCGACTTATTCCACCCTCATGTACTGGACGGAACGTGACCCCTTTACGGGGGAACCCTGTTTCGTGGAAAAAACGGCCCGCGGCAGAGAACAACAAAAGGATATCCTGGCAAATCGCAGGCCAAAGAAATGGCAGACCGATCGATCGAAAGCAAAGAAACGGGGCGCCCGTCGGTGATATACGTTTTGGAAGGCCCGACGTCTCGCAGCATTAAAAGGTGTATAATAACCACTCAAATGAATGTTCGTTTGGGCAACAGCCCATCAACTATTACGAATGGTGGCACGAACCATCATCTGAAAGAACGGTATCTCATATGACGTCATGCAGACACCTCAACCTTGTCCTGTTGCCGGAAAAGAAAAATATGCTGCGGTGCCGGCACTGCCATCTGACCATCAATCCCGACGAACTGCACGAAGGGTATTGCCCCGAGTGTTTTGAGACACATGGCAGGAAGCATTATGAGTTTGATGAGATTGAAGCGGCAGACAAGGGAAAAGTCCGTTACCGGTGCGAAGAGTGTGGTATCATTATAGAAACGGAATGAGGGAACACGACCACCATGATGCCGATGTAATAACGGCTACGCTGAATACCGCTTGCGGGATGCTTCCGGTTATTTTCGGCAATAACCGGCATTGATAACCATCGGGATCGGTATGGTTTGTATTTTTTCTTTCACAAAAATGACAGAGTATTATATGAAGGTGTTCATTGGTTCGTTTCTGAGAGAACGTTGAAAAAGTATCATTCGGAGGCTGTTCAAAAATGTCCGGATGTAAGGCTCCCGAAATATGGCGACGGGTGTAATATTTCAGGTTGACGGCACAAGACGATGCACCATCCACGATACCCGATACCCGGTCTTGAGCCATATGCCTTTGATCTTTAGCCCTTGCGGCTTTACCGCATTATGTACGTCGGAACAACGTCATTCCGACATCCTTTAGAAATCAAGAGGGGGACACTATGAGTAATGATTCGGAAAAGATTATTTATACCATGATGAGGGTCGGTAAATTCTACCAGAACAAGCCCGTATTAAAAGATATATCCCTTTCCTATTTTTACGGCGCCAAAATCGGCGTCCTGGGATTGAACGGCTCAGGAAAAAGTTCACTCCTGCGCATTATGGCCGGGGTTGATGATGAATACAATGGAAAGGCCGCCCTTTCGCCGGGATATACGCTGGGGTTTCTCGAACAGGAACCGGTGCTCGATCCCGATAAAACGGTACAGGCCGTCGTCGAAGAAGGGATGCGGGAGTCGGTGGATCTCATGAGAGAATACAATGAAATCAGTGAAAAATTTGCCGAACCCATGTCTGACGACGAGATGAATCAACTGATAGTGCGTCAGGGTGAATTGCAGGAAAAAATCGATCATCGTGACATCTGGGATATCGATGCACGGCTGGAAATGGCAATGGATGCCCTGCGCTGTCCTCCGGGAGATACACCCATTCATGTTATTTCCGGTGGCGAAAAAAGGCGCGTGGCACTGTGCAGGCTGTTACTGCAAAAACCGGATATCCTGCTCCTTGACGAACCGACGAACCATCTGGATGCCGAAACGGTGTCCTGGCTCGAACGTCACCTTCAGCAGTATGAAGGGACAGTGATTGCCGTCACGCACGATCGGTATTTTTTAGATAATGTTGCCGGGTGGATTCTGGAGCTCGACCGGGGACAGGGCATTCCCTGGAAGGGAAACTATTCTTCCTGGCTTGCACAGAAACAGCAACGGCTACAACAGGAAGAAAAACGGGAAACGCACCGGCAAAAGACCCTGCAGCGGGAGCTGGAATGGATCAGCATGTCGCCGAAGGGGCGCCAGACAAAGGCGAAAGCCCGTATCAATGCCTATGACGCACTCATGAGCCAGAACTATGAAAAACAGGAAAGAGATCTGGAAATCTACATTCCGCCGGGACCCCGTCTTGGAAAAGTGGTTATCGAAGCTGAAAAGGTGAGTAAGGCCTTTGGTGATCGTCTTCTCTTTGAGGAAATGACGTTTGCCCTGCCCGCGGGAGGCATCGTCGGCGTTGTCGGTCCCAACGGCGCAGGCAAAACAACCCTCTTCAAAATGATAACCGATTCGGAAAAACCTGATTCCGGCTCCATTAAAATCGGAGACACGGTCAAACTCTCGTATGTTGATCAGGAACGAGACACCCTTGACCCCGACAGGACAATATGGGAAGTGATTTCCGGGGGCAGTGATATGATTAAGCTTGGAAATAGAGAAATAAATTCCAGAACCTCTGTCGGACGTTTTAATTTCTCGGGATCAGACCAGCAGAAAAAAGTAAACATGATTTCAGGCGGCGAGCGTAATCGCGCCCATCTTGCGTGTATGCTCAAGGAGGGCGCCAATGTATTGCTTCTGGATGAACCTACAAATGATCTGGATGTTAATACCATGCGCGCCCTTGAAGAGGCGTTGGAACATTTTGGGGGCTGTGCGGTTATTATCACTCACGATCGCTGGTTTCTCGATCGCATCGCCACCCATATTCTTGCCTTTGAGGGAGACAGTACGGTGGTATGGTTTGAAGGAAATTATTCGGATTATGAAGCGGACAGGAAAAAGAGACTCGGAAAGGCCGCTGATCAACCACATCGGATTAAATACAGACATCTGACAAGGGGATAATGAGAGACCTTGGCATAACGTCCCCTTGTGCCCAATTTCTGCGTCAGACCCAAGTGTAATTTTGAATGTTGAATGAATGAAAGTCATGGTTAATTCAAAATTCAACATTGAAAATTAACAATTCTTATGGATTCCTGTGGTCTTTGGCGAGCCCGCGACGAGCTCAGTCGAATCGCTCAGGCGAACCGTTAAAAT
>Ga0272442_10009108_pt1 | contig 12472 bp, 12 predicted proteins | sample SSMForm2O_FD_200262 | JGI IMG/M metagenome (GOLD analysis project Ga0272442, IMG submission 200262) | Marine sediment archaeal communities from Little Sippewissett salt marsh, Falmouth, MA, United States - SSM-Form-2O | ecosystem: Environmental > Aquatic > Marine > Wetlands > Sediment ... | reverse complement strand
TCCGGCTGCGCCGGATTCTCCGCGCCCATGACCCGACAGTCCATCGCGCGAATCCGACCGTCCGATTTCTTCGAGAAGACGATCCTCATCCAGGCGCCCATCGATGAAAATATCAATGGTTCGAGCTCCGGAATCGCCACATCGAACGGATAGTTCAGGTACCCGGGATGGGTCCAGAATTGCCGAAGCGTGCGATCCGCTAAGAGTGCCGCTACGTAACAACTGAAAAAACTTTTCTGAAACCTTCGGCCGGACTGAACATAGACGAGCCACCGGCGACGGGGTCTATCTTTGTGCATCGCGACGCAACGATAGCCCGTCCTCGAACGGGTGGTATGACGGTTGGCCGTATTCTCGCTAACGGTCGCGATCCGAAGGTTCGAACGTCGATTGTCCAGCCCGTCTCCATTAATATGATCGACGATTTCGCCCCTTCGAGCCTGCATGATCCAGCGATGCAAAAAGAGGTATCGGCCCTGCTCCCACAGCTTCACGTAATTATAGCGATTGTCGTGAATTTGAAGGTTCTTGCCTTCGAGACGTTGGGCGACGTCCCAATCGACCAGGGTCGTATGTTGCGTTCCGACACTAAGCCTTGCCGCATGCATAGCCAAACTCCTTTTTGAGAATGGTGATAAACACGGCGTTCGGATTGCGAACGGTCGGTCCCGTCGCTTCGAGCAGGGCATCGATGAATCTCGGCATCAACGCGTTCGGCGTCCAGCCGGAGGTCAGGAACGCACGGCGCATCCAGCGAATGATATTTTTATGGCACGTCCGATCCGACACGGTTTTTCTCGGCAGCACGTAGGCCATAACCTTTTCGAAGGTCTCGATCCGCTCATCGGCCGAGCCTTCCAGAACGGTAAGGTTCCGCTCGATCATCCAGTGTTTCAGAGTCCTTTCATCCATCGGCTGTTAATCCTCCATCGCAATCGTAACGTAATCGTAGTCCGTCTCGAAGTCGATACCGAAGTCGAGATCGAGACATTCAGTGCGCAGCTCCTCGAAGGCGAGATCGAAAAGCCGTTCAATCGTCGCGGGATTGTTTTCGACGAGAAAATCGATCAGGGAAAGAAAGATCTCTATTTTATTCGAATTCGAATTCGTACTCGAGATGTCGTAGGTCGTATTCGAACTCGAATTCGAGGTTTCTCTCTTTCTTTCTTTGCTACTTTCTTTCTTTCTCTCTTTAAAATCCTCATCTGTATGCATAAAATTTACCCAACCTCTGAATCCATTCATCAGGCAGTCTTCGACCATCGCACGGCCAACCCTTTCCTCATCCCGACTGGTTGTGTCTGTTGGCATGTAAACATCCTCCCGGCGTCGGATTCGGACGGCCACAGGGGGCCGTCCCTACGAGAAATATTAATGGTCTTACGTCCGGTAATCCGGTACATTCCATAGCAGCGCGGTCATTTCTTTGCCCGGTCACGCCGGGCATGACGCGGTTTTGGCCGCGCTGTTTTGATTGTTCGCACGGTCTATTGCTGAAATGACTTTTTTCTCGACTATTTCCTCTTGTTCCCTGTCCGCCTGCGCTGCTTCGTCCACCGGGTCATCGAGGTCATGGACGGCTCGCAAGACATTGTCGAGCAGGACGATATGCGCCCTCTGCAGATGCGTATAGAGTTCGTAATTCACATCCAGCGCATCGATGGCTTTCGTCATCTCGAACAGGACCTCGCGAAGGATGAGATCGCTGATCTCGCCGGCCTTCCACAGGCCGATCATCTCGTGAAGGTCTCGAACGTACGACTCGAACAGCCGCGAGCGGACGGGCCGACGAAGGTGCAATCGACCTTGTTTGCTCAAGCCGCCCCTGAGTTCCGACGCTTTTGGCCGCATGCGATCATTTTCCGACAACGATTTGGCGATCATAAAAGACTCCTTTCTCTGCGCAGACGAAGTGCGCAGTGCCGAAGATGCTCGTTAGAACGGATACATTGATGGCCGGTCAATGTACGTTCATAACAACATACATTCGGCGTTCAAAAAAAAATGATTGTTTGAATTGCACCGACGCGTGATGCAAGTCCGTTGAGTGGCGTCAAGGATCTCCACTCCGCGAGGCGTCTGCCTCAAACGACCTTGCCCTTAGCTGGGCCTGGGAGAAAGATAGCCTTTCTCTCCCCCTATACTATATATCGGCAAGTTAGATGAAATTCTTTTGTAAAAAATAAAAAAGTTTGATATTTTATTAACTTTTTTTCGGACAGTGAGCAGTGACTTCGCTACGGAGGAAAAAGCCGGCTTAACGACTCCACTGCATCACTTCACTGCGCTGCGGACATCCGATCCGTCGTTAAGCGAGCTCAAGGACTTGTCAAGGAGAATCCTGCTGGTATTCATGCGCTCCTTGGCGTATCATCTCCATTATTTCGATACTCGATGCCGTCTAACGGAGAATGCAAAAATCAAAATGCAAAGTGCAAAATTAATGAAGTCATCGACGCGAAGCGTCGATTCCGCAATTCTAATTTTTGAATTTTGATTTCACTATATAGAAGGAATGGCATTATGAAGACACATAAAGTGAATGGTGACAAATGCAGTTCGGGGATCACCCGACGGGATTTAATGAGAGGTTATACAGCCGCTATGGCGTTGACGGTTGTACCCGCTCGCGTCCTTGGAGGGCCTCGTCGAATCCCGCCGAGCGAGAAACTCAACATTGCCGGGATCGGGGTTGGTGGTCAGGGAAGATGGGATCTGGATAACGTGAACAGTGAGAATATTATAGCCCTATGTGACGTGGATTGGCATCGAGCCGGGGATACGTTTAAGCGCTATCCGAAGGCAAAAAAGTATCGTGATTTTCGCATCATGCTCGAGAAGGAAAAAACCGTTGATGCCGTTGTGGTGGCAACGCCGGATCATAACCACGCGGTCGCGACGATGATGGCCATCAAAATGGGTAAGCACGTGTATTGCGAGAAACCGCTAACCCGGACGGTCCATGAAGCGCGGGCCATCGCTAAAGCAGCACGCCAAGCGGGCGTGGCCACTCAGATGGGCAACCAGGGGATGGCTTTTGAAGGCAACCGCTTAATCAACGAGTGGATCTGGGATGGGGCTATCGGCCGGGTCCGTGAAGTTCACGCGTGGTCCGACCGGCCGACGCACAACGGGCAGCTTTTTTGGGCACAGGGGATTGATCGACCGAAAGAGACGCCGGCCATACCTTCAAGTTTGGACTGGGATTTGTGGCTCGGCCCGGCTCCCTATCGGCCTTATCACCCGGCCTACGTGCCCTTCGCATGGCGAGGCTGGTGGGATTTCGGTTCGGGCGGCTTGGGCGACATGGGCATTCATAACCTGGCGCCGGTCTTTTCCGCCCTGAAGCTCGGCGCGCCGACGAGCGTGCACGCCAGTTCGACTTTAGTCTATAGAGAGACCTTACCTTTAGCCTCGATCGTGCATTATGAGTTCCCGGCCCGCGACGGGATGCCGCCGGTCAAGCTGCACTGGTACGATGGCGGCATGTTGCCGGCCCGCCCGGACGAGCTGGACCCGGAGCGCGAGCTATCCCGCGAGGATGGATTGATCTTCGTGGGCGACGAAGGGAAAATGTACGTCGAAGGCTGGGGCGGAAATAGTCCGCGATTAATTCCGGAGGCTAAGATGAAGGCGTACAAACGCCCGCCCAAGACATTGCCCCGGTCAATCGGCCACCACAAGGAATGGATTCTGGCCTGTAAGACGGGCAGTCCGACGCGCTCCGACTTTGGTTTTGCGGGTCCTTTGACCGAGGCGGTCTTGCTGGGCACGGTGTGCGTTCGTGTAGGCGGTAAGCGATTATTCTGGGATAGTGAGAATTTCAGGATTACAAATCTGCCAGAGGCCAACGAGTATCTACATTACAAATATCGTTCCGGATGGACGCTTTGAGATGTATGATTTATGAATTAGGATTTACGATTTGGATGGAGGCTTGGTGCTCGGCGAAGCCGCATTCATCAATCGTAAATCATAAATCGAAAATCAGTAAGGAGGTCAATTGATTATGAGCGGTAAGGGAAGAGTCAAGGTTGGGATTATTGGATCGCAGTTCGAAGGAGAGATACACGCCGCATCGTTTCGGATGATTCCGGATGAGGCCGAGGTCGTCGCCGTCGCTTCTCCCACGCCCGGCCACGCCCAGACGCTGGCGGACAGATTCGGAATCGCCCGCGTTTTTACGGACTACAAGAAAATGCTCGCGGAAAAAGATATCGAAATGGTGACTATTGCGGCGCCGAACGTCCTGCATGCCCAGATGACTGTTGATATCGCCGGCGCCGGTAAGCACATAGTATGCGAAAAGCCGCTTTGTATGACGCTGGAAGAGGCGGATCAGATGATCGAAACCTGCCGAAGTCAAGGCGTGTTATTGATGTATGCGGAGGAGTTGTTTTTCACGCCCAAATACGTGAAGGCGAAAGAAATGGCCGACCAGGGCGCGTTCGGCCGGGTGTACCTGGTCAAGCAGATGGAGAAGCATTTCGGCCCGCACGCGCCGTGGTTCTGGGACGTCGAGAAATCGGGGGGAGGCGTTTTCATGGACATGGGTTGTCATGGGGTCGCTTTCTGCTATTGGTTTTTAGGCCGGCCGAAGATTAAAACCGTTTATTGTCAGATGGCCACACACGTGCACGGCGATAAGACCAAAGGTGAAGATGATTCGCTTTGCATCCTCGAATTTGACAACGACGCCGTTGGTCTGATCGAAAATAGCTGGGCGAGACGAGGCGGCATGGAAGACCGGATCGAGGTTTACGGCGAAGGCGGTGTCACCTACGCCGATCTGCACATGGGCAACGCCTTGCCGACCTACAGCGAGTACGGCTACGGCTACGCCGTCGAGAAGGCACCGACGACAAAGGGATGGACCTACCCCGTCTTCGAGGAGTTGTGGAATTACGGCTTCCCGCAGGAGATGCGTCATTTCGCCCGCTGTGTTCGCGGCAAAGAAGAACCTCAGGCGACCGGTGAGGACGGCCGCGTCGTGCAGGAAGTGCTCTATGCCGGCTACCAATCCGCTGCGTCGGGCAGTAAGACTCAGTTGCCGTTTCACGCCGATGACTTTAAACGGCCCATCGATGTATGGCTGAAAGGTCGATAGCGCAGGTTAAGCTTTGTCACTTTGGATAAGGCATAATGGAAAGCGATGTTCCCTTTTCTTGCACGTTGAAAAGGCGCGGGCGCTCATCTGGACCTCGGTTAGGCTGATGCAGTACTAACATGCGTTTTCCCTCGAACGTCTGGAAGATCACTCGAATCATATTAGCCCGTATTTCTCACAGCTATGATGGTTTTTCGCGTGTTTGGTCCCGGCTGGGGGGTTCGACGCCGAGCAAGTGGCGAACGAAGAAATCCATGCGTCGCCGGCTGGCGTAGGGCCTTTCCCCCACGCCGTGCCCGGCGCCCGGGACGACCAGCATGTCGAAGTCTTTGTCTGCCTTGATCAGGGCGTTAACGACTTGCATCGTCGAGGCCGGGTCCACGTTCCTATCGAGTTCTCCGACGGTCAGCAGCAATTTGCCCTGAAGTCTGTGAGCTTGTGTTACGTTCGATTGTTCTTCATAGTGTGGACCCATCGGCCAGCCCATCCATTGTTCGTTCCACCAGATTTTGTCCATACGATTGTCGTGGCAGCCGCAATCGGCGACGCCGACCTTGTAGAAATCGCCATGCGCCAGAAGCGCCCGTAACGTGCTCTGTCCTCCAGCCGAACCGCCGTAGATACCGACGCGCGTCAGGTCCATGCAGGGATACTGAGTCGCGGCCGCCTTCATCCAGAGCATTCTGTCGGGAAAGCCTGAATCGCCGAGATTTTTCCAGCAGACGTCGTGAAAAGCCTTGGAGCGATGTGATGTGCCCGTCCCGTCCATCTGTACGACGATGAAACCCAATTCGGCGATCGTAAGCTCGCGGGTACGGAGCCCGAATGATTTCGGCACGAAGGCGCCTTGCGGACCCGCGTAGATCTTCTCAATCACGGGGTACGTGCAAGCAGGGTCGAAATGGCTCGGTCGGATGATAATCCCGTAGATGTCTGTCATCCCGTCCCGGCCTTTGGCGACAAATCGCTCCGGTGCGCGCCAACCCGTGGCCAGTAGTGCGTCCCAGTCGGCCCGTTCCAGCTCACAGAGGAGCTTGCCGTCCTTAGCGCGGCGCAGCTCCGTGATAGGTGGGAGATCGACGCGGGACCAGCGGTCAAGAAAGAATCGCCGGTCGGGCGAGAAGGTGATTTCGTGTGTGCCGTCACCTTCGGTTAGAACGGCTGAGCCGGAGCCGTCGAAGTTAATTCGGCACAAATGGATATAATAAGCATCCTGCTCAGGGTAAATCCCGCCGGCCTCAAACCAGATTTGCCGTTTCTCATCATCCACGCTTTCGATACGGCGGACAACCCATTGGCCTTGAGTAATCTGGTTCTTGATCTTTCCCGTCTTGGCGTCGAAGAGATAGAGATGATTCCAGCCGTCGCGTTCCGACATCCAGATGATTTCATTCGTCTCGTCGATGTAATGGCTGAATCGTTTGCCGGAGTAGTCGATAAATGTTTTGCTCTGCTCATCGACAATGATACGCGGCTCGCCCGTTTTGGCGTCCACGCTAATGATGCGGAGTATCTGGTGGCCGCGTTGGTTGTAGAGGAAAGTGAATCGGCTGGAGTCCGGCGCCCAGCGAATCTCGGAGGTGCTCCAGGGATTCGGGAAAAGTTCATCCGGGATATTGATGTGACGCTTTGTGGCGACGTCGAACAAATGAGGTTTATGGATCGGGATTTGGTCGCCCGGTTTGCGATAAGAGTAATCGTGGAGCTTGGGTTGCAATTGATCCTCAGGCGACGATTCGATCAGATAAACTTTTCTTTCGTCGCCTTTACGCGTACGCAGAACCACCAGCCTGGTCGAGTCGGGCGACCATTGAAATCGATCCGAATAGGCATCTTCCTCCGAGCCATCTTCGGTCAGTGCTATTTCTTCTTTGGTTTCGAGGTTCTGCAGGTAGAGGTTATGGTCTTTAATTGATGCGGACCATTGACCATCGGGGGATTTTCCTCGTGCCCTGGGATCCCTTCGTCCTCTCGGTCCCCTTCGGTTCGCTGCCTGTCGAATCGTATTTTCGTCTATGATCGCGTCGGTGGCTTCTTCCTCTGCCATAAATGTAGCCAATGTTTTCCCATCCTTGTCCGTCACCAACCAGACGTGACCGGCAAACGTATGCTGGCGATGCTGTTCACCAACTCCTGCGGTGGCGTAATGCTTTCTCTGCCGTTGCGAGTCGATCCAGTAAATCTCGATGTCCTTCTTCGCGCGGTTAACAAAAGTAATCGATGTTTCCCTGCCGCTTCGTCGGCTCGGTCGTGAACCGCTGAGAGGCTGAAGCGACGATCCCGGCGTGTCTTCTCTTGTTGTTTCTTCGATCTCGTACGATTTCAGATCGCATGTCCACCAACGATTATTGTGGCTGAACGTGAGCAACGAACTGGATTCATTGAATGTAAGCCGGTCGATAGAGAGTTTTTCTGCCTGTATCTCTCGATCGATGACCTTCGCCAAAGCTGTGGCCAATCGTTCATGATCGAAGGCGAACTGCCGGATGCCATTTTCAGCGTCAACAAGAATAAACTCGCGTTTGCCTTCCGGAAGGTCGTTACGATACCAAAACCGGGTATTGTCCTTGAACCAGTGAGGAGTGACCCGGTCCTTGAAGACCTTGTTGGAGATTGTTTCGCTTAGATTGAGGGCACGCTGATAATCGGAAAGTGTGCCTTGGGCTATAGCGTCCTGGGCACTACCGAGTAAAACCCAGATTATAGCGATATTGATTGTTGTTTCTAATCGAAGGGATACTTTCATTTCTTCATTGTCTCCTGATCGAATGGCCTATTGTGGTATTATCGACATTTTAGACTACAGATACAGCAACAAAGTGTCAACCGATGTGTCTCATTGAAATTTCTACGTGAGTTCATCGTTTCGTTCGGTTAGAATATCAGGTACGAATCCGTTATATTATTCAGAGGCATGAAAAATGAAACGTAATAGGACATCGACAACCCGGCGTGACTTCTTGAAGAAATCGTTATTTGGAGCAACCCTCATGGTTTCCACGTCAGCGATAGAACATTCAAGCGCACAGACCAAGACAACGCGTCTGCGGCTCGGCGGGCCGATTTTTGAGAAATACGCTGATCCGGATGGTTGGGCGAAGGCGATGAAGAAACTTGGCTATCGAGCCGCCTTTTGTCCGGTCGGTGCAGACGCTGATGATGATGTAGTGAAAGCGTATGCCCTGGCGGCGAAGAAAGCCGACATCCTCATTGCAGAGGTCGGAGCCTGGAGCAATCCGATCAGTCCCGACGACAAAACACGCCGGGAGGCCTTGAAACTATGCCGCACACAACTGGCCCTTGCCGACCGAATCGGGTCAAATTGTTGTGTGAATATCAGCGGTGCGCGAGGCGAACAATGGGACGGTCCTTCTCCGCAGAACCTGACTGATGAAACCTTCGATATGATTGTCGAGACCACGCGATCTATCATTGACGATGTCAAACCGACCCAAACCTATTTCACGTTAGAGACGATGCCCTGGGCTTATCCGGATTCGCCTGATTCTTATGTCCGCTTACTCAAAGCCATCGATCGAGAACGTTTCGCGGTTCATCTTGATCCGGTGAATCTCGTGTGCAGCCCGCAACGATATTTCAGGAATGGCGATTTGGTCCGAGAATGTTTCGAAAAACTCGGTCCGTATATCAAAAGTTGTCATGCCAAAGACATTCTCCTGCAGACGGAATTCATGACCCATCTTGACGAGATACGCCCGGGTCTCGGCGGTCTGGACTACGCCACGTTCTTAAAAGAGCTGAGCAAAATACCGGATACCCCGCTTATGCTGGAACACTTGAAAGGCGCCGAAGAATACCAAAAGGCGGCCGATCACATTCGCGGCGTAGCGCGAAAGAACGCCCTGACTTTCGATTAGGATCTAATCATTTCCCAAATACGGCTTTATTCTGAGGTCATTGTGAATCTTCCTTGATCTGAGTTGAGGGTACAGGTATAATGAAAGGAGGCTTTCGTGCTTTTATGGATGTTAGGGCGCTCAAGAGTTCAGTTCAATGCCCAAGGGAGTGGTACGGCTTTGTCATGAAGGAGATGATCGATGAGCGGCATTTTTGGAGTGGTTTCGAAGGGCAATTGTGTAGAAACACTTTTTTACGGTACGGATTATCATTCACACTTGGGTACGCAATTCGGCGGGATGACGGTTCTCGGGGAAGATTTTACCCGCCACATCCGAGATGTGAGCCAGAGTCAATTCAAGTCAAAATTCTATGATGATTTCAGAAGTATGAGGGGCAACAAGGGAATTGGTGTCATTAGTGCTTCCGAGGAACAGCCCATCTATCTCAATTCGAAGTTTGGCCCGTTCTGTATTGCCACCAATGGAATCGTGGAGAACGCCGAGAAACTGGCGGCTGATTTATTGAGCCAGGGGATCTCTTTTAGCGAGGTCAGCCATGAAGCCGTCAATACAACGGAGTTAATCGCCAAGTTAATCAACCAGGGTGACAATCTACTCGATGGCATCGAGAAGATGTTTCGTGTCATACAGGGCTCCTGCTCGCTTCTGTTGCTCAATAGAGCGGGCATCTATGCGGCGCGGGATCGATTTGGGTACACACCGCTGTTGATTGGAAAGCGAAATGACGCATGGGCGGTAACCAGCGAGACCTGCGCCTTTCCGAATAATGAATTTGAAGTCGTTAAGAACATGGAGCCGGGGGAAATCGTTCTGATTAATGAAGATGGCATGGTCCAGCGAAAGGCGGGCGGTCGCGGTGTGAATCAAATTTGTGCGTTTCTCTGGATATACACGGGCTTTCCGGCGTCGAGCTACGACGGGATCAACGTGGAAATCGTCAGAGAAAAGTGCGGTCGCTATCTTGCCAGGAATGATACGGATATTCAAGTCGATTTGGTCTCCGGCGTGCCCGATTCGGGATTTGCTCATGGTTTGGGATATGCGATAGAATCCGGCAAACCCTTCAGGCGCCCCCTCGTCAAATATACACCCGGTTATGGAAGGAGTTATACACCGCCTTCACAGCAAACCCGCGATCTCATCGCCAAAATGAAGCTCATTCCCATCAAAGAAGTTATCGAGGGCAACAGTATTGTCGTGTGTGAGGATTCCATCGTGAGAGGAACGCAGCTTAAGAACTTCACGATAAAGAAGCTCTGGGATTGTGGCGCCCGGGAGATTCATGTCAGGCCGGCCTGTCCGCCGTTGGTGTTTCCGTGCAGGTTCAACCTGTCCACTCGCTCTATCAACGAACTCGCAGCCCGCAAAGCCATTCGCGCTCTGGAAGGCCATGATCGAAAGGATGTTTCGGAATACCTGGACAGCGATTCCGAGAAATACCGAAAGATGGTGGAATGGATTGCCAGGGACCTGGGCGTTTCGACATTGCGTTATCAGACTGTCGAAGATATGGTTCAAGCCATCGGACGCCCGAAAGACAAGCTGTGTCTGTATTGTTGGACCGGTCAATGTCCGGAATCGGCATCCCCACAACCTGCTATGGATATTGTTGAATTACAACAAGCATCAAGAGACAAAAAGGCGGTGACAGAAACCACGCCCCGACACGAGTCGTAACGGGACTTGGTCGTTCAATTCCACCGGGTGGGCTTGAAAAGAAACCGCATGTGTAAAATCTCTCGGTAGAGTTTCAAGGTGGAAAAGATGGGTTCTATTTGTTAAACTACCCTGAGTATACGAATTGGCCTTAACAGATCGCCTATGCGAAAGAGTGATGAGCGATGTCAACAATTACGAAGAAGGAACTCATAGATCGTATTGCAGAAAAGACCCGAACCAAACGGCTTATCGTCAAACCCGTTATTCAGGCTTTTCTCGACGAGATCGTTCGTGAGTTGGCTAAAAATAACCGTTTGGAATTCCGTGATTTTGGCGTTTTCGAGCCCCGACTGCGGGCCGCCCGGAAGGCGCGGAATCCCAAAACCCAGGAAGAAGTTGGCGTCCCGTCCGCCCGTGTCGTCAAATTTAAGGTAGGCCGGCTGATGAAACAGAGAGTCAGTCCTCCCAAATTAGAGGAAAGCCAGTAGCCCAATGACGGATATACAGCCCATCTTATTATCTGCGATCACCTGCAACCGGGTGATCTTTGACAAAGTCTCCGGCATGCCGAGTGTCATAGACATTGTCCAAAGAATTGATGCTCCGAAATATCCGGCAAGACATCCACAGATTGTCTTCTTTTGCGAGTTGACGAACGGGCATGGTACAACAAATGCGCAAGTCCGGCTCGTGGATGCCCAGGAAGAGGAAAAGACCGTTTTCGAGCGGGGAGGGGAAGTAAAATTTGAAGACGTCAAGCAAATCGTGACGTTGGCGGTAAACTTACAGGGGATTGTTTTCCCTCGTCCCGGCGAGTACCGTTTTCAACTCTTTGCCGGTGGGAACTTATTGGGAGAAAGACGCATTATGTGTCGCAAGGTCGAGTTGCCACGCGAACCCGGAGCCAGTACGGGGAAAGAGGGTTGAGTGGAGGGTATGGACACAAGTTTAGTTATAATATGACCTTGAGGACAAACCGATGGATGTATTTCTCTGCATCGTGGGCGGTTCGCTTTTCCTGGTTTCCATTGCGGCCTATTTCTATGTAAAAATTCGTCTGCGTCCAAAGGATGAGGATTTGGACGACATCTACTACGAATTCGAAGATCAGCAGCCGGAGGTCATCCGATACGAGAAGTGGACTCGAATCACATTTACTGTAGCGACGATCGGCATTTTATTGATGTTTGTTGCCGTCGTAATCTAATACCCGGCACCTTTTCTGCGTTTTAAGAAGAAAGCGACTTTTAGAAGAAATTTTTTAAATTTCTTTTTTTATTGTTGACAACTACTTCAATATGTAGTACTTCGTAGCGAGGTAACTAAAAGATATGACTTCATCAAAGAAAGATGGGTCCTATGAGAAAGAAGTCATTAGACCATTTTGGCGAATTGCAACGTGCGGTTATCGAGGTCGTTTGGGAGCTCGGCGAGGCCAGTGTTCGTCAGGTCTGGAAGCGGCTTTGTCGCCATAAGGAATTGGCCTATACCACTGTGCTTACGGCGATGCAAAGGCTCGAACGGGCCGGGTGGCTGAAGCATCGCGTGGAGGGCAGGAAACATATTTACCTGCCGACACGAACGCGGGCCCAGGCCGGGGCGGGATCAGTGCAGAAGTTCGTACAGCGGATGTTCGATGGAAACGCCCTCATGTTGTTCCGCCAGCTTGTCGAGGAAGGTGAACTCAGTGATAGTGAGCTTGAGGAGCTCCAGCAATTGATCAATCAGAAGCGAGAGGAAAGACGAATATGATTCGTGCATTTTTTCTGGTAGATCTATCAGTGTGGACGTGGGTCTGGCAAAGTACGCTGTTTGCCCTGCTCGG
>Ga0272442_10009104_pt1 | contig 12475 bp, 11 predicted proteins | sample SSMForm2O_FD_200262 | JGI IMG/M metagenome (GOLD analysis project Ga0272442, IMG submission 200262) | Marine sediment archaeal communities from Little Sippewissett salt marsh, Falmouth, MA, United States - SSM-Form-2O | ecosystem: Environmental > Aquatic > Marine > Wetlands > Sediment ... | reverse complement strand
TGGAGATAGTCCATGGCAGCGAGGGGTTGTCCCCAATTTCCTTGACAGGCAGAAATAATTTTTCTACTATCCCCCACTGTCGGGGTTCTTTCATTGAGACAGGGTATCCTCGGTGGGGCCTTCATCTGCTCTACCCTGCCGCAGGGGGTTCACATTCGGAGGTGTCAGTATGGATTTCAGGGCGTGCGAACGGATTGCTGCGAATATATCTCAGGTGATAGTAGGAAAGTCCCCTGCCGTCGAACTGATGCTGGTGGCCCTCCTGGGGAACGGTCATGTCCTGCTGGAGGATGTGCCGGGACTGGGGAAGACACTGCTGGCCAAAACACTGGCCAGGAGTATGGGCGGGTCCTTCAAACGGGTACAATGTACACCCGATCTGCTTCCGGCCGATATCACGGGGTTCAATGTCTATAATCAGCAGACCGGTCAGTTTACCTACCAGGCCGGTCCCATCGTGACCAACATACTCCTCGCCGATGAGATCAATCGGACCATTCCGCGGACCCAGTCGAGTCTCCTCGAATGCATGGAGGAACGACAGGTGACAGTGGACGGTCAGACCATCAAGCTCCCCGATCCCTTCTTCGTCATGGCGACGCAGAACCCCATTGAACTGGAGGGAACCTTTCCACTGCCCGAGGCACAGCTCGACCGGTTTCTCCTCAAGGTGCATCTGGGGTATCCCGAAGAGGAGGAAGAGATGGCCATCCTGGAACGATTCCGGGCCGATGATCCCCTGCTGACGCTCACATCCGTGGCGAATCCCGGCGACATCGCCCGGTTGCAGGGGGCGCGGAGAGAGATACGCCTGTCACAGCCGGTGCGGAAATACATCGTGGCGCTGGCGCAGGCGACCCGTGACGATGATGCCGTCCGTTTTGGCGTCAGCCCGCGGGGTTCTCTCGGGTTGATGCGTGCCGGGCAGGCCCTGGCGGCGCTGAGGGGTCGTGACTATGTCCTCCCCGACGATGTCAAGTATCTGGCCCCCTTCGTCCTCTGCCACCGATTGATCCTCAAGGAGGAGGAGCAGCTCAGGGGAAAGACGCCGGAGGGCCTGCTCAGTGAGATCATGGGGCGCATGGCGGTGCCGGAGGCGTGAGGGATGTGTAATGCTTAATTCTTGATGCATAATTTTTAATATAAATGTTGCATGTTTATACCCGAAATGCCTGAAACCGCTCGCAGGTGACTCTTTCCGGCCATTTCAATTTTCAATGTCAGACTGACAGACAGACGGGGGAACGAGGGGGATGCTATGGAACGAGGGGAAGAGAGATTACCCTCCATGTTTGTCATTCCCTTGATACAGTGTATCGCCGGTGTGGTGCTCTTCATGGCACTCCTTTCGCGGCAGCGGGATCTCGTTATCCTAGTGGTCCTGGTGCTGGGCGTCATGGCCGTGGCGAAGCTGTGGAGCAGGATGAGCATCTCTCGCATCGGGTGTCGTGTGACGGTCGACCGGGAACGGGTCTTTCCCGGTGAAGGTCTGGTCATGCAGCTGGAGGTGGAAAACGCCAAGTTTCTGCCCGTCTGGCTCCGGATCACCGCAGCGATTGATGACGCGCTGATCGTGACATCCGGCGAGGATGCGTGTTCCGGTGAGAGCGGTCTGTTGTGGTATGAGCGGGTGCAGTTCCGGTGGGACCTGGTTGCCCGGCGACGGGGTGTACACCGGGTGGGCATGTCCCGCGTGAGGGTGAGCGATCTCTTCGGGTTCTTCCCCCGGGAAAAGGGAGACAGCGAAGACTGCCGCGTCATCGTCTACCCGCGGCTCGTACCGCTTTCCCCCGTCACCCTGGTCAAACGGGATCTCTTCGGGCATCCGGGGGCACGGCATCCCGTGGAGGACCCCATCTACATCCACGGCGTCAGGGATTACCAGAAGGGGCGTCCCGCCCGGTATATTCACTGGAAGACGAGCGCGCGTCACCACCGGCTCCAGGAGAAGGTCTTCGAATCGTCGGAACAGGCCAAGGTCCTGCTCGTTGTCGATGTGGAGCGTTTTGTCAATGCCAAGGCAGAAAAGGACTTTGAGGCCATGCTCGAGACGGTGGCATCCCTGGCGGTCCAGTGTGACAGGCGGGGATATGCCGTGGGGTTTGCCACCAACGGTGTGGTGAACGGGGGGAGGAGTATACTTCCCGTGGGGAGAAACCCGCGGCACCTGGCGGCCCTCCTGGAGACGCTGGCACGGATGCAGCTTGCCCGCTCGGAAGACCTCGTCCACACCTTACGCCACCGGCTTACCCCTGCCGGCGGCACGAGTTGTTTTCATTTCAGCCGTGAGGCCGATGAGTCACTGTCTGACGCGGAGCGGTTCTATGCGCACCGGAGGAACCCCGTTGTCTTTGTGGTGTGCACCCCCGATCGCCCGGCGCAGGGAGGGGAGAACGCCCGGAGACGACTCATCTCCCTTGCAGAGATCAGATACGGGGGGACGGGGGAGCTATGAAGGGCGACCGGGATTTTCTCCTCTCTGTCTCTGCCGGGGCCATCGAACTGACCTGGCTCTATGCCTGGGCACTCTTTATCACCATTCCCCTGTTGCACCGCCCCTTTCCCCTCCCCGAGGCAATGGGAATCTTTGCACTGGCCGCCATACTGACACTGGTCGTCAGGGGTCGGGGCTGGCGTGTCATCATGATCCTGGGATTGCACCTCCTTGGCCTCCTGCTGGCGGCATCGAAGGCCATCCATATCCTCCTCTACAGCGGTCACCCCTTCGGGACCCGCTGGTGGCTCTGGGAGGGCCTCCATGACCTGACGGACCCCCTGGCATGGATCTGTCACGTTGTTATACTCCTTCTGGTCATCGCTTTCTGGATCGGAGGGGTGACATTCGCGCGGAGGGCCGTCGACTATCCCGCCATCTGTGCCCGGTTCGACACGGGGGTGATGGCCTTCTTTGGCCTGTTGATGATCAAATTTCTCGTCCTTCTCAAGGGTGGGCCGGATATGTGGGGAATCACGCCGGAGCTCCTGCTCTTTCCCCTGTTCCTCTTCGGCCTGCTGGCCATCGCCATGGCCCGGAACCGGGGTACCGCCCGGAGAGACTTCCTGGCGGGGTACCATGCCATGGGGACCATACTCAGTGTCACCGTCGTTGTCCTCGCCTTTGCCACGGGGGTGGTGCTCCTCGCGCTTCCCTACCTGAGTGCCGCCGCCGACCGGGGATATGTCCTGCTGAAGGGCGCCGCCGCACCCCTGGGTCCCCTCTGTGTGAAAATAATACGATTTCTCTTCGGTCACCACGCGGTCCGGCTGGACACCGCCGTTTCATCTTCGGAAGGCACGGGCGGGGTGATGCCGTCGGTCGCGGCAGAGGGCCGGTGGGGGGAGATCGTCGAGACGATAGCAACCTGGGGGGTACTGATCCTGGCAGGCGCTGCCGCCGTCCTGGTCGTGGTGCTCGGTCTCCGGCTCCTCTTCCACTGGCTCTTCTCACGGACCGGGAAGACCGGTGAAGGAGAAATCTCGTGGCATGTCATTGCCCGTCGGCTGCGGGATATGTGGGTCGTCATCTGCCGCTGCCGTGACCGGATCGCCGCGATGGTCCGGGGGTGTGGTAATGCCGTCGATCTCTACCGGGGGCTCTGCAGGTGGGGGCGTCACAGCGGTGTGCCGCACCGGCACTATGAAACGCCCCGTGAGTACGGCCGGCGACTGATACGCCGGTTCCCCCGGCTGGAGGAGGAGATAGTGACAATCGCCGAGGCCTTCAACAGCGAGGTCTATGGCGAGAGACCCCTCGATGCGGGAGAGTTTTACGGGGCCGGAAGGGCCTGGAGCAGGATGCGCAGCCCCCGCCACTGGGTCTCTCGATGGAGGTCCCTCTTCCCAGGCAGCAGGAACCATGCGTGAGCGGCCGGGTCCTGCCGGCGGAGAGGGCCGGCATTATTGGCTTGACATGATTTATTATGTTTGACATATCAAAACACTGGTTCGGAACGAGTGAGGAGAACAGGACGTCTCTCATTTCTACTGTCCCCTGATAGAGGAGACGGGAATGATGGAGTCCAAAGGACGGGAGAGTCGGTCCTGCGTGATATAATGTTCATTACAATACAAGTGAGGTGATGTGTACGATGAAAGATAGAAAATTATTGATGATTCCCGGTCCCATCGAGTTTTCACCGGAGGTGATGCGGGCCATGGGGATGGCCCCCACCAGTCATGTGGATCCCGCCTTCATAGAGGTGTTCGGCCAGGCACTCGAGCGGATGCGCGAGGTATTCCTCTGCCCCAGCGGGCAGCCCTTCATCATGGCGGGCTCGGGGACGCTGGCCATGGATATCGCCGCCTCCAATCTCATCGAACGGGGTGACAGGGCGCTGGTGGTGACGACGGGCCACTTCAGCGATCGTTTCGTCGGTGTCCTGGAGCGATACGGCGCCGAGGTGACACAGGTCAATCCGCCGGCCATCGGGGACCGGCCCTCGCTGGAAGACATCGAAGCGGCGCTGCAGGGTGGCGATTACAAGGTCATGACCGTGACCCATGTCGACACATCCACCGCCGTCTGTGCCGATGTCAGGGGGTGTGCCGAGCTGGGACGGAAATACAACACACTGGTCATCGTCGACGGTGTCTGCGCCGTGGCCAGCGAGGAGATGCGCATGGATGAGTGGGGCATCGATGTATCGCTGACGGCCTCGCAGAAGGGGGTGGGCGTGCCGCCCGGTCTGGCGCTGGTCATGGCCGGTCCGCGGGCACTGGAGGCCTTCAGAAACCGCACGACACCCGTGGGCAGTTATTACTCGGACTGGGAAAAGTGGCTTCCCATCATGGAGGGGTACGAATCCCGTCAGCCCCGCTACTTCGGGACGCCGGCGGTGAACCTCGTGTGGGCCCTCAACGTGAGCCTTGGCCAGATCCTCGACGAGGGGATGGATAACCGCTTTGCACGACACCGCCGCTACAGCGATGCCTTCAAGGCGGCGGTGACCGCCCTGGGAATGAAACAGATACCGGTCAGTCCCGATAAGGCCGCCACTACGCTGACTGCCCCCTACTATCCCGAGGGGGTGGATGCCGGTGTCCTGAAATACATCAACGAGGCGGGGATCATACTGGCCGGCGGACTGCACCCGGCCATCAATACCAAGTATTTCCGCGTCGGTCACATGGGCGTGGTGAACAGGGCGGACATCCTGGCGACGATCGGTGCCATCGAGGCGGGATTGAGCCGGGCGGGCTACGCCTTCGAGGCCGGGGCGGGACTGGCCGCCGCGCAGGCGTCGCTCCGTGAGTGACGAGGTGCCTGAACCCCCCTCGTTCCAGTAAGCCATCATGAAGAGCGGTCATAGACCGCGGTGACGAAGATACGTACCGCCCGCCGTAACCCCTTCCGGGGACGGCGGGCGTTTTCTTTTATGTTTGTGTCAGGGGGATCGCGTAGGGACCCTCGGCGATGAAGGTCATTGACGGTGTCCGCTGTCCGAAGCGGGGGTGATGGGCCGCGTAGATGACGGCGTTCTGGAGCATGGCCCGTGCCGTTTCCCGGTGGGAGCCGTATGCGGTCTTTCCATCGATGAAGTCGTGTCCGTTCAATCCCGGCAGTATCCGTGAATCCTCTTCCGAAATCTGGGGCGCGCAGAAGATCAGGCCCCCGGTACCCACCCGGCGGAGCGCCTTTCCCCACATTTCGGGTTCCCACTGATCCTTGGTGAATACCCAGTCGGGGTGTCTCAGGATGGACAGGTAGGCGTCGGGGCCGAGGATCGTCAGGAGGTGGAGGAGCGTCTTGTATTCGCGAGAACCGATGGGTTCGGCGTCGAGGGTGTTGGAGACCATGACGATGAGACCCCTGTCCTTCACCGCCGGCAGGGCGGAGACGGCCGCCTTGACGCTCTGGTAGTGGTCCCTGCCGACATAGCCGCCGTGTGTCAGGACGATATCGTAGGGTTCGTCGATGGGAATCTCCACGAAGGCCTTCATGGCCTCGAAGGCCTCCCTGTGCGCCGCCACGAGATCGCCCGCGTAGACGCCCGTGATGTTCAGGGCGTGATCGAGGGTGGTGCCGATCATGAAGTCTACGCCCACCGTCTGGGCCACCTCGAGGGCCTCCTCGTGACAGGGGTTACCATCGAGGACGAGATTGGTCGACCGGGGGTCTTCGAGAAAGTCGACGCCGTGAAATTTCCGAATCGTCTCTATATTGGTCAGGGCGGGGCAGACTGCCTTTCTCCCCCCCGAGATGCCTGCCATGAAGTGACTCTCCACGAGGCCCGTGACGATCTTGACATCGGATTGATGGAACAGCCTGTTGACGTAGACCTTCGTGCCGCGCGAGGTATGTGCCGCCAGGACCTGTGACGCACGATCCTCGCAGTCGTGGTCGACGATGCGGTAGTGATCGACAACCTCGCTGCCGTACATGGCGAGCCGCTCCTCGGAGGTGCTGGGCCGGTGCATGCCGTTTCCGATGACGAAGACGATGTTGTCCCGTCTCACGCCCGCCGACTCGATGATCTCCAGGAGGGGCAGGAGGATGCCCCGCTTCCCCCGGTAGGGGACGGGACGGGTGATGTCGGACACCGTGATACAGACCGTGATATCGGCGGGTCTCTTCCCCGTGGAACTGATGATCGCGGGAAGGGGGGGAGACCCCGTCGGGTTGTTCAGGGCCCGTGCGATATCCTCTCTGGAATCGGCGAGGCAGGGCATGTGCCTCATCTGCAGTGTGACGCACCGGCGAGGGACGGCGATGTCCAGAGACTCCTCGCCGAAGGGTACGGAGATCTTCTTCCAGTCGCGCGTATCGGCATGGGAAAGGATGGCGGCGATTGCGTCTTTCATTATACCCCCTCTTCCTGGTATATGGGTATGAGGCGTCGGATTCCCTATCGTCGATAATAGGTTATTTCGGCTAATTGTCAATGACTTTTCACACCCGCCTGCAGAAATGCCGGTCACGTTGACCCGTGCCGTCGCATGCGGTATCATTGCACAGGGGAATTACGGGGTGCCCCAGGCCGGGACGGCCGGGCACCGGTCAAGGAGCAGGATATGAAGTATGCAGAGGCACAACAGGGACGGATATTCGTGATACGTCTCGAGGACGGGGAAATCGTTCACGAAGAAATAGAAGGATTCGCCCGCCGGCATTCGATAACGGCGGCCGCCCTGATTGCCGTCGGGGCGGCCGATGGAGGGAGCAGGCTGGTGGTGGGACCCGAAGCGGGGGATGCGCGACCGGTCCATCCCCTGGAGCTTGTCCTCGATAACGTCCATGAGATAGCGGGCACGGGAACGCTGTTCCCCGACGAGGACGGACATCCCGTCCTGCACATGCATATGGCCTGTGGCAGACAGGGAGGGGCCGTTACCGGCTGCATTCGGAGCGGTGTCAGGGTATGGCAGGTCATGGAGTTTGTCCTGATTGAATTGACAGGGATCACGGGCAGGCGCGTGTCTCAATCTGATCTGGGCTTTCAACTGCTTGTGCCCTGAGACGATATGGTGCACGCTCCGGCCATATGCCGTGCAGGCACGGAATTACTGCCGGCCAGGAACAGGAAGGAGGGATGAAGATGAAACCAGTCATATTGGTGACACGAAGGTTGCCCGATGCCGTCGAGGAACGTCTTCGAAGGGACTACCGGCCCATCCTGAATCATCGGGACACACTCTATTCCAGTGATGATATCATTGAGCGATCTCGAGGGGCTGATGCCATTCTGACCTGTCATACCGAGCGATTCACCGCCGAGGTGATCGCCGGCTTGTCGGACACAGTGCGTGCCCTTGCCACCTTTTCTGTCGGCTATGAGCATATCGACAGGTTGGCCGCCGGGGCACGGGGAATCATCGTGACGAACACGCCCGAGGTGCTCTCCGACGCGACGGCGGAACTGACGATTATGCTGATGCTGGGCGCGGCGCGGCGTGCCGGCGAGGGTGAACGACTGGTCCGGTCGGGAGAATGGAGGCACTGGAGTACCGATTTCATGGTGGGGACAGAGGTCACCGGCAAGCGACTGGGGATCATCGGGTTGGGTCGAATAGGCCGTATCGTTGCGAGACGGGCACGGGGCTTCGACATGGAGATTCATTACCATAACGTACGAAGGTTATCACCCGAGCTCGAGGAGGGTGCACTCTATCATGAGAGTCCCGAGGAATTGATGCCCCATTGTGATTTTCTGACGCTCCACTGCGTGGCGTCGCCGGAAACGACGGGACTGCTCAATGACGATCTTATTGCCCGGTTGCCCGACGGTGCCGTCGTGGTCAACGCAAGCCGGGGCGTCGTTGTCGATGACGACGCGCTGATTGCGGGACTCAGATCGGGGAAACTGGCAGCGGCCGGTCTGGACGTCTATAATGGTGAGCCTGCCATCCATCCCGGGTACCGTCAGTTGCCCACTGTCTTTCTCATGCCCCATATCGGCAGCGCCACGAAGGAGACCAGGGATGCCATGGGATTCCGGGCCCTGGATAACCTGGATGCCATCTTTGCCGGGCGGGAACCACGTGACCGTGTGGCGTGAAGGCATCCGTTGACGCGGTGGACGCTATGTGTCGGTCTGCAAGGGGCGGGTACCGATGCGGTCAGCGAGCCATCGTGCCGCCTGCAGCAGGCGGGCGTCGGCGCCCCGCGGGGCGACCAGCTGGACCCCCAGTGGCATGCCCTCTCGTCCCGTGAGAAGGGGGAGACTGATGGCGGGTGTCCCGCAGAGCGTCCAGATGGTGCAGAAAATGGGATCCCCCGTTGATGCCAGGCCCACGGGTGCCTCCCCCGTCGTGGCGGGGCTCAGGATGGCGTCGTATGACGCGAATGCCTCGCTCAGCGCCTCGTTGAGGCGGGGTATCAGGAGGAGGGCGCGGTTATAATCGACGGCACGAACCGCTCTGCCGCGCTCGATCATCTCCACCAGTTGGGGGCTGAGACTGTCCCGGTGGTGCCGGTAGTGGTCGTCAAACCCGGTGGCCATCTCCGTCGACATGATGAAGGACTGTGCCTCGACGGCATCGTCGAAGACGTCGGGGAGGGGAACGTCTGAAATGTGCTCGCCCAGACCACCTGCCAGTTCGGTGAAGGCGGCCTGGGTGTCACTGTCTGCCCGGTCCCAGACGGGTGTCCTGACGAAGGCAAAACGGGGCCTGCGGGCCGGAGCTCGTCCGATGGTATCGACAAGCAGGGGGCGTCCCCGCCGCTCCATACCGGGATCACGGTCATCGAAGACCATCATCTGTTCAGCCATGAGGGCCGCATCTTCGATGGTGCGGGCAAAGACGCCCACATGGTCCAGTGTCCTCGACAGCGGCACGGCGCCGTGACGGGATATGCGACCGACGGTGGGCTTGTACCCGTAGACGCCGCAGAAGGAGGCGGGACGGATGACGGAGCCGTTGGTCTGTGAACCCATGGCGAGGGGAACCATGCCGGCGGCGACGGCGGCGGCCGAGCCGCTGGACGAGCCGCCGGGGGTGCGTCGGGGATCCAGCGGATTGCGCGTCTTCCCCGGTGCGAAGTAGGCGAATTCGGTGGTCACGGTCTTGCCGAGGATGACAGCGCCGGCCTGGCGGAGCAGAGCGACGGCCGTGGCGTCGTGCTCCGGCTGACGTCCCGCGTCGAGGATGGTCCCGTTTTCGGTGGGCATGTCGCTCGTGTCGAAGATGTCCTTGATGCCCACGGGTATGCCGTGGAGGGGACCCGGTGTGTCCCCGGCACGTACCGCCGCGTCGGCATCACGTGCCTGTTTCAGTGCATAGTCACGGTCCAGATAGGTCCAGGCGCCGACCTGTTCCTCCCGTGCATCGATGCGGTCGAGACAGGCGGTCACCAGTTCTTCCGATGTGATGCCTCCGGCCCGGATTGCTTCTGCCGCCTCGACGGCGGTCATCATCGCTGTATCCATGTATTCCTCCTGATGCACCCGCGGGGTGCGGTGAAGATCGGTGTGCCGGACGGGGTTACAATATGACCCGTGTCTCCGGCGGGGTGTCCTGCAGCGACATGACGTCACGGAAGGGGTATCATTGCTTTTTCTGCTGCAGCAGAGAAGGCAGCCACCGGTACACGGGGGTCAGGTAGCGTGCAACGTCTCCCCGACGGGGGATCATGAAGATGAAGATCTTCTTTTCACCGGGAACGACGGCGATATGCCTGAGAACGCCGGGATCGGGATTCCGGTCAATAAATTTCACCAGTGTGTCACGCATCGCCATGCCTTCGTAGTAGATCTGAAACCGCAGCTTTCCCCACTGGACGTCTTCCCGGTTCAGTCTGTCGGCATGCTCGATCTTTGATCCCCTGAAGCCGTTATACCGCATCTCTATAAGGTGGCCTTCTTCCCGGGGCGGCTGCTTCGTGTAGACCGTGATAAAGAGGCGGTCAAACTTTCTCGTCAGCCGGGAAATGGGGTAATAGAGCCACGCGTGACGGGGGAGGAGGGTGATGGTGGCATCGACACGGGACAGCGGGAACCCCTTCTTCTTGATCGTGAGATTGGCATGGTAGCCGATTGCCCCCCCGATGTTTCTGAAGGTCTGGTCGTCGGGTTGCACCACCTGCAGGAGGTCATTGAAGGCGGCAAGAAATATGTTTCTGTTTCGTCTCCGTCCCCAGAAATACCCGGCGGTGAGGAGAAAGGAGAAGGCGACAAAGAGAAAGAAAACGGGCTGTGTGACGATCTGTTCGTTGGCAAACATGGTTTCCTCGGGGGATGTCTACAGCAGATGCCTGCTGATGTCTGTTTCTATATCATACAATGTACCGGCCGTACCGCCGGGGAGACTGGTCGACAGGGGCACCCGCTCGAGGGGAACATCGTTCGTCGCCTCCCTCATCTGCCCTTCCACCTGACCGGCAATCGCTTCCGTCGTGTTCGTCACCTTGTTGTTTATCAACAACCGGAGGGGGAGATTGAGTTCCCGCATACCCTCGATGAGCCGCAGCGATTCCTTCAGGGAGAGTATGTCGGGGTTGAATACCAGTGCCATGGTGGTATCCCGCCCTTCCAGTATTGCTGTCAGTTTTTCGTAATTGTCCTGGAGCGTATGGAGCCTGTTCAGTACATCGTCATCCTTTTCACTGTATTCGAGGAGGGTTTCCTCACTGCTCAGGGGGCCCCGTATCCGGTGGATGGTGTACCGCTTTTCCAGGATCTGCCTGCGTATCTTGATGAGCCGGTCGATCCAGGTTATGGTGATCCGCGGCAGGGCCAGAAACCGCAGTGTCAGTCCCGTGGGGGGGGTATCGAAGACGATATAGTCGAACTGCCGTTCGTCGCGTATGATCTTCTCGATGCTCGTCAGCAGGGCATATTCCTCGATACCGGGTGAATACTTGAGCACGGAAAAATAGTTGTCCAGGTTGAGCACCTGCAGGTACTTGTAGGTATTGGAGAGTACCGTTATCTCCCGCTTCAGGTATTCCTTCGAGAGCTGCTTGAGATCGATCTCCTGCAGATAGAGCGTATCGGTGAAGCGTGTCGACCGGTCCCTGAGGGTGACGTCAAAGATGTCTCCCAGGTTGTGCGCCGGATCGAGCGATACGATCAGTACCCGGTGTCTCTGTGACAGCTGCCATGCCGCCGCCGCAGACATAGTCGACTTTCCCACACCCCCCTTGCCGGTAAAAAAGATAATTTTCATTAATCAATCCCGATAGTGCCGCACATCTCGGCAAACATGTCGCCACTGTCCTTGGCACGCCGGTGGAGCACCCGCAGTTCCCGTTCCATGAAGGGGAGCAGTTCGACGGACAGAAATGTTGGTGGTGACGGAAACCCGACGAATGAGCCCATGAGGAGCAGGGCGAAGATATTCTCCAACTCCTCCACTTCCATGACCGTGAGCGCCGTCGCGCTGTCACGGTGCGTAGCGTCGAATTCACCGAGGATCCTCTTGATGAAAGAAAGAAATGGTACATCCATGTGACATACTTCGAGTAACTGATATGTTAAGCCCGGTGCACGGTCGTGCACCGGGCTGCGTGATTGTCATACAGGGATGGGTATCCCTATTCGACCTTGTAGGACTTCGATTTGATGAAGTCTGCAATGAACACGAAGTTGAGGATGAACATGATGATCAGGATCACCATGACCGTCCAGCCGGGGCCGGGTTTGGCCGCGATGGCGCCGGGCTGTACCACGATGATGAACCAGAGTATGGCTGCCGTCACGGTTATCCAGAGAAGCCATGCCGGTATAACCGCGGCATTGACAAAACTGGATTTCATCTTCTTGGCCACGAAGGCGGCGCCGGTCATCAGGGCGATGGCCGCGATGAGCTGGTTTGCCGCTCCGAAGGAGCCCCAGATGATGAGCCAGTTACCCGTTGCCGCCAGCCAGATGCCGATGGCCGCCGGAATGAGGGATGCGATCCAGCGGTTGGTCAGGAAGTTGTACAGTCCCGCGGCGCTGTCCTTCAGGGGAAGGGCCATCTCGGCGAGGCAGTAACGGGCCAGCCGGTTGGTCGTGTCCAGCGTCGTCATGGCGAAGGAGGCGACCCACATCCCCGC
>Ga0272442_10009102_pt1 | contig 12476 bp, 13 predicted proteins | sample SSMForm2O_FD_200262 | JGI IMG/M metagenome (GOLD analysis project Ga0272442, IMG submission 200262) | Marine sediment archaeal communities from Little Sippewissett salt marsh, Falmouth, MA, United States - SSM-Form-2O | ecosystem: Environmental > Aquatic > Marine > Wetlands > Sediment ... | reverse complement strand
CCCGAAAATATCACGTATACAGTTTGATAGCCTTAGGTTATCGGAAATCTGACATGCCATCAGCACCAAGGAAAAGAACGTCTGTGAAAGATATTGCAGTGTTCAATGACCCAACTACCATGTTTTAAACAGGAGGGAGTACTATGCTCAGAAAGACCCTAGTTGTTTTCTGTATGCTTCTTGCGCTTGCAGTGTCCGGATTCGCCCAGGAAACCGCGCCTGCAGATACAGCCAAAGATACAGGCCCGTATCAGTTTTCAATGGATTATGAGATTGCCCATTCTCCGGTGCGGAATCAGGCGCGAACCGGTACGTGCTGGTGTTTCTCAACCATCTCAATGCTTGAGTCGGAATTAATCAGAATGGGGTGGGAAGAAATAGACCTGTCTGAGATGTTCATTGTGAGAAAAACATATCCTCTCAGAGCCCGCAGCTATGTCAGGCTTCACGGCGACAATATTTTCGCACAAGGTGCATACAGTCATGACGTTATAAACCAGATGAGGATATACGGGATGATGCCTGAATCGGCATATTCCGGAATGAATATCGGTGAGAAAAGGCATAATCATGGTGAGATTGTCAGCATGCTTCGCGGAATGCTTGATGCTGTAATAAAAAGGCGTGGCGGAAAACTGACACCACGCTGGGAAGAAGCCTTTGAAGGTGTCCTTGACAGCTATTTCGGAGAAGTTCCTGAAACATTTCAGTACGAAGGAAAAACCTATACTCCCAAGTCATATCTTGAAGATTATCTTAAACTGAATCCCGATGACTATATAGAAATTACATCATTCACCCATCATCCGTTCTACTCACAGTGTTATCTTGAAGTGCCTGATAATTGGTGCCATTACAGCGAGTTCTATAATGTGCCCCTGGCTGACCTTGAAAGAATCTGTGATAATGCACTTAAAACAGGGTACTCATTTGTATGGGGCGGTGATGTGAGTGACAGGTTTTTCAGAAGCAGTAAAGAAGGGTATGCTGTTGTGCCTCAGAAAGACTGGGAAGATATGACCCGCAAGGAACGGGAACAGGATGTGACTGAACCAATCCAGGAAAAGACCATTACCCAGGAGATGCGGCAGAAAGATTTTGACAACTTCACAACAACTGACGATCATGCTATGCATGTTATCGGACTCGCTCATGATCAGACAGGCGCGCCCTTTTATCTGGTTAAGAATTCATGGGGTACGGATATGAAATATGAAGGCCGTTTTTATATGTCAAAACCCTATTTCCTCTTGCGAGGCGTCGCAATTATGATAAATAAAAACGCACTGCCTGAAGATATAAAACAAAAGTTGAACATACAGTAATAAGGGGAGTACGCGATGAAGAGACAAATCCTATGTGCAGCTATTGTATCGCTCTTTCTGATGAGCATTGCAGCACCATATGCAAAAGCGCAGGACAAAGAGAAACAGGAAAAAAAAGAAGCCTATGAGTTTACCCTTGATATAGAGCTCGGTCACACGCCGGTTAAAAACCAGTATAGAACAGGAACATGCTGGTGTTTTGCAACAACATCTTTTCTGGAGTCAGAACTTATCCGTATGGGCAAGGGAGAGTTCGACCTGTCGGAAATGTTTACAGTACGGCACACCTATCCGTATAAGGCTGACATGTATGTGCGCAGACACGGCGAAGCAGCGTTTGGACAGGGCGGCCAGAGTCATGATGTTTATAATTCCATCAGACGTTACGGTATGGTGCCTGAGTCAGTGTACAACGGGATGAATATAGGAGAAAAGCGGCATAACCATGGTGAGATGACAACTGTTTTGAACAATATGCTTGAAGCGATTATTAAAAGAAGGGGCGGAAGACTGACGCCGCGGTGGAAACAGGCTTTCGGTTCAGTGCTCGATGTATACTTGGGCAAGGTTCCCGAGTCATTTGAATACAAAGGAAAAAGCTATACACCAAAAACATTCGCGGAAAAAGTACTTGAGATCAATCCTGACGATTACATTGAACTTACATCATATTCACACTTTCCGTTCTATGAGACATGCCTTGTTGAAGTTCCTGATAACTGGGATTTTACCAACCAGTATTACAATGTGCCTGTTGACGACCTGGAGAAAATCGTAGATGACGCGCTCAAGAATGGATATACAGTTGCATGGGACGGCGATGTAAGCGACAGGTTTTTCTCTTCACGGGACAAAGGATACGCCGTGGTCCCTGAGAAGGACTGGGATGATATGACAAGGGAAGAACGTAAAGCGAAAGTGACCGAACCGGTTAAAGAAAAAGCAGTGACACAGGAAATGAGAGACACTGCATATGATAATTACACTTCGACTGATGACCATCTGATGCATATTGTCGGCCTTGCACATGACCAGAACAGCAACAAGTATTACTATATCAAAAATTCCGGCGGAAGCACTGACAGAAAATATGATGGATATGTGTATATGTCAAAAGCGTACTTCCGGCTCCGAACTATTGCGGTATCTCTTCATAAAGACGCAGTTCATGGAAAGATTGCAAAGAAACTCAAACTAAAATAAGACTGAGAAAAAAGGTACAGGGCGGGTGCGCAGGGTTTATGCGCATCTGCCTTTTTATTAGGTATCTGTTCATTTCAAATAGGCGAACCTGAGGCCGCCAAGAAAATAATATGAAGAGTGGGGGTTTGTTAAAACTGTATAATACTGCATTGAAACGCTTAATTCAAACGATGTCGATTTAATGACTGTAATGGATGGACCAAATCCCAATACCCAGTGCCATCCTGAAATATGGTAATCCTGACCCTGGACAGATGTTCCTGCATCATGAACTGATCCGCTACTGTTAAATATATACCGTGCGCGGCCGGCGAAAGCAGAAAGAAGAAATTCCTGAAAAAGTGTGTATTCTCCGGTTAAGCAGATCTCTGTAAGTGATGCATCGGATTTAACGTCTGAGCCATCCAATGTCGATTCAATCGATGATAAAGGGATATATTTGAAAGCTGCCCCGCTTTTCCATGTATCGGAAATCGATTTAAGTATTGAGAATCCAATACCAAAGGATGTACTGAAAGATTGGTCAAGTCCGGTCTTCGGGTAGAGTAAAAGAGCCTGCACAGAGAACGACCAGCCGTCACATCTATGGGTATGGCCATTGAAAGTATTACCGTGGGCGGAGCGTTTAAACCGGGGGTTTTGCCCTGGTTTCGCTGAATAAAAAATAGCTGAAAGCGGAGCATCGGTCTGAGCGTAAATAACAGGCAAAGAAAAGGCCGTGAACAGAAATAGGATAAATGTTCGTAAGTGACGCAAAAGGGCCGCCTTTGTTATTAAATACAAGATATTATAATTTAATAAGAAATCTGTGCTAAGTCAAGGAGAAATCACTCCTTCTCCATTGTTTTCTATTGACTTTAGAAATATTTTTATTAACTTAACAACAGAGAACCTGTGTAAAGCAGTATGGGTATAGCGTGTTGACAAAAATTGAAAATATACAAAAGCGGTTGATTCTTTTTATAGGCGTCGTCCTGGCACTGGTAGTAGGTTTTTTCCTGCCTGCTCCGGCCAGTGATCTTGGGCGCCATATATTGAAAGTCCTTCTTTTTGTGGGTGTTTTCGGTGTTCAGTATTATCTGTTGTTTCAACACAAATCCAATATATTCACCACAAGAAAAAACACAGCTGAAACAGATGCGGAAAATAGTGTTGATATACCCGGAGAAGTGCTTCAGGGAGATTCCTGGGAGGGGTTTGCAGCATGTTTCAAGTACTCTTACGAACATGTTCTTTTTATTGCACGGGACGCTGTAGTTGCAAGCTGCGCCGCTGTGTATCTTAAAACGAGTCCCGATGCATACCAGCTTCTTGCCGGAGTTCTTGAGAATGCTCTTGTAAACGAAGCCATCCCTGTACGGCAGGAAGGGCTAATCGATGCAGTTGCGAAAAACATGGAACCTGTAGTTGAAAGTAATCTTCCTATTGGAACAGAGCTGGAAGGATTCCATAATCTGGAAATAAGGTCGTTTATAGGTGTACCACTTATGTGGTCTGGTGAAGTGGTGGGTGTTTTAGGACTTGGAAGTGACGCTGCTGAAAGTTTCGGAGAAGAAGACAAGGAAATTGTTGAACGCTGCAGTCACATTATAACACAGATTATGGCTGTGTGCCACAGGGGCCAGCAGTGGGAAGGTGATCAGGAAGTATATGCGGCACATATAGCCATGGAACATGACCTCCACCGCGCTGAAGATTTTGACAGCGCAGTATCGATATTCGTTCAGAATACGAAAAAATTGTTCCCTTTTGACAGGTTTACACTGTGTACGCTTGACGGAAACGTAGGTATCATACAGAGCGTTTACGGTCAGATAGGATGCCTTGACCGGGGAAGGCGTTTCAACCTTGCTGACGGGCTTACAGGCCTTGTAATCCGAAGAAAAACACCTCTCATCATAGGAGATTTGCAGGAGGGGGACTACATAAGGCCCCGATTCTGCAAAGACGAAGACCATAACCATGCCATGCGGACCTATCTTGGTGTACCGCTTGGCAGAAACGGAAATATTTGGGGAAGCATCAGTTTTGAGAGCCAGACACCGTACCAATACGGCGATAAAGGAAAGAATACCCTGGAACTGCTGGCATCGACATTTGCAACGGAACTTGAACGGATTCAATTGTATGAACAAATACGTGAGTTGAAACAAGGGCCACATCTTTTTACTGACACACAAACAATAAATGAGTAACATTCGGAGGAGACTAGATGGCATCATTTGCAGACAAAATGAACAAAGCTACATCGGATTTTTCAACACATTGCCCGAAATGCGGAGAGGCGATTTCCTATGTTAAGCTCGTAACATCGGAAAAATCTGAAAAAAACGGAGCCATACGTTTTAATCAGCGCATGGTTGGTGTATGTAAATGCAATGAAAACAATATTGTAGAGTAGTTTCAGTGATAATAAAGAAACTGCTCCTTGCTACACATAACCTTGATAAGGTTTCAGAACTTAAAAATATTCTTGGAAGCATGGATATCTCCCTGATTTCTTTGGGAGATATCTCTGCTATTGAGATTGAGGAGACCGGAACAAATCTCAAGGAAAATGCTCTGCTTAAAGCAAGAGCCGCATTTCGGGAGACCGGAATCCCTTCAATTGCCGATGATACAGGTCTTGAAGTAGATTACCTCGACGGAAAGCCAGGAGTTTTTTCTGCCCGGTTTGCGGGAGAATGTGCGACCTATGATGATAACAACAGAAAACTGCTGTCATTAATGGAAGGCATTCCTTGTCCCCAAAGAACTGCGCGGTTTCGTTGCGTAGCAGCGTATGCTGACAATACTTGTGAATTTTATGTTGAGGGAGTATGCGAGGGATCAATAATGGAGACGCCATCAGGAGCTGGAGGATTCGGCTATGATCCTGTTTTTTATGTTGCTGAAGCAGAAAAGACCTTCGCAGAGATGGCGAGTGAGGAAAAGAACCGTATCAGTCATCGAGGGAAAGCATTCCGTAAAATTGCTGATGAGATAAGAAATAGATTTTCTTGATAATAATCGTCTGTAGCGTTTGCCATAGAAAAAAATCAAAAAAGTGTTGTGTCCAAGTGGAAAATAACGTATCTTTAAATCCATTTTCATATCCATTTTCGGGGTGTAGCGCAGCCCGGTTAGCGCGCCTGCTTTGGGAGCAGGAAGTCGTGAGTTCAAATCTCACCACCCCGACTTTACGAAACAGGGCTTTTCCGGAAAAATATCCGGAAAAGCCTTTTTTTGAGGAGTGACAATGTATTCAAAGACTATATATATGGATAATGCTGCATCGACAAGAACTGATCCAGCTGTTGTAGATGCCATGCTTCCTTTTTTTACAGAACATTATGCGGTTGCATCATCTCAATTCAGCCATTCTCCGGGTATCTATTCAAGGGAAGCGCTTGATAAAGCTCGAACCGGTATAGCCGGGTATGTAAATGCTGAGCCTGATGAGATCATCTTTACATCGGGATCAACTGAGGCCAATAACCTTGCACTTAAAGGCCTGGCACTTGCTAATGATAAAAAACATATCATATGCAGTTCAATTGAGCATAATTCTGTTATGCATACCTGCCGATGGCTGGAGAAACAAGGGTTTGAACTGACACTGATCCCTGTGGATTCCGAAGGATTCATTGATATCGGTTTTCTTGAAAAAGAGTTAAGAAAAGATACACTTTTGGTGTCTGTCCAGCATGGAAACCAGGAAGTGGGTTCTGTTCAGGATATTGTACGAATATCAGAATTATGCAGGGAACACGGCGTTATTTTCCATTCAGATGCCTCTCTTACGTTGACACACATGCCCATTGACCTGCGGAACACCCCTGTTGATTTGATGTCTTTCTCGGGACACAGAATACACGGGCCCAAAGGGATCGGTGCATTATTTATACGAAAAGGAACACCTCTGCAAAAAATCATGCATGGGGGCTACAGTGAATTTGATATGCGGCCGGGTACCGAGAACATTCCCGGGGCTGTAGGATTTGCCAAAGCAGTGGAAATCGCATCAGATAGTCAAAACCGGATGGTCAGGGCATTGCAGAAACAGCTGGTTGCCGGGCTTGTGTCAGGTATTGACGGAGTTGCGTTAAACGGCCCGGAAAATTTTGAAAAAAGGCTGCCCGGCAATGTGAACGTTTCATTTGACCGGATTGAAGGAGAATCGGTAGTGCTGCATTTTGATATGCAGGGGATCTCTGTAATTACCGGTTCAGCCTGTTTCTCCCGTTCTTTGGAACCAAGCCATGTCATGATGGCTATGGGATTCAGTCATGAACGGGCCCATGGTTCCATCCGGTTCACCATGAGCAAATTCAATACATCCGATGAAATAGATCAGATTATAGCTGTTTCCAGGGAAGTTGTGGAAAACCTCCGGAAAATCAGTCCAATAACATGACAGGGAGCAGACATGTCAATACCATATTCTGATAAGATATTGAGCCATTTTAAACATCCCCATAATGTGGGAAAGCTTGATTCGCCCGATGCCATGGCCACGGAAGGAAGTCCTGCGTGCGGAGACATGGTAAAACTGTATCTGAACGTCGATGAAAAGACAAAGAAGATTACAGATATCACATTCGAATCCTACGGGTGCGCTTCCAATATTGCAACAGGATCGATTATTACAGATATGGCAAAAGGAAAAACCATAGAAGAGGCCAAAAACATAAACTGGAAAGAGGCTGATAAAGAATTGGGGGGACTGCCGGCTGTTAAGGTGCATTGTGCTGTGCTGGCTGTAGATGCCCTCAAAACAGCCATTGAGAATTATGAACACCAGCACGGGCTTGTAAAAAATAAAGTTGCTACTGACGAGACTATTGTTTTAAAACGGTTGTCACGCGTTATCAATCCTATTGTAGGTATAGATGTTGTTAAAACAAAGCTTGTTACTGATATTTCAATTACCCAGGGAACAGTTACCGTTCAGGTAGACCTTCCGCCCGATCACCAGTTTGCCAATAATGTCAAGAATGAAATTATGGAACGCATTGAACCTTTGTGGGATGTTACCAATGTAGTTGTAGTGTTTAAGGAAACCTGACACAGGAGCTTTGGAGTTATTGATGAATTCTTCGCAATATGAAGAAGACATACATACAAATAAATTGTTTGATGTTACGTTTTTCTGCAGGTTTCTGTTATTATTGACAGGTGCGGCGTTTTTTACTGCAAAGCCTGTTGGCGCACAGGTCTCACTTCCGGCATTTCTTGAAGAACAGGAAAAAGAAATCACTCGAGCTGCTGATGCATGGCTCGATAAGGATTATGAACGGGCTGTTGATAAGCTCCGCTTTACCGCAGACAAGCTTTCGACACACAATTTCCCTCCTACCGATATGTTTTCCTGGGAAGCATGCAGGTGTGTTAAGATATATACAATAGTTTTCTCGAGAATGATCGAATGTAAGATGGAAGAGGAGAACCGCACAGGGCGGTCCATGGATATGGCAAAACAGGCCTATGAGTGGGCATTGATCCTTGAAACCCAGGCTTACGCATGGAGCAAAACCAAACCGAGGTCAGAAGAAGAAAATGCAATCAGGAAAAAATGGCTCAAGCGGTTTTCTTCCATTGTAAACGCAGCCAAGAAGAGCCACAAAACCTGATACTGTATTCAGGTATACTATAAACTGAGAGACCGATAAACCGACGAGGACATACTCATGCTAAAAAAATGTATAACGGTGGGTGTTGTAACAGCCGCGTTTCTGTTGTGTTTCTGTGATAAGGGCGATGCTGATGACATTAGAATATTGTTTCCCGGACCGGGTTTTGAAAAAGGCTGGTCGTGGCATACAATGCCGGCTGAGCTGCCTTTTGTGAAACTGGAGCAGTGTGCTGAAAACAATGGTATAAAATTAGTCGATATAGAGAAAGCTGCCCGGGTTGACTATTTTTTCGGGAATTCCGAAGATTCAATATTTTCTGTTATCATGTGTAAAATGAAAAATGACAGCATCGCTGAAGCCCATGCAGGAGGTTTCCATGAGGGAGGCAAATATCGCCGTTTTGCAAATGGAAGCTATATCATTTTAATGGAAACCGAACATCCTACAATGCACATGCAAACCGCAATGGATACTGTCGCATCAATAATAACAGACCATATCGCCTCCCGTGTCAATACTGCAGAACAACAAGAATAATGTATACGCATGAGATGTCATGCGCTTATTAAAGAGTGTTTTTTGTTTTAAAAGCCTGTATTTTTTTTAAGGTGTTCTGCCTTTGAAAATACAGGCTTTCTTTAATGCTACATACATCAAGCAATCGTACCGTAATTACTTCAAGAGTCCCACCGTACAAAAACTGCGCCGTACACTATTACAATAGCGGCCCTAACCTGAGAAAAAATTCCTTATGACAGGTAGAAATTCCCCTCCTTGTGCAAATCAGGAGAGCCGTGTGGTTTTAGGCATGGCCTAAGTCATTATTTTACAGTCTTTAATTAATATCATTAAAGATGTTTTTATGGCAGGAATGTTGCCTGAATGATTACAAAGGACCGAACCAGGGGAAATACATGAGCAGTGTCATTGAGGAAACGCATTTAAAACCCAGGATTCTTATTGTTGAAGATGAATGGATTATATCCATGGAGCTTAAAGGATACCTTGAACAGGAAGGGTATAACATTATCGGTCCCTTTGATAATGGGCCAGACGCATTGAACAGTCTTGAAAAAGAAAAGCCTGATCTGGCACTTATGGATATTAAACTGAACGGGAAGATTGACGGTATTGAAGTTACAAGACGCATCCACAGAAAAAAGTACATTCCCGTGATTTATGTGACTGCAAATACCGATGTGCGAACCCTTAACAGGGCAAAACAAACAAATCCATTCGGATATATTAATAAACCTTTTGATGTTGAATTTTTAAATGTGTCAATCAACTCAGCTATGAAAGAGTTTCAACTGATGCGGCAAATAGGCAGTTCATGGGCACGCGTTAAGGCTGCAATGGATGATTTTACATGCGGGGCTGTTCTTTACAACATGAAAGGACAAATAATTTGTTTTAATGACAGGGCCGCAGCTGTTACTGAGTGGAAACGGGCCGACGCAATAGGGGAACAGATTGATACTGTGTATACTGTGTTCACAGACCTGAGATGCGCATGTCAGAAAACCTATGGGTTTTCAAAAAATAAAAACAGGAATAAGTCTGTACAGAATACGTATTTTAAGACACCCAGAGGTGTAGTTAAACCCGTTTTTGAACGACTGTTTTTAAACGGTGACAGAGACCATTGCAAAGCGCTCGCACTGATCCTGTTCGATGAAAAAGAACTGCCTCAGAACACCGATTACTGTATTGAAGATATGGTTAATGGAAACGGGGAATGGCAATGCCTGTGAGAATAAAAGAGACCATGTACCCTGCTGCCGTTATACAGGAGAAGAGACTGTCCTTTGACAGCATAGATGCATTGCTGCAGAACTCGCCGGATTTTATTATGAATGTGAATGCATCGGGAGATATTGTATATGTTAACCGCGGCCTTCCCGGATTCACCAAGGAAGAAGTGATTGGAAGCAGATTTGAACAGTACACAGATCCGGCATATGCTGATGAGTTTAATCAGCGTATTGTACAGGCGTTTTCCTCGAAGACTGCTGAGAGCATTATTGTAAAAGGAAGAGAGCCTTATAATGGAGTCGCATGGTATGAAGTGCGGTTCATACCGGTAATAAGGAATTTTATTGCTGAATCAGTTATGCTGCTGGTTACGGATATTACTCAAAAAGTGGAAGCAGAAGAGGCTCTGGCCGTCAGCGAGAGTAAATACCGTCTGCTTGCTGAACACATGAGTGATTTTGTATGGGTTGTTGACAGGGATTTGAAATTCACATATTTAAGCCCGTCAATAAAGCCTTTACTTGGATATGAAATTTCTTCGATCATCGGCACGTCATGGCTCGACTTGCTTACTGAACAGGCAAAAGATGTACTTGAAGAGAATCTGGGACAGCTGGCAGGGGGCTGTTCAGATGCTTACCGCCTTCCTGACATTACTCTGGAGCTTGAGTTTAAAACCAGGTCTGGAAGTAGTATATTTACAGAAACAAAAATTTCACTGCTTCGCAACGAGATTAATTTCGCCCAGGGTTTTCTTGGAATTACCCGTGATATTACCAAAAGAAAAGAGGCTGAACAAGCATTGAAGCTGGCAAATATCGGCCTAGAACACTCCAACAGGGAACTGGAACAATTTGCATATGCGGCAAGTCATGATCTGAGAGAGCCGCTGCGTATGGTTTCTGAGTTTATGTTATTGCTGCAGAAACGTTTTGAGAATGTGTTGCCTTCAGAAGCCAGAGACTATATACAGTACGCACTTGACGGCGCCCGACGGATGAAGACTCTGATAGATGACCTGTTAGATCTGTCGCGGGTATCAACAGCAGGAAGAGCATTTAAACATGTCAGCCTCGACACCATACTCGATACAGTGTTACGTGACCTTACATTCATGATACAAGATACAAATACGCGGGTAAAAAGGACACCGTTGCCTGTTGTATGGGGCGATTCAATCCAGCTTGCACAGGTATTCCAGAACCTTATTGCCAATGCGATTAAATTTTCCGACAAGAAAACACCCGTTATAACCATATCCTCAACAACGGAAGACCGAAAGTGTGTGTTAGTTGTTGAGGACAACGGCCCGGGATTTGACAAAAAATATTCCAGCAGCATATTCAACATTTTTGAGCGCTTACCCTCGGAAAAAGAGGTGCGTGGAAACGGTATTGGACTGGCCATGTGTAAGAAAATTATTGAACGTCATAATGGAACTATTAAAGCCTTGCCAGAGCCGGACTGCGGCGCAATATTTATCGTTACATTGCCGAAACCGGGAGACAACGATTCATGAACTTCGTAAAAAAATATCATATTATGCTTGTTGAAGACAATACCGGTGATATTTTGCTCGCCCAGGAAGCTTTTAAGCGCCATCCGGAATATGATCTTACTATCAAAAGTGACGGCAATGAAGCAGTTGATTATCTCCTTCATTATGCAGGGAATAAAAATGACCCTATGCCCGATTTAATACTCCTTGATCTGGGTCTTCCCGGCAAAAGGGGGGAGGAAGTGCTCAATACAATAAAACAGAATGATAAATTAAAAAAAATTCCGGTGATCATTCTTTCAACCCAGGATGACCAGGAAGTGGTAAATGCCGTGTATCACCTCCAGTCAAACTGTTTTGTGCTGAAGCCTGATAATATTGACGGGTATTTCAGGGTTATAGACACAATTGATACGTTTTGGTTTAAAACAGTCAGGTTGCCTGATCATGCTTAAAGACAAGACTCGTAAACATGAAGAAGCAGAACTGCTGAAGCTGGAAAACGAATCTTTGAAACTGGAACTTGCCAAGAGGCAGCTGCTTGATGAGGCTCTCCGTGAAAGCGGAAACCGATTCAGGGATATCGTTTTCAGTTTCGCCGGATGGATCTGGGAGATCGATAATTCCATGCGTATCACATACAGTTCAGATTATGTCGAGAAATTACTGGGGTATCAGTCAATGGGGATACTGGGAGAGAATGTTACATCGGTAATGACTGTCAAATCTCGAGCAGAATTTACTGACTGTATACATGCACAAGAGCTCATGGAGGATATTGAGTGCTGGTGCAAGCATAAAAACGGGAAAGGCGTCTGTGTTTCAATTGCAGGGCTTCCAGTATTTTCCGAGGACGGCACATTTCACGGTTACAGAGGAGTAATGAAGGATATTACACTTCGCAAACAAACTGAGCAGAAGCTCAGTGAAGTTAATTATGAACTGATACGATCGAATAAGGACCTTGAACAGTTTGCATATTTCGCATCGCATGACCTTCGGGAACCTCTCAGGATGGTCTCAAATTTTATGTCTCTGATACAGGCAAGATACAGTGATGTGCTTGATGAAAAAGGTAAA
>Ga0272442_10009101_pt1 | contig 12476 bp, 9 predicted proteins | sample SSMForm2O_FD_200262 | JGI IMG/M metagenome (GOLD analysis project Ga0272442, IMG submission 200262) | Marine sediment archaeal communities from Little Sippewissett salt marsh, Falmouth, MA, United States - SSM-Form-2O | ecosystem: Environmental > Aquatic > Marine > Wetlands > Sediment ... | reverse complement strand
ATCGTACTGGTGGCTGATGGTATTTATACAGGCGATGGCAATCGTGATATTATAGTAGACAGAAAAGGTATTACTATTCGTAGCGAGAACGGGCCGGATAAATGCATTATCGACTGTGATGCTAAGTGGAGTGATTACCACTGTGGTTTTGACTTATCCAGTAACCAGGATACTAATTCTGTTATTGATGGCTTTACAATCACCAATGGTTACACCTTGGATCGAGCCGGTGGGATATACTGTCGGAACGGCGCCTTAACAATCTCCAACTGCAACATCATTGGTAACAAACTCTGGGGCGGCCGCGGCGGCTCTGGTGGAGGCATTTCACTTATTGATGGTATCTATTTGATTAACAATTGTACGATTAGCAATAACTCGACTGAGGAGTATGGCGGTAGCGGCGGTATTTCCTGCCTGCGCAGCGCCTTAACAGTCAACAATTGTAACATAAACAACAACTCGGGTTCTTATGTTGGTGGAATCGACTTTGAAGACAGTATAACAAAAATAAGCAACAGCACGATCAGCGGTAACTCAGCCTATTGGCATGGATGCGGAATCAGCTGTTATCGAAGCTGCATGACAATCAACGATTGTAATATCAGCGGAAACCAGCCAGAAGAGTTTTCTTTCGTCAAAGGTGGTGGTGTCAGATGTTATGACAGTAATTCTACAATTATCAATTGCATAATCCGCGATAACAGTGCCGGAGAAGGCGGCGGGATCTATTGTAAAGACAGCACATCAACGATAAGTAACTGTAAAATTAGCGGGAACATAATATGCCAAGAAACAACATTGGTGGGACAATGCGGAGGTTATGGTGGCGGTATCTATTGCGACGGGAGTTCTTCGACAATCAAAAACAGTATTATCAGCGGCAATACCTGTGGAGATGAAGGCGGTGGAATTTGCTTTAAGAACAGTTCATCCATCATCAGTAACTGTACATTTGCAGGAAATTCATCATACAATGGAAATAGTTTAGCTTGCATTTCACCATGGTGGCAGGCCCAGTATCCAAGCAGCGTTGAGGTGAGCAACTGTATCCTGTGGAACGGGGGGGATGAAATATTTAATAATGATGGTTCTACAATTACAGTCAGCTATAGTGATATTCAGGGCGGCTGGCCGGGTGAGGGTAATATGGATGACGACCCCTGTTTCGCCGACCCTGGTTTCTGGGATGCAAATGGTGCGCCGGAAGATGCCGAAGACGATTTCTGGATTGATGGTGATTATCATTTGCTTCCCGGTTCGCTCTGTATTGATGCCGGCGACCCGTGTTATGTGGCCGGACCAAATGAAACCGACCTCGACGGCAACCCGCGCGTAACGGGCGGCCGGGTGGATATGGGAGCGTACGAGTGCAGCTATGTAGAAGCGTCGATGAAATTAACGCCGCGAAGAATTATCCGACACAGCCGAAAGAAACTCATAATGGCCTGGATGAAGTTGCCCGAAGGCATTACCAAAGACCAAATTGACCAGGATACCCCTCTGTTGCTTTATCCCGGCACTCTCGAACCCATCAATCAATATATCTTCGAGCACGGCAAAAAAGGCGATAAGCGTGTGAGCATTTTTGCCTTCTATGACAAGGCCGAACTGCTGGCCGTCGTCCCTGATAACGGCCTCGTAGACGTACAGGTTATTGGCAATTTAACTACCGGCCAACAATTTTACGGCACTGACTTTGTTACTATCCTTGACCGTCGGCAGCCCCGCAAACGTTAGCCTGGGCGTTGATTTGAAGACGCAAGTTGGGGGCTGGCCGCTCGTGAATTAGGATTCGTGAGTTGTGGCTGGATGGTGGAAACGGGTAGGAAAGCCGGTTTAATTTGGCGTAAAAGTCTGCCGTGGTTAATTCTGGCTGATGAGGGGTATATTGTTACAGCCGAAGGGTTCGGGGTGGGAGAGGTGGGGGAAAATTAGAGGGATTTGTCAGAAATAAGAAATATATATCGTAGTAAAAGAGAATTTTCCATTATACAATGCAGGAAAATTATTGATGACTTACGGAGAAGATTATGTTTCTTAAGCGTTTAAATGGGGAAATTCGGAATAATATGGTCAAAAACGGCAGTAGTTGTTTATTGATTATTTTACTTTTAACGGCTGTTATAAATGCCGCCGATGCAGAGCCGTCCGCAGGTATATTCAACGTCCGTGATTACGGCGCTGTCGGCGACGGTGTGACAGTCGATACAAAGGCTGTTCAGGCTGCAATTGATGCCTGCGCGGGGACCGGCGGCGGGAAGGTTTGTTTCAATAAGGGAAGGTTCCTTTGCGGGACAATCCACGTTAAGAGTAATGTTACGCTTTACATCGAGGCAGGGGCGGTTCTTTTAGGGAGCAAAAACCTAAAAGATTATCCGGTAACCATACCAGCTTACCGGTCTTATACAGACCACTATACGGACAAAAGCCTGATTTATGCCGAGAAAGCCGAAAATATCGCAATTATGGGCAGAGGTACGATTGACGGGCAGGGGGCATCTTTCGAAGGCCCCTACAAGGTACGGCCGTACCTGATTCGCATCATCGAATGTAATAACGTGATGGTCAAAGACCTTACAATTAGAAATTCGGCTATGTGGGTGCAGCATTACCTGGCTTGTGACAATGTTGTAATAGAGGCAATCACAGTTGACAGCGTGGTCAACGGCAATAACGACGGCATTGACATCGACTCCTGCAGGAAGGTTCGCATATCCAACTGTAATATTATCAGCCTCGACGACGCTATTGTATTAAAAAGTACCTCCGACCGGCCGTGCAGGGACGTGGCTATTAGCAATTGCGTGCTCAAAAGCAGGTGCAACGCACTGAAGTTAGGGACCGAATCCAACGGGGGCTTTCAGAACATTGCCATTAATAACTGTACGGTCTATGATACTCGTTTATGCGGAATCGCACTGGAGTTGGTCGATGGGGGTCTGTTTGACCTTGTAAACGTCTCGAACATTGTTATGGAAAATGTCGGCTGTGCAATATTTGTTCGCCTGGGCAATCGCGCACGCCCGTTTACAAATGTCACGGTTGACCCCAAGAACCCCTGCTCGAGCAATTTCAAAACGGGTATCGAGGCCAAAATCCCCGGTATTGGTTTGATGCGAAATATTATAATCAGCAACATTCAGGCAACCGGCGTCGGGAGCACGGGCTGCTCAGTAACGGGCCTATCCGGGTTTGACGTAGAAAATGTTACGCTGAGCAATATGAGAATCGCCTTCAAAGGCGGCGGCGCAGCAAAGCTGGTAAACAGAGAAATACCCGAAAATGCAAAGAACTATCCCGAGTACAATATGTTTGGTCCTTTGCCGGCTTACGGGTTTTACTGCCGGCATTTAAAGAACATAAAATTTCATAATGTTGAACTTGAGTTTGAGAAGGCAGACTTGCGGCCGGCACTTGTCTTTGACGATGTGAAAGATTTGGACATTTTCAGTTTTGATGCGGAGGCCGACTCATCGGCTAAGGCCCTTATATGGCTGAAAAATGTCACCGGCGCTTTTATTCACGGCTGCACCGTACCGAGTAACATCGAAACAGTTGTACTATTTGAGCCGGACGAATCAAAGAACGTTAAAGTTACAAACAACCATACCGCCAGTATACAGTGAAAAGCAATAGGCGATAGTTAGTTGACAGACATTAAGTGCGGGCCATATCGGCGGCGAGATATAGTGACGTTATGGTATTTTTTTATTTGAGTTTTAGCGGCACACCCTTTTCGCGAGCGTGTTCTACAAAGGCCTTTATTTCTTCGAGGAGGGCCTCTAACTGGTGGGTATTTTCGAGCAGATTTTCGTATAACTTTCCGTCGCTTAATAGTTTAGCAAGGGAGCCTTTGCCGTTATTTACCTTCTCTAATATCAGTCGCAGCTCGGCTGTTGTTTTACTAAGTTCATCACCGGCCTTAACCATAGTGACGGCGATAGTTTCCATCTTATCATCGGCATTTTTAACCATTCTGGTACCGGCTGCCGACAATTGCTGAATCTCCTTGAGGGTTTTGGAGGCCTGTGCCGTCGCCTGGGTCAGATTAGCAAGTATCGCATTAAGATTTTGTTTGTTCTGCTTATCGCCAAGTATATCATTTGCGTTTTCAACAAGTTTGCCCAGTCCCTCAACGAGCTGCTCTACTTTTTTCTGGCTCTCCTCTGGGAAAAACTCACTGCTGACGCCGGTGGAACCCTGGAGCAATTTGCCGGCAGTCAAAACGCCCTTAGTCGGCTTATTAGGGTCTGGAAGGGGAGGTTTTATTTCAATGTAGCTGCTGCCCAAACCCCTTGTCATCAGTTTTACCTCGACGTCGGCGGGGATGTTACTATACTCGTTCTCGATACTTATAATAACGACAGCCTGATGGTAAGAAAGGCCAGTCTTTTGGTCCTGTAGAAGTTCCGGCGGCCTGACTTCGGTTACCTTGCCGACCTGATAACCACAGAAACGGACGGGGGTGTTTTTCTGGACACCCGTGGCGGTGGGAAACTGAGCTTTGATCTGATAGGACCTCCACTTTCCGGCGATGACAGGTAAATCGCCGAATTGAAATATTAGCCACCCCAGGGCGCAAACACCAACAAAAACAAATGCACCTACGATTAGATTGCGCCTTTTTTGGACAGTTTCGTAATCACTCACTTTTTGCTTCCTTTCAAATCGGTCCTTCCTTCCATAAACAACTCTCTAATCGCCCGCAGCGGATAGCCGCTGTCATTAAGTTTTTTTATGAGTTTAATTCGCTCAATAGTTTTTTCATCAAATAGCCTTCGGCCGGTTGGTGTAATTTCAGTCGCCTCGAGCAGGCCAACCATAAGGTAATATTGCAGAGATGTCCTTGAAATGCCAGCTTTTTTTGCGGCCGCTCCTATTGGAACCAAGTTGCTCTGCTGCTTCATTTTATCACCGTTTTAGAGTTTAAGTTTTTTGCTTTGCGGTTTTTGCTGCAAGGGTGATAAGAGAACTTTTTATCCGGTCAAACGTCAATTGCTTTACCAGCTTTTTGGCATCTGCTGATTTGTCGAGCTTTTTCGAAAATTCAGGTGAAATGAGCACTAAATAATCCAAGCCTTCGGGGAGCAGCTCCTGACTTTGCCGGAAGGCCTCTCTTAGAAGTCTTTTTATTCTATTACGCATAACCGCATTGCCACAGTTTTTGCCGACAGAGATACCTAAACGCCGACAGGCAGACTTATTTTTGGCCACATATAGTATAAGCAATTCATCACTTACGCATTGCTTAGACGCCAAAACAGCTTTGAATTGCCTGTTGTTTACAAGCCTTTTGCTTTTTTCAAAAGAAAAACGCTTCAAGATTTCACCATAATAAGACAAAAGAGCAAAAAAGGTAACTTAAAAAACAAAACTTTTCCGCTTTTTGATTTTAATTTTTTTTAGCCAGCAGCCGAGGCCATTTCGTCAGCTACCCTACGTCTATGCAGAATCTCGGCGTTTATTTTGCGGTTCATTTTACGATAATCCAGGACTCCAACAACCTTATCACTATCGAGACCGTCCACTACGGGTATGTGCTCGAGATCATATCTTTTCATCAATTCTATTATCTCATCAAGGGGTTTTCCGGGTGTAGTCTTATCCTGTACGGTTTCGGCGACATCACAGGCCAGGAGCCATCCTGCAACATCCCTGTTTGCGAACATTTCTTTTATACCGGTAACGGTAATTTTTCCTACTATCCGCGACCGGTCGTCCACAACCGGGTAATAAACAGCGTCAGTTTTGCTGAATATATCAAGAATCTGCTGAAGGAGTAAATCCTGTGCAATAGTAGTGGGTTGGTCATCCATAACATCCTTAACAGTATAAGTTTTTATCAGGTCTTCTTCGGTAATGTTCAGTCCGACTTCACCGGCCTTTTTAACGCCTATTTTAACGAGCATCGGACCAAGTATTTCCATCACAAATGTTGCCGTCATAACGACCATAATAATAGTATGTCCGAGATTATTGTTAAACTGTCTGCCGGCCAAGATAGCGAGGCCAATTGCAACACCGGCCTGAGGGAGAAGGCAAATACCCAGGTATTTTTGCACAGCTTTCGGCGCGGCCGAATACCTTGCTCCGAGCCATGAGCCCAGTATTTTTCCGGCTGCTCTCAAGAGTGTAAATGCCACTATCATAACTATTATTCCGGTATCTATCCTGCCAAATTCCATGTGCGCGCCTGCCAGGACAAAAAAAGAAATATAAATAGGGGGAGAAAACTTTTCCACAAGCTGAAATACACTTTTGCTGCGGCGAGGCATTAAGTTGGCAGTTGTAATTCCAAGTGTCATAGCCGGCAGGATAGGGTCAATCTTGGGTATTATTGAAATACCGACAACCAGCAAGAGACTGCAGAGTGTAAACTCAAGAATTTTATCATCAGCCCTGACGAATTTTAGTAGAAAATAAAGCATTACACCCGCTAAAAAGCCCAACAATACAGCACCTAAAATTTCACCAAAGAGTAATGCTACGGTTCTGATTATAGACTCGTGTCCTGTGCCGGTAATTGCCTTTGCGCCAGTCGCAGCACCACGATAAAGCAGTAAGGCCAGGGCATCATCCAGCGCTACTATCGCCAGTACGGCTGCGGTTAAAGGCCCCCTTGTTTTATACTCCCATAAGACATTTGCCGTTGCCGCCGGGGCGGTAGCTGAGGCAATGGCACCAAGAACGAGACCCACAGCGACAGAAACGGGTAAATTTTTTGTTATAACCCACATTATCACTGAAGAGCCTGCCGCTACCAATAAGAAAGCTGCTGTGCCCTGCGAGAGGAGTATGATGAAAAATTGTCTTCCATACTTTTTAAAAACGTCGCTTCTCAGTTCTCCACCAATCATAAATCCTATGATGCCAAGTGCGAGCATCGTAAAAGGCTCAAGAGCCTCGATAGCTTTAGGTGTTATTAAATTAAAGGCATCACCAAGAAGTATACCGGCGATAATGCAGCCGACAACCTGAGGGATGTGCAGCTTTTGGCAAAGACGTGCACCAAATGTTCCACTCAAAATCACGAGCCCAAAGAGCAGCGCAAGATTTAAAGGGCCCAAAACACCAACTTCTGCGCAAACAAATGAATTCATCGCAGCAATTTCATTTTTCGAATTTAATCAAATTATTTCTATTAAGCACTTATGCCTATGTTATCGGCTTTTCTCTGTCTCTCCAGAACTTCTGCGGTGAGTGCCCGGTGTACTGAGCGGCAGTCCAAGAGGCCGACAAAAGTGTCGTCCCGGTTTGAAACTGTAACAGGGATATATTCTATATCAAAACGCCGTGCCCTCTCAAAAGCATCTGTCAATGCCATATCCGGGGTTACTTTTTCAATAACAGGTTCGACAATATCAAGCGCCACCAGCCAGTCATTCAATTCCTGTGTTGCAAAAGTATTTCTAATACCATCGAGGGTAATAGCTCCTGCAAGTTTTTTGTTGTTATCAACAACAGGATAGTAGAAATTATCTGTACTGCCGACGACCTTGACAACTTCACTCAGCAGCATACCGGTGGAAATAACCGTAACTTCTTTTTCAATCACATCTGCTACTTTGAAAGTTTCCACAAGGTCCTCTTCCGTAATATTCAAACCTACTTCTCCGGCTTTTTTGACTCCGAGTTTGACAAACATAGGCCCGAATATTTCCACAACAAATGTTGTTGTCATGACAATAGTGATAATCGAGTGTCTGATTTGACCTGTGAACAACTGGCTTGATATAATTGCCAGTCCTATTGCAACACCAGCCTGGCTGAGCAGGCAGAGGCCAAGGTATTTACGAACCGTATGAGCGGCGTTTGAAAACTTTGCCCCAAACCACGAACCCAGCGCCTTTCCGGCTGTTCTTCCTATAAGGTAAACCACAACCATTGCAACCATCCATCCTGCTATTTCACCAAAAACAAGATGTGCACCGGCTAAAACAAAAAACAGTACATAAATCGGCGGTGCGAACTTCTCAACAAGCTCGAAAGTGCTTTTTTTTCTATGAGGGGCGATATTGGCAATTGTGACACCCAGTGTCATAGCGGCAAGAATTGAACCGAGTTCAAGTGCTATTGACAATCCAATAACAAGCAGCACGGAAGAAACTGTAAAGGTAAGCGCTTTATCGGGTTCTTTTATGCGTTTTAGTATGAAGCTCAGCAAGAGACCTGTCGTAATACCCAGGACGAGTGCGCCGGCAATCTCAAAAAGGGCCTTAAGAACAATCATCCACATTGAAGCACCCGTCTTACCCAGCATGGCCGCTGCGATACTTGATGCCACACCGTAAAGCAGAAGTGCAAGCCCGTCGTCGAGAGCTACGATTGCGAGAACAGTAGATGTCAGGGGACCACGTGTTTTATATTCCCAAAGTACGTTTACTGTGGCTGCAGGCGCTGTCGCTGAAGCAATGGCACCCAGAACAATGGCCATAGCTATCGATGTATGAACATCATGGGTAAAATACCACGACATCAAACCGGAAAAGATTGCCACAAGAAGAAATGCCGTTATACCTTCGGAGCAAAGAATAATAAGAAACTGCCTGCCGTATTTTTTGAAAACCTCACTTTGCAATTCCCCGCCTATCATAAATCCAATTATGCCGAGGGCGAACATATTTAATGATGCAAGTGATTCGACAGTTTCCCGGCCGATGATATTCAGGCCGGATTCGCCTATAATCAGACCTATCACGATATAACCAACTACCTGGGGGATGCGAATTTTCTGGAAAATTTTTGCACCGGCGGTTCCAAAAAAGATTGCGATGCCCATCAATAAAATAATATTGAGATGCTCGGTGCTCTGAGCCAGAATATTATCTAAAAGTCCAACCATAATCCACAATCGAGAAGTGTGAAAATTAAAAAAGGCTTAGCAGCAGCTAAAAAAGCCCAATAACTCAAAATAGTTACCGACAGCAATTTAAAAAGATGGTTTATATTAACTTTGAAAAGAATTTTGTCAAACGTTTTTCTACTCATTGAACTTGCTTACAGGTAAAAAACTATACTTGCCTCGGATTTCTCATGGCCACGAGTGAATACCATTCGGCAAAAACCTGTCTACCCATTTTATTTTTCACTGATTTCAATACCAATCCAGTTATCTGTGCGGAAGGGCGAAGCCGGCAGGCCTTCCTTGTTATACAGGTTGCAGGCCGGATAATCCTTCCAGCCATAACGCACAGCGACAGGTTCGGTCGTTTCCTGCGAGCTGACTACAACGGTGTCGCCCTCGATAACCGCATCGGCCCTGAAGAATTTACAGTCAGCTCCGGAAATAAAAAAACCTTTGAGTTCTTCTTCGCCGCCGGCAACAAGTCCACCGCCAACATAGTCGAAAGACAGTACAATCTTATTTGCTTTTATTTCCATCGATTTGTATATCGGCCCCGAACAGACCAGATTTTTGTCGTATGTTTTGGCCAAAGCCCAGAGGGCCAGGCGCTTTCCGACATCCTGCTTGTTTTTTGAATGTGTATCGTTGGCATCGCCGATATCTATCGCTACAGCCATCCCGGTATTTGGGACCGACATTGTCATTAGCTGGGCTTCTCGCAGGAGCACCCAGTTAATCCCGGCGCCGCGCCACCAGGGGACGCTTGTATCGAAACCTGCCAGTTGTACAAAGTAGAAAGGAAAATCACCCTGTCCCCAGTCGCTGCGCCAGTTTTCAATCAACGCAGGAAATAACTTTTGATACTGTCGCGCCCTGCTGGTATTATTCTCGCCCTGGTACCATATTACACCGGCAATGACATACTGCATAAGCGGCGCTATCATTCCGTTGTATAGCCCTGAAGGCGTGTTACGATTTCCTGGCCCAACAGGGCGCGAAAACGTCTGGCGCCAGGGTACCGGTTTGCCTTCAGCTTTGGCCCTGGCGATGAGTTTCTGATGTTCAGTGAGCTTTCGCTTATATTCTTTCATCGCCTGTGGGTAATTTCTTAGTCGCCGCTGAAAATTATCGAGTATCGGCTTATAATCCGTATCGGACTGGAGAACCTTTTTACTTATCCATGCCGATATGTTCGTACCTCCATTGGACGCATCAATCAAGCCTATCGGGACATCAAGTTCTTTGTGAAGTTCTCTGCCGAAAAAGTAAGCCGCTGCTGCAAAATTATTGACCGTCTCCGGGCTGCACTGCGACCACGAACCTCCGCAATCGGCCTGTGGTTCATCGGCTACTTTTCTTACCACCTTAAACAACCGAATTCGAGGATAAACAGCGGCTTCGATTTCTTCTTCGTAATTGAGCACTCCGGAATACCATGTTGCCACATTACCCACAGGCATTTCCATATTAGACTGGCCAGAACAGACCCAGACTTCACCCACCAGGACATTTTTCAGGACAATTGTATTGCCTCCTTTTATGGTAATTTTGTAAGGCCCGCCCGCCGCTGGTGTTTTGATATTAACAGACCATTTGCCATTATCATCGGCGATAGCGGAGTTACCAAACCACTGCCAGCCAGCCTTGACTTTGACTTTCTCGGCTGTTTCGGCCCAGCCCCAAACGGCAACTTCGGTCTTTTGCTGCAGAACCATATTATCACTTATCAAAGCGGGCAGCTTAACGTCACATAAACCAACAACGTTATAGCCCAATAACAAAGATAAGCAAATGCACAAAAAAACCGGATTATTAACACGTGTTCGCCTGCAAACCATTTATTAACTCCTTAAAAACACAGTTTTCAGTATTGGTTTTTCGGCTTGTCTAAACCTTTGGAAATTATACTACCGATATAAATACAGAGCAAAAAGGATATTTTCCCCTGTTTGCCAAACAAAAATAAAAATTTATGGATATTAATTTAAGGACTTTTGTTAATATGATATGATGTTTTAGATAATCTGTATAATTTGGAGGCTTATAAAATGCCAAAATTACATAACAGCATATGGGCGTTCATAGTGATTCCGGTAATTGTGCTTATACTTGCAATAATCGTGCCGGTGATAATGCAAATGCGGGAAAAGGGCGAAGAAACTCAAATCGAGCCAGTCCATCAACACGAGCACGCACACATTGAGCCGGTAATCGAAAATGCTGACGAAACAAAGGCTATTAACAACGAACCTGAGCAAACTGAGACGCCCACCGAAAGTGCCATTGAACCTGTGAAACCAGCCATCAGCCCCAAACCAAGTCTGAGAAATGTTATAAGGGCCGCGAGAACCTGGGGGCCGGTTTTTACCACCTGGTACGGCAAAGAGGCTCCGGATTTTACTTTGACCGATATTGAGGGCAAAGTACACAGGCTCGGAGACTATCGCGGCAGAGATGTTATGATTATCTTCTGGGCGACCTGGTGCGGGCCGTGCCTATACGAAATACCACACTTGATAGCATTGCGAAACAGGGTCAGTTCCGACGAACTTGCTATGCTGGCCATATCCTATCAAAGCTCAATGCCGCCGGAAAACCCTGAAGCGATAAAGAAGTTCCTAAAGGAAAATCCGAAAATAAATTATACGGTCTTTTCGGCTGATGCGAGTACGATGCCGGACCCGTTTGACAGGATAGCTTCGATACCCTGCAGTTTCTTTATAGATTCGGCTGGCACAATAAAGCTGGCCACCGCTGGCTTATTGACTTTGGGCGAGAGCAAGGCTATTTTGCAGGCTGAATGGCCGTAAATGGGTGGATTTATAAAAATTTTCTGGACATTACCGAAAAGGGCTGTTAGAATGCCCTTTTGAGTAAGAGTGATAGTTAATTGTAATTTGAGGCTTAAAAATGGCACATAAAAAAGGACAAGGCTCTTCAAGAAACGGAAGAGACAGTAATGCACAATACAGAGGCGTGAAAACCTATGGCGGCCAGGCTGTAAAGGCCGGCTCAATTATTGTGAGGCAATGCGGAACGAAGTTCTTCGCGGGGGCCAACGTCAGTATGGGCAGGGACTACACGCTGTTTGCAACAGCACCCGGGACGGTCCAATTCCAGGGGCGAAAAGTCCACGTTGTCTGACGAATAACCAAAAATAACCGGCAAAAAAGGATGGTATTATTGCCATCCTTTTTTTATTACCACGGCGGATAAAGTGGAAAATATAAAATCATTTTGGTAATATGACAGCACACATTGGAAATGGCCCACTATTAAACTGAAAGGAGTTGTAATCAAAGATACATATTTAATCACAATTCAGATAATCTTGATTTTGGTTCTGATTATCGTACTAACGCCCGTAAACGGATTTTGTAAAGACAAATGTGTTGTTCTGGTAGGTGGCGTCCTTAACCGGCGTTCAAGCGATTCTGTTAAGAGTATACTGGAGGATAAAGTTGGGGATTGTAATGTCTATACACTCGACTATATAAAGGAACTTCCCACGGCAGACCTTAATTCGGTACAGTTTATGTATTTTCCCGGCGGGAACTACTTCGACATCAAACCGCCGGCCAAAGCGGCAGAAAACATCCGCAAGGCAGTAGCGGGGGGTATGGGTTAT
>Ga0272442_10009100_pt1 | contig 12476 bp, 8 predicted proteins | sample SSMForm2O_FD_200262 | JGI IMG/M metagenome (GOLD analysis project Ga0272442, IMG submission 200262) | Marine sediment archaeal communities from Little Sippewissett salt marsh, Falmouth, MA, United States - SSM-Form-2O | ecosystem: Environmental > Aquatic > Marine > Wetlands > Sediment ... | reverse complement strand
TTCCTCGTGGCCGACTTCGGCTCGCGGATCGTCATCCCGCACGGCGGCTCGGCCGACATGAGCTACTACAACCGCCGGCCCAAGGAGAAGATGATCCCGCCGCTGGGCCACTTCCAGAAGGAATGGGTCAACGCCTGCAAGGGCGACCTGAAGACCTCCTGCGACTTCGACTACGGCGGCAAGCTCATCGAGATGATGCTCCTCGGCCTGGTCGCCTACCGCGTCGGCAAGAAGGTCAGCTACGACGGCAAGACGGGCCAGACCGACAACCCCGAGGCCAACAAGCTCCTGAAGAAGACCTACCGCGAGGGCTGGACGCTCGACGGGTAGACCCGCGCCAGGACTCGACAACGGCGATGCGACAGCAGAGGGCCGTCCGATGAGACGATGGGTCCCGTGTATTTCTGCGGCCACGGCCCTCGGAGCGTGGGCGATGACAGCCATTCCCTCCGCAGCGGCACCGACCCGCGGGTTCGGCGTGATCTGGCTCGAGGCCGAACAGTTCGCCGAGACTGGCGGCTGGTCGAACGACTCCCAGCACGTGGACCTGATGGGCTCGCCGTACCTGCTGGCGACGGGTCTGGGCAAGCCGGTGGCCGACGCGGTGAGTCGCACGCGCGTGGCGCGGGATGGCACGTATCGCCTGTGGGTTCGCTGCCGCGACTGGCTGCCGAGTCACTCGCCCGGCCGATTCCAGGTCCTGGTGGGCGGCAGGGCCTCGGCGGTGACGTTCGGCCAAGCCAAGGACGACGCCTGGCGGTGGGTCGATGGCGGGGCGTTCGACCTGAAAGCGGGAGACATCGAGGTCCGCCTGCATGATCGGACCGGCTGGTGGGCCCGCTGCGACGCGGTGGTCCTGGCCGCGGCGGTCTTCCAGCCGGCCGAGGACCTTCAGGCCCTGGCGGCCCAGAGGCTCAAGCACCGCGGCGTCAGCCCCGAGCCCGAGGCCATGGGCGGGTATGACGTGGTGGTCGTCGGGGGTGGTCCGGCGGGTTTGGGGGCGGCGATTGCGGCCGCTCGACACGGCTGCAAGGTGGCCCTTATCCAGGACCGGCCCGTGCTGGGGGGCAACGCGTCCTCGGAGATCGAGGTTCCGCCGATGGGGCATATCGGCAAGCCGCCGGACCGCGTCAACGTCACCGGGCTCGCCGAGGAGCTCTTCCCGCGGCAGGGGTGGCGGAACTTCGCGGACTCGAAGAAGATCGAGGCCATCGTGCGCGCGGAGAAGAGCCTGTCGCTGTTCCTGAACACCCGCGCGACGGGGGTGGAGATGGCCTCCGCCGACCGCATCCGCTCGGTGCGGGCGCTGAACGTACACACCGGCCAGCGCATGACGTTCTCCGCGCCGCGATTCATCGACTGCACCGGCCACGGGTGGATCGGCCACTACGCCGGCGCGGAGTATCGCATGGGCCAGGAGGCCCGCGAGGAGTTCGGCGAGTCGCTCGCGCCGCTGCGCGCGGGCAAGCGGACCATGGGCAACAGCCTGTACAAGGCCGTCTTCAAGACGCGCCCGAAGCCCGTTCCGTTCGAGTGCCCCGACTGGGCGTACCCGTGGAAGAGCCCGGGCGATTTCGAGCCGTACGGCTCCCACCGCCGGATGAGGCAGATCCGCCGGCCGGAGAACTTCGACGCGCCCTCGCGAGGCAAGGGAAGGAACCCGGGCAACGATCTCAACGGGGCCATCTCCCACGCCTGGTGGGTCGAGTACGGCGGCATGGGCGATACCATCGCCGACGCCGAGACGATCCGCGACGAACTCTTCCGCATCAGCCTGGGGCTGTGGAACTACGCCAAGAACCACAACCCCAACACCGTAAGCAAGAACCGCAACCGCGAGCTGGTCTGGCTGAACTACGTCCCCGGCGTTCGCGAGAGCCGGCGACTCATCGGCGACTACATCCTCAGCCAGAAGGACTTCGACCGCCAGACCGCCCACGCCGATACGGTCGCGTTCACCGACTGGGGCCCCGACGTGCATCACCCGGAGGGCTTTTGGGTCCGGGGCAACGACTGCATCCACGTCTACCAGGGCCGGCGGACGAGCATTCCCTACCGCACGCTGTACTCGAAGAACATCCGCAACCTCTTCATGGCCGGCCGATGCCACTCGGCCACGCACATCGCCCTGGGGGGCACGCGCGTGATGCGGCCGATGTGCATGACCGGCCAGGCGGCCGGCACGGCCGCCGCCGTGGCACGCAGGTACGGGACCGATCCCCGCGGCGTCTACAAGCACCACATCCAGGAGCTACAGCAGGCCCTGCTGCGGGACGGCTGTTACCTGCTGGGCATCGCGAACCGCGACCGTGACGACTTGGCGCTGTCGGCGAAGGCAACCGCCTCCAGCGCCGCGGCCAGCGCAGCCGCCGGGAACGTTCGCAACGGCTGGAACCGCGTGGTCGGCAAGCGCCGCAACGCCTGGGCACCGGCCGCCAAGGCCCGCCGGCCGCACTGGGTGCAACTCGACCTCGCCGAGACCGCGAAGATCGCCGCCGTCCACGTGACGTTCGAGGCCCAAGCCACCGACTGCCGCCTGGAGGCGGCTGCCCACGGCCAATGGAAGACCCTCGCGACGATCGCCAAGAGCCAGCGCCGACGCGTCGTCTGCCGCGTCCAGCCCGTGCAGACAGACAAGGTCCGCTTGGTTGCCGAGAAGCCGTCCGGCCCGTTGGCCGTCTGCGAGATCCGCATATACGGCCCGGGGCAGCCATAGCCCCGCGCCCCAGCGGCCCGGGCGGGCACGTTGGTGGCGCTTACTGTGCCTTGACGTTGAAGCAGTAGAGGTTGTCGTCGTAGCGGAGGTAGAGCCGCCCGCCGATGACGACGGGATGGGCCCAACTCGGGCCCGAGCCCTTGACGGTGACCTTGCCGGTGATCTCCATGCCGTCGGGCGAGCAGGTAGCCAGCATGGCCCGGCCGCCGCGCTCGCCGAAGAGGTAGAGCATCCCATCGGCGAAGCAGAGCGAACCCTTGCCCGGCCCGCGCTCGGACCATTTCTTCTCACCGCTCTTGAGGTTCAGGCAGGCATAGCCGCCGCCGTTGTTCCCGTAGATATGGCCTTCGTGGATGATGTACCCGCCGTGGTGGCAGACCATGTCTCGGGTCCGCCAGGCCTCGGTGGCCTTGCCGTCGTCGGTGAGCTTCAGGCAGATGCCCCCCTTGCCGTATCCGTTGGCCCAGAAGACATGCCCGTCGGCGTAGGCGGGCGTCGGGCAGTTGGCGGTGTTCCTTGCGCTGAAGCGGTTGGACCACAGCAGTTTGCCCCCGTCGGGCGAGACGCACACGATGCCGTTCTTCGTGCCCGTGGCGATCATGTCCTTGCCGCCGTGCGTGAAGAGAAGGCACGAGCTGTACTCCGGCCCGGCCGAGAAACCCTCACTCGCCCAGACCTGCTGACCGGTCTTCTTGTTGAACGCGACGATGCAGTTGCGCCCGCCGGGCTTGGCGATGGCGAGGTCCTTATAGAGCAGGACGCTCTCGGCGTATCCCCAACTGCCCGGGCGCCCGCCGAGACTCTTGAGGTCCTTCGACCAGACGGTCTTGCCCGTCTTGGGGCGCAGGCAGACGAGCACGCCGTTATCGCTGAGCAGGTAGAGGCTGTCGCCCTCGATCGTCGGCGTGGCTCGCGCGCCGGGCACGCTGCGTGTCCAGGCGCGGTCGATGGGCACCTTCCACTGGGTCTTGCCGTCCATCGTCAGCGAGGTGAGCACGAGTCGGCCGTCCACATTGCCCGTGATGAAGATGCTGCCGTCGATGACCGCGACGCTGGAGAACCCCTTGCCGATCCCGTTGATCTCCCAGAGCTTGGCGGGGCCGTCGTCGGGCCAGGCCTTCAACAGGCCCGTGTCGGCGCTCTTGCCATCGCGGTGGGGCCCTCGGAAACTGGGCCAGTGGGCCGCGGCGCCCGGGGCGTCGGCCCCCCAAGCCACCGAGGCGACCAGCCCCATCGCCACCATCCCCGCCACCCATCCTCGCGTGCAGTGATTCCCTGTCATCGTCTACTCCTTAGTCCTTCATATGAGAGCAAGCCTTGGCCGCTCTTGTGTAACCCCGGCGGGGCGTCGGGGTTTCTCGGGCGATGGCCCGACGTCTACCGTGCGGCCGGACTCGGCAGTCGCTTCCGGAGGCGCTCGATCGCGCGCGGAGCGTAGCTGGCGGCCAGGGCGTTGGACGCGTTGGCGTGCGAGGAGGAGTGCTTCGTGCTGGTGGTGTCTTCGCGGAGGAGTTTCGCGAGGCGTTCGGCCTCGGCGAGATGGCGTCGGGCGTCGGCATTCTGCCCGTCGCGCAGGGCCCGCCAGGCCTCGATGCACCCGTGGTAGTAGGCGATCGTTCGCTGGCCGTAGGCGAACAGGCGTTCGTCCTCGGCGATTCGCGCGCGGATTCGCGCGGGCAACGTCGAGGCCAACGCTCGGTCGATGAGCCGCCGGCACGAGCGGCCGTGCGCGACGATCTCCAGGAACGTCGGCCCGTTGCAGGCCTCGCCGGGCTTTCGCTCGTAGCGCAGCTCGGGCGTGGGGAATAGCTTCGCCGAGCCGCGGTCCAGCCGCCGCGCCAGGCCGTACTTCAGCTCCCGGACGTTCGAGAGCATCTTCTCCAGCGAATCGTAAAACGCTCGCATTGTCTTCGCCGCCGGGCCGTACCGCCGCGAGAAGTAGTCCGACCACAACGCCTCGCAGTCCGTCTCCACGTCCCAGAGCTGCCGGGCCATCTGGTAGTTCGTCAGGGCCTTGTTGCCCATGTTGTCCGTCGTGCAGTGCATGTAGTGGAAGTGCCTCGCCCCCAGACGGTAGTACGCGGGGATGTCCTTCGCCATCGTGTGCGCGAAGCAGACCGGCAGGCACTTGAAGCCCGAGACGTTATAGTACTCGCCGAGGCAGAGCCGACCTCGATAGTGGCGCCTCGCCTGGGTGACCCAGCCGGCGAGTTGGCGGTGGTAGACGGCGTTGTGGCGGCTTTGTGGGTCGAGGAAGTCGAAGGCGTAGCTCCGGCCGATGGGGAAGAACGTGGCCGAGCAGGTCGTGTAGTCGAAGCCCTTCGGCAGAGCCCGGCCAGGGGGCGACAGCAGGTCGGCGTAGGCGAGGAACCGGATAGTCAGCGGTCGGTGGATCCTCCCCTCGCGCCGGGCCTTCTTGATCTCCCGATCGAGGCGATGGACCAGCAGCAGGTTGCGGTCGGTGGGGGTCCCGAGGGCCTTGCAGGCGGGGCATTGGCACCACCGGCCGACGTCGAGCATCCAGAATCGCACGACGTCGGCGTCGCGGTAGGGCCCGTCGATCAGGGCGCGGAGGTAGTTCTTCATGAACTCGTCCGTCGCGTGGGGGTTGGACGTGCAGTAGTTGGTCCCGCCATCGCCGCGAACGTCGGCGATTCGCTTGCCTCCTCGCAGCGGGAACCACTCGGGATGGGCCTCGAAGGTGCTGAGCTTGCCGTCGGCGTTCTCGTCGCCGCGGTAGCCCTCGCCCACGGGATACGGGTCGGTCGGCCTGTGCCGCTTGTCGTCGCCGGCGAAACGCCGGTGGTCGTAGGGGTACTCGGCCGAAGGGTTCAGGAATCTCGCCTGGGCGTCGTGGGCGCCGCAGGACATCCGGATGCCGAGCTTGCGCATCAGCCCGTGGTCGGCCTGCTCGACACACCAGTAGTTCAGGCGGTTTCGGGCCATCCACAGGAGGAACTTCTTGTCGCCGCGGTTCTCCCAGGCATGGAACCCGCGTGTCAGGAAGGACGGGCTCGCCGTGACGTTGCAGGGGGCAAGGGCGTCCAGCTTGGGCAGCACGCGGTGGGCCTCGCCCGGCGCGAACCAGCGGAAGCCCAGGTGGTCCAGCAGGTCGTAGACGGCGTAAAGCACGCCGACTCGCCCGGCGCCGGCGAGGTGGATCACCTGTCGCCCACCCACGCGAAGCGTGCGGATGCGATAGCCCTGCGGGCCGAGCCTGGCCAGGGGCTTTTCCCCGGCCGGGGCCGGCAGCGCCCGCGCCGCGGCGTTGGTTTCGCCCGAGCCGAGAACGATCCAGTCGCCGGCGCTCGGTGGGTTTCCGTCGTCGGCCAGGGCGAAGTCGTCGCCTCGGCCGGTGGCTTGGCGAAGGTGGTGCTGAAGCTCAACCGCCGCGAAGCACTGGGTGCAGACGGTGTCGTCGGCAAGGTCCTGGTCGAGCCAGTTAACGCGGGCCTGGCCGTGGGCGGCTTCGTTGGCGTCCCGGGCGCTGCCGACGTTGACGACGAGGGTGGTTCGCCCGCTCGCGGCGGGGGCGATAAGCCCCGCGACAGCGGCGGTGGCGAGAGAGACGAACTGGACTCTCATGGTGTGCTCTCGCGAGGTTCGAGGCCGGAGGCAGCGGGTGCCCGCTGCGCTACCTGGGGGCGTCATCGAGGAGGTCGCGTGCGAACCGGACGGTCTGTCTGGCGATGCCGGAGGGCGTCTCGGCCCCGCCGGCGTCCCGGGGCGGGTCGACGACGACCCACCCGTCGAACCCGACCGCGCGGATGGCCTGCACGATGGCGGGGAAATCGACGTCGCCGGTGCCGAGGGGCACGTTGAAGTCCGGCGGTGCGCCCTCGGTTATGCGGACGTCCTGGAGACGCACGAACGCGATGGCGTCGGCCGGGAGTTGGCGGATTCCGGTGACGGCGTCGAACTTCCGCGACAGCGCCACGCCCGTGTTGCAGCAGATCCTCACGTCCCCGGTGTTGCCCAGGTGGTCCAGGAGAAACTGCACCTGGTGGGAGGCGAGCGTGCTCTCGACGGCGAGGACGACGCCGGTCTCCTCGGCGTGGTCGACCATGTCCAGCAGGGCGTCGGCGGCGCGGGTAAGCTCGGACTCCAGCTCGATGGTGTTCTTGCCGAAGAACGGCACGGTGATCATTTCGACGCCGGCCTCCGCGGCGGCGCCCAACGCCCGCAGGAGCACCTGCTGGGCGGAGTCGACGATTTCCCGCCGGCCGATCAACGCCGGCTCGGCGCGGAAGCAGTCCAGGCACAGAGACACCCCCGCCACACCGCTACTCTCGGCCAGTTCACGGAGTTGGCGAGAATGCTCGGGACGTCCCAGGACGGTCGCGATGGTTGCCGAAGCGTAGTGGACCTCGATGCCTTCGGCCCCCGCCTCGGCCGCGGCGGCGAACGCCTGGGAGAGGTCTTCGGTTCCCAGGGCCGGATGGACGATTCCTACTCGCATGGTTCTCCACCGAATGAGGCCGGTGCCTCACGAGGCTTTCGCGCACAAGGCAAGCCGTTCGATCGGGCCCGAACGGCCAGCCCAACGAGCGCGATGGGTATCCTGCACGACACGGTGAGTTGTCCCATCCCTATTATCGTCCCGAGGGCGAGCCGATGACCAGACAAACCAGCCGTCCCTCGCCGGGGTTGGCAATCGTGTGGACCTCGTCGGGTGCGGTGGTGGCCATCTGCCCGCTCGATAGCGCCTCGGCCCCGTGGGCGCTGGAAAGCTCCGCCGTGCCCATCACAACGTAGTAGGTCCACGGGCCGGAGGTGACCTTCGTCTTCTGGCCGGCCTCCATGCAGAGCATGTCCACGAGGTATTGGCTGCCCCGGGTCAGGTGCACGACCTGGGGGCGGGCCGTGGCGAACCGGATTTTCGAGATGGCATGTACGGTCTCCATGGCACGGACTCCATCGCCGGACGTCCGACGGCCAGTTCCTATCGCCGAGACATCCTCGTCCCTACCCCGGGCTGGTTTCATGATCGTCCGGCGGGTTGACAAAAGCCAAGCCGACGCGACGATCGCAACCAATCAGACCGATTCCAGCAATTGCCGGGCCGACGCATAACACGAGACACGGTGGGTCATGGTCGTCTCCCAACCAAATGGCATCCGGAGAGTTGGTTTCTCGAACGCCTGTATTATCCCCCGGCCCGGCGGCGAATGCAAGGGCGGCGCGGCGGGGCAGTTTCCCCGTGAAAGCCCCCGGGGCGATACGGTATCCTGAGGAGATGAAGATCGCCTTGGTACAACAGAACCCGGTCGTCGGCGACATCGCGGGCAACCTGGCGGGCATGGAACGGGCGATCGCCCGCGCCGCCGAGGAAGGCTGCGACCTCGCGGTCTTCGCGGAACTGTCGATGCTGGGATACCCTCCGCGCGACCTGCTGCGGAAAGAGCGTTTCGTCGCCGACAGCGCCGCCGCCGTCGAGACCCTCGCGAGGCGCTGCACGGACGTCGCCGCCTGGGTGGGGTTTGCCCGGCCAAGCCCGTCGCCCCGGGGACGCTCGCTCCAGAACGCCGCCGCACTGCTTGCCGACGGGCAGGTCCGTAGCATCCACGCCAAGACGCTCCTGCCGACCTATGACGTCTTCGACGAGACCCGGTACTTCGAGCCCGGCGAGCGCGGCGGCTGCATCGACCTTGGCGGGCGCCGAATCGGACTGAGCATCTGCGAGGACCTCTGGGACGCGCCCGCTCTCGGGCGGGAACTCTATGGCGACGATCCCATCGCCCGGCTCATCGCCGACGGCGCCGAGGTCATCGTCAACATGGCCGCCAGCCCTTACCAACTCGCCAAGGCGTCGTTGCGGGAGGAGCTTCTCTGCCGCCAGGCCACTCGCAGCGGCGCGACGATCGTCTACGTCAACCAGGTCGGGGGCAACGACGAGTTGATCTTCGACGGCGGCAGTTGCGTTGTCTCGCCGACCGGGACGGTGCTCGCCCGGGCCGCGAGCTTCCGGGAGGACCTGCTCGTTGTTGACCTGGACGCCCCGACCGGGCGGATCGAGCCGGTCGGTGACGAGATGGCCCGGCTCAGCGCCGCGTTGAAGCTTGGCTTGCGAGACTACGTGCGCAAGTGCGGATTTCGCAGCGTGGTGCTGGGGCTTTCGGGCGGGATCGACTCGGCCGTCGTGGCGACGCTGGCGGCCGACGCCCTCGGGCCGGAGAACGTGCACGCCCTGGCCATGCCGAGCCGCTACAGTTCGGACCACAGCCTCACCGACGCGGCGGCCCTGGCTGAGAACCTGGGCATCGGCTACCAGGTGATCCCGATCGAGCCGATGCACGCGGCTTTCGAGGGCGCCTTGGGCGAGGTCTTGGGCGACCAGGGCGAGGACACCGCCGCGGAGAACGTCCAGGCTCGCATTCGCGGCACGCTGGTGATGGCTTCGAGCAACGCCGGCGGGCACCTGGCGCTGGCCACGGGCAACAAGAGCGAGTTGTCGTGCGGCTACTGCACGCTCTACGGCGACATGGCCGGCGGGGTCGCGCCGATCGGCGACGTGCTCAAGACCGACGTATACCGCCTGGCCCGGCAGCTCAACGCCGAGGCCGAAGGCGAGCGTATCCCCGCCGGCACGCTTACCAAGCCGCCCAGCGCCGAGCTCAAGCCCGACCAGGTCGACCAGGACAAGCTGCCCGCCTACGAACTCCTGGACGATATCCTCAAGAGATACATCGAGTCGGACGATACGGCCGAACGGATCATCGCCGAGGGCCTGCCGAGCGAGGAGGTCCGGCGGATCGTTCGCATGGTCGATTCGGCCGAACACAAACGCCGTCAGGCCCCGCCGGTGTTCAAGGTAACGACCAGGGCCTTCGGCGCCGGACGGCGCATGCCCATCGCGCAGCGGTATGTGCCCCTGGGAGACAGCTAGCGTGCGAGTTCTTTGCGGCCAGTGCGGCCACGTCAACGAGGTCGACGACGACTACGACGCCGAGACGCTTGCGTGCGTCCGGTGCGGGCACGTGATCGCCATCGCCCGGTCGGTGGAGGACCCGGCCGGCGAGGCCGGCAAGGCCGGCGCGGCACCGGCGGGAGACGAGGAGCCCGACGGCGGGCCCGACGAGGAGGTCGGCTTCGCCGAGCAGGCCCGCCAGATGGCCGAGCGGAAGATCTCCGTCACCTGCCCCAACTGCGGCAAGACGGTTCGGGTCAGTGCCCGCGTCGCCGGCAGGAAGGCCCGCTGCAAGGATTGCGACCAGCCCCTGGAGATCCCGTACCCCGACGACCTGGAGGAGTTCGAGCTGCCGTCGCTCTACCAGGGCGATTCCGAGCACGAGACGGGGCTGGAGTTGGCCGCTCCGCCGGACGAGGAGGAGTCGCCCGAGGAGGTTCCGGAGCCCGCGGTGCCCGTCGTCGTCGAGTTGACGCCGGACGCGGACCTGGCCCCCGAGCCGGTGGCCCACGATCTCGCGGAATTGGCCGCCCTGCAATCCGGGGCAGACCTGACCGCCCTCGAAGGGGACCTGGACCTGGCCAAGCTGGCGCCGCCGCCCGGACCGCGGGCCGAGGAGGCCGACGAGTTGGCCAGCGCGGCCCAGGGCTTTCACGACGCCCGCCAGGCGGGTCGAAGCCGATCCTCAACCCGGGCCAGGAAGCTCTGGTGGTTCGTGCTGGCCCTGGTGGGCTGCGCGGCGATCATTCTGCCATTGGCCGTCGTGGTGCCCACGCTCTGGACCCAGGACCCCAACGATCCGGTGAACCCGCTCGCCGGCATCCTGGACCCGAACCCCGAGACACGGCCCGGCCCGGTGACGGTCACCACCACCCGGACGCGCCCCCGAACGCGGCCAAAGACCGCCCCCGCGCCCAAGCCCCAAACGCCCACCTGCGACGTGCTGGACATCGCTTCCCTGCCGTTCATCGCCGACGGGTACTTCCCCCCGCCGGCTCGAAGCACCTACTGGGTCGTCACCGCCAGGGTTGTTGCCGGCCAGGAGGCCATCAAGTTCAAGACCTACGGAACCGACGTGCGACTCGTGTTCGGCAACGAGCGGTTCGCCTCGCTCGGCGAGCCGGTCGACGGCAAGGCCTCGAACCGAATCTTCCCCGCCCGGGGTCGGCGAACCGCCATCTCCCTCCAGCCGGGGCAGGCGAAGAAGGTCTCCTTTCTCTTCGAGGTGCCCAGCGACCTGGCCCGGGGGCAGTTGTTCGTCCGCGGGGTGACGTACAAGGACATCGCCCTGCCGACGTTGATGGAGCACCTGGCGGTGACGAAGCTGTCCGGCACGTACGAGGAGACGTCGCCCCGGAACCTCCAGCCCATGCTGCGGGACCCGGTGATGGCCGCGATCCAGGCCGTGCCGCGACAGAAACTCCTCGTCTCGCCCGATGCCGCCGGCCTCCGCGTGACGATCCCCCAGGCCCGCGTCTCGGGGGCCGGCCGCCAGGTCGCGCCCGGGCTCTTCCAGATGCCCCTCGAACGACAGGGCGAGACGCTCACCGCCTCCGTGCGGTTCCTCGACGGCGGACGCCGGCTCGTGCTGTACCTCGCGGATCGGCCCTTCCACCAGATTACCTACGTCAACCCGGCCGTGCCCGTCGCCAAGCCGCGCCCCAAACCCAAACCGAAGCCCAAGCCCAAGCCGAAGCCCCGACCGAAGCCCAGGCCCAAGCCTCGCCCCGGCACCAAGCCGGTCGTCGGGCCGGCCATGGGGACCCAGTGGGACGACTCCCACGGCTTCGACCCCAACGCCAAGCCCGACCCCAACAGCAAGCCCGAGAGGCTGCCCACCGGGCCGAGCTTCTTCGACTAGCTCGAAAGGACGCGACATGGACTTCTTCGACGTCATCCGCGAACGCCGCAGCGTCCGCAAGTATTCGTCCGAGCCCGTCGGGCGCGACGTGCTGGAGAAAATCGTTGCCGCCGGCATCGAGGCCCCCAGCGGCTGCAACGAGCAACTCCGCCAATACGTGATCGTGGACGATCCCGAGACGATGGAGACCCTTCGCGGCGTCAGCGGTGCCCTCGCCGGTGCCCCGGCCGCCATCGTCCTGCTCGTCGAGCCCAAGGGCACGCCCTACGGGGAGTTCTACATTCAAGACGCCTCGGCCGCCCTGGAGAACATGCTGCTGGCCGCCACGGCCCTGGATCACGCCGCCTGCTGGGTCGAGGGCGCCGTGCGCCCCCACGAGCAGGCCATCCGCGAGCTGCTGGGCGTGGGCGAAGACCTCCGCGTCTGGAGCCTCATGCCCGTCGGCCGAGCCGCCGAAGCGCCGGCCCGGCCGAAGAAGTCCGACCCGGCCGACGTGGTCCACTACAACCGCTACGGAACCCGGGCGCGACCCGACGGGCCGTGACCATGAAGTCTCCCGGCGAGCTCCAGCAGGACATCGTCTTCCACGTGACCCTCCGCGGGCGCGGGATGACGTTCCACAGCACGTGGGGGTTGTTCAGCCCCCGGGCCGTCGACGATGGCTCCTACCTGCTCCTGAAGCACATCGACCTCCACGACGACGACGTGACGCTCGACCTCGGCTGCGGGTACGGGGCGATCGGGCTGGCCATCGCCGCCGATACCCCCGCCGGGCAGGTTCACCTCGTCGACAAGGATTTCGTCGCCGTCGAGTTCGCCCGCAAGAACGCCGGCGTCAACGGCCTGGACAACTGCCAGGCCTACCTGTCGAACGCCTTCAGCGCCGTCGGCGAGGTGTCATTCGACAACATCGTCAGCAACCTGCCCGCCAACGTCGGGCGCGAGATGCTCTACCTGATTCTCGCCGGCGCGCACGAGCGGCTCAAGCCGGG
>Ga0272442_10009098_pt1 | contig 12477 bp, 11 predicted proteins | sample SSMForm2O_FD_200262 | JGI IMG/M metagenome (GOLD analysis project Ga0272442, IMG submission 200262) | Marine sediment archaeal communities from Little Sippewissett salt marsh, Falmouth, MA, United States - SSM-Form-2O | ecosystem: Environmental > Aquatic > Marine > Wetlands > Sediment ... | reverse complement strand
TCAGAATGAGTGTTTACCAAATTTTATATCTCGATAAAATACCCGATTATGCAGTTTGTAACGAGGCAGTTCAATTGGCAAAAAAATATGGGAATATTCAGAGTGCAAAATTTGTAAATGCTATTTTAAGAAGTATAATTCGTAAAAAAAATAAAATCTATTGGCCTGAATGTGGAAAGGAACCTGAATTATATTTATCTGTTATGTATTCTCATCCACTTTGGATTGTGAAAAGATGGATAAAAAGATTTGGTTATGAAAGAACGCTAAAAATCTGTAGAGCTAATAATAGAATACCAACTTTGACTATTAGGACAAACACGCTAAAAACAACCAGATCCGAATTAACCGAATTATTAACAAAAGATGAAATATTGACAGAGAAGGGCATCTTTACTGAGGAAGCATTATATATTAAGGGAGCATCCAATGTAACAGAGCATTTTGCTTTTAAAAAAGGCCTATTTCAAATACAAGATGAATCATCCATTTTAGTGTCACATTTACTTCAACCTGAACCAGGAGAATTAATCATTGATGTTTGTAGTGCTCCTGGTGGCAAGGCGACTCATATTGCCCAATTGATGAATAATAGCGGCACTATTATTGCTATGGATATCAATCAAATAAAACTTGAAATGGTCGATGAAAATTGCAATAGATTAGGCATAGATATTGTTAAAACGATACAGCATGATGCCACAGAAACAAAAAAGGCATATCTATATAAAGCTGATAAGGTTTTGGTTGATGCTCCTTGTTCTTGCCTGGGTGTTTTAAGAAGAAAACCAGATATTAAATTACAACTATTCAATAAGGAAAGACTCTTATTATTATCCCAATTACAATTTAAAATATTATTGGCTTCTTCTGATTATGTTAAGAAGGGTGGCGTGTTAATATATTCTACCTGTAGCACTGAACGAGAAGAGAACGAGGAAGTTATCCAGAAATTTTTAAAGAGAGATCCAAATTTCAAATTAGAAAACACGATACAATTTTGTAAAAATAGGAAATTAGGTAATTGTAAATTAAAAGTGAATGAATTTATTAAGATATATCCCGGAATAACTCATCTAAATTTAGATGGTTTTTTTATGGCTAAAATGACAAGAAAGGGATTTTGATTATGATAAAAAAAATATTTTTTGCTATTTTTAAATCGATTTCTATTTTGTCATTATTTATTTTTGTTTTGATCTTTGGTGGATTGACTGCTTTGTTTGTTTTCCAGAATCTTTTTTCAGTTCCAGATACGATAGTTCCATCAGTCATTGGTGATCATTTTGAAATTGCCCAGGAGAAAATTTACGATGCTGGCTTGAGAATGGTCATTTCAGGAGAAGAATTTAATAATCAATTAGATAAAAATATGATTATTAATCAAAAACCCTTACCGGGCAACATTATTAAAGAAAATAGGGAAGTAAATGTTACCATAAGTAAGGGGGTAAAATTGGTCAGCATTAACATTCCTGATCTGAAGAACAAAAATATTGATGATGCCGCTTCCATTATAGAAGATCATGGTCTTGTTTTGGGGCGAGTTACCCGAACTAACCATTTTTCCATTCCTAAGGACCAGGTGATCGCACAAGTACCGAAACCAGGAGAAATTCTCACTGACAATAAAATGATAAATCTTTTGGTAAGCAATGGAAATTACTAATAACGTATAGAAATTTAAAAAGTGTTTTTTAAAATTGCTACAAGAAAGTCAACAATTTTAAAAAACAAAACATAAATTCAGTTTTAAATAGACATTAATAATGTAAATAAGGCTGGACATGATAAAGAAGTGAAAAAAAGGAGAAAGTATTTATTGAAAAAGCAGGAATTGCAATATTGGGTAGCCTGGAATTATTTATCGGAGATAGGTCCAAAAAGATTTTATACTCTTTTGGAAGAACATGGTTCAGCCGAAAATGCTTGGGCAGAAAGCTCTGCTGCTGTGACGAGATTACTTAAATTAAATTATCGAATATCTCAACGATTTTCAGAAAAAAAGAAAAGAATAATTCCTGAAAAAGCACTGGATATTCTAAATAACCATCAGGTTCAAGTCGTTACCATAAAAGATACGCAATATCCGGTTAATTTAAAGGAAATCCATTTACCTCCGCCCCTATTGTACTACAGGGGAACCTTGTTGGATTCAGATAAAAATGCCATTTCTATCGTAGGTTCAAGAAAGGCATCTTATTATGGAAAAATGGTTGCAGATGAAATGAGCAAAAATCTTGCTTTGACTGGATTGACCGTAATCAGTGGTTTAGCAAGAGGAATAGATGCCATTGCTCATCAAAGTGCTCTATCTGTTGGTGGAAGAACTATAGCCGTATTGGGTTGTGGAATTGATACGATTTATCCTCCAGAGAATAGAAAACTTGCTCAGGCTATAGAAAAATCTGGCGCGATTGTTTCTGAATTTCCTCTTCGCACTCCACCTGAAAGACAAAATTTCCCCAGAAGAAATCGAATTATTAGTGGTTTAAGCTTCGGGATCCTTGTGATTGAAGCCGCTGAAAGAAGCGGTGCGCTTATAACTGCGGATTATGCCCTTGAACAGGGGAGAGAGATATTTGCGATACCGGGAAACATAAATTCTCCGTTGTCGAAAGGAGCGCATAGCTTAATAAAACAGGGGGCAAAATTAGTTCATGAATACAAAGATGTTTTAGAAGAAATACCATTTGAGGCAATTTTACAAGATGGAGATAATATTAGACCGATTAGTGTGAATGATTTATCCGATAATGAGTTATTGGTGTACAAATTATTATTTAAACATAAACCTGTACAAATTGATGAAATTGCAGAACGGAGTCATCTTGCGATAAGTAAAGTAAGTGAAATATTGTTAAATTTAGAATTAAAAGATCTTGCTAAGGAAATGACCGGAAAAAATTATATCAAGGCATAAAGCCGTTCGGAAAATTAAAAACTATTTTAAGAAAAAGAGAAACATTGCAAAAAATAAAAATAAAATCTTATTGCCTTAATATCATTGTTTTAGTATAATAACAAAGTGTCGGGGCGTAGCGCAGTTTGGAAGCGCACCTGAATGGGGTTCAGGGGGTCGGAGGTTCAAATCCTCTCGCCCCGACCAGAAAGTATACAAATTATTGAGAAAATATTTATGATAAAATATCTATCAATGATATATCTCCTTAAAATCCACAAAAACTACCTCCGTTAATAATTATCTTGAAAAATACTAAAAAATAAGATTTAATAAAATGGATATTCATAGCTTAGAATATAACAAAATTCGGTATAAAAAAATGATTTTTTATACCGAGGCAGTAAATTTACAAACCTTGGCATTCTTGACAAGTTAAACAATTAAACTATATTATATTATAAGCTAGTTGAAGATTATTTAAAGTAGGTATGGTTTGCTTCTGCTGGCACATGGGTATGCTCTATGCATAATAGGAGGAAGACGATGAAAAATATGCGTAAGAAAATTGGTACTATTACAATAATTATCATTTGGTTTTCTATTTTTTCAGGCGCAATATATTCACAGGAAAAAACAGTTGATGAATTGTATTTTCAAGGTGTAGACAAAATTGAAAACCATCAGCAATTCAAAGAAGCATTACCCTATTTTCAACAAATTATTAAATTGGATCCAAAAAACGCTGATGCCCATTACCAAATGGGGAAGATATATCGAAATATAGGTCAAATTGACCAAGCAATGGCTTATTACGAGAATGCAATTGCATTGCGGCCGGATTATAGTAGTGCATATTATGAATTGGGATTGTTATATATAGAGCTTGGGAAAAAGAGTGAAGCTATGAATTCGTTTAAACAAGCGATTAAAAGTAATCCGGATTTTTCCCGTGCTCATTATGGTTTGGGATTGGTTTATAATGAGTTGGAAAGATATGATGACTCCATTATAGCTTTCGAGCAAGCTTTAATAATAGAACCGAGTGATCCTCAAGCGTATTATGGACTAGGTATTACTTATGAGAAAATTGGAAAATATCAAGAGTCAATTAATGTATTGGAAAAAGCTGTTAGTTATCAACCGGATTATGGAAAGGCTTTTTATCATTTGGGAATGAATTATAAAGAATTAAATATGTTACAAGAGGCAGTTGAAAATTTAGAAAAAGCAGCAAATTATTTAAAAGATTCAAGTGATGCTATCTATTATTCCATTGGCATGATCTATAAAAATATGGAAAAGAAAGAAATTGATGCTATTAATTATTTTAAAAAAGCTACAATAGCAAATCCTCAATATATAGATGCTTATTTTTATATTGGTTGGCTTAATAATTCTTTAGGGCAATATGATAAAACCATAGCTGCATATCAGGAAGTGATTAAATTAGATCCAAATTATACTTATATATACTATAATTTGGGATGGGCATATGGAGAACTTGAAAGATATGAGGAAGCAGCTGAAAACTTTAAATTAGCAGTTGCGCAAAATCAAGGAGATGCTGATGCCTATTATGGTCTTGGGTGGGCGAATAGTCAGATGGAAAAATATGATGAAGCAAAAGAATCTTTAATAAAGGCTATTCAGCTTCAACCGGATTATATTTACGCTCACTATAGTTTGGGCATGATTTACTTGATTGAAAAAGATAGAAATGCAGCTTTGGATGAATATAAAATCCTGAAGGATCTGGACGAAAATACTGCAAATCGTTTGTTTGACATGATATATCAATAAAAATGATAAGAATATTCAGCATGTATCATCCCGAAAATATACTATTAAAATAAAAAAATCAAATAAAATATTCTGATACAATCTATAATATATATAAAGAAGAAGAGGTTTGCAGGATCGCATTTAAAACTGAGGCATTTGTATATATCGGCATGTTCCATTTGTTTGTATTAATGATTTTTTCTCACTTGGATAAAAATTGACGAAAGATTGGTTCAATTTTAAATAAAAACAAGGCGTACCTTTGATTTTTGTATGCAATCAAAACTAAAACATAATCATGCTATTGCTGCATTGATTTGCAAACGGTAAAAAAAGATTTCATTGAAAATGAGAACATTTGCAGTAGCGCAAGAGAAGTAATCTTAAGTTGAATTTAAATTATGAGAATAAAGGGAAAATCAAGTCTTTTGCCAGAGATTTTCAATTTACCACATTCATGTATTTTAGATGCCATGCCCTAAAATGATAGTAAAAATCTTTATAATCCTTGCAATAATATATTCCGAATTCCACTTTTATACTCGTTAATTAGAATATTAATAACACGTTAAAGGCAAAAATATATAGTTGTCTTATTTATAGAAATGCTATAGAATTAATGAGTAAGTTTTATTTTGTAACCGGTAAGGAGATAAGCAAAATGAAAAAGTACTATGATGTGATCATTATAGGTGCTGGACCGGCAGGAATATTTACCGCTCTCGAGTTGATAAAAAAAGGTAACATATCCATATTAATTATCGAAAAGGGAAAAAAAATTGAGAAAAGAGAATGTCCGATTCGAACAAAAGGTGGAGGATGTTACCACTGTATTCCTTGTTCTATTTTATCGGGTTGGGGAGGAGCAGGAGCCTTCAGCGACGGAAAATTAAATCTGTCGACTGAAATAGGTGGTCAGTTGGATAACTATATCGAAAGAAAAGAAGTTGCCAAATTGATTCAATATACTGATAAAATGTATCTTGAATTCGGAGCAGAAAAAAATGTATTCGGTACCCAAAAAGAAGATATTGATTCGCTTAAAAAAGAGGCATCTTTTGCGGGTTTAAAATTAATTCCTACTATTATAAGGCATTTAGGAACAGAAAAAAGTGTAGAAATATTGCAGAGGATGCAAGACTATCTAAAGAATAAAATTAATATAAAGACAAATACCAAAGTTGCCGAAATATTGGTAGAGGAAGAAAAAGTAGCCGGTGTTAAAACCGAACAAAATGAGATTATAAGAAGTAAGTTTGTTGTTGCAGCGCCTGGCAGGGTAGGTGCTGAGTGGCTGAAGAAACAGGCAAACAATTTAAATATAAAAATAGATAATAATCCGGTAGATGTCGGCGTACGGGTGGAAGTACCCGCTATTACCATGAAACATTTAACAGATGTAATATATGAATCAAAGCTAATTTACTACACGAAATTATTCGATGATAGGGTGCGAACTTTTTGCATGTGTCCCTATGGAGAAGTTACCACTGAATTCAATGATGGTATTACTTATGTAAATGGACACAGTTATCAAGAACATAAAACAGAGAATACCAATTTTGCTTTATTAGTCAGTATGCATTTTACGGAACCGTTTAAACAACCCATAGCTTATGGTAAGTATATTGCCAATCTGGCAAATATTTTGAGTGGGGGTGTTATTATACAGAGGTTGGGTGACCTTGAAATGGGAAGAAGATCGACCTATGCTAGAATTAATCATTCCGTTGTTATACCAACATTAAAAGGTGCTATTCCCGGTGATTTGAGTTTTGTTTTGCCGTATAGGATTTTAACAGATATTATTGAGATGTTAAAAGCAATGGACAAAATCGCTCCTGGTGTTTACTCGAAACATACGCTCCTATACGGAGCAGAAGTAAAGTTTTATTCATCAAGATTAGAATTGGACAGTAGCTTGGAAACAAGAATTGAAAATTTATTTGCCATAGGGGATGGTGCAGGGATAAGTAGAGGACTGATTCAGGCTTCTGCTTCAGGAATAATTGTGGCTGATGAAATAGTTAGAAGAAAAGATAGGTAAAAAAACGTGAGAATACTTTTAAGTAATGATGATGGCATATATTCTGAGGGGATTCAAGTTTTAAAAGAACATTTGGACTCAATTGCCGAAGTAATCGTTATCGCACCGGATCGTGAAAGAAGTACAATTAGTCATGCAATTACACTGCGGAAACCCCTAAACTTGAAAGAAGTCAAAACAAATGGGAAGACTTGGGGTTTTTCAGTGAATGGCACTCCTGCCGATTGCATTATTGCTGGTTTATTGGAAGTTATGAAAGATAAAAAACCCGATTTAATTGTTTCAGGGATAAATCATGGGCCTAACCTTGGGAATGATATTTTCTATTCGGGTACTGTTGGAGCTGCCATGGAAGGAGCAATGAGAAACATTCCTTCTCTGGCAGTTTCCATAAATAGCTCCAAGGATTTTAAATTTGAATCTGCAGCGCAGTATACAAAAGAAATAGTTTATAACTTAACGAAACAGAATTTACCGAATAATCTTTTGTTGAATATAAATTTCCCGAATGTTGAATACGTGGATTTGCAGGGTATTCAAATCATCCGACATGGTCAAAGAAAATACCAGGATGAGCTTTTTAAAATAAGTGATCCTAAAGGTAAGGTTCATTATTGGTTGGGAGGCGAAATTGACCATGAAAGCATTGAAAAAAATACAGATTACGGAACAGTTCACAATAAAAAAGTGTCAATTACCCCAATTTTACTGGATTTGACTGATTATAAGATGATGTCAAAGATGAAAAAATGGATTGGTAATTGGAATTTATAATCATTTATGATTGAAAGTCGGCATACTCATGAGAGATCAAATTTATCTGGTATTAATTTTAATTATCGCTATTTTTATACTTTCAAGATTTATCGTCAAGCTATTTGAAATTGGAAATCAAAAGACTGAAAGTGTTGTTTTTTATTTTAGGATTTTACTAGGATTTTTAATAGCTATGCTGGTTTATATATTAGTTGCAATATTAAAAGGGCAGAATGTCATGGAAAAGTTTTTTGGAGGCTAAAAAAAGATAAAAAAGAAATCAAATTTAAAAATATAAAGTGATTTTGTTATGGATTTTAAAAAAGAACGTAAAAAGATGATTGATGAACAATTGATCAAAAGAGGAATTAAGGATAAAAAAGTTCTTAAAGTCATGGCAGATATACCAAGAGAAAATTTTGTCTTAAAGAAGAATGAAAAAGATGCATATCTTGATTGCCCTTTGCCTATTGGAATGGGTCAAACTATCTCTCAGCCGTACATGGTAGCGTTGATGACTCAATGTTTGTCATTAGCTGGGTCGGAAAAGGTGTTGGAGATTGGTACAGGTTCGGGATACCAAACTGCTATTTTGTCAAAATTAGCTGATACGATTTACACAATTGAACGAATTAAAATACTTTCTGATAGGGCTAAACAGGCATTTGACCGAATGAGATTGAAAAATATCATTGTAGTAACGGGAGATGGTAGTTTTGGATTAAGAAAGCATTCTCCTTATGATACAATTATTGTTACGGCAGGAGCACAAAAGATACCAGAAGATTTAGTAGAGCAACTAAAGGAAAAAGGGAAAATAATTATACCGATTGGAAGTTCTTATTATCAAGAGCTTTTATTAGGAACAAAAATAAGAAATCAACTAAAAATAGTAAATTATGGAGGTTGTGTTTTTGTTCCGTTAGTAGGCATGTATAGTTGGGAAAAGTAAATATTATGGAGCGGGAAACGGGGTTCGAACCCGCGACCTTTGGCTTGGGAAGCCAACGCTCTACCGACTGAGCTATTCCCGCATTGATTTTAGGGATTGAAATATTTAATGATTTGTATGTGATATTATATCGAAATATGATAAAAGTATCAACCAATTTAATGTGAAAAGAGGTTAAATTTATTGAGTTATTACAAAAGCAAGAAAAAAAATAATAAGTTTAAAAAAATTTTTTTATTTTTGATGTCTTTGGTCTTAGTTTTAATGACAGTTCAAGGCGTTGATTTAATTAGAAATCGGAATAAAATATATCCTGGCGTAAAAGTTTTAGGAATTTCGTTAGAAGGTTTGACCAGAGAAGAAGCTGTTTCAGTTCTTAAACCCGTAACAAAGAAAATGATGCAATCCAATCGAATTCTTGTTTTTGAAGATAAAAAAATAATTATAAATCCGCTAGATCATTTAAACATCTCTACTAATTTATCGGCCATTATTCAAGACGCTTATGGGATTTGCCGTAGAGGAAGTCTTGCGAAAAGAATAGGGGAAAGGATTTCAGTGTGGAGAAATGGTTTTGAAGTGCCCTTTCAAGTAGATATTGATGAGGAGAAACTTCTTGGATTATTCAAGGAAATCGAACTAAGAATTAACCGTATCCCCAGAGAAGCAAGACTGGAAGATAATTTCATCACTGAAAGCTTGACTGGGATAGCCTTAGATGAGGAAAAATTTAAAAATGATCTCATCGAAAATATAAAAAAAACAGATGGTGAAACTTATGAAATCGATATAGCAGTTAATACGACCAATCCCGATATCAGTACACTTGAACTTTTGGAGAATCTAAAACTAAAATATAAATTAGCAGATTATTCAACATCGGTAATTGGGAAAGAAGATAATACGATATTTAATATAGCTTTAGCGGCTAAAATGATTAACGGCGTTTTACTTAAACCTGGAAATATTTTTTCATTCAATCATTATGTTGGCCCTGCCGAAAAAGAAGATGGTTATAAGGAAAGTACTATTATTGCAAATGGAAAATTTGTAAATGGTTATGGCGGTGGAGTCTGTCAGGTTTCAAGCACGCTTTACAATGCACTCATACTAGGAAACTTTGAAATTGTTCAAAGGCACAATCATTCAGTTTATGGAGAGGCAACTACCTATGTTCCTTTGGGGAGAGATTCAGGAATATTTTTTGGTTACAAGGATTTAAAATTTAAAAATAATTACGATGGAGATATCGCGATATTTGCAAAAGTAAAAAATAACACTTTGAGAGTAGTCATTCTGGGGACAAGTGAAAACGATGCAGAAATCGAAATAATCAGCAAGGACGAAGAAGTGATTGACTACGAGATTATTAGAGAAAAAGATAATAACCTTGAACCTGGCCAAAAGAAGATTATGCAGGAAGGGGTCAATGGATATAAAATCAAGACCTATCGAATTGTCAGGGAAAATGGAGAAGAGAAAATCGAATTATTATCTTCGGATAATTATAATAGCATTCCTATGATAATAAAAGAAAATTAGTCGAAATTCAGTTAGAGAAATAATTCATTAAGGACAAGTGAACATGTGAATTTTTGAATGTTTTGTTTATAGGTTTAATAATTTATTGAAAATAAAAAAGGAGAACTATAAATTGAATCCCAGGGGAAAATTAATCAAAAATACATTCATTATAATATTTTTTATTTTTTTGTGGTGTTCTCCGTCTTTTACTGAAACAATCCATGAAACAATCAATATAGCGTCGGGAACAGAATATGAAACACCCGTGACTATTATAAAAACAGGAATAAAGAAGCCTGTTGCAATGATTATTTCCGGCACTCATGGAAATGAACCGGCAGGTATTGCTGCGGGGAAAATTTTGGAAGAGGAAATAAATATTAAAAGGGGAACATTATTAATATTACCCCAAGCGAATATTCTAGCATGTCAGAACAAGACAAGGAATTATCCACAGGGTATTAATTTAAATAGGGTATATCCTGGAAATCAGCAAGGGAATATGGTTGAAGTAATAGCGGCTGAAATCTATAATTTAATGAAGTTATATGACATTGATCTTTTATTGGATTTACATGAATCAAGGGAATTTTATAAAATAAATCCCTTGAATTATGGTCAAACTCTTGTTTTGGATTGTTTCGAAGATACCTTTATGAAAATATGTTTATCTGTAGCTGGAAAATTAAATGAAAAAATAGTTAAATCCATAGAAAAATATGAAGTATTTGCCAAGCCGATAGAAGGAAGTGCAACATATGCAGCATCATGCTTGCTTAAGATTCCGGCGATTACTTTTGAAACTTGTAAAAAATTATCATTGCAAAGAAGAATAGAAATGCAAAAACAATTTGTAAAGCTGGTATTAGCGGAATTCAATTTTTTTATGGATTAATGAAAGAATAAAAAAATATTAAAATAAAAATAAAAAAAGCAGTCTCAATCTTGAGACTGCTTTTTTTATCGCGTAGCATTAATTTATTATTTAATACTATTCACTACTTTCACTTGTGGAGGTATTAATTGATTCAGAATTCTCCTCAGTTTCAGTAATCTTATTTTCCAAAGAATTTGTAGATTCTGTGGAATCTTCTTCTGGGGGTGAATCTGTTTCTTCACTTTCAAAATCATAATTGATGGTAATATCAGCATTTTCATTTAAGCGGGAAATCAATTGAGTTATTGCTTCATTTTCTTTTTGATTTTTCAATAAATTATTAATTTGTTCTTTTGACTCTTCAAAAGTTGATTGGTGTGCTTCTTTTCTTTCTTCAACTTTTATGACATGGAATCCGAATTGGGTCTTGACAACACCACTTATTTCTCCCGGTTGCAAGGCAAAGGCAGCATCTTCAAATTCTTTAACCATTTGACCTCTTGAGAAAAAACCGAGGTCTCCACCGTTGCTAGCGGATGGGCCTATAGAGTTTTCTTTGGCTAATTCTGCAAAATCAACAATACCTTCTTTTAATTGCTGAATAATATTTAAGGCTTCTTCTTCGGTTTCAAGTAAAATATGCCGCGCATGAATTTTTTCCTCTTCAAAAAAACTTTCTTTGTTTTCCGTATAGTATTGTTTCAATTCTTCATCTGTAACGATAATATTGCTTCTGCTTTTATCAAGGATGCTGGTGATCATTAAATTTCTTTGAATGTCATCTTTTAATTCATTAATCGTTAAATTGTTGCTTTTTAATACATTGTCGAACTCTTCTTGTGAAGGGAAACTTTCCTTTATTTTATCTATTTCTGCATTGATTTCACTATCAGTGATCTTTATTTTTTCTTTGGCTGCTTCTTGGTAGAGTAGTTCTGAGTTGATCATTTGCTTGAGGACATTATTTTTTAGTGCATTTATTATTGATTGATCCATGTTGGAAAGTGTATTGTTATCATATCTGGAAACTGTATTTTGAAAAGTTCTTAACCAAGCATCATAACTGATAGGCGTTCCGTTCACTTCTGCCAAATAGGTTCCTATGTTTTGATTTTGACTTTGGTTGGATTGATATTTACCAAATCCATAAAAGAAAGAAATTATAAAAAAGGCAGCCATTAAAATCAATATAAATTTCATCTTTTTCCTGATTGTTCGCATCATAATATATCTAAAATCTCCTTCATAATGTGATTAATTGTTTATAATATAATATTGAATAAATATTTTGTCAAATTTAGTTAGCGCAATTTTCAATAGTTATGCTATAGAACAAATTTAAAAACTTATATTATTTTGCAAAGTAAACTTTTAAAAAAATTATTCTAAAAATGAAATTGTATAAATAAGTGATAAAACCATCGATTTTGTAAGTATATTTACTACTAACTATATTTTAGACAATCTGTTGGGAGCCTGTAAAGATTTGAAAAAACTTAAACTATAAATATATAAAATGTACTAAGTTCGAGTTGTGTTTACACTTTCACTAAAATAAAAGTGGTCATGCATGTGATCTTTCCTATAGAATATTAATATCCAAAAATATTCAAATATAGGGAGGAAGAACAGCA
>Ga0272442_10009097_pt1 | contig 12479 bp, 10 predicted proteins | sample SSMForm2O_FD_200262 | JGI IMG/M metagenome (GOLD analysis project Ga0272442, IMG submission 200262) | Marine sediment archaeal communities from Little Sippewissett salt marsh, Falmouth, MA, United States - SSM-Form-2O | ecosystem: Environmental > Aquatic > Marine > Wetlands > Sediment ... | reverse complement strand
CACCAAGCATGTGGACGTCAACGCTGCTTCTTTCAGAAAGTTTCTGCGCGACAATGCTGTATTGTCCAGCGTAGCTCTCTTCATCGTGTTCTTCATGTGATCAGCCTTTCTACATAGTTTCCAGCCAGCGGTGGCAATGCACGTCTCTGCTCACAAGCCCAAAAAGCATTATAAGAAGCCGGCGCTGCCTGTAAATGCTTATCTTTCGCAATCGCTCCTCAGCGATCTGCTTAGAAGGATTTACATTTAGAAGGTAAGTCCGGAATCCCCTTTCCGTCAACCGTGCATAAGAGCTAGGGGACCGAGTATCCAGTAGTCGTAATCCCAATCCATACTTAACATTATGCACTGCTGCAGCGCAATCTGCTCTATACAGCAATCACGCGAGGCAGAAAACTCGTCGTCCTGGTCGTGACTCAAAAAGCCGTCGCAATCGCAGTGAAACGTATGGACTCCAGGCGACGTGTGACATTATTAAAGGAGCGGCTGAAACAATTACAAATGTCCTAATTGGTTCATCAGGTTGTCATGAGTGCTATGAGGCGTTTTATGTCAGTGTGATATTCGTAAATTCCCTCCATCCCACACAATCATCTTTATTGATGACTATTTTTGATCCGACCAAGTCACACATCATCTCTGTTGAGGGTGGTTCTCGTGTTTTGTGATTTGGCTTCGATAATCTTCTTTATCGCTTCGTTGGTAATATAAGCACCTTGTAACCTGATCCCTTCGGGAAAGGCTGGGCAAATACAAATCAGATCCCCTTTCCCGGTAAGGTTTTCAGCACCCGTCATATCGAGAATGATCTTCGAGTCCACTTGAGAAGAAACACTCAAGGCGATACGTCCTGGAATATTGGTTTTCAAAAGCCCCTTGATAACATCCGCCGAGGGTCGTTGGGTTGCCAGGACCAGGTGAATGCCGCTGGCGCGAGCCTTTTGAGCGAGACGGATCGCCGGGCCTTCGAAACCTTCCTTCTTCTGGAGCAGCAGGTCGGCAAATTCATCGATGACCACAACAATATACGGCCGTCGAAGCTGCGGTTCTACCGAGGAATTATACTGGCGGATATTGGACGCACCCGCGCGCTCCAGCAATATGTAACGATCTTCCATTTCCGAGACGAGGGCATCGAAGATTGGGGCAATGTCTTCGAAATCATTAATGACATCAAAGGCGCAAAACAACGCCGAAGAGAAAATACCAAATTCCACCCTTTTGGGATCGATGAGAACCAGCCGAACCTCATCGGGGGTGAGGTGATACATAATTGAAGCAATAAGCGTTTTGAGAAAAATGCTTTTCCCAGAGCCGGTCGTGCCGGCGATCAACAAATGAGGCAATTCGACCAGGTCAATACTAAAGGGCGAAAAGGAGGCATCTACGCCGACGGCAATCGGAATCTCCATATTGTCGTCCGTCGTGTCTTCTAATAAGAATCCATAGGGGACAATCTGGCGTTCCGCCAGCGGCACTTCAACCGTTAAGGAACTGCCCGTGTCTTTGCGTATATTCACTTTTTGTTTTATGCGTAGCGAAATGTCCTCGATACAGTTTCTTATCTGCGCCGCTTTGACGGCTTTTCCGGGAATGAGCTCGTATTGCTCGAAAGAGGGGCCCCGTTTTATGTCGCCTATGTCGAGGTCGATATTGAAAGAGGCAAAGGCGTCGATGATCTCCTGTCTTCTTGTACCTGCAGGTAATGAGGTATTAAAGGTGACCTGTTCTTCGAAAAGACCCGTGGGGATTTTAACAAAGTCGTGATTGTATCGTTCCAGTTTGAGCAGAGCCGGCACGGGTTCTTCAGTCGGTTCCGGCGGCGCTTCCTTTGTGGAGTCGGTCGGCCTTCCGGCATCGGTGGGAGCTTGCCGGAGGATGTCGCCCGGGCTAGGGCGCGTTTTTGCCGTCGTGGATTTGAGTTTCCCGGCGGCTTTTTTCGAAGCCCTCATTTTCTTCCAGCCGGCCCGCATCCATTTCAGCAAACGTGCAAAGACCGGCTTCGGTGTCAGTATGAAGATTCCACAGAGACCAATCGCAAGTGTAAGCAAAACCAAGCCGGCGTTGCCAATCACGCTTACCGCATTCGAGCACAGAAAATATCCGATAGGAACCCCTTGTCTCAGCTCGGAGCCTGCGGAGGTAGTCTGCGTTGGGGCGAGCAAGGCATCCGCAACGACTAACGACGAAATGAACAAACAGGTCAGGCCGGCGATAAGCTTCAGTTTTTTCCGGCCCAATAGCAACGCCAGACCGACTCCCATACAATATATGCCGGGTAGAATGGGTGCTTTCCCGAATACCACTTTTAGGAACTTTTGGTCCACGAATCGTCCGACGGCCCTCATGCTGCCGGGCGCCACAGCGACAATGATAAGGAGAAGGCCGACGACGGAGATCGCAATTCCATATAAAATAACCGATTCTTTCTTACCACTTCTTTTTCGAGTGGTTTTCTTTCTTCGTGCCATAGCTTACATTATAGAATAATTCGATGCAGCCCACAATGGCGATCTGGATTCATCGTTACCGATTACGTGAGTGGCTGCGAATTTTCGTATCGGAACGATGAAATAGTAAGGAACAATATGAATGATATCATTCGTACGGTGGTCAGTTATCTTGTCGACGCGTTCATCATATCCCTGCAGCAAATCTTAATCCTGATCGGGCCCGGGCTTTTGTTTGCTTTGCTGATGAACTACCTCGCGGGTTATGTCCAGAAACGCTCTTATATTCTCATGGGTCGAAAGATTTATTTGGGCCTGTTCGGATGGCTCGGAACAATGGTCCACGAATTGGGGCATGCGGTCTTTTGTGTGATATTTCGACACCGAATCAACAAAATGAAACTTTTCAGTCTTAATCCTATGTCTGACAAGCTCGGCTATGTCAATCACTCTTACAATCCAAAAAGCCTCTATCAGTCGGTCGGGAATTTCTTCATCGGTATCGGCCCGATTCTTTTCGGCTCTGTTGTGATATATGGTCTGAGCCGCTTGCTGTTGCAATTGGATATACTTCAATCCATTGAAGCTCTTCGTATTCAATCCATGAACGCTGACGTTTGGGAATACAGCCTTCAGGCCATTGCATCGGTTTGGAATGGTGTGAGAATGTTGTATACAGGTCTTTTCACTGGCGAGAACCTTACAGACTGGCGTGTTTATCTTTTTCTATACGCTGTCTTTTGTATTGGCAGCTCGATAACACTAAGTCCGGCTGATATGAAAGGGGCCGGAAGAGGTTTGGCGGCGTTTATGGGGGTGCTCTTTTTTATCAACGTGGCGACTTATTGGATTATCGACAATAATCTCGCCGAGGCATTGAGATATTTTACCCGTTACTACAGCTTCTTCTATACAACGATGCTTTTCGCGATAGCCCTTAATGTCATGGCGGTTTTCGCCTTGTTTATACTTTCTATTTTTTCTAGATGAAGTCGGAACTATCACTTCGAAGAGCGCCGGAGCAGTTCGTAGAGCTGGCGGTAATAGCCCTTGCGTTTCATAAGTTCGTCGTGCGTGCCTGCATCTACCAGCTCACCGTGGCGCATGACTAAGATACGATTGGCGTGCCGGATCGTGGAGAGCCGGTGTGCGATGACAATGCTCGTTCGGTTACGCATCAGCTTGCCCAGGGCGTCCTGGATGAGCATTTCCGTGGCCGAGTCCACGTTGGCCGTCGCCTCGTCCATCACAATAAGCAGCTTGGGATTTTGAGCGAGGGTGCGGGCCATAGAGAGTAATTGTTTTTGTCCGAGCGAAAGGCCTTCACCGCGTTCGTTCAACATCGTGTCATACCCTTCCGACATATCACTGATGAACCCATGCGCGTTGACCGTTTTGGCTGTCTCGATCAAATCGTCCCGGCTCAGGCTCGGATTGAGCAGTGAGATATTGTCCGCTACCGTTGCAGTGAACAGAAAGGGATCCTGGAGCACGTAGCCCAGGCGCTGTCGCAGATCGACTTTGCGAAAGGCCCGCACGTCGCGACCGTCAATCCGTACGGCACCGTGTTGCACGTCGTAGAAACGGCCTATCAGGTTGATGATTGTGCTCTTGCCGGCCCCAGTGGCTCCGACGATAGCCACCACCTCACCGGGACGGACGCGAAAGGTGACATTCTTCAATACCCAGTTTTCATCCTCATAGGCAAACCAGACGTTATCGAACTCGATGGTCCCATCGATGCTTTCCGGATCGAGCGGCTCGTCCCGGTCGCAGATCGCCTCGGGTGTGTCGAGCAGAGCGAAGATGCGTTCGGCAGAGGCCATCGCCATCTGATACATGCCGGCCTTATCGGAAAGAGAACCCAATGGCCGGAAGAAGTTGCGGACGTAGGTCAGGAATGCGATCAATACTCCGAGCGAGATCAACTCGCTGTGGTTCACCAACAAATAACCTCCCGTGCCGAGAATCAGTAGAAACGCCGCCGCCTGCCCGGCTTCGATCACCGGAAAGTAAAGACTGAACCAGCGCACTTCTTCGAAGAAGGCGGCGCGCAGGTCGGTATTGCGTTCCATGAATTCATGTTGAGCAGAAGCTTCACGATTGAATAACTGTATCGTAGTCATCCCCACCAGGTCTTCCTGGAGCAGCGCATTGAGCGAGGCCTGGCGCTTACGAATCAGCCGGTTCGCGTTACGAAGTCTGCCATTAATGAAGAAAAGTGCTCCGAAAATCAGCGGAAGCGCGGCGAACAAAGCCAGGGCCACATAAACGTCAATCAGCACCATATACACCATGATGCTGACCAGCATGAACACGTCGGCTACCGTGCCCACCACGCCGTCGGTGACAAAGCGCTGGAGCCGGTCGATATCCGAGGTGACCCGCGTCATCAGGGAGCCGACGGCGGTTCGGTCGAAATAGGCCTGGTGCAATTGCGTCACCTTGTTGAACAGATCGACGCGGACATCGTAAACGATGCGCTGCCCGAGCCAGGCAGTAAGCCAGCCTTGCAGGTAACGGATGGCATGCCCGACGAAGGCAAGGATCAGGTACAGCCCGCTTAGCCGGGTCAGATTCTTCAAACGGTCGTCCGCGGCGATGTCATGGTTCAGCAGGCAGGAGTCCGTAATCTGTTTAATCAGAACGGGCAAATAGTTGATCAGACCCGACAGGACCAAAATCAGGATGAGCGACAACAGCATCCAGCGCCAATAAGGAAGCGAGTAACTCAGCAGACGCCGGGCCAGACCCGATTTAACAGTCTGTTCGACCTCTTGCCTCATGAATCCGTCTCCAGTTGGCTTTCGATTTGTTGCATGTCGTTCAAATCACGGTAATAGCCGGGCTGGGTGATAAGCTTAGCGTGCGTGCCGCGCTGGGTTATTCGGCCATTCTCGATCACCACGATTTCATCGGCGTAGCGCAGCGCCGATACGCGGTGGCTGACCAGAAGGGTCGTACGCTCTCTCATTACTGGCTCGAGCTTTTCCATGATGGCCGCTTCGGTTTGAGTATCCACGGCTGAAAGCACGTCATCGAGGATGAGAATTTCCGGGTGGCGCGCCACGGCCCGGCCGATGGAGGTGCGCTGGCGCTGACCGCCGGAAAGGGTCACACCGCGCTCACCGACCAGGGTCTCGAACCGGTCCGGAAACGTCTCAATTTCCTGTTTTAAGTGCGCGACGTCCGCCGCCCAGTCGATGATCCGTTCATCAGGTTCGTCCACACCGAAGCCGATATTGTGTTCCAGCGTTCGTGAGAACAGAATCGGCTCCTGCGCGGCAAAACCAATGTGGCCGCGCAACACGCCGAGCGGGATGGTATTGATCTCGTGGTCGTCAATGAATATCGCTCCCTCAGTCGGATCCATCAGGCGCGCGACTAAGGAGACCAGCAGTGTTTTGCCGCTCCCGGTCGGGCCTGTGATGCCGAGCGTTTTGCCCGAGGTGGTATGCAGGTTTATCCGGTTCAGAAAACGCCTGCCCTCGATATCCAGCGAGAGGTCCCGAAGGTTAATCTCGCCATGCAAGGTGCTGATCCCGTTGTCGGTCTCGTCCGAATCCGCGATGGCAGGCTCCCGCTCCAGGATTTCTTTGATACGCAGCCAGCTCACTTTGCCGCGTTGCAAAAGGCTGGCGATCCAACTGAGCCCAAGCAACGGCCACTGCATATAGAGCAGATACTGCATGAACTGCACGAGGGTGCCGATCGAACGGTCGCCCTTGATGACCTGACGACCGCCGACGTTGAGAATTATTATTACGCTCAGACAGAACCAGAACGCCATGAAAGGCCACAAGCTCTGCCGAATCGTTTGCACTCGCATGTTGAGCTGGACGAGGTCTTTGTTAATCGACTCGAACGTCTGGGATCGACGAGATTCAATGGCGAATCCCTTGATGCATCGAATACCGGAAAAGGTTTCCTGGCAGAAGTTGGCCACGTCGGACACCTGCTCCTGCAAGAGCTTTTGCCGTCGGCGGACCATCCGGATCACCAAGAAAAAGAAAACGGTCATCGGCAAATACAGCAAAAGCACCATCATCGCCAATGAAGCGTCGGTCGCCAGCATAACCACGGAGGCAAATAGAATCACTCCCATCGCCCGGATGCCCTGGAGCAATCCCTGGCCAATAGAGTCGCGAACGAGCGTCATATCGGAGGACATTCGCGTGATCAAGTCGCCCGTTCGCATCTTGCGGAAGAATTCCTGATCCAGCCGGGTCAGATGATCGAACATATCCTTGCGCAGTGCATATTCCACTTTGTGCGAAAGCTTGAGCGGTATTTTGCGCAGGTATCGCGAAAAAACGAGCGTCGCCCCGGATAGCACGGCATACCACAAGAGCTGGTGGACAAGGGCCACCCGGCTCATTGTTCCGTCCGTAAGGCCGTCAATCACGCGCCGGATAATAAACGGCAAGTACAGACTGATACCGACCGTAACAAGGGTACACAGCACAGTGAGTGCGATTTCGCCCTTGTGCCGGGCAATATAACGACCTAACTTGACTTCGTTCTTCTTGATATCCCAATCTCCGGATAAACAATCGTGCAGAACTACAGAAGCCGTAACACATCCTTACGACTGTTAAAATAAATAGAATAGCAGGTACGCAATCGATTACAAGCTTCGTGTTGGCTTCCCCCGAAGAGCCTTGGCCGAGGGACAGACAAGAACAAAGACTATGTGGACTACATTGACAGCCACGCGTCTGGTATTACATATTTTGGAGCCCGTTCTTATCATCTACATGAGTCTACGTTCTGGGACCGATTTTTTCGCGTGGAGAGACTGTTTTTTTCTCCTATCCCGCATCATTGACCTGTACCATTGCTTCCTGAACCACCTGTCTGCCTCAGAGCGTGTAAGCGACTTTTTGACGCGGCTTATTGCCTGCTCAATTTCGTCTTGCCATTTGTGCCGTAGCAGCATAGCAAGTTGAGCGTCTCGGCCAATTTCAGATTGTTTTTCAACCATTGGTATCACCGTAAGAGAGCGACTCTCCATCATTAAGGAGTCGCTCTCTAACGTATTTCGCAGATCGATTTCGAGCACTGGCCAAGCAAGGCGCAACGGAGATTTGATCCGTTGCGTGTAAAATACTGATTTGCTCGCTGGAATCAAAATGAGAACTACCTGCACCTGCTGTATCCGCAGTTTATGCAAACGTCACAACCTGACTCAATTAGACTGGGCACACAACAAGGTAGATTGAAAGCGAAACTCTCTTTCACGGATAGGTTCCTTACATGAATCGACAGGGTGATTTAGAAGGACAAATTACTTGTCAATTCGTAGACGATACCGCGACGGCCTGTGATTTTTTGTTCATCGACGAGAAACTCTCGGATCCACTGCTTGAATACATATGAAGAGCTGTTCTTACCTTTATTCTCGCTTGACAATCGGAGTAAAAGGTCATATAGATGCTCAGACTTTTACTGTTAGCTCGCTGGATTTGTGTATTCGAGCATTATTTTGTTCATTGTGTCAGTGTAAGGAGATTGTCTGTTATGGCAACGATGGCGACATTGAAAAAACCGGCAAAACCGATGACCAAGGGTGAGATCGTAACGGGAATCGCTGATGCGACCGAACTAACGAGGAAGGACGTCAACGCTGTATTTGAAGCAATGGCTGCTCAGATTAAAAAGAGTCTTGGTCGAAGTGGTCCAGGTGCATATACCATTCCTGGCTTGATGAAGTTGACCGTTCAGCGAAAACCTGCCACTAAGGCTCGCAAGGGTATCAATCCCTTCACCGGCGAAGAGACCATGTTCAAAGCCAAACCGGCGCGGAATGTGGTGAAGATTCGACCGCTGAAGAATCTCAAAGACATGGTCTAATCCTGTGAAGGATCCGGACAAATTTTGCAGGCTGATACCGCCCGATCAATTTTAGCGATGCCTACAAGCGAAAGCGTGTTTTGTCGTGAGGGACTCTCAACGTCACGAAACGGTGTATCGCTTTTTAGGTTTTTGCGCGGCGTAATAAAAAGACCCTGGAATAAACCAGGGCCAGACGAGGAAAAAACGGTTATCTCCTCATGAAGGAGTCTTATAGTATTTTCGGCTCACTCAGCCAAAGACTTGAGGAAATTACGTGACATTCGTTTTATTATGCTTCAGCCAAAGCTTGTGGCACGATGCCTCCCTGAAGATAAGGTAATCCTTCTTCGAGTTCCATAAGTTCCGTCAAATCATCGGACAATTCCATGATAAAGCGGCTTGTTTTCATCAGGATATCGGTGACTTTCAATCGTACGACTTCGCTAACGCGAGGCCGACCGGCAACAAACACTCCGAAAGTCTTCTGAGCAATACATGCTCTTGTTTCCTTGCTATCTATGCTGAATCCAATATACTTGTCTGTAATGACTTTCGGTAATCAATGATATTGCGGTTGTAGGAAGTCAACTATGCGTGACAGCCAATATACAAAGCTTTGGTCAAAATTTCTCTCAGAAGTAAGGAGAACCAGGTCATGAATCTGCAAACCAGCCGCCGTGAGTTTCTGAAAGTCAGCCTTAGTACAGGACTGGTCGGTGTTGCCTTACCGAAAACGGCTTTAACTAAGTCATCTAACGAAAGAATCCAACACGGGTCTATTGGCGTCGGTGGCATGGGTTGGGGGGATATACAACAGATTGGTTCACACCCCGATGTTGAAATCGTGGCGATCTGCGATGTCGATACAGCACGCATGGCCGAAGCAGCAAAAAGATTCCCCAATGCCCGACGTTACCAGGACTGGCGTGAGCTCTTGGAGAATGAAGACGACAAGATCGATACCGTCAATGTCTCCACGCCCGACCACATGCACGCGCCGATTACGATGACGGCTATCAACAGAGGAAAGCATGTCTATTGCCAAAAGCCACTCACACATGACGTTTACGAAGCACGACGAATAGCTACGGCTGCTGCCAAGGCCAACGTCATCACACAGATGGGTATCCAGGTGAATGCAAGTATTGGTTATCGTATGGCGGTAAAGATGATCCGAGATGGGGTCATCGGCAAGGTCAAGCGAGTTTATGCATGGTCAAACAAGCCGGTGGGTAACTATCGTCCCCTCGGCCCCCGCCCGACTGGAGCGGATATAGTGCCTGCTACGCTGGATTGGGATGCATGGCTGGGCACGGCACCCGTACGACCATACAAGCACGGCACATACCATCCGACATGGTGGCGAGGATGGCAGGACTTTGGTGTAGGGTGGCTCGGCGACATGGGCTGTCACATTCTGGATACACCCTACTTGGTCCTAAAACTGGGTGCACCTATACGTATTCGCGCTCAGGTGGAGCCTGCATGGCGAGACGCACCTTCACGTCGGACAGAGACTTGGCCAACATGGCAGGTCGTTCACTATACCTTTGCCGGTAACGAGTTAACCGCAGACCAGACGCTTGAACTGACTTGGTCGGACGGGGATAAATATCCTCCCGATCACTTACGACAGCACATCGATAATCACGAGTTTCCCAAGCAAGGATCACTACTATTGGGCGAGGCTGGTACACTCTTGCTACCACACGGCGGTGGACCGCAGCTTTTTCCAGAGACAACGTTCAGAGGCTTCAAACATCCCACGCTGGCCTCCAGGAACCATTACCACCACTGGATAGATGCCTGTCGACACAAATCCGAAACGGCCGCTGGATTTGATTATGCCGGTGCGTTAACTGGGGTGGTCTTGCTGGGAACAGTTGCCCTGCGCTGTCCCCATAGAGAGCTCGCCTGGGACGCAGTACAGATGAAGGTCACGAATTTTCCTGGAGCCAATCAATACCTCCGCCGCCTTTATCGTACCGGTTGGACAGTGTAGGGATTTTAAAGCTTCGATAGTCGCCGTCAAGATGCGATCATAAAGAACAAACGATCAGTTTGTGGTCACGTCTTTATCATCGGATTCCTCCGAAAATGTGGAGCAAAAGAATAGCTTCGCCCCTTCACTACCGTTGATAAGTGGTTGGGGGGAGAGACTTGCAGTAATAGGCCCTTTGACTCTTTGATGATTGTTCCATGGCTTGGACTACGGGATATATATACGATTATCGGAACACCGACAACCGAGAAGCATACAGAAAGCTACGAATAGGCTTCAAATAGAATATATAACAAAGAATGCACGTCAGTTCTTTTTGTATGTGGAGGCCGACCGCGAAGTCAGATTTGTCATATTCCGAAAGAGGAATCGCATGGCGTTTATATCTTCAGCCGCTATCAGCATAAGCGCTGCTATGATCTTTTTCTTCAGCATTCCTGTTCCTTGATAAACCTTTGCGTTATTGAGTTTTCACTTACATAGACGATCTCGGACGGTTTTTATTACAATCATTAGAAAAAATTTGTAAAAACTATGGTAAATTCTCTTCTGTTCATCTTATCCAGTCCCGCAGGGATAAAGCCCACACCTTCTTACTCGAGCCCATTCTCAACCACACCACCAGGTAAGAATGCTCCCCATTCCCTATCGGCAAGAGGTTCGCTGGGGAGGCAAGGAGTGGTAGACCTGGAGGGTCGATGGCCGATTCTTATGGTATTTGCGGGAAATCCCACCCGGGACTCATTTTTATCGAACCGACAGTCAAAGGCGTTGAAATCAAATCACATATCGTGCTATCATACAAGCTGAAGTCTACAAGAGTACTATCCGTGAACTCACATATAAAATCGGCTCAAAGCACAAAGGAGATTTTTGAAATGTACAGAGCTATTCATATTGAAAGGGAGATTCTTATAGTGATGTTCTGTGCCTTCTTTAGCTCGGCGGCGAGTGGGGGCCCGAACCTCAAAGACGATGGCATAAAACCCTATTCTGAGAATCCGCGATACTGGCAATATCGAGGCAAACCGATACTTTTGTTGGGCGCCAGCGACGACGATAATCCTTTCCAGTGGCCTTCACCGGATCTGGAGCGCCATCTCGATGCGATGAAAGCCGTTGGCGCCAATTACGTCCGCAACACCATGAGCGACCGGCAGGACAAAGGATTCGAGTTATACCCCTTCAAGCAGCGAAGCGATGGTAAGTATGATCTTGGACAATGGAATGACGCTTACTGGAACCGTTTCGACCGTTTTTTAGCTGAAACGGCCAAAAGAAGCATCATCGTTCAGATCGAGGTGTGGGATCGGTTCGATTATTCCAGGGACAACTGGCCGGGTCACCCTTATAACCCCAAGAACAATGTGAATTATACAGGCACGGACAGTACCTTGGCGGTGGACTATCCAGACCACCCGGGCCGCAACAAGCAGCCTTTTTTCTTTACCGCACCCAAACAGCGAAATATTACAGCCGTGTTGCAATACCAGAAGCGCTTTGTCGAAAAGATGCTGTCGTATTCTCTCAAGTATGATCATGTCCTTTACTGCATGGACAACGAAACATCGGGCGAGGAGGAGTGGGCCCTCTATTGGTCACAGCTTATCCTGGATCAGGCGAAGGCCCAAAGCAGGAAAGTATACGTGACGGAAATGTGGGATGATTGGGACCTGAAGGCGGCACGACATAAACGCACCTTCGATCACCCGGATCATTACGCCTTCTGCGATGTGTCTCAGAACAATCAGAAGAAGGGGCAAGAGCACTGGGACAACTTCCAATGGGTGCTCCGATATACATCCAAGAGGCCACGGCCGCTGAACACGGTCAAGACCTACGGTGCTGATGGCGGAAGACACGGTAATACCCGGGACGGGATTGAACGCTGGTGGCGGCACGTGATTGGAGGTGCTGCGACGGCACGTTTCCATCGCCCTACGTCCGGTTTGGGCCTTTCGGAGCTCTCGATAGCGTCGGTGAAAGCTGCTCGAAAGCTCGAATCAGTGATGAAATTTTGGGACATTGAACCAGCCAATGAGCTTTTGACCGACAGAGAGGATAACGAGGCCTATCTGGCCTGCCGTTACGGTAAGGCTTACGCCCTTTACTTCACCGACGGCGGCGAGGTCGGGCTTGACCTGCGTAAGGCCCGCGGGCGATACTTGTTGAAATGGATTGAAGTTCGGACA
>Ga0272442_10009096_pt1 | contig 12481 bp, 9 predicted proteins | sample SSMForm2O_FD_200262 | JGI IMG/M metagenome (GOLD analysis project Ga0272442, IMG submission 200262) | Marine sediment archaeal communities from Little Sippewissett salt marsh, Falmouth, MA, United States - SSM-Form-2O | ecosystem: Environmental > Aquatic > Marine > Wetlands > Sediment ... | reverse complement strand
TGTCTGCCCTTTCTCGGAACTGTCAAACAGTTCACCGGGCAGATCTTCCGATCGTGTATCCGCCGCCAGCCGCAGCAATATCGGACTCCATCCGTCCTTTCCGCGCTTGAAGAGAGAAGACAGCCTGAGAAAGGAAAAGATAATATTCTCATCATCCGGAAGAGGAGCTTCCCTGAGAGCGAGATTTTCCTCCAGCAGCCTGGAAAGCTCCCTGAACCGGCCGCTGTCGTGGAGTGCCATCCCGTACATCAGGACATATGCGGTATACCTAACATCATCTTCGGACACGTACTGCCGGTACCATGTTCTCAGTTCACGGAGCTCTCCCAGGTCCCTCAGCATATCGAGATATTCCCGGCGGGCCAGGGCACGCGCGGGAGAGCCTTCCTCTCCGGCAGCGTGACGGAGCAATTCTTTACGGGCCGCGGGATACCCAAGCTCAGCGGCATACAGGGAGAGAAAATAACTGCTCCCGGCGCCGTACAAGGTACTCAGCATATCAGGGGAGACGGTCTTATCTTCTATTGTTTTAAAAAATGAAATATCCGCCTCAGCGGCGGAAAATGTGAAGGAGAACAGCAGTTCCTCGAGACTGCCGGGCAGAGCGGAGCCGGCCTGTACGAGCTGCGGGAAAATAAACAGAAAACATATCAGAACACAATAAAAAAATGCTGCGGACTTATTTCTTCGGTATAAAAATGCTTTCCTCGGCGAAAATTCTGTCAGGGTTTGGTATTTCGTTTTCGTTTGCAATTTCCCCATATAACCACGGGTTGTCGTAAAAGCTGGATGAGATTTCCCAGAGTGTATCACCCCAGCGAATTTTGTACCAGACCCCGCCGGTATACTCTATCTTCCCGCCTGTTGGCCCGGCCTGCTCCTGACCGGCTGCCGGACCGCTTTTCTCTGGTTGTGAAGAAGGTTCCTCCGCGCCGTCTGTCTTATCCGTGTCTTCCTCCGCAGTCTGCATCACGGAGGAAGGCGCATCGGCTTCAGCAGGCGACTCAGCTACAGTTTCCTGTTCCTGCTGGGCCTCAAGAGGCCGGTTCGGCTCATCTCCGGCGGAAGCAAAGACAAACAGGTAAAGCAGCGCCCCGATCAGCGCAAGTGCCAGAATCACCAGCAGCGCAACGAGGAGCGGCCTGGACCTGCCGGGTTTCTTCTCCTCTACCTCTGCAGTATCTTCTTCGAAACCTTCGTTGAGACGTGTATATTCCTGCTCCCACTGGGGTTCTGCTTCCGGTTCATTAAACTCCTCGACATCTTCCTCACCGGATAGTTCTCCGGATTCCTCACCGAAATCTTCATCAAAATCAACATCAAAAGACTCTGTCTCGATATCGGGAGTCAGCTCTTCAACCGGCTCTTCCCGGGAATCTTCGATCGGCTCTTCTCCGAAATCCTCCAGATCAGCAAAATCCTCCTCTTCAGAGGGTTTTTCAAATCCGCCTATATCCATGTTTTCATCAAGGATATCCTCTTTGGAAAAACTGGGAAGTTCCTCCTCCAGTATATCCTCAGTCTCTTCATCATCGAAGGAAAAATCGGGAACATCGTAGAGCCCATCCTCCTCGAGATTTTTAAGACTCACGGATAAGCTCTGTTTCGCTCCGCTGGCTTTGTCCATAGCGACGCTTTCCAATTGCCCGTCTTCGTCTATTCCAAGGTCCAGCTCGATCTCGGCGGCGCCTTTTTCGGCGGGTATGATGTCCTCCACCATCAGGCTGCCAATATACTGGGCCCCCTGCAGTGTTTCGCCTATGCCCCTGTAGAGATCTATCTGTACGCTTTCCTGATTGTCCATGACAGTTGTAAGAACCATGCGCTTTTTCTGTTTCGCGTCTCCATCCAGAATTGGGTAGAAACTGCCGTCGGCAATTTTTATGCCGATCTTTTTATTCTCCACGTTATCCCTCCAATGTGTGGGCCGGTTTTCTTGACTTGCCAATTAAAGAACACCATAATGAGCCTATGTTACCAGCTACTGTCTTTATAATACCGGGTATTGTGGTTGTTGTCTTCACATTAATAATTTTCGTCCTCAGCGGAAGAAAAAATAAGACAGACAACGATAAAAACAAGAAAAATTATCGAAAAAAGGATACAAAAACGCTGCTCAAGGAAGCAAACCGGAGACTCGCGCAGAATCCCAAGGATGCCGAGGCATTATATATTGTGGCGGAAAACCACCTCAATGAGGGAAACTACGAGAAAGCGATGCGTTCTTTTGAAATCCTGATCGATCTTTGCGCTACCGACAAGGAACTCGACGAATTTCTGTTTACCCTGAAACACGCCATCGCCGCGATCCGCTCCGATCACTACAAGGAAGCCTACAAGTCTTTCATGCTGGCGCGAACGATGAAGGACGATGTCTTTGAAATAAACTATAATCTCGGTTTTCTCGAATACAAGGCAAAGAATTTCGAGAGAGCCCAGGCGCGGCTGCAGCAGGCCATGGACCTCCAGCCGGAACATTTCCAGACCATGAAATATCTCGGATTGACCAGGATCAAGCTGAAAAAATACAGGGAGGCTGCTGTTACCCTGCGCAAAGCCCTGGAACTCAACCCTGAGGATAAAGAGGCTCTCTACTCCCTTGGACAGGCATATCATAATCTCGGAAAAACCGAACAGGCCCTGCACGTCTTTTCCCATCTCCGCACGGATTCCCAGATCGGCCCAACCGCTTCCCTGTTTGCCGGCAGTATCAATATGAATACCAGGAGATATGAGGAAGCGGTGCTGGATTTCACCATTGGAATGAGGCACGAGAAAATAGGAACCGAGACCCGCCTGGAGCTCATGTACCGGCTGGCTCTCACCTATATTGCCCTGCAGCAGATAGGTGAAGCGATCGTACTGCTCGAAGATATACAGAGCACCCGCCCCGCCTACAAGGACGTTCCCGCGCTTATTCAGCATTACAGCGAGCTGCACCGAAACGCGAACCTGCAGACCTTTCTCATTGCTCCAACATCAGACTTTGTGGCCCTGTGCAGAAAGATCAGCATTACCTTTTTCCAAAAAGCCAGAATGAAAATTCTGGACATTAATATGCATAAAAGCGAATACGCGGATATTCTGGCCGAGGTAAGCACCAACAAATGGGAGGATACGGTCCTGTTTCGTTTTGTAAGAACTACAAACCAGATAGGTGAATTGCTGCTCAGAGACCTGTACGCCAAGGTAAAAGAAGTAAAGGCGGGTAGAGGAGTGTGCCTCTCCGCGGGAGATTTTACCGATGAAGCCCAGCTTTTTGTGGAAGCCCGGCTCATCGATCTGGTCGGTAAAGAACTGCTCCTCGAACGGATGAAACAGATCCAGCGTTCGAAAGTCGATTCACTCTGATTCAGATATTTTCCGGCAGTCCTTTTTCCCCTGCGGTACTATGGCCTGAAAATACAGAGGTGTCTTTCTTCATGCAGGAAAGGCACATGGAGAGGTATGATTTCAGGCTCCGTTGTCTGATATTTTTTTTCCTCCCGCATGAGTGTCAGCTCGGCGTCAATCCGCTCTCTGGTACCCGCAAAAAAAACGATAACCGCGGTCTTCCCCGCGCCCTTTCGCAAGAGGGGCAGGGCTTTGTGGATCGGCATAAAAGCACGGCTCATCACGAGGGGAAACCGTTTATCGAGCAGCGTCACGTCCGTTTCCAGCACTTCTGTCCGGTCAGCCAGACCCAGCAGACTCACTGTGTTTCTCAAGAAAGCGGCCTTTTTCGCCCCCCTCTCTATCATGCTGCAGCGCAGGGTCCCATCTATCAGCGCAAGGGGCAGACAGGGGAAGCCGTTCCCCGAGCCCACATCAGCAAGCACTTTGATATCCATGGACCTGAATACCGGATAGGCGGCCAGTGAATCAAAAAGGTGCCGTACAATGATGTCATTTCTGTCCCCGGATATCAGCCGGACCCTGCGGTTCCAGAGCTGCAATTCATCGAGATAGGTTCCCACGGCATCGAAAAATCCGCTTTCCGGGAAAAACAGGTCCGGACTGCGTTCATTCAGCTGCCGGAGACCTTTTTCTATCAGTCCGCGGTCCGAATCATTTTTTTCAATCAACGCCGTTTCTTCCCTAAAGACATCATGAGCACCGCGACGTCCGATGATCGTACACCTGAAATTCGGGACGCCTGTCCCACAGAAATAGGCTGAATACTCTTCAGCTTCTGTCTGGCTTCGGTGGAAATACCTTCTATTTTATCGTAATCGAACTCCCCTGGTATCCTCATGTTCTCCAGCCGATGGAACCGTTCCACCTGCTGCAGCTGTCTGCGGATATATCCCTCATATTTCACCTCAAGCTGCAGGTGCTCCAGATATCCTCGGGGATAATCAGCAAGCTCCGGCAGGAAAGTGATGAGATCATCAATAACTACTTCCGGCATTCTCATCAGATGGAGAAGAGGTTTCCCCAGGTGGGAAGACCACACGGGCTTTTCTTTACCCGGCCCCTCTATCCCGGATTTCTGCAGGCCGGAGACCTCCGTGGCGGAGACCTGTACGCCGGAGACCTGTACGCCGGGCATATCCGCCCGAAGTTTCCTGGTGCTCATCAGCTCACGGATCTCCTCTACCGTTGATAGTTTCTCCTGCAGCCGTTGAAAAGCCTCCTCTCCCTGCAGGCCGATTTTATAGGCCTTTTCCAGCAGCCTCTGGTCCGCCGATTCATGCCTCAGATTGAGCCGGTATTCAGCCCGGCTTGTGAACATCCGGTACGGTTCATTGGTTCCCTTGGTAACCAGATCATCCACGAGTACTCCGGCGTATGCTTCCGCGCGGGTGAGGACCAGCGGTTTTTCTCCCCTCATTTTCATGGCCGCGTTGATACCGGCCAGGAGGCCCTGAACACCTGCCTCCTCATACCCGCTGGTACCGTTGGTCTGTCCGGCGACAAACAGGCCGCTCAGCCGCTTGGATTCAAGGCTCGGGTAAAGCTGCCGGGGATCAAGAAAATCATACTCCACCGCGTAGCCCGGACGCATGAACTGGACATGCTCCAATCCAGGCAGGGTGCGTATGAAGCTCTCCTGCACTTCCTCAGGAAGCGAAGATGAGATACCGTTGAGATACATTTCCTCACTTCCCAGACCTTCCGGTTCCACGAAAATCTGGTGGCGGTTCCGGTCGGGAAAACGGACGACCTTGTCTTCTATAGAGGGACAATACCTGGGACCTACTCCCACTATTTTCCCTCCATAGAGGGGCGAACGGCCCATATTTTCCCTGATTATCCGATGGGTTTCATCGTTTGTATACGTGATGTAGCAGGAAACTGACGGCCGTTCGATCCGTCCGGTACCGAATGAGAAGGGCAGCATTTCCGGATCTCCCTTCTGCTCCTCCATTTTTTCAAAATCAATCGAACTCTTTTTGACACGCGCGGGAGTACCCGTCTTCAGACGTTCAACGGTGAATCCCATCCGCCGCAGGGAGGTGCCGAGCCCCACCGCAGCCGGTTCGCCGATCCGTCCGGATGAACCCACATATTCACCAATAAAGACCTTTCCTTCCATAAAGGTCCCGGTAGTCAGAACTACTGTCCGGCCGCGGAATCTCCGTCCCCTTTCAGTCACCACCCCCTCAATGGAGTTCTGGTCCTCACTGATGATGAAATCGGTCACCGTATCCTGAAAAAGCTGCAGCCCCTTCTGATGTTCAAGGGTCTCCTTGGCCAGGCGGTTATAACTGAACTTGTCCGCCTGGGCCCGGTAGGCCTGCACGGCCGGACCTCTCCTGAGATTGAGTATTCTGAACTGTATCATGGTGCTGTCGATGAGCCGGCCCATCTCTCCCCCGAGGGCGTCGATTTCCCGTACCATATTCCCTTTGGAGAGTCCCCCTATAGCGGGATTACAGCTCAGGCGGCCGATGGCATCGAGACTTTGGGTAATCATCAATGTCTGAAAATCAAGACGCGCGAGTGAAAGCGCGGCTTCTATACCGGCGTGTCCTCCGCCGATCACAATTGCATCATAATCCATAATTATTTACCTACACAAAAATCACCGAATATTCGGTTGAGAATATCCGCGGAAGAAACTTCACCTGTTATCTCACCCAGCGCGTCGAGGGCTTCCTTGAGATCGGCTGCGATAAAGTCGAAAGACATCCCATCATCCGCAGCGAGCTCCGCCTGCCGTAAAGCCCGAACGGAGCGGAGAAGCAGGTCCTGCTGACGCTGCGAATCGATCATTACTTCACCCTCTCCGGAATTATGCCCGAGTATACGTCTTCCGATCTCCTGTTCTATGGTGGAAAAACCTTCACCCGTTTCGGCGCTTACCGGAATCCACCTGTCAGGAACGGGAAACCCGGCCAGGTCGGTTTTATTCCATATAAACAAGTATCTCTGATCATCCGCGTGTTCCCGAACAATTTCCCTGTCCCTGTCGCTGATCCCCAGGGTCCCGTCAACAATGTAGAGAACAAGAGCGGCGTTTTCGATGACCATGGTGCTGCGTTTAATGCCCTCCGCTTCAACAGGATGCTCCGCCCGACGCAGACCGGCGGTATCAAAGAGCCTTACAGGTATTCCGTTGATTGTTATCCAGGATTCAATATAATCACGGGTAGTCCCGTGTACTCCGGACACTATCGACCGGTCCTCTTTTAAAAACAGATTGAACAGGGATGATTTCCCCGCGTTGGTCGGTCCAGCCAGGGCGACGGATACACCCTCCTGAAAAAGCCGTCCGGCCCGGTATGTCCCCAGGAGCTCTTCTATCCCCATCCCAATTTTCCTTATCTCTCCCAGAGGCAGCTCGGGAACATCATCCAGCTCATCTTCAGGGTAGTCCAGCTGCACCTCGATCAGCGCGAGTATACCCGTGAGCTGCTTCTTGAAAGCGTCTATCTTTTCCCATACCGCGCCGGACAGCCGGTTGAGGGCCAGAGACTGCGCGCGCCGGGTCTTGGCCGTAACGATCTCCTGCACTGCTTCAGCCCTGGTAAGGTCCATCTTCCCATTCATAAAGGCCCGCAGGGTAAACTCCCCCGGAGCGGCATCCCGGAAACCTTCGGCACGCAGGAGCTCGAGTATCCGCTGGATTCCCGGCAGGCTGCCGTGACAGTATATCTCAATACTCTCCTGCCCGGTATATCCGTGTCCGGCCCGAAACACCCCGAGTATCACCTGATCCACCTGCCTGCCGCTCCTGTCCCGCAGGTATCCATATACCATTGTACCGCTTTCGGCTTTCAGGACTTGTTCAGGGCGGGAAAAAACACCCGATAACGCCTGTATACAACCTTCACCGCCTGTGCGGACCACGGCAAGCGCGCTGACGGCCCAGGGAGTAGCTAAAGCCGCGATGAGATCTTCTGTATCATAAGGATTTTCTTTCACAGCTTCTCAGTATAGAATAGAGGACTGTGCAATTCAATACACCATATGGTATAGTAAGATCATGGATGAATACCGCAAAACAAACCGCGAATATCTCATCTCCCTGTTGACGACAATAAAAAAAACCCGCAAAGCCATGGAACAATCGAAGGAAGAATGTGAAAAATGGGGCCGCAGACTCAGCCTGGCTGAAGCGGATGGTTCTGCCGTCCTGCAGGAAGAGGCGAGGAAGCGTCTTGCTGAAGCTACAGAGATAAAGAACGGCCTTATCGCCGAAGAGCAGCAGATACTGCAGGAGTTCCGGGAAGCGCAGACTGCCTACGATATTGAATCTTCCCTGCCTGATCAGACGATAGATACGGAACTGCTGCTGCAGTCCCTCTACTCGATCACCGGGGAACCTGACGCGCTGTATGACAACTTAAATTCCGCCGCCGTTGAGGAAGAGCTTGAAAAAATAAAGCGTGAAATGGAAAAGGAGTAGTATAAAACCTCAGAATGAGCTCTATACTACTCCCGGATTTTTTTATGGAAGGCTTCGGGTCATTGATTCGCCCAGTGTTTTTCCAAACTGCTTGAAAGCCGCGGACATCGCGCTCTGCAGATTTTGTCCTATCGCCGACTTGAACATATTTCCGGATGAATAGAGGATCTCTCCTGTCTGAAGATCGGCTACCTTGATATTACCGGATACTTTTACCATATACCGTTTATCATCTTCTCTGAAATCGCTGATGCCCACCGTTCCGAAAACAACCCGGCTGTACCGGCTTCCATACTGGTTTCGGACCTGGTTGATCAGGTCGGTATCAGGCCCCTGCAGAAGAGACATGGATGCAGGTATGGTCCCGACAGAGAAACCCTGCTGAGTGAGTACTTCCAGTACGCCGGAAGATGTTTCGCTTTTGTTCAGGGCTGTCCCGCCGTTGTCAACGTCGGCAATCATTACGGCGGTCGGGATATTCCGCGCTCCTGAAACGACATTGTAAACAAAGCTGACCTCCTTGTCCCCGATCATGTTTTCGACTGCCTCAAGCTGCGGATAAAGCGGATCGGCTACATCTTCGAGGGCTTCCAGGGAGGCGGAAAAATCAAGCTCCATCCTTACAGTCTCCCGACCGACAAATCCGGGTACAGGGTGGATAAACTCAACCAGACCATTTTCGTCACTGGTTATTGTTTCACTTACGATGCCGGCTCTTCCCGTTTTACGCATCTCCTTGTACACTATTTTGACCGGAACACCGCTCAGGCCGCCATCATTCGGCATACCCCGTGCTGAAACCTTCAAAACAAAGGGCTGGACAAATTTTTCATTCAGGTTACCCACCAGATTATCATTCTGCTTCATCAATTCGATACGCGAAATGGCTTCCCTGGCTTTCGTCATATTGCGTTCGTATTTAACATCCGCATTATCAATCTGACCTTTGGAAGCGGCCACAGCCGCAATGAGGTACTGGACCGCGGCCTCATAATATCTGTTCGCTGAGGACAGGCGGTCACCCTCAAACTCCGGTCCGGAAACAGCCTCCTGCAGCTCCTGAAAGAGGGCCTTCAGACGGGCCTTTTCCTTCAGCAGTGCCTGCTTGTCATACTCACCAAGAATATAGACATTTACCAGATCGCCGCGTCTCTCACTATAGCTGTCCTTGATCCTGAAATCACCAAGCCGTGCTTCTGACTCTTCCTGAATGGTCTGCGACAGGGTAGATGTAAATTGATTCAGACTGTCCTTAGCCTCGACTGTAGTCTCACTGGTAACCTTCACTCCTAAAAAGCGGGTAATCGAGGAAACCAGGTCTCCTGCAGCTTGCTGGCGGGCAGCAGCTTCATCGCTGCCGGAATCGGATCCCGCTCCCACAAAATACATAAAATCCGCAGTATCGGCAGGAGGAGCGGTAACCCAATCAGGCATATTGCCGCCCGTTCCTCCCTGAGATCCCGATGTTGTCGCGCATCCCATCAAGATGACTACGATTACTGCAAGTACAGTTAGATTAAGACTGGTTCGCATTCGCATCTTCTCATGCTCCTCTGTTATTCTGTTTTTCAACTATTCTGTTTTTCAACGCACCGACGTTTACATTCCCGTATCGAACGTGATTGAACTGCCCCTCTGGTAAACAAGGAACAGACCCTCCAGGCCATCTACCGACTCCGAGATGTCGTAAACAATATCCTCGAGGTCACTCATCTCACCAATGAGACGCACCTCATACTTTGTCTCCTCCGGTGAATAGGAAAGTCTCTTTATCTCCTGGACCTTCCGTTCCATTCTTTTCATAAAGTCCCGCATTGTACGGGCGTCAGGAGTATTCTGAAGCACTATCTGATATTTCAAGCCCTGCCTCAGCTCTTTTTCCGTATAAACCCGGGCTTGTCTCAGGGCCTCTTCCATGGCCTTGTATGTTGCCGAAGCCACGGCATTATTCACCGCGTCCTCAGAGCTTACAGTACTCAATGCCGGCGGTATCGTCTGATAGTAAGCGGTTCCTCTGCCGGTTCCGGTGGATGAATCAAAATTCTTCAAACTGACACTCGCGCTTCCGTAGTATCGTCCGCCCCGCTGTTCAGCATCGGTATCAAGACTTACTTCGATATAAATGTCCGCGTTCAGCTTACCGGCAATCCATTGAATTACCGACACGGACTGTCCGGTTTCCGATTCATAGGCAGCCAGCTGGTCCTCCTTGATCTTTTCAATCTGTTCAAGATCGACATACTCCAGCCCCTGCTGTGACAGGTACTTGTTCGCCATGCCTACGGCGGTCTTCATAAGAAACGGATTGGCGGCGGCCTCTTCATTGAAATAGACCATATACACGAGGTTATCGACTATATTCCGGACAATAGCGGCCTGCTCCGGATCAAGCGGTACCTCTTCGGCCGGACTTGCAGCTGTCGGCTTCTGCGCCGCGGGCTGTGCTTCAGCAACGGTCTGCTGACCCGCTGGCTGGACGGCAGTTTTCGGCACAGCGAAAGCCGGCGGTTGCTGGTCCGCCAGCGAAACCTTTCCTCCCTGAGGGAGTACCTGGTTGCCGTAAATATCATTGGCACGGAGCATATTGCTCACCGCCTCGAGGTTTATTCTCACTCCTAGAGTTACCGTAAATGTACCGTTCTGTTCTGATCTGTCGAGGATTTCGATGGAAGAGTTGATTACATAGCTGTTCGCGTTGCTGCTATCAGAAAAAACCTGTTCGATTTGACTCTTTTTTGCCATAGCCGTCGGGATACCCACCGCGTCCTGTACCGCCTTGCGGACGGCATTCATTTTCGCGGCGTTCATCGCGGCAGTCTGGCCTGAACCACTTCCTGTGGCATAGTACATCGGATTTTCACTTACAACCGGCGTGGTCTTCTTTCCGGGCTGCGGAGCAGAAGCTGCCGGTCCCGAAGGCGCGGTTGCGCAGGAAAACAGCACCATCATGCTTATATACAAACTGATGAATATCATAATTGTTTTCGTTTTCATATTCCCTCGCTTTTCATACTTGTACTACCTATATGTAACTATACTACAAAACAAACTAATATTTCAGCATAATTCCCAAACCGGAAAAAATAAATTGAAAATCTTTGAGAGCATTTTCCGCTGAGTAGAGCGTGGACAGACCCACGTCCCCATACAGAACCAGAAGTCTGTTGAGATTCCAGTGTACTGCAATTTCCGAAAATCCTCCCCAGTACGGAGGACCACTCTCACCATCTCCATAGCCTATCTGACCGCCTATCGCCGGCACAATAAGCAGCGGTCCGAAATACCAATTGAGCCCGGCCCCGAACTGCACGCAGCTGCACCGGTTCTGTATATATTCTAATCCAAGAAATGGGCTCAAGGCAAACAAACCCCGCTCAAAAAAAGTCCTTGAAAGGACCGACCATGTGCCTTCAGAGACAATGTTGTCCTTCGGCAGTATCAGATCGTACCTCCCGGTCAGGGAGGTTTTCATACCTGCTCTGTTCAATGAAGAAAGCACTTGTCCATACCTGATGACATCAGGTTTCATCAGGATATAAGCCTCGGAGAAATCCTCAAATACAGCGGACACTTTAAGCAGCGATTCCTGTTGTTCCGCTCCTTTAAAAAAGAACTCCTCCCCCAGACGTACACCCTCAGAAGATCCTCTGTTAAGTATGGCCCTGCCGGCGGCTATATCTATCACCCGCAACGTTGAACCCCACAAAGCAGTAGATTGCAGACAAAAACCGAACTGCCGCTGCAGATCCTCAGCGGCACGATAAACCGCCGAATACGCTGTATCTCCCTCACCCAGCGATTTCATTCCGCATCGGGATTGAGATTCCCCTTCAAACAGCACCTCAAGATCAACCAGCGCGACGTAGCCGATCTTTTCATCCCTTTTCAGATTATAACCTGTCAAGCTGATTATGACTTTGACACCGGCCCCTTCAATCTCCCTCTGAATCTCGATATCACAGAGAGCTGAGAGGACCTGCTCGAACTGAGGTTTTATAAAATCCAGCGATCCCTCGGGGAGAATAAAATCTCCCGTGTCCACCTCGGATACATGGACGGACAACGCCTTTTCACGGGAATGTTCACCAGTATCAAACGCCCATAGATCCAATGAGACCATGAGGGCAAGTAATGCAGCGATAAAAAACTGAGTTTTCATATGTATAGTTGTCATCCATTCAGAAACAAGCTGTTTCCCACTCTACTGCTTCAACTGGTAGACAATTTTTTCATTCTCTGCCAGCTGCTGACGATCATTCGAAACAAGTGAAGGACGCTCCTTTGTGATCAGTACTTCCCTGATTTGAAAATCTCCATCCGGATTTAACTTCCCCGCGTGCATCTCTATCATCGAGGGTCTCCATGCGTCTTTTCTGAACAGTTCCACTCCCGATGGAGTAGTGACAATCCATGATTCATCTTCATGCCTCAGCACAAACTGAACTCTCTCTGCAGTAAGCCCAAGACCTGAATCAGCGCTGATTTGAGAGAACCTGCCGGCCGGTAAATCATACTTCAAACCGTCCTTACCGCTGAATCTGATAAATCCACCGCTTTTTTCAATATCCCCGCTATAGTCAATCGTTACCACCGCAATCTGCCACTCGGCCAGGATATCAGCAATTTTCACAGTCCCTTCCACGGATA
>Ga0272442_10009094_pt1 | contig 12482 bp, 6 predicted proteins | sample SSMForm2O_FD_200262 | JGI IMG/M metagenome (GOLD analysis project Ga0272442, IMG submission 200262) | Marine sediment archaeal communities from Little Sippewissett salt marsh, Falmouth, MA, United States - SSM-Form-2O | ecosystem: Environmental > Aquatic > Marine > Wetlands > Sediment ... | reverse complement strand
TTTACAATCGAGCCCCATATTCGGGAGGGCCAGTGTAATAGCCAGGCCCGGATCCTCGAAGGGGAGGGGGATTGCTGCGACCTCAATTGCCAGTTGCTGCTCATCGACTAAGGATTTGTACAGCCTTGAACTTTGCCCGGTGGCCAGCAACTGGCTTAACATTTCTACGGCATAATAATCGTCGCTTCCCATGGCGGGGATATGGTAAGCCTGGATGACTGCCGGCAACTGGATATTATCGTACACAGTGTCGCGTACTTCTGCATATTTGGTATCTTCCTCAACCGTAGGACGGTATATTTTTCCTTCCGATGGAGGGATATCGGTGAAATACTTTTCCACAAGCTGCCTGGCTTCGGCATATTTAATATCGCCGGCTAAAACCAAAACCGCATTGTTAGGCACATAAAACGAATCGTAAAACTCTTTAAATTCTTCATCTTTGGCTGCACGTATATGTTCTTCATCGCCAATAGTAGCCCATTGGTAGGGGTGTTTTGTGAAAGCATGCCCAAGAATTTCGATCAGTAATGAGCCATACGGGCGGTTGTCGTAGTTCTGCTTTTTTTCCTCGATAACAACGCCTTTTTGTGTGACGATCCCGATCGAGTCGACACGGGCATGGAGCATCCGCTCCGATTCTAGCCAGAGCCCCAGTTCCAGTTGGTTCGATGGGAGGATTTCGTAGTAGTAGGTGCGGTCGTTGCTTGTGTTGGCATTTAATGTCCCTCCGGCATTTTCAACAATTTTGTCATATTCAAAACGTTCGATATGTTTTGTGCCTTCAAACATAAGGTGCTCGAAAAAATGGGCGAAACCAGTACGGTCAGGCTTTTCATTTTTTGAGCCAACATGGTACATGATTGAAACATTTACAATCGGCACCGAATGGTCTTCATGGATGATTACATGAAGCCCGTTGGGGAGGTCGAACTCTTTAAATTCAATTTCTGTTGCACCAGAGTTAAATCCTTGTACAGCAAAGAAAAAGAGTAAGAATAGAAATGAAAATTTTTTCATAGTTAATTTGTTTATGTTATATTCAAAAATATGATGCAATTACATCTTATAATAAAAATTCAAAATTATAAAGATTGTTCACACCGAAGTTCTTTTAAACGTCAAATTATATAAACCGGTTATATTTTTAATAGGTACGGTTCTGAAAAAATAATTACTTTACAACCGTAAAAAAAACCGGCAATGGAAAAATTGATAAAAAAAGCAGCGGAAATCATACAAAAATCGAAGTACACAATTGCTTTTACAGGCGCGGGAATTTCGGTGGAAAGCGGGATTCCGCCATTCAGGGGGGAACACGGGCTGTGGAATAAGTACGACCCACGGGTGTTGGACCTGGGATATTTTTACGAAGATCCTGTTGACTGCTGGTTTTTTATCAGGGAGATTTTTTACGATTTTTTTGCTGAATCGAAACCCAATGCTGCGCACAAGGTACTTGCTAAAATGGAAGCAGCAGGATTGCTTAATGCTGTTATTACTCAAAACATTGATAACCTCCATTTTGAAGCAGGAAGCAAGGCAGTTTATGAATTCCACGGGAACTCCAAACAGTTAAAATGTATGCAGTGTGGTAAAATCGTCCCGGTTGAAACCATAAACCTCAAAGAACTTCCCCCCAGGTGCCCGGACGACGGATCGGTATTAAAACCCGATTTTATTTTTTTCGGCGAAGGCATTCCTCCCGAAGCGTATGAAATGTCGTTTATTGCAGCAAAAAAGTGCGATGTTTGTTTAATAATTGGTTCAACCGGGGAAGTGGTACCAGCTTCGTATGTCCCCAGGACAGCTAAAGAATATGGTGCAGTAATTATTGAGGTAAATCCTTGTAAATCACAATTTACCAATCAAATAACAGATATTCATCTTGAAGGGAGGGCGAGCATAATCATGGAAGGGCTGGCATCTTCTCTTTTCTGATTTTATTATCGCTGGGCCATGGATTTTTATAACAACATTTAAAGATTATATTTGTACAATAACAGTTAAATCCATTCTGAAATGAAATTATTAGAAGGAAAAACCGCAATTATTACCGGCGCCAGCCGGGGCATCGGAAAAGCAATTGCTTTAAGGTTTGCCAACGAAGGCTGCAACGTAGCTTTTACCGACCTGGTTGAAGATGAAATTATGAAAGCCACTGAAGAAGAGATTGCCGCACTAAGCGTTAAAGCAAAAGGGTATGCCTCCGATGCCAGCAATTTTAATGATACCGGAAATATTGTAACAAAAATTATTGATGATTTTGGTACGGTTGACATCCTGGTTAATAATGCAGGTATTACTAAAGATACTTTGCTGATGCGGATGACTGAAGAACAATGGGATGCCGTTATCAAAGTCAACCTGAAGTCGGTGTTCAATTTTACAAAAGCTGTACAAAAAGTAATGTTGAAAAACCGTTCAGGCTCAATTATCAATATGAGTTCTATAGTTGGCGTCAGCGGGAATATCGGCCAGTCGAACTATTCGGCATCAAAAGCCGGGATAATTGGATTTACCAAGTCAGTAGCGCGCGAACTGGGCTCCCGCAACATAAGGTCGAATGCCATCGCACCCGGGTTTATAGTTACTGAGATGACTGCCAAAATGCCTGAAGAAGCCCGGAAAGGGTGGGAGGCTGCTATCCCTATGAGGCGCGGCGGCACCCCGGAAGAAGTAGCCAATGTTGCCGTTTTCCTCGCATCCGATTTATCGGCGTACGTCAGCGGGCAAGTTATCCAGGTTTGTGGCGCCTTAAATACCTGAGCATGATTTTATCCGGTTATTTTATTATTTAAATAAAGAAATTAGTTAAAGCCTCAGATGGTAACATGGATAAAATCATATCATCCTTTTTTTGAAAAAGGGTGATACGTGATCAGCCATTTCCTGCATTTCCAGAGCATCCAGATTCGTTAATTTTTGAAAACCAGGATTATTATTTGGAAAAAAAGCTTTAAATTGTTCACGGGAATAATGGAGGGAAAATGTCTAAAAAATCTACAGCGTTTCGGCTGAATGTATACATATCGCTGGCAGTTGCTGTTATTCTGATTGCCATGATTGCCATATATTACAGGTTCAGCCTTCAACTTATACACGAAAATGTTGAGAAAAAAGTATCTGACTTAAGTTCTAAAACAATTTCTGAAATCAGGAAAAACGTTATTTCTTCTGAAAGCATTGCAAAAAATACCGCAATGCATTTACCATATTTTATCGATAATGGCGATGTCAGGAAATTACTCAGCCATATCATGTCTGATTACCCGTATGTCCAGGCAATTCATATCGATCTCGAAGATATATTTCCCGGCTCTCCTGTTAAATATTCCATATACAGGAAGGAAGGATTAGTAGAATACCGGGAGAGTAATAAGCCCGCATTTGTGAACGACTTAGAGGAAAAAATTTCTGAACCGATTACCTCTTCTGGAGGCAAGGGCTGGACAGAACCATTCATCTGCGAGGAGGCTAGGGAAGCTGTCTCGATGTATTGTTTGCCTTTTGTGATTACCGAACAGGGAGTTGGGGAAATCCCGGCCGGCTATGTATTTGTCGAATTGTCGTTATCGTTCCTGAACGAAGAAATTAAACATATTAAAGTCGGGGAATCGGGATTTTCTTTCCTGATATCGAAAGAAGGCACCTACCTGACCCATCCCAATGAGGAGTGGATTCTTACGTGGAATATTAAGAATCTTTCAGAAACAGTTTACAAAGGCGATAGGCAGGTGCTGACAGACTTGCCAGGGAAAGATACATCGGGAAGTTTCATCGCATACCCCAGTTTGCTTGATTATAAAAGGAGCTGGGTGTATTATACACCTATCCCTGAAAATAACTGGATGTTGATTTTTGTGGTGCCTTTTTCAGAGCTTTTCGCTGAAATATCAGGGCTTTTATTTAAACTTCTTATTATTTCATTGGCAGGATTGGTATTAATCTTCTTCCTGATTGCCTACATTTCGAAAAAGCTGATGGACCCCCTTGCACAGATCGCATCGGAGATACATGATTTCAGTACAGCCGGAAGGGTGCCCAATTCGGTTAACGAAGTTGAAACCCTTAAAAAAAGCTTTGCTTTGATCCAGGCATGGTATGAAAAGTTCAAGGTTGAAAGGGAAGAGAACCGCCTGAGCAAAAAGCAAATAAAACGGGAACTGGAACAGGCGTCGGAGATTATTAATAATATTATCCCAACAGAAGTACCGGTAATAGCGGGTGAGAAGTCTCTTGAGATTTCGTCAGCGTTCCGGCCTGCAAACGTAGTAGGCGGTGATTTATATGATTATTTCCTTATTGATGATAACCACCTGCTGATTGCCATTGGCGATGTATCGGGGAAAGGCATATCAGCAGCTATATTTATGGGTGTTGCACACACCTTGTTGAGGAGTAATGTATCTGCAAGGAATCCTGATGTTTTAATTAAAGAACTGAACAGGGAACTTTTTTCGAAAAATCCGAACCAGTATTTTCTGACACTTTTTGTAGGTATCCTGAATATAAAATCCGGCGTCCTGAAATATTGTAATGCCGCTCATACCACATCCTTAATAGTAAGGGCAGGAAGTAAAGTTGATGAACTTGCCGGGAGCCATGGCCTGCCGCTCGGGATTTATAATAATAAGGAATACGCCAGTTCGTCGGTTACACTTTGTAACGACGACATTCTTGTGTTATATACGGATGGAATTACCGATTCCGTTAATGATCGGGAGGGCCGGTTTGGTGAAAATAAGCTAAAAGAAATTATTGCCGGTTCAAACAATAACACTGCACCAGAAATTGTTAACAACGTTGAAAATCAATTAAAGGAGTTCAGGAATGGCACAAAACAAAATGACGATTACAGCCTTGTCGTGCTGAAATATAAAATGCCGTAAAAAAAATCACACAGGTAAATTTTGCCTACTGGTTTTTCTTCTTTAGTTCTGATTTTTTAAGGCTTAGTATCCTGATCCTTAATTTTTGATTTTTCTGGTCGAACCCAACCGATACAGTATCGCCGTCGGAGATTGAGGCTTTTATAATAATTTCAGCCATTTCATCCTCGAGGTATTTTTGAATTGCCCTTTTTAATGGCCTGGCACCAAATTGCGCGTCAAAGCCTTTTTCGGCTATAAAATCCTTGGCGGCTTTCGATATTTTCAGTTTATAACTGAGGCTCTCAACCCTCTCGTAAAGTTCTTTGATCTCGATATCAATGATCTGGAAGATTTCTTTTTTAGATAATGAATTAAAGACAATTACATCATCGACCCTGTTCAGGAATTCAGGGGCAAAGGTTTGTTTTAATGCTTTTTGTATAATATACTTTGCATGTTCATTTTCGTCTTCCGGCGTTTTATTCGTTGAAAATCCGACACCTCTGCCAAAATCTTTTAGCTGCCTTGAACCAATATTGGAGGTCATAATAATGATGGTATTCTTAAAATCCACATTCCTCCCGAGGCTGTCAGTTAGACGGCCTTCGTCAAGTAATTGCAGCAGGATATGGTAAACATCGGGGTGCGCTTTTTCAATTTCATCGAGCAGTACGACACAGTATGGCTTCCTCCTGACTTTTTCTGTGAGTTGGCCACCTTCTTCGTAGCCGACATACCCGGGAGGCGCTCCAACCAGCCTCGACACCGAAAATTTTTCCATGTATTCGCTCATGTCGATCCTGACGAGGGCATCGATGCTATCAAAAAGATAGGTTGCAAGCACCTTTGCGAGTTGCGTTTTCCCGACTCCTGTCGGGCCGAGGAAAATGAATGAGCCGATCGGCCGGTTCGGATCCTTTAACCCGGCCCTGTTCCTTTGTATGGCTTTTACAATTTTCCCGATGGCTTCATCCTGGCCAATAACTTTTCCTTTGAGGTCCCTGCCCATATTCATAAGCCGTTTCCCCTCTGCCTGGGCAATTCTTTGCACCGGCACACCTGACATCATGGCAATAACCTCTGCAACTTTGCCCTCGTCCACTGTTTCACGATGGTCAACCAGTTCTTTTTCCCATTCTTCTTTCTCTTTTTCGAGGAGCTGCATCAGGTTTTTCTCCTTGTCACGGAAGTTGGCAGCCAGTTCAAAATTCTGGCTCTTTACGGCATTTATTTTTTCCTCCTTGGTCTTTTCAATTTTTTCTTCAAGTTTTACAATCCGGTCCGGGACATTGATATTGGAGATATGTACTCTCGAACCGGCTTCGTCGAGTGCGTCGATGGCTTTATCGGGGAGGTACCTGTCGGTTATATATCGGCTGGTGAGCTTTACACAACCTTCAATAGCCTCGTCGGTATAAATTACATTGTGGTGGTCTTCGTAACGGCTTTTTATATTATGAAGGATTTCAATGGTTTCCTCCATTGAGGTCGGCTCAACCATAACTTTCTGGAACCGCCTTTCAAGGGCGCCGTCCTTTTCAATATGTTGCCGGTATTCATCGAGTGTAGTAGCCCCGATACACTGAATTTCGCCACGGGCAAGGGCTGGCTTCAGCATATTAGCCGCATCGAGGGAGCCGGTTGCGCCGCCAGCGCCGACAATGGTGTGTATTTCATCGATAAACAGGATCACATTGTTGACTTTTGATAACTCGTTAAGGATGGCTTTCATCCTTTCTTCGAACTGCCCCCTGTACTTTGTACCTGCAACAATCGATGCGATATCAAGGCTGACAACGCGTTTGTCGAATAGTATCCTGGACACTTTTTTCTGGACAATCCTTAATGCCAGCCCTTCGGCAATGGCCGATTTCCCAACACCAGGTTCTCCTATTAAGATCGGGTTATTCTTTTTACGGCGGCTTAAAATCTGTGCCAGGCGTTCAATTTCATTTTCCCTGCCAACAATAGGGTCGAGGCTGTTTTCTTCGGCCAGCTTGGTAATGTCTATCCCGAAATTGTCGAGCACAGGTGTTTCAGATTTGGCCTGCGTGCCTTTTTTAGGGGCAGATGGCCCGCCTGAAGGCCCTTTTGAGAATGATTCTTCATCATCGTCATCCTGGTCAGGAAAATCAGATTTTGCTTCGGGATGTTTATAATCCTGAAGCTGGGATTTAACCATGTAATAATTTACGCCCAGGTCGTTAAGCATTCCGGTGATTAAACAATCTGTATCCTTTAGGATTGAAAGTAAAAGATGCCCGCTATGTGCAGTGGTGCTTTTAAAAGCCCTGGCTTCGAGGTATATTATTTTTAGCGCTTTTTCTGTCGATTTCAGCATCTGGAGGTCGGAATTCTGCCCGATTATCTTGTCTGTCCTTATTTTTTTTTCAAGGTCAGTTTTAATCATAGCAAGGTTGATACCCAGGTTTTCGAGGATATCTGTCGCTACTCCTTCACCATCTCTCAGGATTCCAAGAAATAAATGTTCGAGCCCGATATAATCATTCCCCAACCTTATCGCTTCCTCCCGGCTGTAAGCTAATATGTCCTTTATTCTTGGTGAAAATTGAGAATCCATCTTATTTTATTAATAACTTTTCCCTATTAACAAAAAATGTTCCTTTTAAGTTGACACACTAAAATACTGAAAAAATGAAAATCATAACTTAAAATAGTATGGAAGTTATTAAATAAACCATGCCACAGGCTGAATAAATGTCAGTTAATTTGTTAATATCTTCTATCATAAAGGTTGTTAAAACACTAATCATAATGGCTCTTTCCCTTCATATTTTGCTATTTTTGTACGGCAAAAAAAATAAAATATTTTTTAATAAAGCAAAAAATAATTCAATGGCTGAAGGAGAAAAAATAATAAGGATCAACATAGAAGAGCAAATGAAAACCGCGTACATCGATTATTCGATGTCGGTAATTGTGTCGAGGGCTTTACCAGATGCGAGGGATGGCTTGAAGCCTGTCCACCGCCGTGTACTGTTCGGTATGAGTGAGCTTGGTGTTTTTTCAAACCGCGCCTACAAGAAATCGGCAAGGATAGTAGGGGAGGTCCTTGGTAAATACCACCCTCATGGCGATTCGTCAGTATATTATACCATGGTAAGGATGGCACAGGATTGGTCCATGCGCTACCCGTTAATCGACGGGCAGGGCAACTTTGGCTCGGTTGATGGCGACAGCCCCGCAGCTATGAGGTACACCGAGGCGCGTTTAGCAAGAATTGCAGAAATTACTTTGTCGGACCTGGATAAAAATACAGTCGATTTCCAGCCCAATTTCGACGAATCACTTCATGAGCCTGTCGTCCTTCCGACAAGGATACCAAACCTGATAATAAACGGGGCATCCGGGATTGCGGTTGGCATGGCTACCAATATGCCCCCGCACAATTTATCTGATACAATCGATGCCACAATCGCTTACATCGATAATAATGAAATCACAATCGATGAACTGATCGAAATCATAAAAGCCCCCGATTTCCCGACAGGAGGCATAATTTACGGCTACCAGGGAGTTATCGATGCATATCAAACAGGGAAAGGGAGGATCGTTGTCAGAGGCAAGGCGCATATCGAAAATGATGGCAGCCGGGAGCGGATTATCGTGACCGAAATACCATATATAGTGAACAGGGCTGAAATGATTCAGAAAACTGCCGACCTGGTAAACGACAAAAAAATAGAAGGAATTTCGAATGTAAACGATGAATCGGGCCGCGAAGGCATGCGCATAGTTTACGACCTGAAAAAAGATGCCATGAGCAATGTAGTATTAAATAAATTGTATAAATATACAGCATTGCAAACATCTTTCAATGTTAACAATATCGCACTTGTAAAAGGCAGGCCGAAGATGCTTAATTTAAAAGACCTGATTGCAAAATTTGCCGGGCACAGGCATGAAGTTGTAACAAGGCGTACGCAGTATGAGCTCGACCAGGCAGAAAAGAGGATGCACATCCTTGAGGGGTTGATAATTGCCAGCGATAATATTGATGAAGTAATAGCAATTATCAGGGCATCGAAAACGCCGGACGAAGCAAGGGAAAATTTAATCGTGAGGTTCAGCCTTTCAGAAATCCAGGCCCGTGCAATTGTCGAGATGCGCCTGAGGCAACTCACAGGGCTTGAACAGGAAAAGCTCAGGGCTGAATATGAAGATGTGTTGAAACATATAGAGAATTATAAAGCAATCCTTGGCGATATCTCATTACGGATGGCAATCATCAAAGAGGAACTCCTCGAAGTGAAAGAAAAATACGGTGATGAACGCCGTACCGAGCTTGTCCCGAATGCAGAAGAATTTAACCCGGAGGATTTTTATGCCGACGAGGATATGGTAATTACTATTTCACACCTTGGATATATAAAACGTGCGCCGCTTGCCGAGTTCAGGACCCAGGGAAGGGGAGGGGTTGGCTCAAAAGGAGGGACTACCCGTGATGAGGATTTCCTGGAGCACATGTACATTGCGTCGATGCACAGCACCCTGCTGTTATTTACCAAAAACGGCAGGTGTTACTGGCTGAAGGTATACCAGATTCCTGAGGGGAGCAGGTCTTCAAAAGGGCGTGCCATCCAGAATATCCTGAATATTGGCCAGGATGATAAAGTACTCGCATATATAAAAGTGAAAACACTTGATGATGAAGAGTTTATCAATAATAATTTTATTATTCTCTGCACAAAAAAAGGGATTATTAAAAAAACCACCCTTGAGGCTTATTCAAGGCCAAGGCAAAACGGTGTCAATGCCATTACAATAAAGGAAGGGGATGAATTACTTGAAGCCAGGCTTACGAATGGAAACGCTGAAATAATGATGGCGGTGGAAAGTGGCAAGGCTATCAGGTTTAATGAGCAGATTGTGAGGGCAATTGGCAGGACAGCATCCGGGGTTAAAGGCATAACACTTGGTTATGAAGGAGATGTTGTGGTTGGCATGATTTGTGTAAAAGATAGGGAAGAAGACGTACTTGTAATATCGGAAAACGGGTATGGGAAGCGTTCTAAAGTTTATGATTACCGGATTACCTTCCGTGGGGGCAAAGGCGTTAAGACCATTAACATAACTGAAAAAACAGGCAAACTTGTTGCGATAAAGGCTGTTAACGACACGGATGATTTAATGATAATAACACAGGTCGGGATGACCATCAGGCTTGCTGTTTCTCAGGTGGCAGTATATGGAAGGGCAGCACAGGGAGTCAGGTTGATCAACCTCAAAGAAGATGATAAAATTGCATCTGTTGCCCGTGTCCGGATCACTGAGAATAAAGATGGGGACGGAGATGCCGGTTTAGAAGAATCAATAATTTCTGAAAATTAAAATAACGGATTACTATCTGAATTAATGAAGAATAATATATTTGTAAAAAATTTAAATTAATAGTGATGAAAAGAACAATTATCCTGCTAACAATCGTTTTTGCCACTTTTACATTGTTTGCACAAAAGGGTAAAGTAACCAGTGCCCTTTCGCTGAAAGAATCGGGCAAACTTGATAAAGCATTGGAAACAATTGAATTAACAGTTGACCCAAATAATGAAAAGTCGGAAAAAACCATTCCCTGGCCAAAGACATGGGAAGTAAGGGGAGAGATATACCAGGCTGTTTTTCAAACGGAAGATGAGAATTTTAAAAAACTGGATGATGACCCATTGACCAAAGCATTTGAATCGTATAAAAAAGCTTTGGAACTGGATGAAAAAGATAAATTCTCGAAAAGCCTTAAGTTAAAATTAACAATGCTTCAGCCAGACCTTACCACCCAGGCTATTGATGCATTTAACAATGAGAATTACAAATTAGCATTACAATCATTTGAACAGATACTGGCAATAAATGAATTCCCGGTTATGAAGGAAGATAACCCCAACCTGATTGATACCGTCATACTATTCAATGCCGGGTTAGCAGCATATAATGCGACTAATTATGAAAAGGCGATCGAATATTATTCAGAAGTAGCAAAATATGGCTATAACGAGGGAAGGCCTTATGTGCTTATTGCTTCGGCAAATAAATTAAAAGGCGATACTGTAAGTGCGCTTAATGCTTTACAGGAGGGATTTAAAAAGTATCCAAATGATAACAATATACTTGTTGAAATGATTAATATTTATTTGGAAACAGATAAAACTGATGAAGCTATGAAATACCTCGACCTTGCAATTGAGCAGGATCCGGAAAATGCATCGTTTCATTTTGCAAAAGGAACTTTATACGATAAAATCGGGCAGGGAGAGAATGCTGTAAAAAGCTATGAAAAGGCAGTAGAAGTTGATGATATGTATTTCAATGCTTATTATAACCTGGGTGCATTTTATTATAACAAAGGAGTTAAACAATGGGATGTTGCAAGAGCGGTGCCGGCCAATGATAATGAAAAATATGAAGAAGAGTTGGCAAAATGCGACCAATGGTGGGACAAGGCCATTCCATATATGGAAAAATGCTTTGAATTAATGGATAACGTTGATAATATTAGCCAGAAGTCAACTGTTGAAACACTGAAAAATTTATATTATCGTAAGATGGGAACCGATAGGGAAGCTTGGGAATCCAAATACAATAAGATGGATGAAATGTTAAAAAACTTATAAAATATAGGGGGATAGTATATCCCCTTTTATTATATATCTATTATTTAACTTAATATCAATTATAGGACAAATGTGTTTCTTTTGAAAATGTACCTGTTTTGCAGAATGTTGTGAAATTACGTCCACGCGGCTGAGCGTGGTTTACATAGAATCAGTTCCCAGGCTTTAGTTTGGGAACGGCATGATTTTATGTAAAAGTAATTTGTGCACGAATCTGTTTGCCTATAATTCATATTAAGTCTGCCCCCGGATCAAGTTTTTGTGGCTTTTGCCTTTTCAAGTCAAAAACTTACAAAACTAAGTCCGGGGTTGCTTTCACCAAACCGCTCAAGTAAATAGAACGCACAAATCCCACGCTTCAAAATCTGCTAATCTGAATAACTGTGCTTAAATTTATTTTTATGCGATTCTCAGAGGCTTTGTAGAATTTAAATTTGATCCCTTAGATTTATTTCGCTACCAGGAATTTTTATCCAAATCTCAGAAAGCTAATTTCCGTGCTTATTGAATTTGGCTAAGTTTTAATTCAAGTGCAGCTATTTCCTGTTCCTGTTTTTCAATCAATAGTTGCTGATCCTTCTGGTCCAGTTCATTTTCTACAATGTCGGCAAGTGCCTTTTTTATTTTGCCTTCCTGCTTTTTTATTCTTGTTTTTAACCTTTTATTTTGCCGTTGCAGTTTCTTTTTCTCTTTTTTATGCTCTTTCAGTAAATCTTTATAGCTTTCGTATTCGATGCTTTTTTTCTTGTGTGAAAGTTTCTGCCTGTTTGTTTCACTGATTTTTTCATTGATCCTCGATATTTGTTCTTTATTTAACTTTATATCTGATTCACATTTGTTAATTTCCGATTCAGCCCGTGATATTGATTTATTATGTGATTCAACTTTCGATTCCATATTCGATAATACGACATTCATTCTACGAAGCTCTCTTTCAGCCTCCCTGATTTGATTTTCAACAACTTCTTTGTACGTTTCA
>Ga0272442_10009091_pt1 | contig 12486 bp, 11 predicted proteins | sample SSMForm2O_FD_200262 | JGI IMG/M metagenome (GOLD analysis project Ga0272442, IMG submission 200262) | Marine sediment archaeal communities from Little Sippewissett salt marsh, Falmouth, MA, United States - SSM-Form-2O | ecosystem: Environmental > Aquatic > Marine > Wetlands > Sediment ... | reverse complement strand
CTCGATGAAATACGTTTTGAGCCTTTTATCCAGTGCTTTATGCCCCAGCATGGTGACTGCCGAGGAATCAACACCGCCGGATAGAGCGTTTATGGCTAGACCGTCTCCAACAGTAGAGGAAATCTCATCCACTTTCTGCGCTATAAAATCTTCTGGTTTTAGATCCGCTGTCTTTATTTCCATTCTGTCCCCTTCCTGGTGGTTAAGCGGGACAGGAATGTCCCGCCTATGGGGTTGTGAAATAATGTCAATCACCGATAATCGGGGTCTTCCAACCCCGACAGAAAAACTTTAACGCAATTTGTAAAACTTTATTATTAGCTAACTTTTCCGCGGCATCGCGATGATCTCGCGGATTTCCAGATCGAAGAAGTTGTTCATATGCGCCGGCTTTATGACGGCGGCTGCGTCCGCTCCTTTTCCGCTGCCACCGACGGCTATTATCTCCGCGTCGGTAGGTATGAGAGCGGCGTCGGCTGCCATAATGGAGACTTCGACGGCCACCTTTATCCCCTGGCCGATCCTGCGCAGCGTGTGAGCTATAATCTCCACATGGCTGATCCCGCCGAATTTGTTGCTGATAGACCTACCCACTCCACTGAGCATATGAGAGGCTATGAGCACATCCACACCTTTCTCCTCCAGTTCCTTCCGCTTTTCCGGGGTTAAAAAGACCTTATCCCCACCGGAGAATCCGGCGTGTTCTGTAACCGCTACCAGCTTTACGTTAGTATCCTTCAATACATTCCAGAATCTGAGGGCAGTCTCACCTGTGTTAGACGCCACGACGACGTAACCGATCCCCAGTTCCTCGCAGCGTTTCTTCACAGCCTCCGCCACCGAATCAGTGTTCCGAGGGCCGGGCTGGTGGAAGTATATAATATCCTTGACTACCATGTTAACCTCCCTGTAAGGGCAGAATATTCCTCTTTTTTACGGGTTTTCCCTCTATACAGCAGAGGATCATAGAGGCCATATTGTGGCGGGACAGAGCCCGCCTCTACGGTTTATCAGTTCACTGGCCTCTTTCCCGCTCCGTCTCATAAATCTCCGCAGGGCCGAAGGTATCCGGGAAGTATGGTCGCAGAAACTTGCGAACCTCCCAGCAGAGGTTACATTTTTGAGGATACCCATCCCGCGGCTGGTAACCGTGCTGGATGGCCAATTCCAGATAAGCGTATGGGCCATGTTCGTATGCCATCCTTACTAGATCGCTGTCAGTATGGAATCCTCGTTCCATCCACTCTATCAGCGGCTTTTCATGGGCGTCGCCGATGATTATTCCACAACACGTCTGAATATTGCCGTAGGGGTCGATATGGATCTCCCACATTCCATCGCTGTCAAATTCCGATCGACAGTTCCGCGACTTTGATCTCCCGTGCCAGAGCGTATCCTCAGCAAGAGCTTCTATGGGCCTATCATCATAGAAACCGGCTAATACATCCCCAGCCCGCCCAACCAGGCGCGGCGCATGGCTTCGGCTGTATTCTTTCAGCTTTTCATTATCCTGTCCGATACTGCGAAGTTCAGAAAGCCGCTCCAGGGAAAGATCGGACGCTGCTACGTTCTCGCTGCCGAAGATCTCCACAGCCCATTTGTAGGCCCGGTGGCGTCGATTAGGCGGAACAAAAAATTGATGGTAGGGATCCGCGCTGATATACACTCCTAAAAGTCCCACCTGTTTCAATTCCTCATACCGTCTTTGTGTCACGTTATCGTTCACACACCAGGAAGCATTCGTTTCAAAGAAATGAGGTGCGTTACCTTCTTCGTTGGCCGCCCGGCAGATTTCCAGCATGGGTTTATAATAAATCATAGCCTCGCCGCCGGCAATATGGATGACTCTGTCAGTGGCACGCAACTGACGGAGAAACTCTACGCCGTCCTCTATGCTCACACAGACGTTCGGCTGCCACGGACTGCAATTGAAAAGACAATGCTTGCAGGCTATAGTACACCGATATGTAAATAGCAAACTGGCCACGTGTTTAATGCCAATAGCCCGGGCTACGCCCACATTGGCGATCACTTCGTCCACAGGCAGGGAGCGAAGGTCTGTTTCAGTCATCCGATCCTCCTTTGCATTAATACCAGAACACACTTATCGAAGGCCAATCCTACCATAAGGAAAGCAAATGATCAACGTTTTTCTCAATCCTGAGTGCAATTCATATATGCCAGGCAAGATAGACTCTTGGGCTACAATAGGTTTCAGAAATATAAACCCGCGAGATAGAGAAATCCGGGTAGGAGTGGGTTAATGATTTCTGATTCCACTTTGCACTCATGTATGGTTCCGCGGGATTGTGTTGTGATACAAGGGTTTGCTCAATCACTGAATCAGAAATCATTAACCCACCCCTACAACTAATCTGGCTAACTACTTACTAACCCAGTAATTTGAAACAGTCACGGCCGCGAAAAAAGGAGTTGCAAATAGGCGCACGTTGGAGTATAATATAGTTGGTTATTATGTATATACAGTCTTAAACAGGGCATGTGTCTCAAAGGAGAGATAATATGGTTGGCCCCTTTGGTGGAACAGAAATAGTTATAATCCTCTTGATTGTTTTGATAATCTTTGGTCCCACCAAATTACCGCAAATGGGATCAGCTATGGGTAAAGCCATTAAGGAATTCAAGAAAGCCGGTAAAGAACTGAGATCAGACGTTACGCTTGATGACGAAGAAGACAAAGGAAAATAGATATACCGTAACGTTCTTTCTGCCTCGCTGCCGCCAGGATACTGGTTGTCTGCTCAGAATTCCATCTAGGGTGATAACTTTGGCGTGTGCGGGAGCTTTTTCCAAGTAGCAAGGAAAAGACCATCGTGAGGGATGAGCCGAAGACTTTTATTGAACATCTGACAGAACTTCGCAAGCGGATCATCATATCGGCTATCGCCACTGTAATTGGAACTGCGGTTAGCTTCATCTTCAGGGATCGACTTTTCGATTTCAGGAACGGTTTACTAACTCTTCCCTTACGGCTTCGCACCTCTGATATTATGGCTACTTTCTTTGGTACGATTTCTCGCGCTGGATTAGGCAGCAGCACTTTGGGCCTATTTCAGCTTTTCTTCCGTTCGAGAACTTCCAATGCAAATACTATAGAGCTTTTTGCTGCCGCGCCTACTGAAAAGTTTATGGTAGTTTTTAAGGCATCCTTTGCTGTTGGCGTACTGGTCGCTGCGCCGATAATCCTGCATCAGACATGGGCATTCATTTTGCCAGCCCTAAAACACCAGGAAAAGCGTCATTTGATGCCCCTCTTTTTCATCGCCTTATTCTTCTTTACCATAGGAGCTGTTTTTGCATTTCTTGTTGTCGCTCCTGTGGCCATGCCGGTTCTTTCTGGTCTTCTGCCATCTATAAGGAATCAGTGGCGTCTTGAGCATTATTTTTCGTTTGTAATCCGGATCATGCTGGCGTTTGGTTTGGCTTTCGAGTTGCCCATAGTCATGGGATTTATAGCCAGGATTGGTATATTTGACGCGGCAGGCTTCAAAAGACAGAGACGGATAGCTATAGTGTTGATTTTTATCGCATCCGCAGCTTTCACCCCACAAGACCCATTCACCATGCTTCTTATGGCGATACCACTTCTGGGTCTTTATGAACTTGGGATCCGGTTTGCGATCATGGTGACTGGAAATGCCGGGGTATCCAGTGGGTAGTTTCAGCCTTAACGGCAAGACCTATCTTTTTAGGAGTCAGGGATTCCCCCTTGACTGTATTCATCCTCCATGCTACAATATCATCTGCTCTTTGACGGCCTCTTGGGTTGCGATGGATACGTATTACCGGATTGAGGATTTACTGTAAATGGGTTGATTTTCTTTTTTTAGTTGTTGATAGGCCGTCTTTGTTATACCATTACGGAGGAACTCATGTATGATCAGTTGCCGATTATCCTGCAGCTTCAGGAAATAGATGGCAAGATCGATAAGCTTGAGAGTAGGAAAGCGGAAATACCAGTTAAACTCCAAAACTTGGATGCTAGACTGGCAAAACACAGGAAGAGTTTCCAGGTCAGAAGCGAGGCGCTGGAGGAACTTCAGAAGGAGCGGCGAAGCAAAGACAGACAGTTGGAGACACAACAAGATCAACTGGAGAAATACAAATCGCAGCGCCTCTCTGTTAAGACGAACAAAGAGTATACAGCTTTGGAATCTGAGATAGCAAATCTGGAAGAGAGCAACTCCGCTATCGAGGATGAAATACTGGAATTGATGATCTCTGTTGACGAGGCAGATGAAGAAATTCAGGTGGCGAAGAATAAGCTAAAAGCTCAAGAGGATAAGTCCAAAGGAACTAGGGACAAACTCCTCTCTGATACTGAGGATCTGGATCGACAGATCGCCAAATGGAGCAGAAAGCGCGGCGCTTTTCTGAAAAAAATAGATCCTGTCTTGATGAGAAAATATGATGATTGGAGATCACGCCGGGGTGGCTCACTTGTAGCCGTTATCCAGGGCCAGAGCTGTGGCGGTTGTCATCTCACACTTCCGCCCCAGTTGGTCAATGAGGTTCGCAAAAAGGAGCAGTTGTATACATGCAATAGCTGCGGGCGAATGCTTTATTGGAAGGACGAAGAAGAAGAATAGGTCGATTGGCCTACTAGCCAATTAGTCTATTGGTTTGAAGACTCGTATACCAGTTTATTGATAAACCTATAGACTCGCAGATATGAATTAAGGAGGAAAAAATGGCTCAGAAAATCGGAATATTGACAGGCGGCGGTGACGCTCCGGGACTGAACGCAGTCATAAGGGGAGTCGTGGTAAACGGCACGAAATCCGGCTACGAAGTCTGGGGATTTATCGACGGTTGGGCGGGTGTGCTTAACGCTAATGCTAAACAACTTTCATTTGATGACGTAGAGGACATACACAGACAGGGCGGCACTATTATAGGCACATCCAGGACGCCCATCTTTCCTAAAAAAGGCAGTCCGGATAGATCAGACGAAGCGGTGGCAAGCCTGAAAAAGCTGGGGCTGCACGCTCTGATAGTCATAGGCGGCGATGATACTCAGGGCGAAGCGGATAGGCTCTACAAAGACAAACGCTTTCCACATGTCGTCGGTGTGCCAAAGACAATAGACAACGATTTGAGAGCCACTGACTACACTTTCGGGTTCAACACAGCCGTAGAGATCGCGACTCAGGCCATAGATCGTCTTCATACAACTACAAAGTCGCATCACCGCGTCATGATCGTTGAAATTATGGGACGACACGCTGGTTGGATGACTCTGGAAGCAGGGATGGCCGGCGGCGCGCATGTAGTCCTCATACCGGAGGTCAAGTTCGACATGGGCGAGGTCTACGGCGTGATCAAAGAGCGATATGAAAACGGCAAAGGCTACACGATAATCGCTGTTGCAGAAGGCATCGAGGAGACGGATGAGAGCAAAGGAACGGATGCATTCGGAAATATAAAGCTGGGCGGCGTCTGCGAGACCGTACAGGAGCGAATCCAGGAATGGCTCGTTGAGAATATGGAAAAACCGTATCCGGAGTTCAAGTTTGAGGCCAGATCAGTCCGTCTAGGCCACCTCCAAAGAGGCGGCGCTCCTACCGCTTACGACAGGATTCTCGGCACCAGATTGGGAATTCAGGCAGTTGAACTCGTCAAATCAGAAACCTGGGGACACATGGTCAGCTTGCAGGGAACCGAGGTCAAAGCCGTGAAGCTTGAGGAAGCCGTCGGTGGCTATAAGACCGTGCCAGAGGGAAGGTACGAAGAAGCCCGGCTGTTCCTAGGGCTGTAAAACTTATCATCTTTCATTTGCCATTCCAGCATAGAGAATACTAACTCCATCCAACAGGGCTATAAGCTGATTTGTAGGGCAACTCATACGTTGCCCTACAACCTTTTTTTCACAATCACCGGTCACACTCGTCAGATATTTGTCGGCCGTTTTTCATCTTGACAATAACGTTGTAACATGGTATATTTAACATATGTTAAGACGAAAGGCGGGTGATATTTATGATGGGATCTATTCTGACAATCGTGGTTATGCTATCATCAGCGGCCCTGTGCCTGATGATAATTCTCGCTAATCAGTGGAAGAACGTTTAGGCTAGGGATTATGAAATGGAGATCCATGTTTCCGGAGCACAGGTTCCGGTAACCCTAGATATAGGATCAAATGTAAAAGCGATTGAGCGTGCCATCGATTATGCCGTGAGCGAGAGCGCGGACATCCTTCTTACGCCGGAAGGATCTCTGAGCGGATATACACACAAGTTTGATCCACAGGCTGCTGAAGAAGCCCTGAATTATGTGACTCGAAAAGCCCGGGAAGCGAATCTGGGTCTCGCTCTGGGAACTTGTTTTGTGGAACCGGAGGATCAGAAATGCTACAATCAGATCCGGTTCTATAAGCCAGATGGTGAATACCTTGGATTCCATAGTAAGACGCTTACCTGTGGTAGTCTGACAGTCCCATCAAAAGGTGAGATTAATCACTACGCAATCAGCCCTTTGAAAACATTTGACTATAACGGCATCCGAATTGGCGGCTTAATTTGCAACGACCTATGGGCAAACCCGGGATGCACCCCTATCCCGGACCCACATCTGACACAGCAACTGTCAGAAATGGGCGCGAAGATTATATTCCACGCGGTAAATGGCGGACGCAGTGCCAGTGAGTGGTCTGATGTGGCATGGCACTACCACGAATCGAACCTGAGAATGCGCGCAAACGCTGGTGAATTGTGGATTGTGACAGTGGATAATTGTAACCCCATAGAACTCCGTTGTTCAGCACCTTCCGGAATCATAAACCCACAAGGCGAGTGGATCCTCAAAGCTGTACCCAAAGGCGAGCAGTTTTTCAGTTATACCATCCAAATTTGACAGAATTGTCCGTAGCGCCGTCCTCTGCAGCTCTTGCCTGTAATTTAACCTGACTTTGTCACATTATATGTAGCCCGAGGTTCTCTTATGCCAAAAGTCAAGTGAAAAACGATGTTGTATATACCGATATATCCTCCACAATGTCCAAAATTTTTCTTGACAAAATGCGCAATACTATGTTAAACTAACAGGCGGTTTGACACGAGATTTGGGTTCTAGAGCCGCGGTTTTCTGCTAAATCGCGACCAGTGATCGACAACCGGTTTGCTTTTTCAATTTGTCGCTAGTCACTGATTGTTTATCACTTATTCAAAACCTAGATTCTGCTGTGAGAAGTCTATAGAAATCACTCGGTGTCTTTGGATTGAAACTTATGAACTTTTTCAGTAAGAGGTAGAATTACAGGAGATGAAGATGGCAAGAAGGAAATGGACAGCCGAAGACAGACAATTTCTCAAAGATAATTATCAGAAAATGACTAATAAGGAACTGGCTGAACACTTTAGTCTTACGCCCGGTGGTATTGGTTATCAACTCAAGCGCATTGGTCTGAAACGTGATAGGAAATGGACTGCGGAGAAAGATAACTTCCTCAGAGAAAATTACATGGGAAGGATTAACAAGGAACTGGCGGGTGAACTTGGGACAACTGTCTGCGCCATTGAGAAGAGACTCGGCACCCTCAAACTTCGCAGACTCAAGAAGTGGACAGACGACCGAGAGCAATTTTTGCGTGATAACTACGAGATAATGTCTAATGCTCATCTTTCTAAGAAATTGGGGATAACAGAACTTGCAGTCGCTAAGAAATTGAGTCGCATGGGCCTGATCAGAAAAAGGAAGCGCAAATGGAGCAAGAAGAAAGAGGAGTTCCTGAGGGAGAACTACAAGAGGTTGAGTGTCGATGACCTTGCCGCTCAGTGTGGTATGCTTCCTGATTATGTTAGAAATAAGATAACAGAACTGGGACTGCGGTAGCGTCCATCGTCCTGCCATCGCGATCCAAATACAAAGGGCCAAAGATCACCCGTAAGCGTCGGGTATCTGAATCTTTGGCCCAATTTTTTTCTGACCTACTATCCCTATTTTATTGATACCATAGCACCGGTTTTTGTTGACTTATAGACAGCGTCGAATATCCTGGTGATGGCCAGAGCCTCCTCGCCGGGTACTGGAGATGGAGCGTTTTCTCTGATGGCCTTTATGAAGGCTTTGACCTCGCTGGTGTGTGCGTCTTCCCTCTGTCTCGGTACCTGTGGTGTGACATCTACCATGCTACCATGTCTATCCTGGTAAATCTGGAGCGGGGACATGCGAATGCCACCCTTACTTCCCAGTATGAAAGACGGTCCCACATCACCGAAATGGGCTGCCCAGCTTGTTTCCAGAGTAGCCGTTATCTCGTCCTGGAATCTGATATAGGCGACAGCGAAGTCCTCCACATCGTAATTATCCACATCCCACATACCCCAGTCGCCGGGTGCTACGTCCTTTCTATCGCCCATCATCCTGTAGGCATGGCCAGCGGCGCCTATGGGCTTTGGACATCCCATTAGCCATACCATCAGGTCAAGTTGGTGTACGCCAATATCTACCAGGGGGCCGCCAGTGGACATCTTCTTCTGGACAAAGGTTCCCCAACTGGGTATGCCTCTTCTGCGCATGGCTACAGCGCGGGCGTAGTAAATCTGACCCAATTCTCCCGCTTCTATGTATTTCTTCAGAAGCTGAGAGCTAGCCTGGAAACGCTGATGAAGACCGATCTGGAGAATCTTCTTCGCTTTTTTTGCAGCATCCACCATCTTTTGGCCGTCTGCGGAACTACCAGCGATGGGTTTCTCGCAAAGAACGTGCTTGCCAGCTTCCAACGCGGCTACGGTTGGCCCTGAGTGGAAGTTATTTGGTGTGCAGACGCTGATTGCGTCAAGCTCATCCATCTCCACCAGGTCTTTATATTTGGTGAATATGTTTTTGATATCGTATTCCTTGGCAAACCTCTTTGCTGCCTCTTCGTTAATATCACAGACAGCTACGACTTCTGCGCCTTCAGTAGCCAGGTAGCCGGGCATATGCGCAGCACGCGCGATCCCACCGGCTCCTACAACGCCAACTTTTATGACTTTCTTCTTCGCTTTCATGTCCCGTTCCTTTCTTTTGCTCAATATTAGACATCACAAAAAGGGGTTGGGAATAGTTTATAACAATGGGTTCATATGGTCAATGGTAAAATCCGGGTTGACAAGAATTCCGTCTGATCTTCAGACATGCATAATAGTCGAGAGCATTGAAATTTCAAACTTGGTGGCTCCACGGAATTATCCGCAGTGTGAAGATATGGCGTTTAGGGCAAGTTCACCTCAAAGGTGAGAGATAGTTGATAAATCCATAGTTTGGATCTGTGATTTTCGTTGATCCGGCAGTGAAAGTCTGGTAGAATAGCGGCGTTGAAAATCTGTGCAGTGGCAGAAATCTCATTTTCTGATTGCTGAGTGAAAAACTCGTATAAATAAAGGCAGAATACAGAAGGGCGAATATGACTTCTGGTGTTCTATACCTTTTAGTTCTAATGCGAAACTCCTGGTAAGACAGCTACAGGATGACGAAGTCAGGATCCAGCGTCTGGGATAGAAAGATAGGGAGACAGACTATGAAAAGTATAACAGTTCCACAAAAAGAGATTCCCGTGACTGATGAAGTTGATGTTTTGGTTGTGGGTGGTGGTCCAGCCGGAATTGGCGCGGCTTTAGCGTCAGCAAGGGAAAATCTCAACACCATGTTGATAGAGCAGTATGGTTTTCTAGGTGGAATGTGGACTGCCGGGCTGGTTAATCCGCTATTCGATCATGCAAATAAAGGTGGGATCGTCAGGGAAATAGTTGATCGACTGCGCGAGGTGCAGGGATGGCGGGAGAGTTCCCTGGCCAGACCGAGGCTGGATACCTTCGATCCTGAAAAGATGAAATTCCTGGGCGACTGCATGATGACAGAGGCAAATGTCAGTCTGCTGTATCACACCTTCGCCGTTGACTCGGTTGTGGAGGAAAACACGATTAAGGGCGTCATTGTGGAAAACAAGTCCGGCAGATCCGCGGTACTGGCAAAGATAGTGATAGACTGCACCGGCGATGGCGACATCGCTGTCCGCTCTGGCGCGCCATATGAGAAGGGACGGCCAGAGGATGGTCTCTTGCAGCCAATGACCATGATGTTTCGCCTGGGAAACGTAGTGTTCCAGCAAGAAAATGGTACCCAGTTCTGCAAACTCATAAAACTTGCTATGGAAGGCGGCGCGGAATATGAGCTTCCATTCAGGCATGGCTGGGTAATCCATCTGCCCATACAGGGAGACGCGGTTGTGCAGCATACGCATATCTATGGTCTGGATGCAACAAATGCCGCCGATCTGACTAAGGCTGAAATCGAGGGCCGACGGCAGGTAATGGCAACAGTGAATTTGCTCAAGAGCCATGTTCCCGAATTCAAATCAACCCAATTAATGCAGACACCGGTGAACATAGGTGTGCGAGAAACACGAAGGGTAATGGGCGAATATATACTTGCCAGAGAGGACTTGATAGATGGCAAAGAGTTTGACGACGGCGTGGTGACCGTAACATTCGGGATAGATATACATGACCCGGCTCCAGGGAGTGAAATTCGGCCAAAGCATGGAAGGATGAAACCTTACCAGATTCCATATAGATGCCTGGTTCCACAGAAGATAGATAACCTGTTCGTATCTGGAAGGTGTATCTCTGGTACTCACGAGGCGCACGCTTCTTACCGCGTGACCGGCGATTGTATGGCCATGGGAGAAGCAGCAGGGATAGCGTCTGCGCTGTGTCTGAAAGACGGATTAACCCCCAGAGAATTGGATGGAAAGCGGGTTAAGAAGCTTCTCAAAGACCGAAATATCCTGCTGGATTAGCGATTGAGCTACCACCTATGCCAGAATATATCAATAAGCAACTTCCGAGCTTGGGAAGTCATAAGGACTCTCTTCTTGCTTCACAAAATTATCCACCAGGTGAAGGGACGGCGCCTTCAGCTTCCTACTTTCCAATACCAAACCGCATAGGTGGCATCCCTGCCTCATGCGCTCCCATATCAGGCGCTTTGCCGGTGAAATCGTCGTTGAAATTGGGGATGCGCACGCCAGCGTCGTAACCCGGACTGTCAGGAGCAAGGGTAAACTCATCAGGGCCGTTTTCAGGATCGTAGACCGGCTCACCCCTGATGCCATGAGGTTCGCTTCCCTTATATGTCTCAATCCGTCCGTTGAAAAGGTCGTAATCGAAATCGTTGGTCTGCTGAGATTCTGGCTCTTTTTTATTCGAGATGCTGGAACCTCTGGAGTCGATCACGTGCAGTATATTATTTCTGGAAACATGGTTGAGTATTGAGCCGCCATATTCGGATAATCCAATATGCGCTCCCAATGGCCTGCTCATGCCTGGCGATGGAGAAGATTGGAGAAATGTGTTGTGGAAGATATATGTCCTTCCACCGCCAAAACCTCTACTAATTCCGGCTTTGAGGAATGGGCCGCGTCCAGCCTCATCTGTTGTATCAGCGGGCTTATGGCGGCTTTGTCCGGCCACGTTGCGCCAGATGTAGAGCGGGCCAACGTGCGTCGCGGCGGTGGCAATTTTGACGAATGTGTGGTCGATATAGTTGCCCCAGATCCGCACGTTGCAGTTGGCTCCCTCCGCCTCAATGCCATCATCCCAACAGTGCATCAGGCGATTGCAGTAGATGTCCGAGTCTCGGTTGGGAAAGCCCGCCGCGCTGAAATTGCTGCCTCCGCCGAGAATGTCGTTGTAGTAATGATTCTCGTCAGACCAGATCTCGTTGTAGCGGAAGACGTGATTGCCACCGGTGTTATACATGGTTACGCCCTGCGCTCCGCCCGGATGCCAGCGCTTTGCCTTTCTTTCCGGATCCATTTCTACCCGATATTCGGCCCAGCTATTCGTGTCGTATCGGGGATGATGAATCTGACACCGCTGAATGATGACCCGCTTGATAACCGGATTTTGCTGATCCGCCTCGCGAGCGTATATGGCCGCCTCCATATCTTTCCCGAACATGCTTTCCTCGTCTGAACCGGGCAAGCCCCAACCGCTAATATCACAATCCTCAACCACTATGTCGTGACCGCTGTAGATTCGGATGGCGTGCGTTTTTGGATCTTTTATTTTCAGGCCGCGGATAATGACGTAGGAAGCCCTGATCTTAATGCAATGGTCGATCTCGTTCTTTCCATCAATAGTCGCTGTTCCGCCGGGAGCGCCCGTATAGAGGATGTAGCCATCCGGAGAGCCGGACTCCTCGATTACAAGGTTCTCATCTGAGGTCTCAGGCAGGACAACCGTTTTGCCAACGGGGAAATCTTCGCTCCACGTACTGACATTGATCAGCCTTTGTATCCCGGTATTCTGTAGGCTTAATTCAATTTCGTATTCCGTACCCGGCGTCAGATTGACGATGCTGCCGCGATATTGTCGCGCGTAATCATGCTGTGGCTTAGGTTCTTTGCTGCGCCTACGGGATAACGTCCGAGAGTGTTCCTCAGGCCCGCGAGCGTCAAACCACAGGGACATGGCCTCT
>Ga0272442_10009090_pt1 | contig 12487 bp, 12 predicted proteins | sample SSMForm2O_FD_200262 | JGI IMG/M metagenome (GOLD analysis project Ga0272442, IMG submission 200262) | Marine sediment archaeal communities from Little Sippewissett salt marsh, Falmouth, MA, United States - SSM-Form-2O | ecosystem: Environmental > Aquatic > Marine > Wetlands > Sediment ... | reverse complement strand
GACGGCGCTCCGAACGGTTACTCCATCATTTCTTTCGACGGCCACGCCTACTCCATTGAGTTCAAAGCGGCGCGTCGCCCGGCGGATTATCAAATGAACATTTTCGCCCCAGAGGTGGTGAAGGCGGCCCAGACCGACGCTACGGAGATTTTTGTCAACGTTTTCGCCGGCTCGGAGCGCTCCCGTGTGGAGATGCGCTTGGGGAATCAGGGGACGTGGATTCCGCTCGAAAAGGTCATGGCGAAAGATCCTTTCTTCGTGGCGCTGAAGGAAATGGAAGAAAGGGACACACCGCCGGCAGGGAGCAAACTGCCCCGGCCGAGAGATTGTTGGCACCTGTGGCGGGGAACCCTGCCGCAGCGCCTGGCGCCCGGCGCGCACCTCATTCACGTGCGAACGAGCGATCTGTTCGGCCATACCTACCGCGCCCACCGGGTGATCCGGATCGTTGAGTGAGCCGGGTTTCTACCCAAGATTCGTCGGTTCGAGCGGGGAGTTGAAAAGAAAGCTTGCCAGGGGCCGGCGCATCTGTATAATTTCTCCGCTTATTGCACGGCCCTATCGTCTAGCGGTTTAGGACGCCGCCCTCTCAAGGCGGAAACACGGGTTCGATTCCCGTTAGGGCCACTGCCGAAAACTCGGGGCAAATCATGCCCCGGGTTTTTTATTACCGATGTCCTGTAAAAAAACCCCTTCGGCAGAAGGGGCTTTCGGTAGATTGAAGTCGATTTGATTAGCGGGTTGTGGCGGGCTTACACGTCGCTGCCTTCTTCCTCGCCGGGCAGGACTTCACGCCACGTGGCCAGGCGGAACTTTTGCGAGGCGGCCGTCAGGTTCTTTAGGGCATTCACGTAAGTCCAATTGTAATCGATGCGGGCGTGCCCCTGCATCGTGGCCGAGCCGCAGAACACCGCGCCGTCGATGTTGATCTCTACATTGCCGCCGCCGTGCGTTCGAAATCCCCCGGTGGTGTAAATGATTCCGTCGATTTCGTGCGAGCCGCCAAAAGCGATGTCGGTATCCTCCGAGATGAGGTCGCCGACGATAATGATCAGCCCGCCGAAATTGTAGTTGCCCGTAATGTGAATGTCGGACGTGATGTAGACGACGTTGGGAATCTGAGCCGCTTCGTCCCACCAATAGCTGGCGGGCAATTCGTCTTCATCAGGCTCATATTCGAAGTAGTACCCTTGGGCGATGGAGATCTCCTTGAGCTGCTCTAATGTAAATTCGTCGAAGGGAAGCACGACGTCGTTGGTGGGATCCGCGTCGAGATTCAGCCCTTCGACGACTTGGGCCTGGTCGGTGACCCAGACGCCGTTTTCCTCGTCGTACCAGTCATAGGTGTACTGCTCGACCCGGTCGTGTGGATCGTCTCCCCCGCTCGTTTCGATCATTTCGCCGCTCTTCGTATTGCCGTGAATTTCGGTGATTCCATTCGTATCGATGAACCTCGGGGTATAGATGGCATAGTTGAACAGGTCGGGAGCGAATTCCGTTCGGCGCACAGAAACCCGCACGGTTCGATCGACCATGATGCGCCGGGAGGAGCTGAGCAGCGGCACGGCGGCGTGGGACGTGATGATTTTGATCGAGGAGTGGTCCGGGTTGGGAACCACCGTAACTTCGTACTCGCCGAGGTGCGTGCCCCATCCATCCACGATCGTTCCCGAGAGCTGGGTGTTGTCATAATTGACGTCAAGATTGTGATTCATTTCCAGCAGCGTTTGCTCGATGCCGCTTTCAGCCACCTGGAGCGCCTGGTTGAACCGGTAGCTGCGCTGGACGTTAAGCCAGGAATAAATGCTTCGGGACAGCGAAGCGGCCATAATCACGGCCAACACGAGCGAGAAGATCAACGCGACAATCAGACTCGATCCCCGCCGGTCCGGCAGAAACGAAAAGCGTCTTCGGCTATGCTTCAGCACTTTGATCGCCTCCTTGCTTGAGCGTTAAGACTGACTGCGAATCGTGGCCGAACTTCGGAAATTTCGGGTGTAGAGCACCCCGTCCTTCTCCTGTTCGGTTACCAAGGCCACCTCGACGTTAAAGACGTCTCCGAGCGGTTTTTCGCTGAGGACGAGACTGTCGTAGCTGAGGTGGTCAAAAAAGAGTTCAAAACCGGCGATGTGGCGCGTGATGCGGTAGCTGAGCAACTCGGATCCCTCGGACTCCGGTCCGAACTCGATTCGCTCCAGGATTCCCTCTTCCTCGATCAAGGTGAAGATGACATGGCCTTCGGCTCCCGAAATCGGGACTTCCTTGGAGTCGAAGTTTGGGATTTCCAACACCAGCACGGTGTCGGTCGTGGCAAATCCCTCCCAAGCAGCCAAAATTTCGGAGGCCCGGTTGACGTCGCGTTGAAGGAAGTCCAGGGAGCGGGTGGCGTCCCGCTCGACCTCGTTTTGAATCTTCTCCTGTCGCGCGGCGTACTGCAACGCGTAGGTTGCGGAGATGACCATCGAGGTGGCGACCAGAAAGATCCCGGAAGCGATAATCGCCTCGACAAGCGTGAATCCCCGCCGGTTTCGGATTCGGTTCCGTGTTTTACAGATCATTCTCTCCCCCTCACCGGAAATTGATGCCATTCTCGGTGATCTCGGTCATCATGCGTACGATTGTTCGGTTGCGATCTTGTTCGTCCTGAAACGCCACGGAAACCCGGAGCATGTCGACCAGCTGCTCGACCTTGATGTGGGGTTGCACTCGGTACTCGTAACAAGTCATCATCATCTCCTCGATCACCACGGATTCGATCAAGGTGACAGTTTGCCCCTCTTCGCTGGTGTAGTAAGCCAGATGGTAGATATTGTAATTATCACCGGGGGGAAGAGCCTCGCTCAGGGTGAGATAGTTCGCATCCCGCAGTGTTTCTATCAACTCGTTACCGACGCGATTGAGAGCGTTAACGCGGCGCGTCTGATTCTGGATCATCTTGATGGATCCGAGCGTGCCAAATAAAGCGGAGCCCGTGACTCCCATCACGAGGACGGCGATCAAGGCTTCCACAATCGTGTAGCCACGCCGCCGATTGCGTCCTTGCATGAATGCGTTTGTAGACATTCGGCCGCTCCTTCCCATTCCGGTTATTCAAAGGAGAATTCCCAAAAGCCTGAACAACCACCCTTTTCAGGATGGGGGGGGGACTTCTCCGAATGGATTATCAGCTCAAGATCTATGCCCTTGGCTTTGAATTACTTCAATCCCCGGGACATATAGCTTAATCCATTGCGAATTAATGAGTTATGTTTGCATCTCTTTTGTGATAGTCTTTAGGGTGTAATGTTGTGTGGCAATTGCGGGGACATGAATGTCACATTATGTGACTATTCGAGGTGGGGGGAGGAAGGCACTTAAGAGCAACTGACCCGCATGGGATTGTTGGATGGTAAGAGTCCCATGCGATCGAAATCTTTGAGAATGGTTTTCAATCGTGGCTTGTTGGTTTCCCGTCCGATCGTTCTCTGTGGTGGGAAATATCGGCGAGAAAGGTGGACTCAGGAGGAACCCGGGGAGTCAATGCAAACCTTCAGTTATTCACTGATACAGAAAGTACTCCAGGGCTTGGTCTTGTGTGTCGAGGATGCGAAAGAGAGCCCACAGATTTGCGCCGCTGAGGATCGACTCCACGCGATCGTGGACGCCAACAAGAATCAGCTGACCCCTGCGGCGGCTGATGACGCTGGTTAAGGTGGTGAGCACCCCCATGCCATAGCTGTCGAGATAGGGAACCTGATCCAGGTCGATGATGATTCCCTTCGTCTTCGGCTCCGCCTTGGGCGGGAGATTGGGGAGGATTTCGCCGTCTGGCCGTCCTGGAGCCGGTGGGTATTTCCCCTCGGCGGGAATTGTGATATGCTAAAGATAAACGGGGTCCGAGACGAGAATCGAATATACCGGCGAGAGAAGGGATGGGCCGCGTTTCGAGTTTTGCCGGTCTCTCGAATGGTTAGGGACCATCCGGAGGCGGAAAAAGGAGGAAATCCATGGTTGGACGACGGCATCTTATCCTGGCTGCTGTTGTAATGCTGGCGGGTTGCGGAACGCGAACGTCGACCCTTCACTGGGCCGCTGCGGAAGGGGATACGACTCGAGTGCAAATGCTGGCGGCTCGCGACGGGCATCTGGATCGCCGGCCGAACAAAGGACAGGCCGCCTTGCACTGGGCCGCTTTTAACGGTCGAACGGAGACCGCCCGAATCCTGTTGGACCACGGCGCCGACATCGACGTGCGGACGGTGCGTAAACAGATGACGCCTCTGCACAAGGCGTCCCAGTGGGGACACGTTGAGGTCGTGCGACTCTTGCTGTCCCGGGGCGCGGACGTGAACGCCCGTGACGTGAAAGGCGAAACGCCCCTCTACAAGGCCGCTTTTTCAAAACATCTTGGCGTGGTTGAAGTATTAAGGGAGTACGGTGGCACCTTTTGAGTTCAGGGCTTTGTCTGAATTGTGTTTCGAGCGGAGTGAAGCTCCAATGGCCGTGAGGTGAGAGGATGACTGAGGCGCTGACGATTGAGATAATCCGCGTTCCCTGCGGTGTTTTTCAAGTCCTGGTGGCGAGCCTGTCGGGGAATCTCCAATTTGGCCAAAGTACGGATTACCTGAAGACCACGGTGATGGACAACTTGTCCCCGGAAACCAAAGGAGTCGTTATCAACATGACACAAGTGGGGATCGTGGACAGTTCCGGCGTTGGAATCCTTGCCGCTCTGACGTCACGATTGGCCGGCAAAGGAGCGGCGTTGGTGCTCACCGGCATCCGGCCGAATTTGCAGAGCATCTTCGATCTCAGCGGAATGGGGGACTTGTTCCTTTGCATGGAGACGCCTGAACAGGCGATGGACTATTTCCTTGCTCGGGTAAGAAGGTCGAAACCCGTCTAACACGAGATTTGAAAGCGGCCTGCCTATGGATTCCCTTTCGGCGGACGGCAGCGTCCCGATTGAATTAGACGGCTGTTGCTCGCATGGCGATGAGCGATCGCCGGGGGGGATAAAGGACAAAACTTTCGAGAGTTGCTCTATTCCGCTTCTTGAGCGGACTTTTGAAGAAGAAGAATTTCTTCAATCCGCATGGTCGAATCCACACCCTTACACATATCGTATAACGTCAGCGCAGCCGCGGCGACGGCGCACAGGGCCTCCATTTCGACGCCGGTGGGGGCAAGCGTCGTTGCCGTCGCCTCGATTTCAATCGTCGCCCGTTGTGGATCCGGCGACGGGGGAAACGCGAAATCCACTCCGGTGTGCGTCAACGGCAGTGAGTGGCAAAGAGGGATGAGGCGGTCGGTCTGCTTGGCGGCCTGAATGCCGGCGACTCGGGCGACTGCCAGAACCTCTCCCTTCGGCACGGCGCGGTTCTGAATCGCCTTCAATGTTGCGGCTTGGAGAGAAAGTCGCCCCCGGGCGGTCGCGCGGCGAAACGTCGACGCTTTGGAGGACACGTCCACCATTTGAACCCGGCCTTGCTCGTCCAGGTGACTCAGCTGCTTCATACCCCGCCTTTACGCGTCAGTCGGCGTGTTGGTTCAACGGACTTTAATGATGTACTTGTCAAGAATTTCGACTTCGGTCTCCTGCCGTTGAGCCGCCAACCAGTCGGAGAAGTAAACCGCGCGTCGATTGGCAATGTAGTCTTTCTCCAGCACCCCCAGCTGGACGGCCTTATCAAAATCGATCGGTTGAGCCGGTGTTCGATGGATCAGCTTAACCAGATGCCACCCCTTATAAGTCCGCACCGGTTCGCTGACGCCGCCCATCGGCAGGGCAAAGGCGGCCTCCTCGAAGGACTGGACCATCTGCCCTCGAATCATCTCGCCCAGATAGCCGCCTCTTTCCGCGCTGGTGGGATCCTCGGAATACTTCTCGGCTGTGTCGGCGAAGTCCGCCCCCCCGGAAACAATTCGCTCTCGGAGCTGAACGGCTTTATCGTAGGCCGCCTGGACCTCGTTCTCGGCGGCATTCTCCGCAACGGCGGCCAGAATGTGGCTGACCTTCAGCTTCTCGGGAGTCAGGTAGGAATCCAGGTGTTCCGCGTACCAGTCCTTCAGATCCTCCTCTGTGACCGGCACCTCATATTCGTTCATGATCATGTCTTCGAACACGCGGACGCGAATTTCGTTTTCGAGTGTCTTTTTGAATTGCTCCAGCGTAAAGCCTCGGTCGGCCAACGACCCGAGCAATTCCTGTTCGTTATTATGGAAATTGAGCCGAACCTGAGCCAGGGCAATCTCCACCGAGGCGCTGCTGACGGCGAGGTCGGCTGCCAGGGCTTTCTGCTTGAGGATTTTTGCCATGATCAAGCTGTTGAGGACATTGAGTCGAATCTCGAACCTCTCGCTCGGCGTCGGTTCATCCTCGCGGCTTTTCAAGGTCATCTCGAATAAATCATTGAATTCCTGTTCGGTAATGCCCTCTCCATTGACCTTGGCCACCAGGGGCACGTCGGGAGCGGGCGTTGGCAAGGCCGCCGGTCCGCTATCGATCGAGCCCTGCGGGAGAGTACTCGGGTCGGGCTTGCGCTCGCAGCCGACGCTCAAGCATACCGTAATCAATACTGTGAGAATCCAGAATCTTCTCTTTGGCATAAGCTTCGCTCTTCTCTCCCACTGGTTCCGGTTCAGCCTTGGCACGACTCGATCTCACGATCCAGAGCCTGCTCGGCCGGGCTTATACGTTTCGTAAACGATGCGTCAACACACGAGGCGGCAACCCAATCTGGAACAGTCCAATATCGAACCACAGGAATTGCCGAAAGATTATATCGGCCCGGCGTTCTCAAGTCAAATCCTCGGGGCTCCAGGGATTCCCGCCGCCCGGCGCTGTAAAAACGAAACGGCTTGGAGCCTCCGATGTAACGAGTGAAGGCACGTCGCGGAATTTAGCAGACGAGATCCAGCCCCCTCTGCCGGGCATAGGCTTGAAGCCGCCGAACGACGTCCATGGAGGTTCGATGATCCAGCTCGTCGTACTCCCCGGCGCGATAGCACGGCCGGTACTGGCCCATGACGTTCACCAGGAGTCGGGCCGGGATTTCCCCGCTCAGAAACCGAAGAATCTCCAGGCTGTCGGATTCCCGTTCCGGCATTGCGAGGTGTCGGACAAGGACTCCCCGCCGGGCGATGCCTTGGTCGTCTTTGAGAAAATCGCCTACTTGAGAAGCCATTTCCAGCACGGCCTTCTGCGCCACCTCGGGATAATCCGGCGCGTGGAGATACATCCGACAGAAGTCCTCCGCGAAGGACTTCACGTCCGGCATGTAAATGTCCACAATCCCATTCAACAACTGGAGCACTTCGACCGGATCATATCCCGATGAGTTGTACACGAGCGGAAGAGAAAACCCACAGTCCACGGCAACCGCCAAGGCCTCCAGAATCTGGGGGACCACATGCGTCGGAGTGACGAGATTCAAGTTGTGGCAGCCGATCGTTTGAATCTTGAGGAAGACGGCGGCCAACTGGTCGGCGGTCAATGGCTGCCCCACGCGTTGGTGGCTGATGTCATAATTCTGGCAGAAAATACAACCGAGATTGCATCCGGTAAAAAATACGGTACCTGAACCATGGAAGCCCACCAGGGGCGGTTCCTCCCCAAAGTGGGGGCTGCAGGAGGCGATAATCGGCAAATCTCCAATGGCGCAGAGTCCGATTTCGCCCTGGAGACGCGAGGCTTCGCAGCGGCGAGGGCACAGCCGGCAGGGATCGAGCAGCTTGGCCGCCGCTGTCGCGCGTCTGCGCAGCTCTCCGGCTGGGAGATTGAGATACATGGGTTTTAAGGACAGGGGTTTCAAGGATTCCGGTTTTGAGGACTCGGGCTGAAGGGACATGCCATTTTCCCCTTTGAAATCATTCCGCGGCCTGATGAGGGCTACTGGGGAGCCATGAAAATCTCGCCGGTTTTCACTTGATACCCATTCCGGAAGTCGATGGCGCTCATCATGCGTTTGCCGGCCGGCTGGAGTTGCTCCAATTGCAGCGCGCCCGAACCGGTTGCGATAAGAATACCCTGTGATTTGGATGATTCAATGACCGTGCCCGGTGGGGAAGCGGTCAAGGAATTCGTGGGGAGTGCGTGAACTCGAAAAAGCTTTAGGATTGATCCCCTAAAATATGTTTTTGCAACGGGTTGTGGACATAGTCCCCGAACTCGGTTGAGAATCGTCTCGGCGGATAAAGACCAGTCAATCCATTCTTCTTCAGGTTTGAGGAGAGGTTCATGGGTTGCCAGGCGGTCATCTTGAGGAGTACGTGGCGCCGTTCCCGCAAGCATTTGCTCGACCGTCTTCTCCATCAGTCTTGCGCCCCGGTCGGCAAGGAGCTCTGACAGTTCGCCATACGTGGTCTCGGGAGCAATCGCAACCGTCTCCTGGCATATCAAGTCGCCGGTGTCCCAGCCTTCATTGAGAATCATCGTGGTGATTCCCGTTTGCGTTTCGCCGGCGAATATCGCCCGGCGCATGGGCGCGCCGCCCCGATATTTCGGCAATAGGGAGGGGTGGAGGTTGATGCAGCCCAAGCGCGGATAATTTAACAGATAAGGAGGAATCTTCTTCGCGAAAGCCACGACAAAGATAAAGTCCAGGGGCGGCAGCTGTTGCAGGACGGGCTGGAACGGTTCCTCCTTCAAGGTCGCGGGCTGAAAGACCGGAAGGCCGATTCTCTGAGCCGTTTCCTTGACGGCCGGAGCCCGAAGCCTCTGACCCCGGCCTTGCGGGCGGTCGGGCTGGGTCACGACGGCGTGAAGCGCAACGTGAGGATGCTCGGCCAGGGCCAGGAGACTCGGCACGGCGAACTGCGGCGTCCCCATGAAGAGGGCTGAAGCCTTTGGTGGAGAAGCGTTGGAAGTGGGATCAGGCATGTGCCTCGGCCTCAAGCTGGTCCATCTCGCGGCGCAGTTTCTCGCACTCCTCGGTTGTTTCCGCTCGGTCGACGATCAGAATTCCGTCCAAATGATCGTTCTCATGCTGAATGACCCGGGCCAGCATCTCCTCGGCCTCGAGCGTGACCGGTTGACCGTCGAGATCGGTATATTCAACGGTGATCCGGCGCGGGCGAAGCACCTCGACCTCGATCCCCGGCACGCTCAGGCATCCCTCTTTGTAGGCCTCCCGGTCCTTTTTACTGAAAGTGACAATGCGAGGATTGATCAGGGCCAGCTTCTGGCCCATTTCCCGCGTGTCCACAACGAACAAACGCCGGGACACGCCCACTTGAGGAGCCGCCAAGCCGATCCCGCCTTCTTCATACATGGTTTCAAACATGTCTTTGACGAGCTTTTGGATGGTGCCCGAAACTTGTTTGACCGGGCGCGCTTTCCGCCTCAGGACGGAATCGTTATAGATTCGGATTGTCTTCTTTGCCATGGGTTCGATCCAACCGCCTGCATCTGAAATGACGCAGAAATCAAGGGATTTCCGAAGGATTATAGACGGAGCAGGCAAGCGGTCAAGGGGGTGGAGGCTCAGGGGCCCCGATGGACTTCAAAGATCCTCTTCAGGAAGAAGGATTCTCCCGCGATCTCTATCCGCGCGTCATACTGCCCCAGGGGTGTCTTCGGCGTTACCCGGAAATTCACCAGCAGATCCTGGGCTTCGAAGAGATCCACGCCGAGCATTTCGATGTCATGGGCGGGTTCGCCATTTAACTCAAACGATACGTTTTCCAGAGTCATCTTTTCATAGACGATCTTGTTGAGGAAAACCACCAACTGGGCCTGGGGCCAATCAGCCTCTGTGTACAAGACGGCCGGATGGCATCCATAAGCGTTAATCGCCAAAGGCAGCGGCGTCGGCGTAGGTCCCGAAGGGCGCAAATCCTTGCCGTATTTCAGTTCCTCGGGGGTCTTGGTGGCGGTTGGCGAAGGCGAGGCGGGAGGCGCCGCCGGGACCTTCGGCCGGGACTCGATAACCGTCGTGGAAGCGGGACCTTCCTCCTGGAGAGACGGCCTCCCACATGCCGAGAGGAGGGTTGCGGCGGCGAGCAACAGGATCGCAAAAGCCCGGAAATCCATAGTGGATTCAGTATAAGCGGATCCCGGAAAGTGTCAACTCGGAGAAATCGGAAACTCCCCTCGGCTGAAATCGGGCATTTTGGATCCCTTTTTCGAGGTCCGGGCGGCTGAGAAAGTGTAACGATGAGTGTAACGACGGGTTGACAGTTTTCGGCATGTCTCCTATAGTTTGTGCTCATTCTGGCAGGGAGTTCCTTTGTTCGAATCGGCCATGGTGAGTTCGATTCGCTTGCGAGGTTCTCCAGTGTAGATAAAGCCGCTGTGATTGTCTAAATCTGACATGAGGGGGTAAGCCGCCGTCGGGCATTCGCCGTCTCCGACGGGATTCCATCAGTCACGGACTCGATGACCTCGGTTTTCGTTGAGTGACGCAGCGGCCAGATTCTCTCGCGCAATGCACCCGGAAGGATTTAGTCTCCATCGGAGTCCATCCCCGAAGTGAGACTCGTTTTTCGGTTATTCATGAACGATGGTTGAAGGGAAAGCCATGGAACCCAAGCAATCGAGCTCAGCTCCAGATCCCGGCCAACAACCGCGGCGCTTTGAAGGGTATCTCGACGGAGTCGATCAAGGCAAGGTGTTGGGGTGGGCAAGAGACCCGGAGAATCCGGATCAGCCTCTGGAAGTCGACGTCTATGTGGACCAGGTTCAGGTTGCAACCGTGATGGCGAACCAGCTTCGCAAGGACTTGGCGAGCAAAGGCGTCGGAAACGGTCGCTATGGTTTTTATGCCGACCTGCCCTCTCCCTGCCGGGATGGCTGCGAGCATGAGATCCGAGTTCATCCTCATGGCACCGACATTGAGTTGCGATACAGCCCGCGAACGTTTTATTTGGAGCCCCAGGGCCTTTACAAGGGCTATATCGACTGTCTTCATGGCACCACGCTATCCGGCTGGGTCTGGGACGAAAGGCGCCCGGATGAATCGGTGGAAGTCGACGTTTTTATTGATGAGGTTCAATTCAAGACGGTTTTGGCGGATCAGCTCCGCGAGGACCTGCTGCGGCGAGGGATCGGCAATGGAGAACACGGATTCTCAGTCCCAATCCCCGCCCGATTGCGGGATGGGAAGACGCACACGATTCATGTTCGCCCTGCCGGGACGCATCTCGAACTGGAAGGCAGTCCAATCGTTCGTCCTCTTTATCCTGCTTCCGATCGTTTGGAGAACTATGACTTCTCGGCATGGTCGCAAGGAACCTCGAAGGCCACTGCGGGCATCGGCCCGGACTATTGGCAAGTCGACTTTGGCGAGGACGGCAGCGGCGTGGTTTCCCGAGGCTCTTTTCTGGATGAGGCCTCCGCGCCTTCCCCCATGGGGGGGTGCTACTACCTGCGATTTCAGCAAATGGAGCGCTGCCTGGGCCGCACGGTCCCTTCACTGACCCAAACCTTGTCCGACGTTCGCACGTATGCCGGGGAAGAGGTGACTCTGAGGCTTGCCCTGCGAAGTCCGGATCGGGCGCCGGTGACGGCCGTGATTCAGCAGAACTTCGGTTCCTCCGCCTTGACGTCTCCGCCTCGGTTGATGAAAGAGGACTTTGCCCTGACGCCGCAATGGCAGATCTTCACGTGGTACGTGGTTCTGCCCGATATCGTCGATGAGCAGGCGGGTGCGGAGGACGCCGGGCTGGTGGTCGGGATTCGCTTTCCGGTCGACGCGCTGTTCACGATTGACGTGGGGGCCATCCATTTGTCCTTGAAAGGGGCCGTCGACGAATCGGAGATCGTGCCTTCCCCCTTGGGCAAACCGATCCCCGGGGAGGGCGGACCGGATCCCTTTGCCTCCTTGTTGCCCACTCTTCTGCCCGGGAACGAATACTTTGAGCGCAATTGCCTTCAAAACGGCAGTTTCCTTTTATGGCAGTCCATAACCGAGGATCGCGATTGCTTTTCCGGCCGGTTGCCGGAACACTGGCAGCTGATCAAGCCCAACAGCAATGCGATTCGGATTCATTGCCGCTGCGGCCAGTACGTCGACCCTTCCTATGAGGGGGATGTACGGACGCGCCCCTATTTGCATCTGAATATCTCTGAGAACGAAAGCTACTTTCGCCTGGTGCAAAATTTCCCTTCGGCGACTCAGTATGACGACAGGGAAATGGTGCTGATCTTTTATGCCCGAGCCTCGGGGACGGCCATCGTGCGTCACACTTATCTCTTTCGATTTCCGGATGGGGAAGCGGAGGAGCATACTTTAATCGCTCAGTATCGGAGATTTGAAGGAAGCTGGTGCCGCTACGTCTCCCGGATCAGGATTCCGGCGTGCGATCCGGCGAAGATCAAGGAAGGCCACTGTTCGTCCCTGGCTTTTCAGATTATCGGTAAGGGGACTCTGGACATTGCCAACGTCTGGTTCGGTCCGGAGGAAGAAAGCCCGGCAGCCTCCATGACACATCGTTCCCTGGCCGAAGACGAGGCCTGTCGGCAACGCGGTTACGACGAGTATTTGGCCACAGTGGAATCCCAGGCGGT
>Ga0272442_10009089_pt1 | contig 12487 bp, 7 predicted proteins | sample SSMForm2O_FD_200262 | JGI IMG/M metagenome (GOLD analysis project Ga0272442, IMG submission 200262) | Marine sediment archaeal communities from Little Sippewissett salt marsh, Falmouth, MA, United States - SSM-Form-2O | ecosystem: Environmental > Aquatic > Marine > Wetlands > Sediment ... | reverse complement strand
TCCTTGTCTCTGAGGCCGGTTGTGACGGCGTCGAGTATGCCTGGCGACGCGACCTTTGTGGCGGCGATGATCTCCAGGGCGAGGCAGTGCACGGACGTGTCGGAGTCCCCGGCCGCCTTTTCAAGCTGGGAAGCTACGTTGGTTTCCGAGGCAAGATTTCGCAGGGTGGCGGCTACCGCGGTGCGGACGGACACGTCGGCATCGTTCAGTCCTTCGGCCGCGATCGCCGAAGCGGCGGCAGGGTCGGGGGTTCTTAACGCGATGGCCGTCTTGTAGGCGGCGGCACGGACACTGGGAGCTGTGTGTTTGCGCGCTTCATCCACATCTCCAAGAACCGCGGGCGTCGGCCGGTTCAGCTCGGTCAGCGCGTCGAGTAGGGACTCCGCGGAAGCGGACTGGGCGAAGGCCTCGGCAGCGGGAGGGCCTCCCCGCGCCGTCGGCGGGGCACGGCGGGAACCGGGCGGCGGCCCGGGAGGACTCTCCGCTTGCAGGCCGGCGCCGGTTCCGTCTTTGGCCTTGTGCAACATGCCGGCCAGTAACTCGGCTACACGGTCCGGTCCGACCCTTTCGGCGAGCCCGGGCGCCCCGAGCACAACGGAGGCGGGGCAAAGGTCTTCAGGCATCTCCTCGGCAAGAAGCGCGACGGCTTCCTCGGCGCCGTAAGCGACCAATGCGGCGCACGCGGCGCCGGCGACGACCTTGTCCGGGCCCTTAAGCGCCTCCCGCAAGGTGGGCAAGATCGTAGGATGGCGTGTTTCCCCCAATGCCAGGAGCGCGGCTTGGTGCGTCGCGGCGTTCGGCGTTCCAAGCATGGCCACGAGGGCCTGAACGGCCTCCGTATGGCGGTATCGCGCCAGGACGCGCCAGCCGTCGAGATTCTCTCCAGACGCGCCGGGGTTCTGGTGGTCGCGGAGAAGACGCGCGGCGATTTCACGTTCGACGGTGTAAGGGTCGATTTTCAGAAGGGCATTCAGATGGGCAACGGAGATCGCATTCGTTCCAGCCTGCTCAAACCATGTCTCGACGAAACGCCGGCGCCCGCCGGGTCCGGCCACATCCGGAAAAGCGTCCGCGGCGAGGTCGAGGAGATGCGGCGTCCAGCTTTTGAGTATCGTGCCGAGCGCACTGCGCGCGCCGGGGTCCTCGATCATGGCCAAGCCGAACGCGCTTCCGAGCGGATTCTCCGTGGCGGCGGCGTTAAGGGGAATGATGGCGTTCCTGCCGGAGCAGCGCGCCTGGGCCAGCAGAAGCTCGGAATGTCCCAATTCCTGCAAGGCGATCGGTCCGGCCAAGTCGTCAACCGCTTGTTGGGCTCGGCGGCTTCCGTAAACGGCGAGCATGGCGAAAAGCTTCGGCGCGGGCAGTTCTTGAATGTCTTCGGCCTTGGGCTGCGAGCGTGTCGGGGTGCGCTCTTGGTTCGTTCGCGCCCCCGGGTCGAAGCCGGGCCTCATGCGCGGGTCGTATCGGCGGTCCGGTGGGCCCAGCGGCTCTGTCGGCGCGGCGTTAAGTTCAACCAGAGCGGCCTCCTTTAGCAGCACCTGCACCGCGTCGGAGAAGGTTTCGGCAAACGAATCGCCGAAGGCGGAAAAGTCGGGCTTTGGCGATTGACGACGCGCCGGGGTCGCCAACTTGGGAGGACCGGCTTCCGGGACTTCCTGCTTGCCGCGAGGTTCGCGAGCGGGATAGCGGCGCGACTTGGGGCGCCTCCGCGGATCGGCGCCGCGGTACTCCCTTCCCCGCTTGCCGAATTCGCTCTGGAACTCGGCCAACACCTCCTCGGGCACTATGGCAGCCGAAGCGGGGCTGAGGTTGACGTGTTTGGAGACGCGGACGGCATCGAGAGTCGTCCGGCGGAACACCGCCTTCTTGCCGTGTTTGTAGCGGACTTCCCCTTCCTCGACCCCCCCCAGGGCGCTGACGTAAATGGGGTCCTTGCCGATGCCCAGGATTTCGTAATCCTCACGCTCCACGACGCCGCGGATCGAACGGTAATCGCGCGCAATGGAAGCCTGGCCCGGCACCCGGGGCAGACGTATCGTTTCGAGATCGGTTTTCATCACCGCCGTCTCGGGGTCGCTCACGTCCAGCGTGTACTCGGTCCCGCGACCTTCGAAAGTGCGCCGGTAGGTGCGCACATCCAACACCGGCATATCCTGGAACCGGGGAAGCGCGTATTCATAGGTCAGACCGCGTTTGAAATCATTGGGCAGAGGCTCGGTCACCTGGTCCTTCGCGCGAAAAGTAACCCCGTGCGTTCCCGGCGAGAGGGAATACGTTCCCGTTTCGCCCATCTTCACGCGGCCGACGGTCTCGCCGTCGACGATTGCCTCCACTTCCGCGAAACGGTGGTTCACAACCCGCAATGCCGGTTCAAGCTTCCGGACAAACGCGACATTAGCGCCCGGCAGCATGGCGCCGTCGCTCTCCTGCGGGAGCACGGCGGACAGGTCGTCCGCGGCCACCTCGCGGACGGTCTCGTCGTGGAACAGCGCGAACACCGTTCCGTCGGGGTTTGGTTCTTCCTGGTAGGCTATGGGCCGAAGCTCCATGGCGGCCGTATTCTGGGGCGGAACGAATACGATGCCGCCGGCTTTCTCGACCGAGACGCCGGCGGCATCCAGGCTGGGGGCGGTAGTGTTGTTTTCCCGCTCGTACGCGCGGAGGGTCGCGCCGACCTCGCGGAGACGGTCGCGTAGCGCCAAGGCCGGATCGTCGAAGCCCTGCCAGGCGATTTCGACGGGGGCGGGTTCGGGCGGCCGGGTTTCCTCGGGGGGAACCTCGGGCGGAATGTCGGGCGGAGGCGAGGGAGTGGGACGAGGCGGCGGTGTCCGTCTTACGACGGGAGGAGCGGGTTGGGACGACGAGGGTTCTCTCCCGCCGGACGCCATCATAATCAAACCCACAAACAGCCCGATCACGAGAAGCAGGCCGGCGCCTCCGCCGATGAGCGCACCCACCGGCGGCGTTTTCTTCTCTTGTTTGGCCACGCCTTCGGGCATTTTCGCGACCACTCGGGTTCCGCACTCGATGCACATCACGGTATCCGGGGCAAGCGCGGCGCCGCACTTCGCGCATTTCTCCGTTTCCCCTTCCGGCGCCGCTTCCGTCTCGACGGCATAGGCTTCTTCGGCGTCTTCAGGTTGTTGCGGTTCTTCGGGTTTCGGCGAGAGCCCGAAGTCGGCCTGCGCGTCCACGGACGGCGGCGGGGGTTCCGCCATGAGTTCCATGTCGCTCGCGTCCGGCGTTGTTGGCTGGCCGGTCGTGCCGAAATCGTCTTGGGGCTCCACGGGCGGCGGCGGAGGCTCCGCCATGAGTTCGAGCTCATCGGCGCCTGTCGGCGGCGGTTGGGGCGCGGGAGGGACGGCCTGGGGCCGGGCTTCGGAGGGGGATTCGGCGGGCGTCTCCGGCACCACCAGCCGAATGCGGCACGCGGGGCACACGATAGTCTTTCCCGCGAAGCGGTCGGGGACTTTGTATTTCTTCCCGCACTTGCATTGGAAACGAATAGGCATGACTTTTCCCTCGCCGGCACACGGGGTGGTGCGTACGAGCCGCGCGAAAACGCCGTCACGTGTCAGTCTATGAGGCATTCGGGCGCATGTCAACCGCCGTTTGGTGCGCAAAACGCGGGGGAAACGCGCCGGCAGAGACGCTCTCGCCGCGGGGCCGGGTCGTTGAAAAGGCGTTTCCATTGTGCTTCAATGGAAGACGGCGAACGCGGTCTCTGTGGGGATGCCGGACAGGTGAACAAGCGCGAACTGCTGGAGGTCTATTACCGGCTGAAGCTGGCGCGCGACTTCGAGACGCGCGTCGCGGAGCAGTACGCCAAGGGCCGCATCGGCGGTTTCTGCCACCTCTACACGGGCGAGGAGGCCGTGGCCGTCGGCGCGCTGTGGCATTTGCACGCCGACGATTACGTCATCGGCTCCTACCGCGACCACGCCTACTACCTCATCCGCGGCGGCGACCCCGGCAGATGCATGGCGGAGCTTTTTGGGCACGCCGACGGCCCCTGCAAGGGCAGGGGCGGGTCCATGCACCTGTTCGACGCCGATATCGGCTTCATGGGCGGCTACGCTATCGTCGGAGGCATGTGCCCCATCGGCGTCGGGTTGGGGCTCTCCATCCAGTACAAAGGCGAAGACCGCGTCGTGCTTTGCTCCTTCGGCGATGGCGCTACGAACCAGGGCGTGTACCACGAGGCCCTGAACATGGCCTGTCTTTACAAATTGCCCGTCGTGTGGGTGTGCGAGAACAACAAGTACGCCATTGGCACCAGCGTGCAGCGCTCCAGCGCGGAGCGCTCCATGGCCGCGAAAGGGAAAGCCTACGACATGCCGAGCTATGTCGTGGACGGCATGGATTTCTTCAAGATGCAGTCCGTCGCCGAGCGCGCCGTCGCCGACGCGCGCGCCGGCAAGGGGCCGTCCTTCATCGAGGCCCAGTGCTACCGCTACCGCGGGCATTCCATGTCCGACCCGGCGACCTACCGCTCGAAGGAAGAGGTGGCGTATTGGAAAAAACGCGATCCGATCCCCAAGATTAAAGCGGCCGTTCGGCACGATTTCGAGGTCTCCGACGACGAGTTCGAGGAGATAGACCGCAAAGTCAAGAAAGCACTCGACGCCGCCGTCGCCTTCGCCGAGGCGGGCAAGGAACTGCCGCCGGAGCGGGTGTACGAAGACGTGTACGTCGAAGAATGACGAGAGGCCTACAGGACTCCGCGCATGCCGAAACTGAGTTATCGCGACGCGATTAATCAGGCGCTTGCCGAGGAAATGGAGCGCGACGAGAGCGTCGTCGTCTTCGGCGAGGACGTGGCCGAGTACGAGGGATCGTTCAAGGTCACGCGCGGCCTGCTGAAGCGGTTCGGCCCGAAGCGCGTCTTCGACACGCCCATCTCGGAAGCGGCCATCGTGGGCATGGCGACCGGCGCGGCCTTGGGCGGGCTGCGGCCCGTGCCCGAGTTGATGACCGTCAACTTCGCCTACGTCGCGATGGACCAGATTCTCAACCACCTCGCGCTCATGCGCTACATGTTCGGCGGCCAGGCGACCTTGCCCGTCACCATCCGCATGCCCGGCGGCGGCGGACACCAGCTCGGCAGCCAGCACTCGCACAGCGCGGAGGCGCTCTTCGTCCACACCGCGGGGTTGAAGGTGGTCTATCCCGCGACGCCCGCCGACGCGAAGGCCTTGCTGAAGGCGTCCATCCGCGACGACAATCCCGTCATCTTCCTCGAACACGAGGGGCTCTACAACTTCGAGGACGACGTTCCGGAAAACGTCGCGCCGGCCGCGCTCGGCAAGGCCGCCCTCCTGCGCGAGGGGAAGGACGTGACTCTCGTCGGGTACGGCGCCATGACGCACGTCGCGCTGGAAGCGGCCGAGCAACTCGTGAAGGAGGACGGCGTTTCGGTCGAGGTGGTGGACTTGCGTACGCTGCGGCCGTGGGACAAGGAAGTGGTTGCCGCATCCGTCGCGAAGACCCACCGCATGGTGGTCGTGGCCGAATCCCCGCCGACGTGCGGGATCGCCGCCGAGGTGGCCGCGAACATTTACGAGATCGTCTTCGACGAACTCGACGCGCCCATCGAGCGCGTTTCTTCCGCTGACGTTCCGCTGCCGTACGCGAAGGACCTGGAGCAATCGTGCATCCCCCACGCGCCGGACGTCGTTCACGCCGCGCGGAAAGCGATGAACATTCGAACCGAAACGGTTGAACCGGAGACCCGCGATGTATGAGATCACGATGCCGAAGCTGTCCGACAGCATGGAGGTCGGCAAGATTATCCGCTGGCTCGTGAAGGAGGGCGACGCGGTCCGCGCAGGCGACGTGCTGGCCGAGGTAGAGTCCGACAAAGCCGCGATGGAACTCGAGTGCTTCGCCGACGGCACGCTGGCGGAAATCGTTCACGGTGACGGTTCCGAAGTGGCCGTCGGCGAGACGATCGGCCGGATCGCCGAGGAAGGCGAAGGCGCGCCGGCGGAGGACGAGGAGGAAAAGGAAACGCAGGCGGTCAAACCCGAACCGATTGTCGGACAACTCGTCCCGGAAGAAGAGGAAGAGAAGGAGAAAAAGGCGCAGGTCCCCGCGCCCGCACCGGTAGACGAGAAGCCGCCCGCCGTCCGGCGCGCGGGCGAGCATGCCGCCATTTCGCCTTACGCCCGGAAGCTGGCCGCCGAGACCGGCGTGGAATACGAGCGGCTGAAAGGGTCCGGTCCGGGCGGCCGGATCGTCGCCGCGGACATCGAGAAGGCAGCTGCCGGCGGCAAAGCGCCCGAACGGCCGCCGGACGAGGGCGGCGCGAACATCGAACCACTCGCGAGGTCGGTTCTCGAACGCTATGGCGCGGCCATAGAAAGCGTCGTGGGCACAGGTCCGGAGGGGCAAATTACGCTCGACGACGCCATCAAGGCGCTCACCGGCCGATCCCCCGCGCGCGTCAAACCTTCCCCCGATGAGGAACTCCCGCCGCTCGACCTTCAGCCGGGCGAGGCCGACGTGACCGAAGCCCCTTTCCGACTGAAGACGCTCGCGCGGATCGTCACGGCGTCCAAGCACGTCATTCCGCACTTCTATGTGACGCGCGGCGTGGACGTCACAGCGCTGCTGAAGCGGAAGGGCGACCTCAAGGAAAGCCTCGGCGTGACGCTGACTCACGTCATCATGTTCGCCTGCGTTGAGGCGCTCAAGAAGAACCCCGGCGTGAACCGGAGCTACGAACGCGGCAAGATCATCGCCTGGAAGAACGTCAACCTCGGCCTGGCCGTGGATACCGACGACGGCCTGACCGTGGCCGTGCTGCCCGACGCGCAGACGCTTTCCTTGAAGGACATGGCCGCTCGAACGAAAGACCTGGTCGAGAAGGCGCGTGCCGGAAAGCTCTCGGCCGCGGAGCGTCGCCACCCGACGTTCACCGTCACGAATCTGGGCATGTACGACGTGGAGCATTTCCAGCCGATCGTCAATCCTCCCTCGGCGATCACGCTGGCGGTCGCCTCCGCCCTCCCGGCGCCGATCATTCGGGGGCCGTCCATCGCCATCGCGCAGGTCATGCGCCTGACGGCCTCGTGCGACCACCGCATCATCAGCGGCGTGGACGCGGCGAGGTTCCTCCGGGACCTCGCGGACCTGTTGGAGGACCCGGACACTTTGGCCGGTTGATCGGCGAAGAACCGTTCATTCCATGGAAGGGCAGACGGATGCGGTTGTCTCGCATTTCTCGCCGGGTGGGTCGTGCAGGCCGCCTTGCGGCGATCTTTTTGGGAGTCCTTATGAGCGCGGCAGCCGCCGACGAACTCACCGACGTGGCGCAGGTTCCCGGCGACGAACTCGCCGACCGGATCGCCTCCGATTTTTCGGCCGTGCGTAGATACCGTGAAGGGATGCGCTCCGCGCTGGCTTACATGCGGTCCGATGTCGCCCTCTTTCCCCCTGTGCAGCTTCGCGACCCCCGCGTCCTTACCTCCGAGCAGAAACGCGAGGTTTTCGCGACGTGGAAAAGCGCCGTGGACTACACCCTCGCCCTCGACTCGATCGGCAAATTCCACGCCGCTTTCGACGACATCCGCGACAAGGACCTGCGCAAACAGTCCTTCCTGGTCGGCTACGCCGCATTCGTCGCGCAGTATGCCTTCGCGATGGAGTTCATCGAGATCGTGGAACGCGACCCGGCCTTCCACACGTTGTTGAACGAACCACTCGACGAGCTCGGCCTGCCGAAGGGGACGTACGCGGACTTCAAGTTCCGCTTCCTGAACGTGGCGCGCGCGACGGAGTTCGCCGCGTTGACGGCCGTGCAGCGGCTGCGGCGCGCCCAGGCCCCGCCCGAGGCGCGGGAGGGCCTGGAGGAAGACAAGCGAATCATCTGGCGCATGGGCAGGGGGACCGGGTTGGTCCTGACGGGAAAGAACGGGCTGAAGATCGTCAAGGACGCCGGCTTCAAGGCCGGGTTCCCCGTGCAGGCGGGAATTTCCGAATGGATGGGCGATACCAAGGTTCGCCGCAAGGGCAGCAACCTGATCACGCAGGAACAGATCGCCGTCATGGCGAAGACGCTTGCGCCCGGCGACATCCTGCTCGAACGGCGGGAGTGGCATCTTTCCAACATCGGTCTGCCCGGCTTCTGGCCGCACGCGGCGGTGTATGTGGGAACGCCGGAGATCCGGCGCGCGTACTTCGGCCAGGACGCCGCGGTCCGGGCCTGGGTTCGCGCGCAAGGGCGCGACGACGGGAACTTCGAGGGACTGCTGCGGGCGTCCTTCCCGGAGACGTATGACGCGGCGCTTGCGCCTCTCGAAGACGGACATGTTCCCACGGTTATCGAGGCGCTCGGCGAAGGGGTCTTGTTCACCACGCTCGAACACTCCGCGCAGGCCGACAGCGTTTGCGCCCTGCGGCCGCGGCGGAACAAGAGGGACAAGGCCGTCGCCCTCTTTCGCATGTTCAGTTATGTCGGCAAACCGTATGACTTCAACTTCGACTTTGTCAGCGACGCCGCCATGGTCTGTACCGAGGTGGTGTACAAGGCCTATCGGCCGGGACCGGAGATAACGGGGCTCGACCTGCCGCTGACGAAGACCATGGGCCGCATGGTCACGCCCGCCAACGAGATCGCGCGGATGTTCGACGCCGAGTTCGGCAAGGAAGACCAGCAACTCGATTTGATTCATTTCCTCGACGGCGTCGAACGCAGGGGCGCGGCCGTCGAGTCCGATCTTGCCACATTCCGCGAGAGTTGGAAACGCCCCAAGTGGCATATCCTCGTGCAGGTCGAACCCTGAGCGGCTGAAGGCTGAACATCGAACATCGAACGCCGAACGTCGAATTCCCTTATTGACTTCCGTCGGCCGGCGGGTAAGATAACGGGCTGAGACGACGATCGGATTTCGTCCGCCCGGTTTCCATCGGTTTTGCCCTGTTGAAACCATAAGGTCTGCGGCCCGAATTGGAGGGACGCACTCCGTCGCGTCCGGGCATTCTCTTGTCTTTCGGCCACGATCCTTCGGCTCCGCTCAGGACAGGCGCCGCGTGGCCCTCCAACGCTTGCGCATGGTGTCAACAGAGTAGATCGGTTTCGATTCTTTCCCCTCAACCGGAACACGCGATGCACCTGACCGCGGAACAGATCCGCCAGACGCTTGCCGACGCCGACTGGCGCGGCCTGCGCACGTTTCTGGAGGATGCGCACCCGGGGCGCGTGGCCGAGTCGCTCGCCGACCTGGAGCCGGCCGAAATCGTGCAGGTCCTTCGCCACGCGCGCAAGGAAGAGGCGATCGAGATCTTCGAGTTCTTCTCGGAGGAGACGCAGAAGGCCATCTTCGAGGGCATGGCCCGCCGGGAGATGGCGGAATTTCTCGAGGAAATGTCCTCCGACGACCGCGCCGACCTGGTGAAGCGTCTCCGTCCCGAACTGGCCGAGAGTGTGCTGGCCCTCGTGGCCGAGGTGGAGCGGCGCGACATCCGCCGCCTGTGCGCCTTCCGCGAGGGCACCGCCGGCGCGGTGATGACCACCGACTATGCCTGGCTGCCCGTGGACGCGACCGTCGCCGAAGCGCTGGAGCAGCTTCGCGTTCAGGCCCCCGACGCGGAAACCATCTATTACGTCTACGTCGTGGACGACAAGCGGCGGCTGATCGGCTGCGTGGACCTGAAGGCCCTGATCGTCGCGCGGCCCGCGAGCCAGGTCAAGGTCGGCGACATCATGGAGCGCGACATCATCAAGGTCCGCACGGACGACGATCCGATCGAGGTGGCGCGCACGATCGGGAAGTACGATCTGATCGCCGTGCCCGTGGCGGATCGTCAGGGGCGGCTGGTGGGAATCGTGACCGTGGACGACGCGATGGATCTGGTAGACCCGGAGGCGGACGAGCCGGTGGCCGGCGGGGGCGGCGACCGGTCCGCGGCGAGTGTCCTGGGTTACGTGGATCGGGCGGCGTGGGCGACCCTGCGGCCGCGCGGGGTGTGGCTGCTGGCGACGGCGGCGGCGATCTTTCTGGGCTGGCTTATCCTCTCGGGAACCGTGAGCGCGGAAGCGCCCGTGTATGCCGCCCTTGTCGCCGTGCCGCTGCTGGTCGCACTGGGCGCGGCCCCCGGCGCCCGATGCGGTGCGGCCACGGCGAGAGATCTGGTCCGCGAGCATCGGGCGTGGCCAAGCGTCGGCCGGAATATGCTGGACGGAATCCGGGTGGGACTGCCCCCGGCGTTGGCGATCTTGTTCGTTACCGGCCTCCTGCTGCAGTTGCGCGGCAGCCACGACGCAAAGAGCGCGGGCCTTGTGATCCGAGGCGTGATCGCGTCGGTCGCGCAGGCGGTTGCGGCCTGCGGGCTGGGCGGACTTCAGGCCGTCGTCACGCGAGCGCTCGACCTGCCGCCGGAACGGCGCGTGTCGCCCCTCCTTCTCGCCCTGCCCGACGCACTCGGCGCCATTCTCTACGTGGCCGTTGTGTGGTTTCTGGCGTAGCGGGCCGCCAGGGAGCTTGCTTACTCGTCACCCTTGTCCATGCGCTTCAGCACGTCGCGCAAGCGGGCGGCGCGCTCGTAGTCCTCGTCGCGGACTGCCCGGCTCAACCGTTCGCGGACCCGTTCCTGTTCCGAGGGCGGTATCTTCGCGCGAATCTCCCGGACCATCCCCGCGAGGACCGAGAGCGAGCGTTCGCGCTCCAGGCGAAACGTCTTGGCGGGCACGTCCGTCAGGGCCTGAATTGTCTCGAGGGCGTTCTCGAGTGCGGCGACGGCATCGGCGAACTTCTCGTCGGCCGAAAGCTTCAGCGCCTTTGCGGACGCGAGCATGCGAAGGACGTAAGGCCGATGCTGGTCCACGCGAACCCGGTCGCGCTTGCGGGGGGAATGCGCGCCGACGAAATCGAACATGCGCAGGTTCCGCTCCGTGTCGCGGATGACACGCTTGAAGTCGCCGATTTGGAAACAGAGGTAATAACGGAAGTAATAGAGGACGCCTTCCTCGTGCAGGCGCGTGCAATCGGCGGGCGTCAATTCCGCCTGGCCGGCTTCGTGCTTGATGCGGTGTTCGAAGAGTTCGAGGCAGGACTCGAATCCCTCCGGACGGAAGCCGTCGGGACGGCCGTCGAGTTCGTATTGCTCCAGCCCCAGCGGCAAACGGACCTGCAGTCTGTCGGGACCCGCGGCAGAAGCGACCCGCCGCACGTTGCGCGCGGGATCGTACGGCCACTCGGCCAGGATTTCTGAAATGTCTATGTGTGTCATGGCAAACCGATTCCTGACGTCTCGTTCCTGATTTAATGGTATCCCGCGGTTCGCCGAAGCGCAAGGCTTTGGAGAAACACGGATTGACTCGCGAGGGGCCGGGGTCTATGCTGGAGGGATGACGGCTCGATGAACGGAGGGTTCGACGATGCCCGAGAACATTCGCTCCGACCCGAAAACGCAATGCACCTGCCCGGTGTGCCGGCTGATAGATGCTTGCCGCGATTCCGAGGCGGCCGGGCACGTGCGCACCATCGGCCATGAGGCCGTTGCGCTTGGGCGATGCCTTGTCCAGGGGGCGCTCCGGATCGCCCAGGAACGACTGAGCAGCACGCCGCCGGAGAAATAACAGGCCGCTAAAGAACTCGTCAGGCGGGGGCGCCTGACCTACATGTCTGTCGTAAGTCAAGCGCAACCCGTGTAGGCCGGCCGCCCTCGGCTGACAAAACCTTTGCCGACAAGACTTCTTCAGCGGCCTGTTAGGCGTCCTTGCAGCGCTACGGCTTCCGGTATGCGACCCTTCCGCCGACCACGGTGATTTCGGGCTTCAGGCCGGGGCCGAGGGCCACGAAATCGGCGTCAAATCCCACGGCGAGAACGCCCTTTCGATCATCAAGATGGAGTGCCCGGGCCGGGTTCAGCGACGCCATGCGCGCCGCCGCGGCCAGGGGAATCTCGCAGTCGTTAACCAGCACGGGCAGGGCCGCGTCCAGGGCCGTTGCGCTGCCCGCGAGCGTGCCGTCGTCGAGGTAGGCGCGTCCGTCGCGGAGTTCGACGGACTGGCCGCGGAGTTCGTAGCGCCCGTCCGGCAGGCCGCAAGCGGGCGTGGCGTCGCTGACCAGCACGATTCCCTCGATTCCCTTCACCATGGCGAGCAGCCGGATCGTGACGGGATGCACGTGCACCCCGTCGGCGATCAACTGGACCTTGAGTTCCTGGTGAATATAGGCCGCGCCGAGTACGCCCGGCTCGCGATGATGCGCCAGGGGCATGGCATTGAAGATGTGCGTTACCTGCGCGAGCCCGTTGTCTATGGCGCGTTCCATACGCCGATAGTCCGCTTCGGAGTGCCCCGCCGACATGACCACGCCGTTGCGCCGGCCGCGGCGGATGATGTTCATGGCGCCGTGGACTTCCGGCGCGATCGTCATCAGTTTCAGCCAGGGGCCGGCCTCGTCGAAGATGCGGCGGGAAAGCTCCTCCGAACTCGCCCAGATGTCCTCGCGCCGGATCGCGCCGTGCATCGCCGGGTTCA
>Ga0272442_10009088_pt1 | contig 12488 bp, 9 predicted proteins | sample SSMForm2O_FD_200262 | JGI IMG/M metagenome (GOLD analysis project Ga0272442, IMG submission 200262) | Marine sediment archaeal communities from Little Sippewissett salt marsh, Falmouth, MA, United States - SSM-Form-2O | ecosystem: Environmental > Aquatic > Marine > Wetlands > Sediment ... | reverse complement strand
CCAGATTGTAAAACGCAACAGCTAAGCCGTGATGGGCGTCACTCATTTTCGGTTCAAGAACAATTGCTCTTTCATATTCTACCACCGCCTCCTGGAACCGACCCATATTCGAATATGCCGCCGCAATATTATAGTGCACGCCGCTTTCATCAGGCACTATTCGGACAGCTTTTTGGTAATATTCGATGGCTGTCTTGTATTTTTTATCACGGAAATAGACATTACCGAGATTCATTAAAGCGACCGACATGTCAGGATTGATTGACAAAGCTTTTTTATATGCCTGAATCTCATCATCAAACATCTCCATCTCATTATAGCATGCAGCCAGACCGCAATAAGCCTGCGCCAGATTTCGGTTAAGCTTAACGGCCTTTTTATATTCGGCTACTCCTCTTCCATAGTGTCCCATCTTACGGTAAACGTCGCCTAACTGAATGTACAAGTCAGCGTTTTTCGGCTCCAGGACTATCGCATCTTTCAATGTTGACTGAGCCAGAGAAAGCATTTGCTGGTTGCAATAGGCTGTTGCAAGATTTTTATATGCATCTGTATAATTCGGATTCAATTTTAGCGATTGTGTATATTGGCCAATTGCGTCATTGTACCAGCCTCGTTTGGCATAGGCATTGCCAAGATTGTTATGCATCTTATCATCATTGGGATTGATTTCCAAGGCTGCTCTATACTCGGATATGGCTTCGGTTACCATGTCTTTTTTCAGATAAATGTTACCCAAATTCATTCGCGCCTCAGCCAAAGATGGATTTATCTGTGCCGCTCTTTCAAGCGCCACCATGGCCTGGTCGGTATTGCCAATATCGTTGTAGCTGTTGCCCAGATTGTTAAAGAAACAACCTAACGTCTGAAGCTTATTCAGATTTCGCATATAAATACTATCACGGTCATCCTGTGGTACGTGGAACTTGTTTATATAGTGTTTATCTTCGGCGTATCCGCCTTTGGCTGTTGTTTCAATATTGAAGCGCACCCGGCCGTCATCATATCTGACGAAGAAGTGCTCCGGTACGACAACACCATACAAAGGCAGGCCGAGGCGTTCAGCTAAAGAGAGATAAAGAATAGAAAGACTCAGGCAGTAGCCGCGTTTTTCATCAAGCACAGAGTGTAAAAATAAATCGTTCGGATTATCCGCCTTTTCAACCGGCTTGAAGCCCAACTCGTCGAAAAGGTACTCATTTATCACGGTAATAGCCTTACGATTCGGCCACAATCTTTTAGCTGTAAGCCTGTCTCGAATCTCTAATGCCATATCATCCAATTCTGTTAAATATCTTCTGCCGTAAACATTGTCATTCCACTGTTCTGAAATAATCAAAACGGCGGTTGCTAAATCGATTTCATCCTCTTCCAGCCGCAGGACCTGCTCTATTGACCTTACATAAAGCCCACGGCTGTTTGCATTAGCCAGAGGTTTGACCCTGCCGATAGAAACCGAGGTTCCAAAAGCCCAAAAACAGATTATTAGTGATAAAACTTTTTTCATAGCGTTCAGTTATATTTACCTGGAATATCTCACTATTGTTTTTATTAATTCTTAATATCGGCCTTTTGAGAGAGGCATTTTATGTTAAAACCCAGATATAAGCCACAAAAATAGAGTCCAATCCTTTTGTTTGCTGGGTTCAGTCTGTATGAATCAGCGCTACTCGAGCTGAAATGCTATTCGACCGCAGCCTCACTTTTCACCGCCACGACGCCTGGGCGGTGCTTAAATAAGTCTATCTTTTTCCACCTGTTGCTCTTAAATCTCCATCGGTTGGCTAATCCTACGGCGATAACACTCAATGTAGCGCCCAGCCACGGGCCCAAAGCGCCAAGCTGAGGGAAAAACTCTGAGATTAAAAACCCTCCCAGGCCTAATATCACTATTGCCCCTGCTGCCGACATACCAGCCAGCCAAACTGTATCGCCGGCGCCCCGCAGGGAACCGCTGTAAATAATACGAGCTGCATGAAAACATTGGTATATTGCGGCACAAATCAGAAGATTAATGCCAACCTCGATGACCTTTACATCCGATGACCAGAACTTCATAATAGGTTCTCTAAAGACAAAAAAGCAAAGCCCTATTAATCCCATATAAGTTAGTGCAATCTTCAGACAGACTCTGGTTTGTTTAATTGCTATGTTCTTTTTGTCTGCACCGATAGCTTTGCCTACAGCTGCTGTCAATGCGCTCGCTATTCCTACAATCGGCATCACCGAGACGTTTGTACATGCAAACACGGCACTTGTTGCGGCCAGGGCTTCTTTGCCGAATTTACCAACCAGCCCAAACAGCACCGCTCCCCAAAACGCTACATTTGTCATCAGCTCGAAACCGGCGGGAAGTCCGACTTTGAGTAAGTCTTTCATCTTTTCAAAATCGATTTTCGTCGTTCGTCTGCACTCGAATTTTGAATTGATATCGCCATTTAAGAACATAGTCATTCTTATCCCCGCGCCGACGACCACCCCGATAAATGTTCCCCAGCCTGCTCCTGCAATTCCCATTGGGGGAAAGCCGAATTTGCCGAAAATCAGTACATAATTAGCTGCTACATTGACTACCTGCCCGCAAAGTGCAGCGTACATCGTGATTATAGGCCGATGTATACCCATAAAAAACTGGCTGCTGCACCAGATAAAAACCGAGATTACCTGAGCATAGAGCATAATCCTGAAGTACACCACTTCCATTCCGATAATGTCATCCGGCTGCCCCATGATTTTGAATATAAATGAGGCGCTCGGCCACATAACCACTATCACAACAAGAAAATATATCAGTCCCATATATATTGCCTGCCAGCAGTAGCTCGAGCAGTCTCTTATGGCTTCTCTACCCAGACTTTGGCTTACAAATGTAGATACGCTTACCATTACTCCTATTGCAAAGCTGCCCGGAAGGAAGCTAACCATACCAGCCGGAAGAATTGCCGCCAGAGCATCCGTCCCTAAACGAGAAACCATAAATCTGTCGACGAATTGCATAATAGTGAACGATATGGTCGTTACTATCATCGGCCCGGCCAGCTTCAGCATATATTTAACCGAAGTTTCTTCTGGCGTCTGCATCTGTTCAGGGAATGTTGAATTGTCAGCCATTAAAGCAAACCTTATTTATCCAGTCCCAACTTTGCTGCCAGCATCTCCGCCGAGATACCTGAAATCTCCACGCTTTTGACCGAATTCGTTTGGCCGGAGATTATATGAACATCTTTTCTTTTTACGCCGAGTTTTTTTGCCAGAAATTTGACCAGACTCTGATTAGCTTTCCCTTTTTCCGGCGGTGCTGAAATCTTTATTTTTACCATTCCATCCAAAAATCCACAAACAGATGTTCTGCTGCTTCCCGGCACAATCTTGGCCGAAAAAACCACACCCCCATCAACTTTTCGAATCGCCGGATTAGCCATCTGATATTTGGTCTGAAAGTTTATCGTGGGGACTGCTTAACCCGCCTCTAACGCGTTTTTTACGCACTTATATACTTTCCTCTCTGAGGTTTGTGCCGATTGCCGCCTGTACATACTTTTCAATTTGCTCAGCCAGCTCGCCAAGCGGTTCAAGCTGGAAGTCTTCATAGTGACCGGTAATCAGTTCGCCATCCAGAGCCTTTTTGGAAATTCTTACTCGTATAATCGACGCTACAGCCTTGGTTTTGCTGAAATCACTATCTTTATGCTCGGTAAGCTCGACCCTCCAGTCTTCACTTACAAAGACGAGACACTTACCCGTAAAAACCGCTGTTGGAAAATAATCTCGCAATAACTTAAGAGTTTCCATTTGCCACCAAAAAAACAGTGTCAATCTGTGTTAGACCGTCTCTAAAAAGTAAACCAGCTCACTTTGCCCGTATTAGAAAGCGCCCCAGTCCTGTTTGCCGGGAATGTAATAGGTCGGACAAATGAAACGGAACATATTCGAAATCTTGTTGGCCTTTTGAAGCTTGGCTTCGTCCTCAGCGGTCATCGCTTTTAATTTATCGCCGAAAATATCCGCAAAATACTGCTCGGCGGCGTCGTGTCTTTCCTGTTCGGTCTCAAAAAGACTTCTTATCTTGCCCAGTTCACCGGCATCGAGCCAAATACCTCCACAGCCGGGACACTCGTCAACCTGCACTTCTTTTTTAACGCTGAAGAAGTGCCTCATCATTACAATGTTGTCACATTTTGGACAGTTGAGCCTTTTTGTTCGGTCGATAACCAGGTTTTCATCTCGCTCTATTTCCAGCAGAGCTTCGCCTTCTGATTCGTGTGGCTCATCAAACTTTTTGAGTTCGAAGTTATCGAACCAGATTCCTCCACAGCCGTTTTTGCAGATATCGACCTGGACATCTCCGGCGGTCATTTGTTGCAGTGTGTTTGAGCAGGCAGGACATTTCATAATGCATTATCCTCCAATAAAAGGTTCTTAAATTATAATTTTCAAGTTGATAATGTCTTACAAAGCAGGCGTTTTGTCAAATTATAATTTTTCGAAATCCTGTAATGTGTAAGCGAGTCTGTAGTACCAACCGTCAAACAAGACGTTGGTAGCGAAAAGCGGCTACTGCCGAGATAAAACCAACAGTTTAATATTGTTGCCCTTGGTGGGGAAAAACATATAATGGCGGCAATCCGTTAAGGTTTAACTTAACTTATGCCGCGTAATAAGTAAGAGCAAAGACAAGGAAAGGATTTGTTATGGAACTCAATCCACTTGATATTTCGGTTTTTTTGGCATTTATAGCCGCGGTGATCGCGACAGGGATACTCAAAAGCCGACATGAGAAGACGAGCGAGGACTACTTTTTGGCGGGCAGGGGGCTTAGCTGGTGGCTGATAGGTTTTTCGCTGATTGCTGCTAATATCTCAACTGAGCAGTTTATTGGAATGAGCGGCAGCGCTGCAAAGTGGCTGGGCCTGGCGATAGCGAGCTACGAATGGATGGCAGCGATCACGCTTGTGGCTGTGGCATTCTTTTTCCTTCCAAAGTTTCTAAAGGCGGGGATTTATACGATACCGGAGTTTCTCGAGTATCGTTATAACGAGATGGCACGGTCACTGATGGCATCGTTTATGGTGGTAATCTACGTTTTTGTCACCTTTGCGGCAGTAGTATATTCGGGAGCCATCGTAGTGAAGACGCTCTTCGGGGGCCAGGAAGTTTTTGGGATTACTATCAATATTAAAACGGCATCGTGGGCTATTGGTATCGTTGCGGCTATTTATGTTACGTGCGGGGGATTGAAGGCGTGCGCGTGGGCGGATTTACTCCAGGGCTCGGCGTTAATAGTAGGCGGTGCGCTTGTATTAGTGCTGGCGATGAAGGCATTGGGGGCAGCGACTGCCGAGACGATACCGGAGTTGGCCAGCTTGGAAGCCGGGGCAGGGGCATGGGAGAAATTCACTCATCTAAACGGACATAAACTCCATATGATTCTCCCACAGAAGGACCCAGAGATTCCTTGGACGGCACTGGTTATCGGGCTCTGGATTCCAAACTTTTACTACTGGGGTCTGAACCAGTATATTACGCAGCGAACGCTTGGTTCAAAATCGGTGGCGGAGGGACAGAAAGGTATTATCTTCGCGGCGGGCCTGAAACTGATCATTCCGTTTATAATCGTTTTCCCAGGTATTATAGCGTTTAACCTTTACAGCTCGGATATGAAGACTGAGGCGGCGGATAACAATTCGAAAGTTTTGGTGGCATTCGAGCAGATACGTTCCAATCCGGCGGAGGCGAAAGTGGCGTTTGTATTCGACAGGCAATTCCCAGGAATGTATGAAGAAACAGCCAAGGAGATAGTGGCGTTTAACGCAGTTGTTGGGGGAGTCGAAATTCCCAAGGGGGAATTGTTTGAGGCTAATCAGCAGGTTCTTAAAGCTATATCCGCTAAGAATGCAAAGATGCCTGCTGAGGAACAAGTGGCGATTCAGAAGACACTTATGGGTTATAAATTCGACTCTGCCTTTGCATTGCTTATTAAGAAACTGGTTCCGATAGGGCTGCGTGGATTTATGCTTGCGGCCATAATGGGGGCGGTTATGAGTTCTCTTGCGTCAATGCTTAACTCGGCGTCGACCATCTTTACAATGGATCTTTACAAAAAGTACATTAAGAAAAGAGCATCGCAGGCAAACCTGGTTGCTGTTGGACGGATTTGTGTGTGTGTTTTCGCGGTGATAGGATGCTTTATTGCACCGCTGCTGGATAATCCGAAGTTTGGCGGTGTATTCAAATATATCCAGGAATTCCAGGGCTATATTTCACCGGGAATTCTGGCCGTGTTCGTATTCGGTTTCCTCGTGAGGAAGGCGCCGCCGGTGACAGGAGTTGTAGGCTTGATACTGAATCCTATTATGTACTTTTTGTTGGCACAGGTGTTCCCGAAGTTGGCCTTTTTGGACAGGATGGCAGTTTCGTTCTTCGCTGTGATGGTTGTGATGGCAATAATCACGTTAATTAAACCGTTAGACAAACCGGTGGAGTTTCCCGTCAAAACAGACTTTGACCTGAAGCCTTCGGGGTTAGCTAAGGTGTTTGGGTTGGTGGTTGTGATAGTTACGTTAGGGCTTTATGTTATATTCTGGTAATTGTGGAAGTTTAGTGATTCAGGTGGAAATAAATAGTAAAGGACGGCTATAGAATGGAACTGACCACTGAGGGAAAGTTGGCTGTTGATAAGATTTTACAATTTGCCGGACAAACCAATATAAATATTGCCGGAGGCAGGGTCAGGAGAACTTCATCGAGGTTTTGTCTTGGTGTCGAACATGGTGATTATAACGGTACCGAGCTTTTCGGCGTCGGGACCGACAGGTTTATTTGGCTGGCGTACCGACCTAACGGCATCGGACGGATAAAGTTATTTAGCGGTAATTTCCCGGAAGATGGCGTGATTGAATTCAATATCGGTGACGTGCCTGAAGCTAAATCGCAGTCTATAGCTCACACGTGGGGGCGTTTTGCCTACGGGGTGGATTATATTTTAAGGCGGGAAGGCTTCAGGTTAAAGAATGGAATCAATGGCGTCCTTTATGGAAATATTCCCGGTGGAGGACTGTCGCGCTCGGCATCCCTCGACATTAACCTTATTCTATCGCTGCTCGATGTCAATGGAATCGAAGTAAAGGAACAGTTCAAGATTTGCGATATGGCTCAGGCGGTGGAAAATGATTATGTCGGCTCACCCTGCGGGACACTCGACCCTGCCATGATATTTTTTGCCAGAGAGGGGATGGGAACGCATTATAATCCCAAGAAGCGTACGATAAATTATATTCCTCTGGGTAAGGGGGCGGCTGATTTTCGTATAGTTGTTCTCGACACCGGCACGGACAGGCCCGGATTGGAAAAGTCAACATTCATAGTCCGAAGGACCGAATGCGAAGAATTTGTGCCGGTACTCCAAAAGGCAGGTTTTGATATCTCCTGTCTTGCTGATATCAGACAGCAGCAGCTTTATGACCAAATTATGGCTCAAATGCAGGGGCAGTATCCGGACCAGTGCGACCGTGTCAAATATATCTTCCATTCGCAAAAAAGGTTCTATGAGATGCTCGATGCCTGGAAGGCCGGCGATGTAGAAACCGTAGGGCGAATATTTCGCCAGGATGGTGTCGGCCTAAGGGATGACTATAAAATCAGCGGCCCGGAACTGGAAACGATGTGCGATATCGCCCGCACGGTGCCGGCGGTTTTAGGTGAGAGAATGTTAGGTGGCGGCGACAAAGGGGCAACAGGGGCTTTGGTAAGGGCTGATGGAGTCGATGACCTGAAAAAGGCGGTCGATACTGCTTATCCCCGCAGCCATCCTGAATATCGTGATAAATACGCCGTCCACATTTGCAAAATCGTGGATGGAGTGAGGGTTTATGACGGCCTTCTCGGATAACAAGAATCGGCTGGTTGCTATAAAGAAAGGTATGCAAAAAAGGTACTCAGAAAATAAAGGTGTTTTCCTCGCTGTAGTTTGTTCTAATAAACCAATAGCGGGTACGTTCTATCGGCTTGGCCTGGAATTATCAGCAGAGGGAGCGGAAGCTTTTGCAAAAACCCAACCGGGACAGTTTGCAGAGTTAGACCTTCGCAATGCAGCCGTTCCACCGATAAATTCTATCCCGGAAGAGCTGGCCGATGCTTCGAGCCGTGATATTTTGCTGCGGAGACCCTTTAGCTTTTGTGATGTTAAAACCCAAGATGATAAAACTCTTGTTGATATTCTGTACTGTGTACTCGGGCCGGCAACTCTGCGGATGACGACGCTGTCAGCGGGCGATTCGGTCAGCGTGATTGGGCCTTTGGGTAATGGATTTGGGGTGCCGAAAAATAAAAAGACAGCTTTGCTGGTGGCCGGAGGAATGGGAACGCCGCCGCTGCTGCATCTGACAAAAGTTCTTACGACCGATTACGCTGATATTAAAGTTATTGCTTTTGCCGGTGCAAAGACACAGCAGGAATTGCTCTTCGAAACAGAATTAGCCGAATCTGCCGCATCTAAAATAGAGCTATACACTGCGACGGATGATGGTTCAGAAGGGTTTAAAGGGCTTGTTACCAACCTTTTAGAGCAATGGTTCGGCAACGAGAAGACTTTATCCGCTGAAGATATGGTTATCTATAGTTGCGGGCCGGAGGTTATGCTGGCCAAAGTTGCTCAAATCGCAAAGGAAAATAAAGTTGACTGCCAGCTCAGTATGGAGCGGAGGATGGCCTGCGGGATTGGGCTTTGCCAAAGCTGTGCGGTCGAATGTAAAGTGGACGATTCGGACGAAACGGTTTATAAACTGTGCTGCAAGGATGGGCCTGTTTTTGACAGTAAAGAAGTTGTTTTTAGCTCATAATTAGTCGTTATGAAAGAAAGCGTTGATATTTCGGTTGATTTTGCAGGTCTGAAACTCAGTAATCCGGTATTTACAGCTTCAGGTACGTGCGGATACGCCGATGAACTGACGGATTTTATGGATATCAACCGCCTTGGCGGTTTTATTACCAAAAGTATCACCGAAAAACCTCGAAAAGGAAATCCTGTGCCCAGAATCGTTGAGACCGATTCGGGGATGTTAAATGCCATCGGGCTGGCCAATATCGGGTTGGACAAGTTTGTCGAAGAGAAGCTGCCTCTTCTTGAAGAATTCTCACCTGCAGTTTTTGTTAATGTGGCCGGTGAGACGATTAGGGAATATTCAGCGGTTGTTGAACGGCTGGCCGGCGAAAAGGCGATAGCCGGGTTTGAACTGAATATCAGTTGCCCCAATGTTGCTAAAGGGGGAATAAGTTTCGGTACCGACCCGGCCCAGGTATCAAAAATTACCTCTGCGATTAAAAAATCCGCTGGTGAAAAGGTCTTGATGGTCAAATTATCGCCGGCTGTTACGGATATCAGCGTTATTGCCCGTGCGGCGGTTGATAATGGGGCTGACGCGCTTAGTATGATAAATACTTTTACGGCAATGGTTATCGATATTGAGACGGACAAACCAGTTCTGGCCAACAGGACCGGTGGATTGAGCGGGCCTGCAATAAAGCCCATTGCGGTATATTTGGTTAATAAGGTTTATAATGAGGTTACTAAAAACACAGGTATACCGATTTTAGGGTTAGGCGGAATCAGGACGGCTTTAGATGCTGTAGAATTTATTATTGCGGGAGCCTCAGCTGTGGCTGTGGGAACGTCGAATTTTATCGAGCCTGACTGTGCGGTAAAAATCGTCAATGGTATACGAAACTTTTGTGTGCGTAAGAACATAGCAAATATCAAAGATTTGGTTGGCTCTATAAAGGAGGAATGATTATGGCTGACAAATTAAGTCAAAAGGTGGTTTTGTTTGTTTTAGTATTGGTTATGGCTGGCTTGGTTTTTGCCGAGCAACTCGTACTCGATGAAAGGCCGGCTGGCTCGGTCAAGTGGAAAGTCCGCTCAGAGGACCCGGAATTTGGTTATCGTCCTGACGAGGGTTCGGTTTCCGGCGTCAATCCGCCGAATTTTATCTGGCGTATTCAGGATGGCCTGGTGTGGGAAGTCGAGTGTTCCCGTGATAAAAGCTTCAAAGAGACAGCATACCGTGCCAAAGACATAAAATATAATGTTCACTGCCCTCCGCGGGTTTTCAAGCCGGGAAAGTACAGTTGGCGATATCGTGGGAAAAATGCGAGCGGTGATTATACGAACTGGAGCCAGATACGGACATTTACAATCGCAGAAAATGCTGCCGAAATGCCTATGCCCCCGCGCGAAGAGCTGCTCAGCCGGATACCGAAGACACATCCGCGTTTGTTTGTTCGGCCTGAGAATATGGACCATCTGCGTGAACTGGCAAAAGGGCAGTTAAAGGACAATTATGACGAATTGGTTGAGAAGTGTGAAGAGATTCTGGCCGACCCGCCGCCGACGGATGAGCCGCCGACATACCCGGAAGGCGTGGTAAGTATGAGCGAGGAGTGGAGGAAGATTTGGTGGGGTAATCGCACTTATACAATCAAAGCGCTTAACAGTGCAGCGACATTGGCTTTTACGCGTCTTCTGGGCGGGCAGGAAAAATACGGGCTTGAAGCCAGGCGTATCCTGATGGAATGTGCAAAATGGGACCCAAAGGGCAGTACAGGCTATCGTTACAACGATGAGGCGGGTATGCCGTACAACTATTACTTTTCCCGCACGTACACGTTTGTCAACGACCTGCTGAGCGAAAAGGACAAACGAATCTGTCGCAAGGTTATGAAGATTCGCGGCGATGAGATGTACGCACATCTTAATCCGCGACATCTGTGGCGTCCTTATGCCAGCCATTCGAACCGTGCGTGGCACTTTTTGGGCGAAATCGGTGTTGCTTTTATCGGGGAGGTCGAAGGAGCCGACGAATGGGTATGGTTTGCAATGAACGTTTTCTACAATGTATATCCTGTCTGGAGCGACAATGACGGCGGCTGGCATGAGGGAATGAGCTACTGGTCAAGCTACCAAAGTCGTTTTACGTGGTGGGCCGACATAATGCGGGAGGCGCTGGGTGTCAGCGCCTATGACAAGGCTTACTATTCCAAGGCTGGGTATTTTCCGATGTACCTGATGCCGCCGGGCAAGGTGGGCGGAGGTTTTGGGGACGGCGCAGCCCGCAGGACTTCTTCCGGCGTGGTACCGCTGATGACTGTTTTGTCTGCTCAGGCAGGCAACGGGCACTGGCAGTGGTGGGTCAAGCAAAACGGCGGTCCCAAGCCTACAAAGGGCTATATAGGTTTTGTCCGGGGGGCTTTGCCCAATGTTGAAGCAATACCTCCTGACAACCTGCCTAAGTCACGAGTTTTCAGAGGGATAGGGCAGGCCGCCCTTAATACCAATCTAACGGACGCCGGTGAGAGCGTTCAGGTGCTTTTCAAGTCGAGTCCTTTTGGAACACAGTCTCACAACAGCGCCGCCAATAATTCTTTTCTGCTCTGGGCATACGGGCAGCGTATGCTGATTAGAAGCGGTCATTACGACTCCTATGGAAGTGCACACCATAGCGGCTGGGTGTGGAGTGCGCGTTCGGTGAATAACATTACCGTCAATGGTATTGGACAGAAAAAACGCTCTGGAGACGCACTGGGCGAGATAGTTGCCTTTAAGACCACGCCGGCAATGGATATTGTTGTCGGCGAGGCGGGGAAATCTTATGAAAACGATATTCTCGACAGGTTCACGAGGGCTATAATTTTTGTAAAGCCAGAGTTGGTAGTTGTTTACGACCGTCTGGAGGCCAAAGAGCCAGCCACATACGAATACTGGCTGCACGCCATTGAGAAAATCGAGATTGATGGTCAGCATCGTATCCGCGTTCAAAGCGAAGATGTAGTGTGTGACATAGATTTTCTGGTTCCCGGGGGATTGGCATTAACTCAGACCGACCAGTACGACCCGAAGCCGCGGGAGCGTATCAAAATGCTTGAATGGCATTTAACGGCGAAAACACAGGAAAAAAAGAAATCTATTGAGTTTATAACGTTGTATCGGCCGCATCGGGTTAGTGAGCAACTGCCGGATGAAGCGGAGTTGGAACAAATCGACGGAGGATATTTTTTGAAGGTAGTGCTGTCTGACGGGCAGTTTACGGCACTTTTGCCCAGTGATGACGAGGCTGGGCTTGAGGCTTATGGGCTGGAAAGCGAAGGAAAGATTAAGGGATGGCTTAAAAAGGGTGACAAGCCGGTTGAAATACTCGAAGTGGATTAAAGGGAGATTCAGATTTTTGCTTTTAGTCGGTAGAAATTGAGGTTAAGTTCTTACTATGCCTTTGTTTATGTGTTTTTTTTATTAGTTCCGGAATAGACGAGAGGGTATTGATGGTGGTCGAAAATTTGCGTTTTGATTGTGGACTTTTCATAGTTGTTAATGCTAAAAGAGCCGATTAGGCGGAAGCTGAAGATTTTGCCGAATATATAAGTTGTTTTGTTTTAAGGTTTTATAAAAGGATGTAAAGGAACAACAATCCTCAGTCGCCTTTTTTAAAAATTGTTGTACT
>Ga0272442_10009087_pt1 | contig 12489 bp, 9 predicted proteins | sample SSMForm2O_FD_200262 | JGI IMG/M metagenome (GOLD analysis project Ga0272442, IMG submission 200262) | Marine sediment archaeal communities from Little Sippewissett salt marsh, Falmouth, MA, United States - SSM-Form-2O | ecosystem: Environmental > Aquatic > Marine > Wetlands > Sediment ... | reverse complement strand
ACCGGCATATTCGGCATCTTACGGGAATAACATTGGATTGATCAACGAGTTCAGGTTAAAGGGGAACGCTTCGGCCAGCGATGTGGAAGCCTGTATCAACGCGATTTATGCCTACCTGTTGCTAAAAATTCAGAATAAGGAAATTACTTCCGGCACCGAACAGGTGATGAAACAATTTGCCAGGCAACTGGCAATATTATCAAAATTGTATAAAGATTTCGAAGAGGGGAACCTGGAATTATAATTCGCCAAACTCAATAAAAACATCTTTTTCATTTTTCCCTGGCAAACGGCAATTATCTCTTTTCCCAAACCATTTATACCTGTTAGCGGCTATCCGGCCATATATTTTATCACGGATTTTTTTGGGTATTATTCTGAAAACAGTTAAAGTGTTCCATGGAAATCCAAGCAATCCGACAATCTTTAATCCGGCATCCGATTCTGAATAATATCTGGCCTGATATACGAGGATAACCGAATCCAGATTAGCCGGGGCTGAAATTTTTTTTAATGCCTCAACTCCATAATCAGATTTTAATGAAGCAAACCTGAACTTTTTTTGTTTATCATGCCTGATGATAAAATCAACTGTGGCATTGCACAGGTTGCAATAGCCGTCAAACAGTATAACCGGATGGTTTTCCATAATATTATATGGATAACAAACCGGATGATGAATATGTTTTTACCTGTTGATAACGCCGTACATTATCAGTGCATGGGTATTTTAAATCTTAAGGGGGTAGTGGCATGTAAAGTTTTTCCTCTGGTTCCCCTCCTTCGGAGGGGTTAGGGGAGGCTTTTACATCAACAGGTTTGCATCTGATAGTTCCTTCCCGATTTGGTGGATGCCGTTCAGGATTCGTTGTGTTTGTTTAGGCGATGGCTTTTTCCTGCCTGAAATATACTGCGAAAGCAAACTTTGATTCATGCCAATTCTCTCTGATAAAGCTTTGGCATTTATGACTTTATAAAAAGCAAAAAAACTTTCCATATCATAAGTCAGGGCAATTTCATCGATTGAATAGGTTAATCCTTTGTCGTCAAAAGCAAGGTTTACGGCTTCCAGTATCATTTTTTTCAATTCTTCGAATGTATCGCCGCAGGTAGCGATAAAATCGTTGCCTATTTTTGAATAAGCGCCATAGCCTTTTTTTTCTTTAATTATTTTTACGGTTATTTCAGGTTTTTTATCTGCTGTTTGCATTCCTTACTTTTTTATGTTTGCTTCTTTCAGTATTATTAACAATGTGCCTTTCGGAATTTCTTTCCCTCCATGGAACGGGACGATTAAAATTCCTTCCCTTCCCGGATGCCGCATGATAATATGGCTGCCTTTCTGCCTTGCTTCATACCACCCGTTTTTCTTTAAAAGTTTGAGGAGCTCGCTGGCTTTCATTAAAACAAAGGTAATAAATTTATTACCTTCAATTAGAAAATTCCAGATTAAAGTGAATTTTCAACCAACGCGATTTCTTCTTCTGTCAGGCCGTAAAGTTGATACACTAACTGGTCGATTTCGGCTTCCAGCGCCGAGGTGTCGGCTTTGGGGCTTTGTTTTTTAAGGGCTAGGATTTGACCTAAAAGTTCATTAATTTTTGCCGATTGTTTTTTATCGGCTACGGCAATTGGAATTTGCCTAAAGTACTTCCATATAAGCTGGTATCCATTTTGAATGGCCGTGCAGAACTTTGAGATAAGCCACCACCCCAGTTTGGAATTTAAGACAGAAAGTAGAATTTTATCATTTGTTGGAATTATCCACATTGAGTCATTACAGAATAATCCGGTTTTATCATATATAAAACAAGGTTTGACCTGAAATTTCTGATACATTATTTTTGGTTTTACAAATTCGTTGTAATAATCGCAAGCCCTTAACTCCCACCAAAAATCGCCTTTGTCAGTCCTTAATTCTGCCTTTTTCTTAAAGGGGAGCAGGTAATTTGCTATTGCCGGATAGTTTGTTTTGAACCATTCCCAAGCCGCATCGGGATGCATATCGCCGTACCTATGCATTGGTTCGTTCAGGAAATATGGATTTTCAGGATCCAGGTTTTTCCTTATCGTAAAACCTTTGGGTATAAGTATCAGGTACTTTTTTACTTCTGGATTGGTATATGGTTTTATATTGCGCCCTAATAAAAAGGGACAGATTAACTGTGCAGAATTTTTATCTTCTTTGATTAATTTAAACTTCGTTTCTTCATCAATGATAAAAGCTTCTGAAAGCCCTGTCAGAATACCCCTGTATGATTTTCCGCCAATATAATCGAATAAATTTGTATAATTTGTTTTCAGTTTAAATATCAGATTTTGTTCAGCCTTTGAAGAAATTATCCATGTTTCAGTATTAAGTCCTTCCATTTCAATTTGCTGCATGTTTGAATTAATATATTCTTCAAATCCATTCCCGAAGTTTATTGTTTTGACAGAGACTGTTTTAATTGAATCTTTGGGTGGCGATTTAGCGCCTGAAAGAATACAAGGGTATGTGGTTGCTTCGTCAAAAACTTTTAAATCACCAAAGTCAATAATTTGCTGAATTTGTATTTTATGCAAATAGTTTCTAAGGGTTATACCATATTCTGCCTGCATCCATTTGTTGGGCATGATATAATTGAAGTTTCCATCCTGCCTTAAGATATCAAATCCTTTTTCAACAAAAAAGATATATAGGTCCGACGCTCCTGTATAGTTTTGATAATATTCCTTTAAGAATTTCTTTTGTTCTTTTATTTCTTCCTGCCTGATATACGGTGGATTCCCGATCACAATATCGAAGCCTGTAAAATCGCCGTCTTCATTCAACACTTCCGGGAATTCAAACCGCCACTCAAAAGCGTTTTTATAAATTCTATTGTTTTTTATTTCGTCCAGTTCCGTTTCAAGGGCATTTATTTTTAAGGTCCTTTTTTTAACCTCTTTTTGCCAGTTGCTTATTTCGGTTTTTGTTTTTGCAAACAACTGGTTTTGGTTGGTGAGTTCAAAAAGTTCCCCCCGTAGTTTGCTCAACTGTTTTACCCGTTTGTCGTTCAGCGAAATTTCTGTTTTAAAGTCGATTTTTATTTTATCGATCAGCTTTTCCATCTCCCTTTTTTGCTCCTTATTTTGAGCATTGCGGTAGGTCATAACTGCCGCACGGTAATTTTCAATGCCAAACCGGCTTTTACTTAATGCCTTTTTTAAATCGGCATCTAACGGGTACCTGCTTACAAGGGAATTTCCGCATTTGATATTTATATCGATGTTAGGTAAAGTTTCCAATTCCCCTCCTTGCAGGAGGGGTGGCCCGTATTTACGGGGCGGGGTGGTTTTATAATAAGCATTTTTCAGCAATTCGATCCACAACCTGAGCTGGCATATTTTAACCGAATTGGGATTGATATCCACGCCGAACAGGCAGTTTTCTATCAATGTTTCCTTTTCGTGGAAAAGCGCCTCCTGAACCCGTTGGCTTTCGGGATTTTTAGGATGGTATTCAAATAAATTACCATCTATGTCGGTTACAACCAACTCGTCGTTTTCTACTTCCACATGGTAATCGCGGAGGATCCGCCCGTCGCGGCCGGTTAAAATTTTCAGGTAGCTTTTCAGGGCAATCAGTTCGTTTAAAACACTTACCAGGAAATGCCCTGACCCCACAGCCGGGTCGCAGACTTTTAAACTGTTAATTATTTGGTTGGCCTCTTTTTGGTCATCTATCGAATTATATAACTCGGTAAGTGTTTTACATTGTGTGCCTTTGGTTTCATTGAATTTTCGGATGACTGCCCTGTGGACAGTTTCACGGGCCATATACATGGTTATGAATCCAGGGGTAAAAAACGACCCGTCTTTATACCCGTTTATTTTTTCAAAAATCAATCCCAGCACCGATGCATTGATCAGCCTTTTGTTTTCTTCCTGTATCTCTTCCTTGCCTTCGCTTGTAAAGTCATAGGCATCCAAGAATTCAAATAAATATTGGATGGCATTGAGTTTCCCGGCCTTCTTTTTCCCACTGGCGTCTTTAAGCACTGTCGATTGTTTGATTGGCAGTTCCAGCCCGTCGCTCAGGTTGCTGATAAAAATAGTGTTATGTTCGAGCTCGGTTGGTTCAAATAACGAGCTGTTCAGGTATGGTACACGTGCATATTTTTCCTGAATGCTGGTTTTTCTTTTTTCAGGCTCGCAGGCTAATACGCTAAAGAATAATTCATCCAACTGGTCGAAATCGGAGATGGTTTTTGTGTTGAGGAATGAAAAATTTTTATCGCCTTTATGATATTTTTTTAGCTGTGCTTCGAGCAGTTTCAGGAATAATATCCGGTTTATCCAGCTGATAACCAGTTCGAGGGCCACATTAAAAAGCTGGCTTTCATAAGTTTCGCCATAATTCAACGGATTCTCCAACCTTGATATTTTATCGTGGCTCTCGAGTTGTCCTATGGCGTTTTCGATTAAAGATGCCCGGTTTCGTTTGCCTGCCTCGTTCCGCCTGATTAATTTTTTGTTTTTGATTTTTACTTCAGTTAATCCGATTAAATGGAGAAGTTCACTGTAAAACGGTTTATCTAAGCTGTTGCTGTCGTTTGCGAACGGAAGTTTTAACAGGTGCTCGGGGCTTAGAATTTTATAAAGGGCAATTAAGCGGTTGTCATTTTCTTTATTTTTACTATGAACTACTTTTTCATATTCCCTTAAATCGAAATAAGTGAATTCTATCGGAGAGTTTATTTTTTCAATTGCCGGGGAAGCAATCTTTTTATAAAAAAAATCAGTATTTGTTTCAGAAAGCCTTTTTTCTTCAAATTCTTTGAAGAGCCTTATTAGTTCTTCGTTTTGGGCAAAGTTCCTGTCAAAAACTTTAGCTTCAAAAATATACCATTTGTAAATATTGGTTACAATCAGATAGGTTATTCCCAGATTGCCCCCTGTAATCCGTTCCCGCAAAAAATATAACACCAACTCCTGAAGAGCTTTACAATTGAGGTTTTTAGGAGTTGGCATTTCATATCTATTGGTTGGCTTTTTTGCTTCGATTAAAACACCAGCTTTGCTTTTGGCATCTTTCCCTGTATAAATAACCAAATCAGTTTTCCCCTTCGTATTTATAAAATGGCCGGGAGAATACCATGTATTGTTCAGAAACTTAATTACAAGGTTTTTATGAAATTCTTCCGACTCTTTTTCATTAATTTCAGAACACATTAAATGAAACTGAGCCTTGAATTTTTCAATTTCAGAGCGGTGAGGCTTAATTTTCAGGAAAGCCTTATTAAGTATTTTCCGTGGTTTTACGGGGTCTATTTTCATTTTGAATTTGTTATAAGTAATGGAAGACTAATTTACATAAAATATCTTTCAATTTTGAATATTCAACAGAGAATGTTTTTATACCAGAAATTTTGTGATTTAAAATAACTCCGGGAAAAAACGGGCAAGGTTCAGCGTGTCACCCGTCAGTTCCTGTTGGTTTTTCAACCGCTTTGAAAGTTCTGTGATAAACGGTTTCATTTCCGGATATCCGGCTAAGTCATGGATTTCTTCCGGGTCGTCCTTCAGGTTGTAAAGCCTGAAGACTTTTGCTTCCGGATAAAATATCAGTTTATATTTTTCTGTCCTGGCCATCCTTTGGCGGTTCATGTAAGCGCCGTAAATTTCAGGATAAGCGCTTTCTGCTTCTGTATTTTTTATAAGAGGCAGCAAACTGTTAAATTCGATGTATGCCGGTTTTTCAATATCAGCCATGTCAAGTGTTGTCGCCATGATATCCTGCAAGTAAACCTGCACATCGCGTTTCTCATTTTCGGGCACATCCGGCCCTGCAATGATTAGCGGCACGCGCAGGCTGTGGTCATACATGTTTTGTTTCCCCATCAGCCCGTGATGGCCGCAACTTAATCCGTGGTCGGCGCTGAAAATGACATAAGTATTTTTATCCTGCCCTGTTTTTCTAAGGTGGCTGATAATTCTCCCGATCTGCTCATCCATGTGTGAGATAATGGCATAATACTCCTGCCTGTGCACCTTCACCGAATATTCAGTCCGGGGGAACGGGGCAAGCCGTTCATCACGCAAGGTTGCCGGGCATCCCATTTCATCTTTGTACGGATATTCTTCCTGAAAGGAATTCGGGACAGAAATATTTTCAGGCGGGTACATATCCACAAATTGTTTTGGCGACTGACGGGGGTCATGCGGCGCATTGAATGCCGCATACATAAAAAAAGGATTTTCCGAGTTTTTTGCCTGATCTAAAAAACCAATGGTTTCGTCAGCTACTATTTCGCTCCAGTGTTTTCCACCTTGCCAGTACCCACCCCATTTTGTTTGCCATGGCAACCAGGTTGTATCTGCAACCGAAAGAGGGCGGTTATACGATTCTTCTGCCGTTGGAGGCATTCCCGGCCGGATGTGCCCGGTGGCCATAAAAATGGAATCTGCCGGAATATTTACATGCCATTTCCCGGCCATGTAGGTTTCGTACCCCGCATTTTCGAGCATCTGGCTCCAGAACATGTTTTTTCCCTTCATGCCCTGGTATTTTGTGTCGGCTAAACTTTTTGCCCTCCACAACATCCTTCCGGTATTCAGCATCGACCTGCTTGCAATACATACAGCGCCGTTCCATGCCCCCATGTTGTAGGTATGGGTAAAGGTCAGCCCTGATTGAACCAGCTTGTCAAGGTTGGGAGTAATAACTTCATTGTTGCCCAAGGCATTTATACCAAGGTAGGTCTGGTCGTCGGCAAAAATAAACAGGATATTAGGCTTGCCCTGTGTATTTTCTTTACACGAACCAAAGAATCGGATCAGAAAGATTACTATAAACAGGTATTTAACCTTCGACATTCAATTTTAGTATTATTTATTCGTCTGAAAATCTTTCACCAGCCCGAGAGTCAGCCAGTTTGCCAGGGCCTGGCGGTTGTCGGTCACGATAAACCGTTTCTGGTCGCGGGAATGGTTGATATTCCCCAATTCGATGTAAACCGCCGGCGGGTAGGTATTTTTAACCACATAGAGGTTCCTCGACGAAACCGTCCCGTGGTATCCCCTTCCGGGTTGTTTTTCGTTATACTTCCGGTCGAAGGTGTTGCGCAGGATTGTGGCTGCTTTTCTGCCTGTTTTGCTCCTCCTGTCGTGGTAGAAAAAAACATCGATATCCTCGCCCCGGCTCCTCGAATCGACATGGATGGCGATCATCCTCTGGAAATCTTTTTTATGCTTCAGGTAAAGTTTGTTGACAGCATCTTTCCGTTGCCTGAGCCTCTGATTTTGATTCAGGGGAATTTTCAGGTTGGGGTAGCAGTATTCGTCCTTGTCGGGTTTCAGGAACTGCCCGTCCCTGATGCCATCGTTGGGGTCGCGGGTAATCAGGTAAACCGAAGCGCCCTTCTCAATAAGTTTCCTTGCCAGCCGGAGGGTAACATCGTAGGCGTATTCATCTTCGCATAACGTATGCGAGCCATATTTGCCCATGGCTCCCGGGTCGGGGCCGCCATGGCCTGCTACAAGGTAGTATACGGCGCCACTCAGTTCAGACGAGGAAATTGTGACGTTTTTATATTTTTCTCCAAAAATCGAATAGCTGCGCGTAACAGCGCCGGCAGGGGCTTTTGAACTTCTGGCTGAACCTGCAACAGGTAAGCGGTAGGTACACCCTGATATCAGCATGTTGTCTTTCCCCAGTAACGGCTTATTCAATGCAATAAAATCGTTGAGGTAATCGGGCGGGTTTAAGCCATGCCTCCTGAGCAACAGGTAAATACCATCGCCCTTTTGCGCCTCCACGGTTTTGTACGATTCCTGTGCAAATGCAGGCAAAGATGAAAGAATTAAAAATAATGTTAAAATTACATCCTTAAGCCATTTTATATGTAAGTTTGAACAAAACATTCCAATCCGTTATTAATGGTATCAGTAATAACATTAACGAACTAATATTAAAAAGATTTTGAATTATAAAGAACAGTTAAGGAAGTTAGTTTTTTACAACCTGGTGTTAATAATGGCGTTTTCTGCCATTTCGTGCAGCAGGAGTTATTACCCGGAAAGTATATCATTAAATAACTATTTTGTTGACGAAGCCCTTACAAGCCCCGTACAGTCGGTGGTTTCAATGATCTCTCCCTATAAAAAAAATATTGAAAGGGATATGAACAGGGTGATAGGCTTTTCATCGGCGGAAATGATAAAAGATAAGCCTGAAAGCCTGCTCACTAATTTCCTTGCCGATTTATTGCTCGCAGAAGGCAATAAATTCTTTTGGGATGCAGGTAAAGATTTTAAAGCGGATGTATCTTTTTTTAATTATGGAGGTATCAGGACATTTTTACCTGAAGGAGAAATTACGGTGGGGAAAATTTATGAGCTTATGCCGTTTGAAAATGAAATGGTTTTCCTGAAAATAAAAGGGGTTGATATGAAGGATTTCCTTGATAAGATTGCTGAAAGTGGCGGAGGCAGCCTCGGTGGGGTAAAATTCAGGATAAAAAACGGCAAGGCTGAAAATATTGTAGTTAACGGGCAAATATTCGATATAAGCTCAGAGTACTGGCTGATAACAAATGATTACATTGCTGAAGGAGGCGATAGTATGGAAATGCTTGAAAACAATCTGGAATTTATTAGCAGCAGTAAATTGATCAGAGATGCTATTATTGATTATATAGAGGGTTTAACTGAAAGGGGAGAAGAAATTAATCCCGAACTCGACGGGAGGATTTATTATGATGAATAGAAGAGGGTTTGTACGGAATATTGTTACAGGGGCTGCAGGTTTATATCTCGGTGCTGCGCCTTTCGATTTGCTTGCCGGTAAGGGGCTGAAGGCCGTTACAATTTTGCATACCAACGATATCCATTGCCATATCGAGCCGTTTGAAGGTTCTGATGAACGGACAGCTGGCAAGGGCGGCCTGGCAAGGATAGCTGCTTATGCAGAAAAAGTGAAAAGAGAAAATCCAAATACCCTCCTCCTCGATGCCGGCGATATGTTTCAGGGGACACCCTATTTTAACTACTACAAAGGCGAATTGATCCTGAAAACCATGAGCAAAGCCGGTTACGATGCCGGCACCATCGGCAACCACGAATTCGACAACGGATTGGAGGGAATTTTAAGCCCGCTGAAATATGCGGAATTCCCGCTGGTCAATTCCAATTACGATTTTTCAGGTACCATCCTGAATGGCAAATTTCCCCGGTATAAAATTTTCAGGAAATCAGGAATTAAAATTGGGATATACGGTTTAGGGATAGAATTAGAAGGTTTGGTTTCTGAAAGAAATTACGGAAATACAATTTATAATGATCCCCTTTCTACAGCCTTGGAAATGGAAAAATTTCTGGCTAAGGAGAAAAGTTGTGACCTGGTAATTTGTTTATCACACCTGGGATTAAGTTACGAAAATGATAAAATCAGTGATGTCGTTTTAGCCTCTGAATTACACAATACAGATTTAATTATAGGAGGCCATACACATTCTTACCTTGAAAAGCCTCTTGAAATTAAAAATAAGGCAGGGGAAAACACTATCGTAAATCAGGCATTAATGGGGGGATTAATGATTGGCCGCATCGATTTTGTGTTTACCAGGGAGATGAAAAAAAAATCTTTAGCCTTAGTAAATAAAATAAATGAATAATACATGAAACGAAGTTTAAGGATTGTGTTATCCCTTGTTTCCGGAATCTTACTAAGCCTTGCCTGGCTTGGATTTCCGGGTTGGATTTTATTTGTTGCTTTGCTCCCGTTACTATTTCTTGATGATTTTTTTGTCAATGAGAAAGAAAATTATCGTGGTGTTTCTTTTTTCGGGCATGCATTACTGGCATTTTTTATCTGGAACCTGGTAACCACATGGTGGATCATGCATGCTTCACCGGCAGGTGCTGCAACAGCCATTATCCTGAATTCGTTTTTTATGGCTTTGATTTGGTGGCTGGGGCATACCGCCCGCCGGAGGTTCTCAAAAAACCTTGGCTATTTGGCACTAATTGTTTTTTATCTTTCTTTCGAATTTTTACATTACCATTGGGATATCGAATGGCCCTGGCTTACCCTCGGAAACGGATTTGCCAACAATGTGAAAATGGTTCAATGGTACGAATACACCGGCGTATTTGGTGGATCGCTGTGGGTGTTGACGGTTAATATTCTTATTTATAAGATTCTCAAAAAATTGGTAAAGAAGGAATCTTTCAGGCATTTCTTAATTGAATGGATTTCACTCGCATTTATTATGTTGCTGCCATTAAGCTTATCGTTTGGGATGTATTTCAATTATTCTGAAGAAAAAAATCCCAAAGAGATAGTTTTGGTGCAACCCAATGTTAATCCTTATTCCGAAAGTTATACCGTAGCTGCTGAAAAAAAGAAACTACAGAAATTTATCGGATTAGCCCGAAAGGAAGCAGGCAATAACACCGATTTTATCGTTGGCCCTGAGACGGTTTTTGAACGATACCCCGAATGGGAGGTAAGCCGCATTGAATATTTACAGGCATACCGGGAGTTAAATAATCTGATACAAGGTTATCCTGAAGCTGAATTGATGATCGGATTATCAAGCAGTAAAATTTATGGCCCCGGTGAAAAACCTTCGGAAACAGCGCGTAGCATGAACGGCACTTCATACGATGTGTATAATTCGGCGCTTTTTATCAACAGGGCAGGGGAGAGCCAGCTTTACCACAAGTCCATCCTTGTCAGCGGCGTCGAAAAGGTGCCATATATGAAATACCTGGGATTCCTGAAAAATCTGATCATCGACCTGGGCGGCACTTCGGGCAACCTAGGGCGGCAGGACGAGCCAACCAATTTTATTGCCTCCGACGGGACAGAGATTGCCCCGGCAATTTGTTATGAATCGATTTTTGGCGAATACATGACTGAATTTGTCCGGAATGGGGCCGGATTTATTTTTATCATTACCAACGACGGCTGGTGGAAAGATACGCCGGGATACAGGCAGCATTTGTCGTTTGCCAGGTTGCGTGCCATTGAAACAAGGCGCAGTGTCGCCAGGGCTGCCAATACCGGGATTTCAGCATTTATCAACCAGCGTGGCGACATCCTCAGGCAAACTGATTGGTGGGAGGATGCCGTGATCAAAGGAACTTTAAACGCCAATAACAGAATAACATTTTATACGCAACAAGGCGACTACTTAGCGCGGATTGCATCCTTTTTAAGCGTTCTTCTGCTATTGTGGCTGTTGACAGAAAAATTGAGGGGTATTAACCCAAAAACAAAAGCCGGTAAATAAACCGGCTTTTTTGTATAAAGAATCCGCATTAAAGCTGTTTGTAAAACCCCTGGATACAGGATTTGAGTGCCCGGCTGGTCAAACTTCCACTGGTCTTTCGACTTCCCCCGAAAAAACGGGAGGCTGAGGCCTGTTTTTGCAGCCGTTAAGCTTACTCGGTTTTATATATACTGTTGAGTTTACCAACGAAATATTAATGCGGATTAATATCCTTATTCCAATGAACCCCCTAACTTGTTATCAAATGTATATTTAATGATTGAAATTACCAAATATTGCTGCTTGTTTAGAAACAGTTGAAATATTTAATCTTTGATATTCAGTCCGATACACAAGGATCAGGACGTATTCAGGGCAGTTTTTAAGGACAGGTCATTTAAATACTCTGAAGCACTACTGTCCGGATAAAAAATATATTAAGGGCTAATGCCCGTGATTGATGAGGAGTCCTTAGCCCCGGCCTTTAGGTCTGGGTTAAAAATTGGGGCGAAGAAACGGGGCTTCAGCCCCAAATACGAAAATGCAGAGAATAAAACATTTAAATATCACAAGTATCCAAAAAATAACAATTTGAAATTTCCTCGGTCACCAGTGACTCTAAAGGTTAATAATCTTATTCGCGGACAGTTTTTTGTTTTTGAAGAAAGGCGGAAGTCCAATTAATCTTCCCTGGCCATTAAGAGCATGCATTACATTACTTAACAATTTAAAAAAACATTTTGCCAATGATAAAACAATTAATACATTTGCACGCACGAAAAAACAGGGTGGCTGACCCCGAGTCCTCGGGGTGCTAAACCGGCTACTATAGATTTTAATTTGAAGATCATTTTAAGTTCTGAATTTTATTGAATATTTTATATCGTTTATTTAGCACTAAACCAGGTGAGGTGGGTGAGTGGCTGAAACCACCGGTTTGCTAAACCGGCGTACGGGTAACACTGTACCGCGGGTTCGAATCCCGCCCTCACCGCAAGTTTTTAATAATAAGCAATTACGGGGTATAGCACAGTCCGGTTAGTGTGCCTGCTTTGGGAGCAGGAGGTCGCAGGTTCGAATCCTGCTACCCCGACTTGATAATCAAAGAGTTATAAGAATAAAATCTTATAACTCTTTTTTATTTGCATATAATTTGCATATAAAAAGTTTTATTTCAATTAAAAGAAAATATTTTCAGAAGGCTTTTGGTAATCCCTATTATTCACTCCTGGCATTAATTTCAATTGAA
>Ga0272442_10009086_pt1 | contig 12489 bp, 11 predicted proteins | sample SSMForm2O_FD_200262 | JGI IMG/M metagenome (GOLD analysis project Ga0272442, IMG submission 200262) | Marine sediment archaeal communities from Little Sippewissett salt marsh, Falmouth, MA, United States - SSM-Form-2O | ecosystem: Environmental > Aquatic > Marine > Wetlands > Sediment ... | reverse complement strand
AAACAATAGCTTTTTGTTTACCACTGACTCATTCTCTTGAAAGCATGAGACGATGTTTGTTTAAAGGAGAAAGCCTTAGTAACGTTTCCGGAAATATATTTGTACTTATAGTTTTCATTGTCATTTTGATACCGTTAACCATTTTTGTGAATAGCATATGTATGAACTGTGCAAAAAGACAAGGCGCATTCTCAACACACTGAAAAGGGTATATTTATGCTATATAAGTTTGCTAAAATATTTTGTTCGATCATTTTACTTTTATACTCTCAAAATAACTTATTAGATGATAGTAAGGTATCGTCTAGTTTGCCGCAGCTACCGCCGATTGAAACCACTTTCTTAGAACCTATTGAGTTGGAAAATGTTAGTGTCTGGGTCATCGCAGACAAAACCGTTCCCTTTATTAACAGGTCTTGTCGTCTTAGAGACAATTGTTCATACTCGTGTGTGCTACCCGCAAATGTTTATCATTCAAAAACGGATTCTTGTCCTGCAGAAGTGGCCAGATTACTGGCTGAATATACATCAACTTACCATGGACAGGCTTTGCCCCTAACTATATTTAATGGCTGGCAGTGGGAATATTCTTACAGTTTATGTCAGTTTGAATCGCTTACTTACAACCTAGCACCGAGAGGTGGTTGTTGGGAAAATTGCTGGGAGGCAGTTATGACCTTAAGACGTAGTTCAAATAAACTTAAGTGGCTCAATGCAAAATCTATGCAACAGTTTGATACCAGACAATTGAATATTCAACCTGAGAGCGTTCTTGAGGTAAAAATGTTTTCTTCTGTGAGGATAAGAGATGGATATCCAAAAGAAAGACAGTTCTAATTCAATTTCAAAGTTCGTTTTAATCGCTCTGGTTTTATTTAATATTTCTTTTAATGCCTTTGCGGATGGTTCAGCGGCCAGAAAGAAGCTGATTGATTCATACCGGCTTCCGGAAAAACTTACAGAAAAAAGGTTAAAAGAAATAGTTTCTGACCTGCAAAACTCTCTTACCGGCTTTGATGATAACGAACTTGTTTTCAGAATAAGATATCGAATTGGGATTTTATATTTCAAGGCTGGCCACATAGACAGAGCAGGGAAGCAGTTTCATCAGATCTCTCAGGAACCCAACTGTCCACAACTCGTCCGGCTGTGTAGTCTGAATATGACAGGTCAAATATCACGAATGTTGGCAAAAGACAACGAGGCAATCGAGAACTTCTGTGAGCTTCTTAGACTTTCAGAAAAATATTTACTGGACGATAATGAAGATACCATACTCTCGACGCTATTGAAACTAACCGTCACAGCAGCTTTTCAGTGTGCTGAAATATATCAGTATCAGCAAAACTATGATGCGGCCATTATAAAATATAAAAGACTTCTTGGCATACTTGAAAAAAACAAACAAATGCGGCTGAAACGGTATATCACACTGGCAAAAGATAGAATATCACAGTTAAGTTTAATGTCTGGGGCCGATTATTTAGACCAATATTATGGAACTGCTCAAGATATTATACAAAATTTTCCTGACTATTATCGGGTCCCAATTATCAAATTAGAAGTTGAGGCTATAAAATTCCTCAGAAAAAATACTTCACAGAATCATTTTCCCAATGGCAGTTTCGATGCACCTGTAAAGATAATAACATATCTGAAAGATTGCAAAGACAAAGTTCAGATACGTAGTATCTTTTATGTCCTTGAGAATCTCTGCAGAGAATATGATGGAACTTATGGAGCTGTCTTGCTGAATTATCATTATGCCTGTCTTCTGGACGCAACGGGAGATAAGGAAAAAGCCGCAAATACTTTTGCTAAAATCACCTTGAGTACAGCTCAAAAATTGAACGTTGGCGACAGTGTACAAGCCGTTATCAAAATAATAGCAGAGTATGCGAAACTTCAACAAGCAGTTATCCTTGGTGAGATAGGGAATTACCAGCAAGCTATTAAAGCCGTAGAAAATATAAAAATGTATCCTGAAAGTTATCATTTATCAAAGCTGGTGGAATCGGTGGTAAAAAGCTTAGAAACTTTGAAAAGGGAGGTCCCGAAAAGATGACGTCGATAGCCAACATGTCGAGAGCAGAATTTGCATTTATTTTTTTATTTATGATGGCAGGTTGTATCAACCTTTCAAATACTGTAACAGCGGCTCAAGGAAATCAAATTGATGATGTCAATTTTTCCAATTTTTTTACAGTCTTGAGAAACAAGAATGATTGGGAATCTATAATAGTAGGGGAAGAAATCTTTAACAACCTTGAAATAAAATATCGAGCTGATAGAGGATTTAATGGATTAAGGTCAAAGATTACGGCCGCAGAATATTTGACCAACCAAATGGTTTCTCAGCTTAAGAAAACTACTGATAGTCAAATGGTTGTGGTTGCAGATGAGCTTTTCGAGAACAAAAAGAAAAACAGAACTTTTAATTTTGTACCTGCCAAAAATTTCTATGAAACTTCCACTGCAGTTTTTTCGAAGCAAGTAGAGATTGGTGAAATCGACGATATGGAAAAGCAATTTCTTGCCAATTTTTATGACCTAAAATTAAGAATTCTTACAGGTTCGGTTGCCAGAGCAGGACAGGCTCTTGCAATTGCTGAACCTAGCTTTAAAGGAACTCATAATTACGTACTTGTATTGCCGCTTTTACATGCTTCAGAGCAAAGACCTGTAAACATCGATGTCCTGCCCGAATGGATGAGACAGCCCCAACAGCTTGATATATTTTCAGATTCATGTTTGCTTCATTATGGCTTTGCCTTCCACGCAATGACGCTGGCAAGGGAATCAGCAAAGAAACAGAAGAAGGAGTTTTCACAGGAAGAGTTTTACAAAACCGCAGCTAAAAAGTGTTTACAACAGCTTCCACATATCGCGGTAGATTGTCTGCAACGAGCGATTACTTCAAGAGATGATGGGGATATCGATGAAAAGATTGAAGTTCAGTTTGAGATAATCCAGATTTGGTTGGATTCAGGAAACTATATACTTGCGGCAGGTGAGGCAAAAAGAATGTCAGAATTTCTCGGACAACATCAACAAGCAGGCAAGGCAATTTGGCTTTACTACTATGCCCTCTCAAGAGCAAATAACACTCAATCTATCCTATTGGATATAGACTCAGCACTGGAAGACCCAAGATGTTCCGTTTACAGAGCAAAGCTTATGTATATTAAATGGTGGGCTCTTCGCAGACAAAAAAACCAGACTGCCAGAGTAGCAGTTCTGGAACATAAATTGATGGAACAGTATAGCAACGATCCAATGATTGCACCAATCCTGCTTTCCTGCGCGACAGATTTATTCGCCAGCCAGGATTATAAAGGTGCTTGTGAATTGTTATCCGGTCTTTTAGATAAATTTCCTTCTACCAAGGCTGCTGTACAGGCCGAGAAGATGATGCTTAAAGTCAAAACCATGGGAGCGATTAAAGAACAATAGTTTTTGAAATGACTACTCGAAGATTAAAAGTTGAATTGTTTTTATTAACTGCCATTTGTTTTTTTGTGATAAGTTGTTCTGCCAAAAATTTAATCGTCAACACTAACAAACTTCCAAAGACGACAGGTAAAAAGAATGTCATTTTGATAACAATTAGCAGTCTCAGAGCCGACCATGTTAGTTGTCTTGATTATGACAGAGATACAACCCCGAACTTCGACAAATTTGCCAAGAAAAATATTCTTTTCACAAATGCCTTTGCTACTTCAAGCTGGATGATGCCGTCTGCCGGTTCAATTTTTACGTCGTCGTATCCAAACAATCATGGGGCTACTCATATCAGCAAGAATCTTGGTTCTGAACATTATACCTTGGCTGAAATACTTAATGAGTATAACTATTATACGGTTGGTTTTTGCTGCAATCCCAGGCTCTCCAGTGAAGATGGTTTCGGGCAGGGATTTGATTTTTACGACGATTATAGTGCATCAATGATGTTATCCAGTATGTCCTTCGGGCGGGAAGATTCTGTCGATATAAATAAGAAAAGGACCAACGACCTGATTAACGATGCTGCTATAAGATGGCTACAGAAAAATACTCATAAGCCTTTTTTTTTATTTGTGCACTTCTACGATAATCACTGGGATTATCTTCCACCGTTTCCCTACAACACCCTATATGATCCAAACTACAAAGGGTTCATTGATGGAACCGAGATAGCCCGTGAGCCTCTTTACAGCAATAAGCCCTCCGATGAAGATACGGAACACATAATTGCTCTTTATGACGGCGAGATAAAACAGACCGATAGTGATCTTGGAGAATTGCTCAGATTTCTGGAAGAAACGGGACAACTTGAGAATTCTATAGTTATCATATGTGGGGAACACGGAGAGCAGTTCTATGAACATGGTCATACCAGCCATCATGGCATATTTGAGGAAATGATACATATACCACTGGCGGTATCGTTGCCTCAATCGACTAAAGTAAAGACAATAGATTCACTTGTAAGTGGGGTTGATATTTTGCCAACGATTCTTGATCTTCTCGATGTCGCTGTTCCTGTGGGTTGTCAGGGTAAGAGCATAAGGCCCTTAATTGATGGTAAAAAAGAAAGGATAAATGATTTTATAATTGCTGAATACACAGGTGGTGCTGTTCCGAATGCTCTTGCCATTAGATTCGAAAGGTTCAAATTTGTCCAGCAAGAGAACAAGGTCTTTGCATACGATCTCTCGGAGGATACACTCGAACAGAAAAAAATATATCAGCACGATTTTACTGGACAGATGAATCAAAAGTTTGAGACCATTAAGAATTATATGACACTCGAAGTACAAAAGTAATAGTTGTATGAATACGGCATTTGTAGAAAAGAGCGGGATTGAGTTTTGTCAGGTAAACTCACCTGTAAATCTACCAACCGCATGGCAGATAGAATCGCTGCTTTTGAAGATTTTTGAATATGGTGATTATAGCTTCCGCTCAGCACTTTGCGGCAGGTATTGTAAAGAGCTTAATTGTACTTTTTTTATCTCTAGAAAAAACACGTCTGTCATTGGAGCAGCTGGTTGTTTATATTCCAGAAAAAATCCTCTAATCTGCATATTAGGCCCTGTTTGTGTTGAATCAGCCTTCCGCAGAAAAGGTCTGGCTTCGGAGCTTTGCAAACTTTTGTTGTCATACCTTAAAGCCGAGGGATGCTTAGCAGTTTATTTGGGAGTAGGACAACACAACCCAGCGGTAGCTCTTTACAAAAAACTTGGCTTTGAAAAGTACAAAGGTATCGTAATGAGAAAGCTTTTTTGTTCTGAATCACTTTTTGCAGAAAAGTTTTCAGAATTCAAGGAAATTAAACTGCGGAGGACTGACTGGTCAGATTTCCCGTCGGTGTCTGCACTGATTTGTGAACCGGCCAATTTATACACTTTTGATTATCAGCGTAAGATTTTTTCCTCTAAATTTGTCAAACCACACAGGTTTTTGTCGGTCTTTCCAGAAATGATAAAGTCCTTCGAAAAATACGGCGGTTTCGCAAATGTTCTTATAGCAGGTAATGAAGAAGCTCTGGTGGGTATTGCCCATATAAACAGGTTATCTTCACCAACTCAATGTCATATCGCAATACTCGACTTTTTCGTGCGGGACAACTTCATAGGTCAATCAAGTAACCTAGTTGCCAAAACTATACAGCAATCTTTCTTTCTTTCGACTAAGAAAATAATTGCCTACTGTATTGCATGTGACCATAACAAGCAAAATGTTCTTCAATCTCTTGGTGCAAAGAAACTTACGGTCTTGCCACAACACATTTATTTAGATAATAAGTTTATAGATGTTTTAATTTATGAATTGTAAGATATTGATGCGAACAAAAAGAGTTTTTGCATATTTAGCACCGTTATTACTATTATCACCTTCGATAGCCTCTGGATCGGAACTTGGACCTATTATTGATGCTAATTCGCAGAAAAAAATCATACGACAAATCTCGAATCTACCAGATGGCAGCGTATTTAATTTCAGATTCAAAAGCAAAATAGATGGCAAATCTCAGCCCCTGTTGTTAAAAGTCCCCAAAGGTTACACGAGAAAAAGCAAATGGCCTCTTTTGGTTGTTCTCCATGGTCTGGGAGATGGACCAATTATAGTTCCTCAAATTGATCGAATTGTTCAAGTTGGTCCCTTCGGAAGAGGAGATATGTGGTATAAGGATATAGGTAAAAAGGACGTATTTGAGTGCATAGAACTAACAAAGGAAATCTTTAATATTGATGCCGAAAGGATTTATCTATGTGGTTTCTCTATGGGTGGTGTTGGTACTTTTGACTTAGGTTTGAAATATCCCGATTTTTGGGCGGCATGTGTGCCTGTATGTGGCCGGCCATCTGACACAAATCTAGTTGAAAATGGCAGAAACCTTCCATTTTGGATCAATACCGGTAGCGAGGACAAAGTAGTCCCTGCAGAATATTCAAGAAAAGCCTTTGATGAGGCAATCGGCCTTGGATTTCATCAGTGGAAATACACAGAGTATGAGGGCATGGGGCATAGTTTCTGGATTGACTGGGATAAAATTGAAAAATGGTTACTGACAAAGAAAAAAAACAAAGAGCCTAAGTATGTAACTTTCAGTTGCTATGAACCAAGTCAAGCTTATTGGGTGAAGATTACCGCAAAAAACAAAGAACATGAAATCGCTAAAATCCGGGCGAAAATAAAAGGTCAAACGGTTGATGTTAAAACAAATAATGTTGCTGATTATGTTTTTTATCTGAAGAATGGGCCGATAGATATTTCACGCAAGATCTTAATAATAGAAAATGATAAACAAATTTTCTCTGATAAGTTACCAAAAGGAGGCCTTTTCCAAAGAAAAATGGGGATTTCTAAATCTTAGCAAATTGTGGCTTGTAATTTGAGACAACCAGCTTGCTTTTTCCACTTGAAGATGGAGTGATTTTGTTGACTTTTAAGAATTTTACCTTTATCGAATTCTGTAAAAGATTCGTAAAACGAAACTTGAGCAATTTCTCAATTTCTTGTATATTGGAGTTTCTTTCCGGAATATACTTCACCAATATCGAACCGTTTTTGTTTTGAACAAGCTGAAACTGTCGTATCTGTGGATGATTCATTAGACCCTTGAGCTGATTCCAGGGTATGGTTTTTCCACTTGGGAGGAATACATCCTCGCCGGTTCTGCCGACAACCTCGGAAATGATCGGTAGTTTACTTCCACACGGACACAGGCCTTGTGTAAACGTAGCAAGGTCTCCATTTTTGTATCTTATAAATGGCGTAGAATAGCGATTCAGATTTGTTATCACAACTTCACCAGTCTGGCCTTCCTCAACCGGCTTGTTGTTTTTCAGAATCTCTATAACGCAGTTATCAGCATTTACATGATAGCCATTAGCCCGGCGGCACTGCCAGGCAATATCACCAGCCTCATTACAGGCGTAGATATCTGTTATCTTAGTGGCAAAAGTTTCTTCCAGTAGTTCTCTAACCTTACTGTCCAGATACTCACCAGTTGTAAGTACAGCAGATGGCTTAACCGAAGGAAAAATCCCATCGCGTATCCTGTAAGCCATCGCTTTTATCGCAGAGGTAATACCTATGACAGCATGTTTTTTCAATCTTCTCATTATCTTAATGGCATACTCAACCTCGATATCCTGATCAGTGTAAGGATTTACATAGAATGTTTTGTGAATACCCTGCAGGAAAGTCCAGTGAGGTCGCTTGTGTAGTTCGGTTTCTGTCTTGAGAGGTGTAAGAATTGCACCGCCAAGGAACCGAATTTCCAGTGCACTGCGGTACCGGACAACAGCTGCTGAGTTATAAAGGCGGGAATTATTGTCAGAAAAAAGGCAAATGGGAATGCCGGTGCTACCGGAAGTTCTGCTTACGCGACACTGTGGTAAATATCTGGGCAAAAAATCCCAGAATCTTTCACGAAGTTTTTTCTTGGTAAGTATTGGTATATTTACAAGATCTGTTACTGTTTTTATATTACTTGGTTTTATATTATTTTCATCGAAAAGCTCATGGTAGTACTTTATATTGTTGTAACTATAGTTTATTAGTTTCCTTAACTTGGTATTTTGTGTGTTTACAATCTGTTCCGGAATAAACTGTCTTCTAACAGCTTTATAGGAATGATAATAGGTACGCAAGGCTAAACCTATTTTGTCAGATAGACTATTCATTTTCTGCTCCGTACCGGTTTACACCCTTTTTAAGCCAGGTTTCAACCTGTTCAGAAATTTGCTCTTTCCATTTATAGTGAAAGAAGCTGTGGTTTGCCTGCCTGATTATTATACATTCATGTGGTATGTTGTGCTGCCGGCATACCCTGCTGTAAAAACTTTTCGAGTCCGTTGCTGTTGGGTCATTCTGCCCATAAATAAAAAGTATCGGACACTTTGAAGCGAATGTTTTATTTCCACTCTTGCTGTATCTGCGGCTAAGGGCAAGAGCAGTTGTCAATGTTTTCATTACTTGCTTTATGTTGACTCTGCCCGTCAGCAGTTTTTTAATGTTTTTATAGTCCTTCGACTTGTGGAAATATTCCCTTAGGCGTATCGAAAATGACCGTGCAGCGGCTTTTGCTGTGGAAACCGGTGTAGACAAAAGAATGGCACTTTTAACCGGAATTTGATGTCTTGCTATAGTCGAAAAGATTACCCGTGCACCTCTGCTTATGCCAAGAAGACAGATACTTTCCATGTGAGGTTTTGACATAAAAAAACCAACCGCGGCCGCTACATCTTTAATATCAGATTTAATATCATCACCGCAAACCATTCCGGTGCTGTCACCACATCCGGTAAGGTCAAACCGCATCGTAGCAAAGCCAAGATTATTAAGTCTATGAGCTAACTCAACGAACATTCGATGTGGGCCAAGTCTGCTTCCATTTGCCGCATGTACGAATATAATGCCGGTTTTTTTTATTTGTTCAGATGGGTTTGAGTACGTGTAGAAAAGCTTGTTTGAGCCGCTTTGGAAGTATCCCTGTTCAGTCATGACACCACTCCAGAATTTTCTGAGTTAACGACGAATAATCAGTATCGGGAATGCGCTCCCAAAATTCGGGCAGACTAAAACTTTCAATCTCAATTTTCAAATTGGCCTTTCTTAAAAGTTTAGAAAAGGAATCAAGCTGAGGAATTATCTTGGAACCGGCAGATATTTGAGCAATTCGGACAAAGTTTTTTACCTCAAACCTGTCAGCTTCCTTTATCAAAGAGAACTCTCTTATCTGCTCAATAAATTTTTCACTTGTTTTATAACCTTCGAGGTTATAAAAACCATGTTCTTTAAGAATATCTGCCGGACCTCCGGTTATTAAATCTTTTATACGCTGTTTTCGAAACAAGTAGTCCACATAGTCTGCGCCTGTCATTACAGGTGCGATCAGAATTAAATTTCTGACAAATCCTGAGCTTGCGCAGCAAAAATCAAATGCAAGACTTGCACCAAATCGGACTCCTATGAGACAGACTTTATTGTTACAAACGTGGGTTTTTAAATCGTTTCTCAAACTTTCCATTGTGACAGAGCCAAAAATGCCTTCTGTTTCTCCTGTTCCATTATAGTCAAATCTTTCCAGTATTAGACCTTTCTGCTTGAAGGTTTCACTAAGTTGGAAGGAAAAGCGATGAGAACATTTCCTTTCGTCAAACAAAGGATGGCAGTAAATATATCTCATAACTGTACTTGTAATTGTTTGTTAATACTTTGTTTTAACTTGTGACGATCTATTTTGGATGTGCCGAGTGTTGGCATCTTTTTTATAAAATAAAGATGTCTGGGAATCTTGTAATTACTTAGACGTTGTTTGCAGAAATTTATCAGTTCTGCAGTATCGACTTGACTATCGGATTTTGCTACAACAAATGCACATGGAACCTCCTGTAATCTCTCATCGGTTTGACCGACAACAGCTGCCTCTAAAACTAAGGGATGCTCAAGCAAACACTCTTCAATCTCAACAGGATAAATGTTATCACCGCCTGATATTATGAGATCCTTTTTTCTTCCCACCAAATACAGATTGCCGTTTACGTCAAGTTTTCCAAGGTCGCCTGTTTTAAGCCAGCCATTAACAACTGTTTCTGAAGTCAAATGGGACTGCTTATAATAGCCTTTCATAATACCGCAGCTTTTAACCAGTATTTCGCCTACCAAATCCGGTGGCAGCATTCTATCGTTTTCATCCGCAATTCTGACTTGGACACCAGGTATTGGTTTGCCAGCACTTTCAACAGGAAACTTCTTAGGATTTGGTGCGGCTATGGATATCCTTGAGCCTGCTTCGCTCATACCGTAAGTGTTTATAAACTCGATATGTTTGAATCTTTCCGTCAACGTCTGGTATAAGGTTTTTGGTGTTTTGGCTCCTGAAAAAGTGACATGTCGCAGACTTTCAAGATTATACTTATTAGGTTCAGGAAATTCCGCCATTAGCATACCCAGATAAGGAACAAAGGCTGTTATAGTGACTTTATCTACCTCAACAGCCTTGAGGAAATTTTTAATGAAAAACGGTTTGTCTGTTATTATGAAAGTGTCGGCAAGGCTAACATGAGTAAGAATCTGGGCACAGATACAGTAGATATGGTGTAACAGCAAAGAGCAGTAGACAACATTATGCCTGCAAAATTCCATTAAAGACCTGTAGATAAACATATTTGAAATTAACTGATCGTCCGTTAGCATAACTAATTTTGAAGGGCCGGTTGTTCCTGAAGTATAAACCGCCAAGGCGACATCACTGTTTGCGTTATCTACATGACAACAGATGCGCTGCAGAGTCTTTATCTTCAGTTGAACCCTGTCGTCATAATCAACAGCTATGATAGTAATTTGTGAAAAGTTGCCTTGATTTTCCAACAGCTTTTGTCCATAGTTGCCATTCGTAAGTATAATAGACACATCCCCTTTATCGATGAACTTGGTTAACTCGTAAGTGGTCATTTTTGACGAAAGTGGCACAATGGTTCCACCAGCCGCGGAAATCGCAAAGAAACTTATGAAATATTCGGCACAATTTCCTAATATAATTCCAACCTTGACACCGGGCTTGCTACCAACGGACTTTAAATGCACGGCTAATAGTTTTACATCTGAAATCATCCGGCTGTACAGAAGTTCTGTTTTCTCACTTTTTACAGCGATATTCTGTGGGTTTTTCTGAGCATTGTTTTTCAACAAGTCTATTATTTTCATGAAGTTTTCCTTCAATAATATCTATGAAACTACTCATCCTGGAAAAAACCTCAGAATCTAATTCATAATCCTTAATGGAAATTTTAAATTCTTTTTCCACCCCTAAAACAAACTGAAGTATACCTACGGAATCAATTCTCAAATCGGTCAATAAGTTTGTCTCTTCAACTATTTCGGTAATCGAGTCTGTATCATCAAGCCAGGATTCCAAAAGTGTTCGCAATTGATTGAGTATTTTTTTTCTTGAAAGATTAATTCCTTTGGCATTCATTACAATTCCTGTTTTTTAACTGATTTCATTTGATTCCAACTCTTTCTAATTCTTCCTACAATTTTGGAAAGGCGGTATTCAAAAGGGAAACTAAAAATATTGTATTTTACCCTAATACGTGCTACATTGTGATACAACCACTTGACAGGTGTTTGTTTTGTCGGTTTTTTACTTGCAATCAGGTAGTGATTCAAGATAGATACTTTTTTGCCTCTCACACGATAAGGTTTCACGTATTCGGCGTAGTATTGTTCAAGTGCTTTGACCGGGTTTACAGATTTTGACAGCTCTAAGCAAGGTGTCAAAGAAGTGTCGGGAGACCATGGGCGATATACATATATAATTAGATCAGATTTTGGAAACATTAAGCGTATGCGACGGGCCAGTTTTACAGTTTGAAATGACTCTTTGTCATTTTCGCCCGGAAAACCAACCATGAAAAAAAATAAATTTTTATCCAAGCCATGGCTTGCTAATCGTTTTATACCCTCGTTGATATGACATACCTTAAAACCTTTTCTCATTAGTTTAAGAACCCTGTCCGTACCCGATTCAATTCCTATCGAGAAACCTTTACATCCGTTCTTTTTCAAAAGCCTGTATGTATGGTCGGAAAGTCTGCTCAGGGTATCAATCCGTGTGGCACAGCGCCAAGATAAAATCTTACCATGGAAAACTTCATCGAGAATTCTGCAGAGTTCTTGAGTTTCCTTATCATCTCTGAATGCATTGTCGTCGGAAAAGTGGATTTCTTTTATTTCGTTGCGTCTCAACAGATGGTGCAATTCACTAACAACTAAATTTCTAGGTTTACGAGTAAAAAGTCCTTTAAACAAGTAAGCCATACAGCAAAATCGGCATCTGCCATGACATCCTCGACTGGTAATGTATTGAAGAATGCCGCTTCCTTGGTCATGATGTTTTAGGTAAGTCTCGATTTTAATAAGATTAAAGTCAAGAGGTGGATAAAGGTAATTGGGGTCCAGGCATTCTGGCCCCGTTTCAACAAATTCACCATT
>Ga0272442_10009084_pt1 | contig 12492 bp, 7 predicted proteins | sample SSMForm2O_FD_200262 | JGI IMG/M metagenome (GOLD analysis project Ga0272442, IMG submission 200262) | Marine sediment archaeal communities from Little Sippewissett salt marsh, Falmouth, MA, United States - SSM-Form-2O | ecosystem: Environmental > Aquatic > Marine > Wetlands > Sediment ... | reverse complement strand
TTTTTTTTCACCTTTTTTTAGTGAGTGGTATTGTGTTATAGTATTCTGATTCTTATTTTTTTATATTCTAGTGTTACTTCGATATCTCGTGAGTGTCTGCTAAAGAAACCTTTGAAAAACATTGTGACGAATTTTCCTGCTTCGGTAACTGTAAGTATTAGGGTGTAGCTGTCATCTGAGTCTTTGCTTAATTGGTACCAGTTTGTTTTTTCTACGTATTCTAACACTTTTTGGATGTTTTTTATTCCTTTGTCGTAGTATTCTTTCCAGTGTTCTACGCCGATTTGGTATACTTCTTCCCAGAATTGTGGTGAGCCTTCTCCTATTTCTGAAAATATTGCTTTCCAGTGTGCGATATCTACGATGACATGTTCCATTTTTGCTAGGTAATCTACGTATATGCCTATGTTTTCAAACGGTGTTTTTTCTTGTAGTTCTTCGTAGTCTTTTAGATGTTGTAGTGCTCGTCGTATAAGATTTGCTTTTGATTCTTTGTATTTAGGGAGATATTTTTTGATGGTGTTTACGGATTCATCGTCCAAAGAAACACTTAGTCGTTCCATGGTTGACCCTTAAAGTGGTACGTGTTTTTAAACACAGTGGTGAATGGTGGTGCATTATGCGTCAGTTTTCGCAACTAGCTATAAATAAAAGATACAGCTAATTTAGTATCGGTGAAAGGTTACGAAACAAGTGCTGGTTTGGTTGAAAAAAAATAATGAAACCAATAAAATTGCTATTCATGATGCTAGGCGAAGGGAGTTAGTTGCGTTAGGTTTTGCAATTCGTTCTAAAGATGTTGTAGTTATTAATAAACATATTGTTAGTGCAAAAAAAGCGGGTGCATCTGATAGAGATATTCAGAAGGTTTTTGATTTTGTTATTGGCGATAGAAAGGTTGCTAAGTATACCGTAAAGAAAGTTGTTAGTATGTCGGATCATCCAAGGTGTTTGCATAATGTTATTCAACATAATAGTGAGAAACCAGCGTTAGTAGTTGGTATGAGACAAAAAAGGGGTTGTGCGGCGGAAGATAGTATATAGAAGAATAGATAGTAGAGGAAGGTGAAAAAAGAATGGTTCAATCATTTTATGAAAGTGTTTTGGAAAATATAGATAATACAGCAAAGAGAATGAAACTAGACGCAGGAGCTCATAGGATTATTAAACAGCCTGAAAGAGAGCTTACAGTAAGTATTCCTATTGAGACTGATTCAGGGGAAATAAAAGTTTTTACGGGATATCGTGTACAGCATAGTAGTGTACGTGGGCCGTGTAAAGGGGGTATTAGGTATCATCCTGCAGCTAATTTAGATGAGGTAAAAGCACTGGCTACGCTTATGTCGTTGAAATGCGCTGTGACAAATGTGCCGTATGGTGGAGCAAAAGGTGCGATTAAATGCGATCCAACTCATTTGTCTAAAAAAGAAATACAGCGGTTGACAAGAAGATATGCAGCAATGATTTTACCTATTATTGGTCCTCGTGCTGATATTCCTGCACCTGACGTGAATACCAACCCTGAGACTATGGGATGGATTATGGATGCGGTAAGCATGTATAAAGGGGCAACGGTTTTAGATATTGTTACTGGTAAACCTTTAGAGCTTGGTGGATCTCTGGGGAGAAATGAAGCAACTGGTCGTGGTGTCATGTTGAATACTTTGGAGATTCTTAGAAAACATAATATGGATCCGAAAAATGCAACGATAGCAATTCAGGGTTTTGGCAATGTAGGGTCAATTGCTGCAGATTTGCTGATGCAAAAAGGATGTAAAATTGTTGCAGTAAGTGATTATTCTACTGGTTTGTATTGTAAAGATGGCTTGGATATACCTGATATTATTGCTAATATTTCATCAAAAGACGGTAATCGTCTGCTTAATACGTATCCAAAGAAACCCAATTATGATTTGATTACAAATAAACAATTGTTAGAGCTGGATGTGGATGTGTTAATCCCTGCTGCTTTGGAAAATCAGATTCATAAAGATAATGCAGATAATATTCATGCAAAAATAATCGTTGAAGGAGCAAATGGCCCGGTTACAAAAAACGCAAATGAAGTTTTAACTGAAAAGGATATTTGTGTTGTCCCTGGTATTTTGGCAAATAGTGGTGGCGTTATCGTGTCATATTTTGAATGGGTGCAAGGTATTCAGTCTTTCTTCTGGGATATTGATGAAGTTAATGCAAATCTTGAAAAGATTATATTGAAAAGTTTTGATGAAATTTGGCGTCTTTCAAAAAAAGAGCGTATTACTATGCGTGAAGCCGCGTTTTGTTTAGCAATTAAACGAATTTCTCGGGCTATTGAGCTTAGAGGTATATTTCCATAGTGTTGGTAGGCGAATATAATGAGTGCAACTAATCTTGATAAGATATTTAAACCAAAAAGTATAGCAGTAATTGGTGCTAGTAATACCGTTGGGTCGGCTGGGTATCGAATATTTAGGAATTTAATTGGATCAGGTTGGGATGGAATAGCCTATCCGGTGAACCCTGGTAAAGAAAGTATTCAGGGTGTTCAAGCATATCCCACGGTTTTTAAACTTCCTAAAGTCGTTGATCTTGCCATTATTGCTACCCCTGCAAATACGGTTTCTGAAGTGTTAGAGCAATGTGGAAAACGGGGTATCAAAGGTATTCTTATTATTTCTGCAGGCTTTAAAGAAGTCGGTGAGAAAGGTGTTGCACGTGAAAAAGATCTTATTAAAATCAAAGAGAAATATGATTTACGCATTGTGGGGCCTAACTGTGTAGGTTTTATTCTCCCGTATCTTAATCTTAATTCTACGTTTGCGGGTTTTATGCCTGAGAAAGGAAGTATTGCGCTTATTTCTCAGAGTGGAGCAGTATCTGGCGCTATTTTAGATTGGGCTGCTGCAGCAAAAGTTGGTTTTAGTGCGTTTGCTTCTGTTGGATCTATGTTGGATGTTGATTTTGGAGATCTCATTGATTATTTTGGTATGGATATTCATACGCGTAGTATTGTTCTGTATATTGAGTCGATTACTGATGCTCGTAAGTTTATGAGTGCAGCGAGAAGTTTTTCCCGTGCAAAACCAGTTATCGTGATTAAAGCAGGGCGGTATAAAGAAGGGGCGAAAGCTGCGTCTTCACATACAGGTGCGCTTGCTGGTGAGGATGTAATTTATGATGCTGCTTTTAAGCGGGCAGGTATTGTACGGGTACGAGATATTAGGGATTTATTTAATTGTTCTTCAATTCTTGCCAAACAACCGCGTCCAACTGGTCCTAATATTGCTATTATTACTAATGCGGGTGGACCTGGTGTTCTTGCTACGGATTCAATTGTTGAAAAAGGGGGTAAACTTGCAGAGTTATCTAAAGAGACTATTGAAAAGTTAAATGAGTTTCTCCCCGCTCATTGGAGCAAAGCTAACCCTGTTGATATTATTGGGGATAGTGATGAAAATCGGTATAGAAAAGCTATTGAGGTTTGTTTAGGAGATAAAAATGTTGATGGAATTCTTGTTTTATGTGTGCCGCAGGTAATGGCGAATCCTAAGAAACTTGCAGAGATTCTTATTGATATTTCTCGGCAGACGACAAAACCGATTTTATCTTCTTTTATCGGAGAAGAAAGTGTGTATCATGCGCGTCAGTTGTTGAATAGAAATGATGTTCCAGCGTATTCTTCTCCTGATGAAGCAGTTGATGCGTATATGTATCTGTATCATTATGCCAAAGGTCTTGATTTGTTGTATGAGACACCTGAGGAGATTAGTGTTGATACCAAGACGACTCATAGGAACCTTGTTGGTAAAATTTTAGATGATGCTGTAAAAGAAAAACGCGCTATTTTAACTGAAAATGAATCTAAGACTTTTTTAGAGTTGTATGGTATTAAAACTACAAAGGCTTTTATTGCAGAAACTGAGGATGCTGCAGTTAAACTTGCAGAAAAAATTGGCTATCCTGTTGTAATGAAAATATTTTCTCCACAGATAACGCATAAAAGTGATGTTGGAGGGGTAGTTTTAGATTTAGAATGTGAATCGGCTGTTAGATCCGCATTTAAAAATATGATGGCTACTTCAAAGAAGAAAATGCCAAAAGCTAATATTCTTGGTGTGACTATTCAGAAAATGATTAAAAATAAGGGTACTGAGTTGATTCTTGGCTCTAAAAAAGACCCTGTTTTTGGATCTGTTATTCTTTTTGGTTTAGGTGGTGTTTTCACTGAGTTTTATAAAGATAGAGCTATAGGTTTTCCTCCGTTAAATCAGGTGTTAGCCCATCGTATTATAGAGCAAACAAAAGCGTATACGCTTTTGAAAGGCTTTAGAGGGCTTCCACCTGTAAATATTAAAAAAGTTGAGGAGACTATGATTAAGTTTTCTCAGTTGTTAATTGATCATCCTGAAATAAAAGAGCTTGATATTAATCCGCTTATTGCTTCTGGTGAAGATATTATAGCGGTTGACGCTCGGATAATTATTGATGTTAAAGCAAAAGAGCATCCTCATTTGATAATAAGTCCGTATCCAAGTAAATATAAAAAAGAAATTACGTTAAAAGATGGAACAAAAGTAATTCTGAGGCCTATTAAGCCGGAAGATGAATTAATGTGGCAGGATATGTTTAATAGTTTTTCAACTGAGACTATTAGATACCGGTTTTTTAGATTGATTAAAGAAACGCCTCATGAGATGAGAACGCGGTATTGTAATATTGATTATGACCGGGAGATTGGTATTGTCGCAGAGGTTGTAGAGAAAGGTAAAAAAAGATTTATCGGTGTTACACGTATTATTCTTCCACCTGGAAAACAAAATGAAGCAGAATTTGCTCTGGTTGTGAGTGATAAATGGCATAGGCTGGGTTTGGGTTCTGAGTTTTTGGATTATACGTTTGAGATTGCGGCGGATAAACAGGTGCAAAAGGTTTTCGGTATTGTGCTCAAGGATAATCAACCTATGATTTCTTTGTGTCGTGAGAAAGGTTTTCATTTTACTGATGGTGATCCTGGTGAGTATAATATTGAATATTTTGTTAAATCAGATAAGCAAAAGAAAAAGTCTAAGGTGAAGGTTGAAGCAGTATAGTAATTATCGATTGTTGTGCAGTATGGTTTGGGTTCTAATCAACATTTAATGTACTTTTTATTTAGAAAATAAAGAAAAAAGAGAAGAGTAGTATTTAGCAGATATTCACAGGTCCAGGTCCGCTATAGAAAACGTAGTTGATTAAGTATACTGCGTCTCCTACATTTATGTCGCCGTCGCCATTGGCGTCACCTTGGCATGGGATTTGTGGTTGTGGGCCGTCGTTGAAAACATAGTTAATTAAATAAACTGCATCGCCAACATTTGCCTTGCCGTCACAGTTTGCATCACCCGATATATGTCCGGTTATGGTTACGTCTCCTTTTACCTGAAATTCAGTTTCATCTGTAAATATTGCTGATACTGTATATTGTTGTTGGGTTATATCCCACAGTGGCATATAGCTTTGGATAAATGGAGCTATTTCGAATTGAAGTTGTAGTACTTCACCTGAAAATCCTGGGTGAGATGAAATAACATCACATGAGATTGGAGTGATATCTCCATTTATTTGTATGGTTGAAGTATCAATTTCTGTAATGATATGTCCATCAGTTAAATCTCCAAGGTATATTTTGGAAATCATTGGTTCTAAGGTGTACATCATTAATACACTCATTGGATCAGGGGAGATCAATGTTTTTGCTATTGGTTCTTTTACTGGGAGTGGTTGATAACATATATCAAGTGTTTCTCCTCGGTTATCTACCCATGCAATTCCACTTTTATGTATTTCAATGCAGTTTTCTTCTGCTTCAACAGTGCCATCAATATCGTTTATTTGTTCAGGTTCAGACCATGTTTGTCCGTTGTCCTCAGAAGTTATCAGATAGAGGTTTGCTTCATCGACATATCCTAGATAGATTACACCATCGACGATTTCAACATCAGGATGTGATCCAGGGCCTAACATTGCATAATCCCAAGTATCTCCATCATCCTCACTTATAGCGGATTTTATTGAGGTTGAACGGCTGCTTATGTCTTCATATACGGTTATAACTTTGTTTTCATCTGCAGCGATAGAGGGATGCATTCCATCATCAATATATTGTTGATAGGGAGTGTATTCTATATCTGCTTGAGATATTGGTACAATTTTTTTCCAGACAATTTTATCAGTTTCAGTTGATTGATCATGATATTGCCATGTTAAATGAAATCTGTTTTCAATACATGCCATATCTGGATCACTTGCAGGTGCGGTTATTAGATTGGATTGTCCATCAAAAAATGTGATAGAGTGACCTGTTTCTTCATAAATTTGGGTTTGGAATATTGTTGGACAACTTGGTATCATGTATTCGTATTGAATGTCATGTATATACATATAATATGGTCCAATTGTATGTTGTGGATTAAGTGTTTCATACCAGTTATGGTCATCGATTACTGCATATGATGGATCTATATTATTTGTGGTGAAATAATTAAAAAATAATTCTGTTGGATCCTGTGTAATATCGTCTATTGTATAATATCCAATTATTTCATTTTCTCTATCTATAAAAGTACCTAACAGACCCTGATAATTATATGGATCTGCAGATTCAATGAATGCTGTATCACAATAGGTTATATGTGGAAATGAATAGATGGTTATTATCCAAATTGCTTCCCATGAACTTAGATCTACTGGATCTTCTGCATATGCGATACCCATTGATGATTCTGTAGGACTTACGTCTTGTGTCCAAGTGAGTATGGTTCTGCCTTCATCATCCATTGTTAGAGAGGGTAATCTGTCATCTCCATCTCCGATTTCAAAAAGGATATCGTCTCCATTGAGATTTTTTACATTAGATTGTTGCACTAATTCTGCTTTTTCAATTGAAAAGCTTATTTCTTCGTTAAAACTATCTGATGTTTTTGATAGTACGGGGTTTGTTCCAATGGTTGCTGCAAGTAGTAGTACTATTATTGTTGTCGCTGATATCATATATTTTATTTTTTTGTTTTTATTACTTTTATTTTTCATAGTTTACACATCCAATTGTTAATTTCTTATAATATTTTAATATGTTAGTATTTATTTATATATAAAGTTTTTTAAAAAATAAAATAAAAATTATAAAAAAATAGAAAAAAGAGTGTTAATTTGTTTATGCGTTGATTACTGCTAGTTTTTCTATTGCTGTGTTAAACGTGGTGCTTGGTCGCATTGTTTGTGTAGCCATATCAAAATCTGGTTTGTAGTAGCCACCGATGTTCATTGGTTTTCCTTGGGCTGCCATGAGTTCGTCGTTGATGGTTTGTTCGTTTTCTTTAAGTTTTTGTGCAAGTTGTATAAATGTTGATTGAAGATCTGTGTCTTGGTTTTGTTCTGCGAGTGCTTCTGCCCAGTACATGGTTAGGTAGAACTGTGATCCTCTGTTGTCGATTTCGTTGACTATTCGGGATGGTGCTTTGTTGGTGAGTAGGAATTTACTTGTTGCTTTGTCTAGTGCTTCTGCTAGTATTTTTGCTTTAGGGTTGTTGGTTGTGGTGCTTAGGTGTTCTAGTGATACGGCGAGTGCTAAAAATTCTCCGAGTGAATCCCAGCGTAAGTGTCCTTCTGAGAGAAACTGTTGTACGTGTTTTGGTGCTGATCCTCCTGCTCCTGTTTCATAGAGTCCGCCTCCGGCCATGAGTGGTACTATTGAATACATTTTTGCGCTGGTACCTACTTCGAGTATGGGAAACAAGTCTGTTAGGTAGTCTCTGAGGACGTTTCCGGTTACTGATATGGTGTCTTTTCCTTCTTTCATGCGTTTGAGTGAAAACTGTGTTGCTTCTAATGGCGATTTGATTTGCAGATCTAGGTCTTTTGTGTCGTGATCTTTTAGGTAGAGTTTGACTTTTTTTATTAGTTCTGCGTCATGTGCTCTGTTTTTGTCTAACCAGAATACTGCTGGTGATTTGGTGGCTTTCGCCCGGTTTACGGCGAGTTTCACCCAGTCTTGTATAGGTAGATCTTTTACCTGGCACATTCGCCATATGTCGCCTTGTTCAACCGGTGTTTCTAGTAGTGTTTGTCCTGATTCTGATAGTACTTTGACGACTCCGCTTTTGGGTATTTGAAATGTTTTATCGTGTGAGCCGTATTCTTCTGCTTTTTGTGCCATGAGGCCGACGTTTTGTACGGTTCCCATTGTTGACGGGTCGAATGCACCGTGTTGTTTGCAGAATTCTACGACAGCGTGGTATACCCCTGCGTAGCTGCTATCTGGGATAGTGAATTTAGTGTCGTGGAGGCTGCCATCTGGACCCCACATTTTTCCTGAGTTTCGTATGGCTGCTGGCATTGATGCGTCTATTATTGTGTCGCTTGGAACATGTAGGTTGGTGATGCCTTTGTCGCTGTTGACCATAGCCAGTTTTGGTCGTGTTTCATAGGTTTTTTGGATGTCTGATTCAATCTCTTTTTGTGTATCATTAGGTAGTTGTTTGATTTTGGTGTAGAGATCTCCAAGTCCGTTGTTTGGGCTGAAACCAAGTTTGGCAAAAGTTTCTTTGTGTTTTTCAAAGAGGTCTTTGAAGTATACGGATACAACGTGTCCGAAGATGATTGGGTCTGATACTTTCATCATTGTTGCTTTTAGATGTACGGAGAAAAGTACGTTTTGTTGTTTGGCGTCTTGTATTTGTTCTTCGAGAAATGTTCTGAGTGCTGTTTTACTCATTTTGGTTGCATCAATTATTTCTTTGTCTATGAGCGGTAGTTTTTCTTTTAAAACGGTTGTGTTTCCCTGGTTGTCCTGTAGTATTATTTGTGAGGTTCCCGCGGTTTCTTTGGTGATGGTGGTTGATATTTCGTTTGAATATAGATCTCCGCTGCTCATGTGTGCTACATGGGATTTTGAGTTATTGGTCCATTCTCCCATTGGATGCGGGTTTTGTTGTGCGTAGGTTTTCACAGGTCCAGGTACTCGTCTGTCTGAGTTGCCCATTCTGAGCACTGGGTTGACTGCTGATCCTTTGATTTTGTCGTATCGTGCTTTGATCTTTTTTTCTTGTTCTGTGGTTGGTTTTTCTGGGTAGTCTGGTAGGTTGTAGCCTTTTTCTTGAAGTTCTTTTACTGCTGCTTTTAGCTGAGGTATTGAGGCGCTGATGCAGGGTAGTTTGATGATGTTTCCCTCTGGTTTTTTGACGAGCTCGCCTAGTTCTGCAAGGTCATCTGGTTGCCTTTGGTTTTCTGTTAAAAAGTCTGGGAAGGCGGCTATGATTCTTCCTGCAAGAGAGATGTCTTTGGTTTCTACTGTGGCTTTTGCTGCTTTGGTGAATGCTTGTATGATAGGTAGAAATGAGTAGGTGGCAAGTGCTGGTGCTTCGTCGACTTTGGTGTAGATTATTTTTGCTTCGCTCATAATTTTTTTCTCCAATTTTTTTTTTTATCGTATTTTTTCTGGTTTATCTGGCATCATGTATTGTATGTCGTCCCATGGGTGTCGGTAAAGTCTGGATTTGTTTCGTTTTTGATCCATAATGTGTCCCATAAATCCTATGCTTCTGCCGAGTACGAAGAATGCGTTGAGTATGCCGAGGTCGACGAATTCTCGTACTTCGTCGCGGCTGTAGCCTATGCCTCGTAGCATGTCGCAGCAGAGTACGCCTATGCATCCGTCAACGTTGAGGATCAAGTTGTTTCGTTTGGATGTAGTAAGTTTTTCTACTGAGAGAGCGTAGTCAAGTGTTTCTGTTACAGGGAAGTTTTTCTTGGCGAAATCCACCATGATAGTTACGCGGACATCTGGGTTGGTGACTGATTTTATGCGGTGGCCGATTCCTTGGATGTTGATGTTTTTTGCTTTCATGTCTTTTACCATGAAGCTGGGGTCTTCTCCTGAGTACAGATATTTTGTGAAGTGGTCTGCAGATCCTTGTACTGCACCGCCGAATCGTGGTCCGATGGTGAGTAGACCGCTGACAAGCGATGATATAAGGTCTTTTCCTGCTCGTGAGGCGACAATGCTGTTGTGTGCCCCTGATACTGCGGGTCCGTGGTCTGCGGTTAGTAGTACGACGCGTTCTATGAATTCTCGTGCCCACATGGGTAAGTCTTTTTTGAACCAGAGTAGTCCTATGACGCCGCCGAGTCCCCATTTTTCTTCGAATATTTTGGAGATTTTTACGCCGCAGTAGCGGAGTTCTTCGCCGCGGTCGTCAGATATTGATGCCATGAAGTTCGCTGGTTTTCTGATTTTTCCTTCTTTGAGTGCGACTGCGTAGTCCATGGGTATTACGGGTGGTTCCACCTCTGGTATTGGTTTGTGTTTACCTGCTTTTACGAGTTTGTCGTATGCTTTTTTGATTTGTTTGTCAAAGTCATCAAATGAGGCGGGTACGTAGGCGCCTGCTTCTTTGAGTGCTTTGTTTTTTGCATCTGAGGTTTCTCTATCTGCTCCTGCTCGTGCTCCTGCATGGCCGAATTGTACTTCTGCAGGAAATACTTTTGAGCAGGTTCCTATGCACCAGGCGACGAGTGGTTTTTTGATTTTACCTGATTTCATTGCTTCTACGACTTCGTATTCGTCGGTTCCACCGACTTCTCCGAGTAGCACCATCATTTTGATGTTTGGGTTTTTTTCGTATCGCATGAGGTGTTGTATGAATGTTGATCCAGGGTAGCGGTCTCCACCTATGGCTACTCCTTCGTAGACACCGTCAGTGTTACGTGCGATGATGTTGTTAAGTTCGTTTGAGAGTCCTCCTGATTTTGATACGTATGCGACGCTTCCAGCGCGGTGTAGTTTTGAGGCGATTATATTGTCTAGCATACCTGCGGTGTTGCCTATTCTGAATCCTCCCGCTGCTATACCGCCGACGGTTGCAGGTCCTATTATCCATTTGTTTTTTTCTTTGGCAATTCTAATAAGTTCTTTTGCCCGTCTTTCTGGTACGCCTTCGGCGATTACGGCTACTGAGCGTATGGTTTTGGATTCAAGTGCTTCTTTGGTGGTTGGGTAGGCTGATCGAAATGAAGCGAAGTTTACCATGAAGTCTGCCTCTGGGTGTTTTTTAGTGGTTTCTTTGAGTGTTTTGTACATGGGTATTAGTATTTCTTTGGTTCCCCAGAAACATTTATGCCATCCGTCTCGGGTGGGGTTGACTATTGCTACGACTGATGGGGTGTCTTTTCTGCAGATGTAGTCGAAGTCAAGCATTCGTTGTATGGCTCGTTGTTGGTAGCCAAATACGATTGCTTGGGTGTTTTTATCCATTAATACATAATCTGGTTTTTTTGTGTTCTTTTTTGTTTGTGTCATAGTTACAGTCTCCATGTTAGTTTCCCCCTAGAGCCATGTCAACAATTCGGGTCATATGCGTCTCTGGGCCGTATACTTCTATGGGTATGCCGAGTTCTTCGCCGAGGTTTCGCATGATTCGTAGTCCTTCTTGGTAGTTTGGTCCGCCTCTTCGTACGTATATTTTTACATTGGTTTTTTTGAGTTTTTGTTTGTAGTCTTTTAGTGCCATGGTGATTCCTGTGAATGTTTTTGCTACATCGGTGAAGTTGGCTATGCCTCCTCCTATTAGTAGGAATTTTGGTCGTCCTTTGGGGTCTTTTTCTCGGGTCATAAGGTCTAGTATGGTTTTTGCGTATTCATAGGTTAAGTCTGTTGTGGGGTTGCCACTGTATTCGCCGTAGTTGGCGAGTTCATCTCTGTATCCTAGGTCTACGATGGTGTCTGTGTAGATGACGCTTCCGCCGCCGCCGGCTACCATTGTCCATACTCTGCCTTTTTGGTTGAGTACTGTGAGTTTTAGTGAGGCTCCGCTTTTTTCATCCATGGTTTTTATGTATTTTTCTTCTTTGGAGAGTTTTCTGCCAAAGGGTGCTGGAAAGCTGAGATCTCCCCATTTTTCGGCTGATTCAAAATGTCCGGTGTCGTCTATTCGTGCTACGAGGTCGAGTGGTACGATTTCTTTGCCTGTTACTACGAATGGGTTGATTTCTAGGTAGGCATAGTTGAGGTCTTTGTAGAATTTATAGAGTCCTTTGATGAATTCTGTAAAAAGCTTTTTTTGGTCTTTTGGTGTGTCCTTTGGTAATTTGTTTTCTATGTTTATTTTGTCTATGTCGTCGAGTATGTCGATGGTGATTTCGGAGACGGTGTCCCATACGGATTCTATGTCGACGCCGCCATGGTTTGAAAAGTAGATGGTGTCTCCGTCTCTGTTGCTTTTTATTGCAACATAGTATTCTCCTTTGTGTGCTATGTAGGGTTCGATGATGAAATGGGTGAGTTTATCTGTTACTTTGCCGACTTTGGCGTCTTTGTTGATACGTTCTTTAATCCATTTTTTTACCTCAGGGTAGCTTGCGTTTGCTTTGATTAACCCGTGTTTTCCTCGTTTACCGAATAGTTGATCTGGTTTTACTACAAGTTTTTCTTGGTTTAACCATGTGTATTTTTTCGGTAAATCATCAAGTTTGGTG
>Ga0272442_10009083_pt1 | contig 12493 bp, 11 predicted proteins | sample SSMForm2O_FD_200262 | JGI IMG/M metagenome (GOLD analysis project Ga0272442, IMG submission 200262) | Marine sediment archaeal communities from Little Sippewissett salt marsh, Falmouth, MA, United States - SSM-Form-2O | ecosystem: Environmental > Aquatic > Marine > Wetlands > Sediment ... | reverse complement strand
CACAGTAATTAAGACAGGATAGGATGATTCCATGGTCACAATAGTATCCCCAGTGTCTCGATCTGCCCTGATTTTTTCCTTTTCCACCTCTAGTTTTTTCACATAGGTTATTTGAGGTATTTTAAGGAGACCAGCGATACGTGGCCCCATCTGTCCGGAAAACTGGTCAATTGATGCTTCGCCACACAGAATAAGATCATAGGTACCAAGTTTTTCCACAGCCTTCATCAACAACTTTGACACCACATCATAATCCTGGCTCTGTGTCTTTACCACTATCCCTTCATCTGCACCCATGGCCAACAATTCCTTTATGTTCTCCACCGCCTCGGGCATCCCTACAGTGATTACTGTCACCTTCCCCCCCACCTTATCCTTAATTTTGATTGCTTCCTCCACAGCATTTTTGTCAATATCACTAATTTTCCTGGGAACCCCTGATAGGATGGGTTCCTTGGTTTCAGGATGTATCTTTATTTCTGCTACATCTAAGACCTGTTTTGCACACACAATTATATCCATTGTACCCCTGGTATGATAAGAAAGCCATATACCCCAACTTTATTTAAAAATAACCATCCCTTTTTCCCATAATAAAAAAATTTTTCTTGCCTGGCGCACCATCACCCCGGGACGCTTTCCACCCTTCGTATTGGATATTGCCAGCTTCTTCCTTACCTTTTTTTATGTTCACTCTGCCGTAACTTCTTCCGTTTAATTTTTCCTGATTGCGTCTTAGGGAGCATGGCCACAAACTCAATCTCCCGGGGATATTTATAGGGGGCAGATACCCTTTTTACGTGTTCTTGGATATCCTTTTTCAAATCCAGGGAAGGTTTTTCTCCCCGCTGAAGAACCACAAAAGCCTTAACGATACTTCCCCGTAATTCATCAGGACTTTCTACCGCAGCTGCTTCAAGGACAGCTGGATGGGAGATGACTGCAGATTCGACTTCAAAGGGTGAAATACGGTAGCCACTGGCATTTATCAAATCATCATCTCTGCCACTGAACCAATAATAACCGTCATCATCACGATAAAGAACATCACCTGTAAGAAAATAGCCATTTCTGAAACACTCGCTAGTCTTATCAGCTTTCCTCCAATATTCCCTAAACAATCCAGGATCATCCTCTTTAACGGCTAATATCCCCGGTTGGTTCACAGATAATTCCTTTCCATTCCTATCCACAATGGCGCACTGATGACCCGGCTGAGGCTGACCACAAGATCCCGGCCGAATAGGTACATCCTTCATATTGGACAAATACACCATAATCTCTGTCATCCCAATGCCGTCATAGGCATCCAAACCCATTCGCCGTCGCCACTCCTTTACCACCTCCGGGTTCAGAGGCTCACCAGCAGAGATACAATGACGCAATGACGACAGATCATATTTTTTCTCAGCATCCTTAACCGTAAGAAGCATCCGATATGCCGTAGGAACAGACGCTAGATTGGTAATCCTATATTTTTCAATAAACTCATACCATTTCACAGGGTCAAACCGTCCGTCATAAATGAATGTAGAAATACCCCACCGCCAGGGATAGAGAAATCCATTACCCAAGGGAAAAATCCAATTCAAATCTCCTGTGTGGGCAATCAGATCATCATCCTTGGCTTCTTGCCAAAAAAGGGCACTAGGATCATTTCCCATGACCCATTGATGAAGATGTACGGCGCCCTTAGGAGGACCAGTTGTCCCTGAGGTATAACAAAAAAATGCAATATCCCGGCTTTTTGTTTCCTCAATTTTCAAGGTAGATGAGGCCGCCTTCATGATTGCATCATAGGAAAGATGACTATCACCACCCACCACAATAATGGTTTTAAGAGTGGGGCATTTATCCTTGATTCGTTCCACCTCCCCAAGAAACATGGGTGTCACAATCACAGCCACAGCGCCACTGTCATTTATTCGATATTCAATTTCATCGGCTTTAAACATGACACTAGAAGGTATGGGAACAGCCCCAATTTTTACTCCTCCCAAAAACGATATGTGAAACTCGGGAATATTTGGAAGACGCATAAGGAAACGATCACCTTTCTTTACCCCTATCTTTTTTAGGGCATTTCCAAATTTATTGGTGAGCTGTTTCATCTCTCCCAGAGTAAATTTTTTTTCCGCCCCGTGACCATTTTCCCAGTAAAGAATCACCTTATCTTTTTTCCCCACTGCAACATGTTTATCAACAACATCATACCCAATATTGTAGTTCTCAGGAATCTCCCATCTCCACTTTTTTGCTGCATCCTTGTTCACTGTTTCACCCGGTGTCATCTCCCCGCCTTTTTTGGTTTTATCTAAGAAGATTTGCTGCTATGACCAGTCGTTGTATTTCCGATGTACCCTCATAAATCTCCGTGATTTTTGCGTCCCTGAAATATCGCTCGACAGGATATTCCTTCGTGTATCCATATCCCCCATGGATTTGAACCCCCTTAATCACTGCATCCATGCACATCTCCGCGGCATAGAGTTTCGCCATGGCTGCCTCCTTGGAAAATCGTAATCCTTGATCTTTTGTATGGGCCGCTCGCAATACTAGGAGACGCGCTGCCTCAATTTGCGTGGCCATATCGGCTATCATCCATTGAATGGCTTGGAACCGTGATAATTTTTTCCCGAATTGTTCCCGTTCTTGTGCATATCCAATACATTTCTCTAGTGTCGCCTGGGCGATGCCCACTGCTTGCGCTGCTATACCGATTCTCCCGCCATCTAGGGTACTAAGAGCGATTTTAAATCCCTCTCCTTCGTTTCCCAGGAGGTTTTCCTTGGGGACTTTCATATCCTCAAAAATAAGTTCTGCAGTATGTGCTGCCGTTATCCCCATTTTTTCAAAAATACTGCCCACCGAAAAGCCTTCCATATCATTTTCTACAATAAACGCACTGATTCCTTTGCTTCCTGCATCTTTATCAGTTACCGCAAAGACAATCAAAATCCCTGCTTCACTGCCACTGGTGATAAACGTCTTGGCGCCATTAATTATATAGTGATCGCCTTTTAGAACCGCGGTGGATTCCATGGCCGCAAGGTCTGATCCTGCGTTGGCTTCTGTGCCCGCAAATGCCCCGATTTTTTCTCCCTTGGCCAATATGGGTAAATATTTCTTTTTTTGGTCCTCATTTCCATATTTCATGATGGGCCATGCCACAAGGGAGTTATGAACAGAGGTAATGACTCCTGTGGAAGCACATTTTTTTGATATTTCTTCTACGACTAAGGAATAACTGATGGTGTCTGCTCCTGCTCCTCCATATTCAGGAGGAATGATGATGCCAAGAAGCCCCAATGACGCCATTTTTTTCAGTATTTCAGTGGGGTATTCTTCCTTTTGATCTAGTTCAGCAGCAACAGGCTCAATCTCTTTTTCAGCAAATTCTCGGACCATTTTTTGAATCATCTTTTGTTCATCAGTCAGTTCAAATCTCATGGAGGGAGACAAGGGATGTTTAAAGATAAATTTTTCTATACCCCTTACAATTGTGGTCAAATTTTTTTTCTTCCGTCTAACTATTTGTAGAAAAAGATATAATCCCCTTGTTCTTTAATCACCTAATGCCCCTTGAGAATGGTATGGTGCATATCTATACGGGTACTGGGAAGGGTAAGACTACAGCCGCTCTCGGTTTAGCCCTAAGGGCCATAGGTGCTGGTCTTCAGGCATATATGATTCAATTCATGAAGGGTAATCCCTATAGTGAACTGGAATCCATTAGATCCTTTCCAAACTTCATCATCAAACAATTCGGCAGGGAAGAATTTGTCAGCAAGGAAAACCCTGCATCCATCGATATACAGTATGCACGACAGGGTTTCAAGCACGCGACTGATATCATCACCCAAGGCCAGTACGACCTTGTCATACTTGATGAAATTAATGTTGCCATGGATTACAACCTCATTACAGTTCCTGAGGTTTTATCTCTGATTGAAAATAAACCTGCCCATGTAGAACTTGTTCTCACAGGACGATATGCACCCCCTCAGGTTATCAAGGTCGCTGATCTGGTTACAGAAATGCTGGAAATCAAGCATCCATATCAGGAGGGCATCCTGGCAAGGAAAGGCATTGACTATTGACCATGAGATGATAGCATGAAAGAAGAGATTGCACATATTCAAAAGGAAAGAAAAAAATGGGATATCCAAGTCCAGGATTCTTTACAAAGAAAATCAGAACGAAACAGGAAATTTACCACTCTTTCCGATATACCTCTTTGCCGTCTCTATACCCCCCTGGATACACAGGATATGGATTACCTCACCGATCTGGGCTTCCCAGGAACGGAACCGTACACCCGTGGTATACATCCCACCATGTACCGTGCTCGCCTCTGGACTATGCGGCAATTCGCAGGGTTTGGCACGGCAGAAGAAACCAATCAGCGATATAAATATCTCCTCAGCCATGGAGAAACCGGGTTAAGTGTTGCCTTTGACTATCCCACTCTCTATGGATATGACACTGATCATCCTCTGGCAAAGGGTGAGTTTGGTAAATGCGGGGTTGCCATTTCCTCTCTGCAGGATATGGAAATCTTAATGGATGGTATCCCTCTTGACCAGATTACTACCTCCATGACCATTAATGGACCGGCAGCGATTCTTTGGGCTATGTATATTGCCACAGCAGAAAAACAAGGCATACCAAAAGATCAGATAGGGGGAACCATCCAAAACGATATACTCAAGGAATACATCGCCCAAAAATCCTTTATCTTTCCTCCTACACCTTCCATGAGACTCATTATTGATACTTTTGAGTATGGCTTTAAGCATGTACCCCAATGGAACACCATTAGCATCTCAGGATATCATATTCGTGAGGCAGGATCTACAGCTGTCCAAGAGCTTGCCTTCACCCTTGCCGATGGTTTAGCCTATGTTCGTGCCGCTATGGATCGGGGTCTTGCTATTGATGATTTCGCTTACCGTTTAAGTTTTTTCTTTAATTCACATAATGACTTTTTTGAAGAAATCGCCAAATTCAGGGCCGCCCGGAGGATTTGGGCCCGTGAAATGAAAAAACTTGGGGCACAGAAATCACGTTCTCTTTGGATGCGTTTTCATACACAAACCGCAGGGTGTACCCTTACCGCTCAGCAACCGGAGAATAATATTGTTCGAGTGGCACTCCAGGGATTAGCGGCAGTATTGGGCGGCACCCAGTCACTTCATACCAATTCCATGGATGAAGCCCTAGCATTACCCTCTAAAAAGGCTGTCCGTATTGCCCTTCGTACTCAACAAATCATTGCCGAAGAAACAGGTGTTACTCATACCATTGATCCTCTCGGTGGCTCCTACTATCTTGAGTGGCTTACCAATCAAATGGAGGAGGAAACATACCGCTATTTTGAAAAGATTGAAACCCTGGGAGGAGTGATTCCTGCCATTGAGAAAGGATTCTTTCAAAAAGAGATAGCGAAGAGTGCATATCTCTATCAAAAAGAAATCGATGCAAAACAACGCATAGTTATCGGTGTCAATGAACATGCCCTTGATGAGCCCCCCGCTATCCCTCTCTTGAAGATTGATGCAAAAGGTGAGAAACGACATCTAGCAAGACTCACAAAACTCCGCGAAACCCGTCATAAAGACAAAACAGATAAGACACTTGTATCCCTGCAACGTGCAGCGAAGGGAAATGAAAATCTGATGCCTTATATATTAGCATCGGTTCATGCATATGCTACACTAGGTGAAATTTGTGATGTACTCCGAAACGTTTTTGGGGAATACAAAGAACCCATCATTTATTAGGTGAAGAGATGACTAAAAAAAACATAAGAGTTTTGGTTGCCAAACCAGGTCTGGATGGTCACGATAGGGGAGCCAAAGTTGTATCTCGCGCTCTCCGTGATGCAGGCATGGAAGTTATCTATACAGGACTCCATCAAACACCAGAGCAAATTGTTGAAACAGCATTACAAGAAGATGTGGATGTGATCGGCCTAAGTCTATTGTCAGGGGCTCATCTTACTCTCTTTCAGGATGTCATGGCTCATCTTAAAAAAAGAGGTATGGAACACATTCTTGTCACTGGGGGAGGGATTATCCCTCAAGAGGATTTCGATGAACTGAAAAAAATTGGTATTACACACGTCTTTGGCCCCGGAACACCTATTAACACTATTGTCGAATACATCCAGGTGTCTGTGAAGAAATGACCCAACTAATCACTCAGCTTCTCAAGGGAGAACCAATTGCCCTCGCCCGACTAATTACCCTAGTAGAGAATGATTCCTCTACAATCCCTGAAGTTATGAAGACTATCCATAAGCACACGGGAACCGCTCACATCATTGGCATTACCGGTACCATGGGCACCGGAAAAAGTACTCTTATCGGTTCACTAACCCGAGCATATCGAGAAAAAGATAAAACAGTAGGCATCGTGGGAATAGATCCCACCAGTTGGTTCAGTGGAGGTGCCCTATTAGGTGACCGAATACGCATGCAGGATCTTGCCACTGACCCCGGTGTTTTCATTCGCAGTATGGGAACACGAGGCGCCTTGGGAGGATTAACATCATCCATCTATGACGTAGTTGCCCTTTTGGATGCGTCAGGTAAAGATATTATCATCGTGGAGACAGTGGGTGTGGGCCAATCCGAAATTGACATTGCCCAAATGGCTGATACTACTATTGTGGTCACCGTGCCTGGTCTAGGTGATTCCATCCAAACGATGAAAGCTGGAATCACCGAGATAGCTGATATTTTTGTGGTCAACAAAGCAGACCTACCAGGTGCTGATGAAGCAGTGATACAACTTCAACAAATGCTTTGCATGGACACCCTCAGCGAATGGCAAATCCCCATTATTCCATCAAGCTCAACTCAGGGAATAGGAATTCCAGAAGTCATAAATGCCATCACTAATCACATGGACTTTCTTACTGAAACTAATCATCTTTTTCAGAAGAGGGGTACACGATATGAAACCGAGCTGCTGGCTCTTATTAAGAAGAAACTGATGCATTATGTTTTAGATGAATCCCGGCTCCAAGGAACCATTGAAAAAATGGTGGATACAATATCCCAAAAGAAAATGGATCCTCATTCGGCAGCAGACAAAATACTGAAGGATATATTGGCATAGTCTCATCTCTTATTTTCCAAAACAACAATCATCTAAATCATTGATAATGCCTATCCTCCCTGCCATCTACCAGAGCCTCATCCGGAAGGTTAAAATACTTACTTTTTATTTGTATCATTGGAGGTTGTAAATAATTAGGCAAAGTAAGATTATTGTTTTCATTATTTGTGTGATACTAATTTCTATCTCCACTGTCTATCCTCAACTGGGTACACCCTCCTCCTCATTTTTTACCAGGCACTCATCTATGAATAAGTCATCATCTGTGTCTTCCAATGAGGATAATATTTCCCATCTCTATAATCAGGTAATAGATAAGATTTGTAATAATCAAAGCCCCCTAGCAGAGATGCGTGCACTTTTTTCCTATAGAGAAATTAAGGAGAATGTTAGACGTTTATCTGATGATAGAACAATCGATATCATAGAGATTCTTTTATCAGAAGGGAAACCAGTGCTGAAACTTATTGCTATTAAACAATTTCATGATATAATGGAGGATAAACAAGGAGTCGTCACCCTTTACCAGGTTGCAGAAGAGCTCAATAGAGTTATCCAAGGGGACATGTCTATGGAAAATCTTTCATTTTTACCCTCCATAACGATTTCTAGTGATGATCTGCAACTCTATTACACTGGATGGGGGAACTATCTAGAGAACACTTCAGGGATAAAATCCATTATTGATAATTATAATCTTGATCCTATTCTTGTCAAAGTAATCCTTACCTTTGTCATTTGGATTTTTGTTTGGGGCGGATTGGCTTTAGCTCATCCCGTATTTTTTCGTGTTAGCGTAATAACTAGCACTGCAGCACTTCTTGGTTTTGTTAGCAGTCTTTCAGTGGGTACATTTTTTTCCCTTGATTGTGATAATTGGCCATTTCTTTGTGGCATTGCGGACAAGATTATGCAGCTTGTAGGATTGTTTTATCCATTGACTACAGAGCAAGTTTCTGCAGTTGGCGGAGCAGTTGCATGTTTATTATTCCTGGGTATCTATTTGGTTCCCGCTCTGGATATATTTAATACTAGTACCTTAAATTTCATAGTGGAGTTTTTAAGTGGCGGCTCATTTTTCTTCTGGCCACCAGCCTTAGCATCACTGGTCATCCTATTATTCTCTACTCAAAACACATAGATTCTTTCTGTTTTTAGTTTACTTTCCATAACTTTACGAGGTCACGGTAATCTTATTCTTTCAATCTTTTTTGAATGTGTGTCTTTTCCTCAATCATCCCTTACCTTTTTCCTGATATGAAACATTTAATTTTTTGTTTCCCTTCCCGGTTATCTTTAATATTCCCCCACGTGCATACAATATGCCTAATTCCCATGCCTAAGGGAAGTAGAATCCTCTTTCTATCAATCTACCGTCTCTTTCACCATGCATCTTGGAACCGTCAACACTTTCTTTTTGTTAGGTATCCGTGAATCGTGCTGGTCTTTTTTCCAGGAATGCCGTCATGCCTTCCTTTTGATCATGGGTGGAAAAGCAAAGTGAAAACAGGGTTTTTTCCAGTGAACAGGCTTTTTCTAGGTCAGTATTTATACCGTCATTGACCACTGATTTTATCCAGTGAATAATCAAAGATGATTTACTGGCAATCATGGTTGCCAGTTTCTGTGCTTCATCCATCACTTTTTCCCCCTCAACCACCTGGTTCACCAGCCCCATGGAATGTGCCTCTTCAGCCTCAATAATTTTGCCTGTATAAAGCAATTCTTTCGCTCTTCCTGTGCCTACCAATCGAGGGAGACGTTGCGTACCCCCAAAACCAGGTAGTACACCTAGGTTAATCTCGGGTTGGCCGATTTTAGCTTTTTTTGCCGCTATACGGATATCACATGCCATCATTAGTTCACATCCCCCTCCAAGAGCATGTCCATTTACTGCAGCAATAAATGGCAGCCGGGAATCCTCAATCTTTTTTAAAAGATCATGACCACGGGTTGAGAATTTTTTTGCTTCTAACGGCGTCATATCCTTCATTTCTTTAATATCAGCGCCCGCCACAAATGCTCTACCTGCACCTGATACAATGGCGACTTTGACATCCAAATCCTCTTCAAGCTCATCGATAGATGTTGACAATTCAGCAAGCGTTGCGGTATTCAGAGTATTCAAAGAATCGGGCCGATTCAAAGTAATGATTCCAACACCCTCTTTTTTTTCAACGATGATGGTGGCATACTTATTCATACTCATAAAATCCTCTCCCTGTCTTTTTCCCAAGATATCCTGCCTGAACCATTTTTTTTAATAACGGGCAGGGTCGATACTTAGAATCCCCAAATCCTTCATGTAGCACCGTCATAATATCCAAACAGACATCTAAACCAATCAGATCAGCTAACTGAAGAGGACCCATAGGGTGATTCATACCAAGCTTCATCACCTGGTCAATTGCTTCCCGTGTCGCCACTCCCTCCATGAGACAGTACACTGCCTCGTTAATCATGGGGAGCAGAACACGATTAGAGACAAAACCGGGATAATCATTTACCTGTACCGGTATTTTACCCATTTTTTCTGCCAGGGATGTTATCACCCGGGTGGTCTCATCAGATGTCCTCAAACCACGAATCACCTCAACCAGTTTCATGAGGGGCACAGGATTCATAAAATGCATCCCGATAAATTTGTCCCCTCGGTTTGTTGCAGCAGCTAATCCGGTTATGGGAATGGTGGAGGTATTCGAGGCAAAAAGGCACCCCTTTTTACAAATCTTATCTAATTCCTGAAAAATATCCTTTTTTACTTGAGGGTTTTCAAAAACCGCTTCAATAACCACATCCGCATCCTTCATCTCACCCAGATCTGTAACCCCTACGATCCGTTCCAGGATACTTTTCTTTTCAGCTTCAGTCATTTTTTCCTTTGACACACTTTTTTCACAAAACCGAGCAATTCTATTTATTCCCCTTTCTACTAATTCCCGGTTGGTATCCCGTAACACCACTTCAAATCCAGCTTTGGCAGACACCAAAGCAATCCCATGCCCCATGGTTCCTGCGCCAATTACCCCTATTTTTTTCACATCCATGCTATATTACCTCTCTACTACCATTGCCACCGCATTTCCTCCACCTAAACAAAGAGTTGCAAGCCCCCTCTGTTTCTTATACTGTTTCATTGCAAAAAGAAGAGTCACCAGTACCCGAGCACCGCTCGCTCCAATGGGATGGCCCAATGCCACAGCTCCCCCATGGACATTGAAACGGTCATCAGGGACATTCAATTCATTTTTTACCGCTACTGATGCAGACGCAAAGGCCTCATTATGTTCAAAGAGATCAATATCATCTATGGTCAAATCCAATTTTTTCAATATCTCCTGGACAGTGGGAATGGGTGCTTCCATAACCAACTCCGGTTTTACACCCCCAGTATTATACCCTCTGATAGTTGCCAAGGGTTTTATCCCATGTTCAGCAGCCAGATCCTTATCCATGACAACCACAGCTGCAGCTCCATCAGTAATCTGTGAGGAATTTCCTGCAGTCACCAGTCCATCATCCTTAAACACGGGGCGAAGACCCGATAATTTTTCAACAGTGGAATCAGGACGGATTCCCTCATCATTTTCAAAAATAAAATCATCCTTTTTTTTCCTCTGAATAGTTATAGGATAAATTTCCTCCTTAAATTTTCCTTCCCGTGTGGCCCGGGCAGCTTTTTCATGACTCCACGCAGCCATTGTATCGCTGTCTTCCCGTGTTATCTTATATTTTTCTGCGATGATTTCCCCTGTCATTCCCATATGAAAATTATTGTACACATCCCATAGGCCATCATGGACCATTGAATCAACTACTTTTCCATCAAAGAGGCGGTAGCCAAATCGTGCTTTTTTAAGAAGATAGGGACAATTTGTCATACTCTCTGTACCCCCCGCCACAATCACGTCAGCATCCCCCAACCTTATGGCCTGGGCAGCAAGCATCACCGCCTTTAAACTTGATCCGCAGACCTTGTTAACGCTCAGCGCTCCAAAACGGTAGGGCAACCCAGCGTTAATACCCGATTGCCGGGCTATATTTTGCCCCAATCCAGCAGAAACAACATTTCCCATGATGACCTCATCAATTTCCTGGGGTTGAATTCCTGCCCTGTTTATTGCTTCCTTTATAACAATCCCGCCCAGCTGGGGAGCGGAAAATGGTGTTAATGAACCCGCAAATTTTCCCAGTGCAGTTCGTATACCAGACACAATAACAACTTCTTTCATCTCTTAATCCTCCTAGTGGGGTCATTATAGGGTTTATCCTTAAAAATCTATCCGTACAATATCTTCATATCCTCTCTTGAAATCATCATTTGCCACCTGAAGCAATCAAGGAAAAATATATATAGAAGTGTCTGTATACCATTCCCGATTTAGGGAGAGTTCTCAGCACATGAATGTACAAAAGACAGCATCCAAAACAAAGACAACAAAAAGGCGTACAGCCCCTTCATCCCAATTACGGGAATATCGACAAGAAATTAAGAAATTAAAACAAGAGCTACAGGAAAAACAGGATAAACTTTTACGTTCCTATGCAGACAACCAGAATTTATGGAAAAGAATGGAAAAGAATCAGGAACACAGAGATGCAGATATACAAAAAAGATACTTGCTTGAGCTTTTGGACATCAAAGAATTATTATGCAAGGTTCTTGATGATTCCTTTCCCAAGGAGGGTATAAAGGCAATACTTCATTCTCTTGACATCTTTTTTAACAAGGAGCACATTGTCCCTATTGATTGTGTTGGCCAACCCTTTGATCATAACTGTCATTATGCGCTTTCCACTATTGAAAAGGAAGGATGCAATGAGGGCGATATCGTAGAAGAGGTTAAGAAAGGCTATTTCGTAAGGGATAGAGTCCTTAGGCCCTCTCACGTAATTGTAGCACAGAAAAAGATACAAAATAATCAGGAGGAAAAATAAATGGGAAAAATTATTGGAATCGATTTAGGAACAACCAACTCAGAAGTTGCTGTCATGGAAGCAGGAAAGCCTCAGGTAATTAAAAGTTCTGAGGGAAATCCATATTTTCCCTCGGTTGTGGCCTTTACCAAAGATGGTGAAAAAATCGTGGGTGAGCCCGCGAAAAGGCAAGCAGTTGTCAATCCTGAAGGAACCATCATGCGGATTAAAAGAAAAATGGGTACAAGCGAGAAAGTGAACGTTCACGGGAAAGATTACTCTCCTGAACAAATATCTGCCTTTATTTTGCAAAAAATAAAGGCAGATACAGAGGACTTTCTGGGAGAAAAAATTACTGACGCAGTGATTACCGTACCTGCTTACTTTGATGATGACCAAAGACAGGCAACTAAGACAGCAGGGGAAATCGCAGGTTTTACTGTACGCCGGA
>Ga0272442_10009082_pt1 | contig 12494 bp, 5 predicted proteins | sample SSMForm2O_FD_200262 | JGI IMG/M metagenome (GOLD analysis project Ga0272442, IMG submission 200262) | Marine sediment archaeal communities from Little Sippewissett salt marsh, Falmouth, MA, United States - SSM-Form-2O | ecosystem: Environmental > Aquatic > Marine > Wetlands > Sediment ... | reverse complement strand
ATTTCTTTCAGATTTTGGGTCAAACAGTAGTTATGTTTCTCAAATGAAGGGTGTTACTCTCTCAATTACTGATGCTAAAATTATAGATATTACACATAATATTACAACTCATAATGTAAGAGAAGGCGCATTTTTACTCAGAACTTCTGTTCCTTATTTTCCTACAGGAACAGTTCATGTAGCTGTAGTTGATCCGGGAGTTGGAACAAATAGAAAGGGAATTGTGATTACAACTCCAACTCAGATACTTGTTGGTCCTGATAATGGTCTTTTAATTCCTGCTGCACGTTTTTTAGGAAATTTTACAGTTTATGAAATTACTAATACAAAACTTATGTTGCCATTTGTTTCATATACTTTTCATGGAAGAGATATTTTTTCACCTGTAGCCGCGCATATATTAAATGGAACACTTTTTGAACATATCGGACCAATTATTTCAAATTTTGTTGATCTTAATTTTGGGAATTATAAGATAAATGATAGCTCAGCTATGGGAAAAGTATTGTTTAGCGATAGTTTTGGGAATGTTATTACAAATATTGATGGCTTGGAATTTAGTAATGTTTCAGATTTTGGTAAAAGGGTAACTTTTTTTATTGGTAAAAAAACATATAGGGCACAATTTGTAAAATCTTATGGTTTTGTTAAGAAAGGCGAGATTCTTTTGACTAACGGAAGCAGTAATTTTTTAGAATTTTCAATTAATCAGGGTAATGCAGCAAAAAAATTAGGTGTAAAACCAGATGATGATGTAAAAATCCTTTTTTAACTAAAATTTAATGATTGAATCTAGAAGTCCATGAGCATAGTTTATACATCCAAATGATGTGAAGTAATCCTTTATTTTTAGATAATATTTTGAATCATTGTAGTATTGTTTTGAGAGTTCTATTGTTTTTTCCTGTGGATGTGATAATTTTTGGTTGTTTTTTTCCAATTTTGTAATATTTTCCTTAAACATTACTATGTCTTTTTCTATTCTTGTTTTTTCATTCATTTTATTTCGGTATTCTAGAATTTATATGTATGCATAAATCTTTCCTTGATTATTTAAAGATGTAAATTATTTAATCATAACTATAACCATTTTAACATTTTGACTAAAATAATAAGATAATTGATTTAATTCTAATTTTTTATAACATAATATCAATATAAAATTCTATTCTAAATAATTTACACAATAAAATACTTTTTATAAAAAAAATATTGGTTTTTTTGCTGATTAATATCTAGAGATTTGTGGTTTTATTAATATTTATAATTATTTCTTGCATTTCTTCCATTAATATTATTAAATATAAGTAAATGTTATCTTTAGAATTAAATTATTAATTATATTCTAAAATATATTATAAAATGATTTTTATATAAATAATGGGTAAAATTTGAGAAAAATATTTAAGCTCCCTATACATTAACTAATGTTAACTTGAGGGAGGTAAAAAATGCGAGAGATATATAAAACGTATTCCCAAAAAGGAAAAAAGCAAGTGAATATAACAACTATCTCGGTAGCATTACTTATTGCAGCAACATTTATTTTAGGAGCTGCAGCACCTGTAATGTCTATCCAGACGAATACAACGATATTGAATGTAGAAGCACCAGAATATGAAATAGAACATTCTACTGGTAGAGCACCAAGAGAAGCAGAGGTTCCATTTGCACCTGATATTAAATCTAACGGCATGGCTCCGACACCAATCGATAAAGGATATACTATGTATGCATATAATGCATATGACCCAAGTGGAGGATATCCAGAATGTACTGTGTATTTTGACACGGAAGAACCTGGGGTCGTAGAACAGCTCGGCGATACAATAACTGGAGATTTTCTTGCAGGCGGTACAATGGGCTGTGACGGAATTTGGTATGGTGTACAGTATGGTAACGGTCTTTTATATGGAATGGACATATACACCGGTGACATGTGGTCAATTGGTGGCGGTGGTGTAGGTTTGAATACACTAGCATGGGATCCAGTAACAAACCATATGTATGGTGTAGATGGCAGCGATATTCTCTATGAGGTAAGTCCAGATACTGGTGAACAAGAACAGATTGGCAGCCTTGGTTACAGTGGAGGATTAATGATCGGTATGGCTTTCAATTCAGATGGTGATTTGTACGGTTGGGAACTGGTTACAAATAGCCTCTGGAAAGTAGATGTTGAAGGTCCTTCAGCAGAATTAGTCGGTCCGCTAGGTATAACCATAAACTATGCACAAGATGGTGATTTTAACAGAGAAGAAGGTGTATTGTATCTAACTGCATATGTAAGCACAGGGGGATTATACACTTGTGATATAGAAACAGGAGCATGTACTCTTATTGGCAATTTCCAAGGAGGTATGGAATTAGATGCTTCAATTTTTAATAACAAATGTGTACCGCCAGAGCATGATATAAGATTAGTTAGCATCGATTCACCTGCAACCGGTCGTGCAGAACCAGATATGGACATGACAATAACAGTAAAAAACGTAGGTAACCATACAGAAACCTTTGACGCACAAATGGAAATTATTAAGTGTGAAGGAGGTCCTTTGATAATGGAAGAATACTTCGATGATTGTGTAATGCCTGATAATTGGACAACTGATTACTGGACAATAGTAAATTCAAACAATGCTGGTGGAGAACCATGTGAGGCTCGTTGTTACAAGTATGATCAATATTATGATGGTCAATATTATGATAACTATATTATGAGTCCTCAAGTCGATTGTACTGGTCTTGAGAAGGTCAATCTGAAGTTCAGATGGGCTGCAGACTATGGTACCTATATGAATACTGCTACTGTATATGTGAAGTTCAGAAGAAACTCCACAAGTCCTTGGAAAGATGTGTCACCTTGGGACAACCCACCTGGTGAGAACCAAGAAGGTCAATTATATGAGATTGGCTGTTATGGTTTCGGAGAACCAATGGGAGATGAATTCCAGTTTATGTGGAATTATGTAGGTTATTACTACTACTTCAACTATCTATACCTTGATGACATAACACTTGAAGCTTGTGGTGGTTGTGCAGAGTATGCTGAGCTAGCTGAGGATATTACCCTTGCTGTAGACGAGGAGACACAGATTAGTTTCACACCATGGACACCAAGCGAATGGCAAAACGAAACCTCTGAAAACACATGGGAAGAGTATCCAATACATGCATATGTCATATGCGAAGGAGATTTGAACCCAAGAAATGACGATAAGTGGATACTTATTGACCTATGGTACCCATGGTTGCATGATGTTGAAGTCATGAGTATTGACTCTCCACATGAAGATGGAAGAAACCTACCTGGACAAACATTTCCAGTACAAGCTACAATGAGAAATGTTGGACAAAATCCAGAGTGCTGTATCCCAATTGATATAAAAATTGGTAATCCATTCATTGTTGGTACACTGCTTGAACAATATGATTGGGAAGGATCTGATACTTATTATCCAGGAGAATACGATGGTTGGACAGATGAACACAAGTACATCTCATATTATTATGGATGGCAACGTTATTACGGATCTAACTCTGGTGGAGACCCATATGAGGCATACATGCCATACTACTACGCTTACCAAGATTATCACTTCTACTCTGCAGCTATAGACACATCAGATTATCAGACGCTGAGACTTAGATTCTTGTCATATATTAACCACTTTTCTGGACAAGGATTATATACGCTTGAGGCAGGATATAGTTACGATCTTGACACATGGTATGCTGCTTGGAGTGACGCCCCCGGCTCATCTGGAAATTATGAGGTAGATGTACCTGTTGCAGGAGGACATGATACAACATATATCGGATTCTGGGTAAAAGGTGATCCATATTACTTCAACTATTGGTATATCGACAATGTCGAACTAGTTGCAACTGGTTATACTGAGGAATATTCAGACTTTGCATGTCAAGGACCTGACTTAGAACCCGGTGAAGAAGCAACATTCACATTCGATGATTGGACACCAGCACGTCTTGCAGAAGAGACTTCTGGAACAGAAGACTACATAATTGAAGCAACAATTGAGAGTGCTGCTGACAAGAATCCAGGTAACGACATAAAAACCGAAGAACTCACGCTAGACTTCTGGTGGGATGCAGGTGTCGATGAGATTACCTCACCAGCAGGCGGTCATCCAGATGGTAGAGTCGAACTTGGCGAGCTTATCTATGACAACGGTGATCCAGATGGAGTTAATGGTTTAGCCACTGGATATTATTCTGGATATTCTAATTGGCTTATAGATGATTTCACAATCGACGCAGGAACGGCAATTACAGGAGTACAAATGCATTTCGTATGGAACAGTGGGTCCTCACAAAATTGTGACAAGGTAAGGGTGTGCATCGTTGAAGAAACTGGCGATTGCGATCCTGATCCAGGAGATGCTTTTGCAGATGTAGAAGCAGTAGACTTTATAGAATATACTACTGGAACTATGTATTTCAGTCGTCCGGAAGTAGTTATTGAAGCGCAAATCGACCCAATTGATATTGGTGCTGGTCACTGGTGGATAGGTATTCAACCAGATGGAGTATCTGACGATCTTTGTTATTGGTTAACATCACCATTAAAGGATTGTTGTCACCAATGGGATGCTCCGTATTTCGGCTATGGAAGATGGACACCAGGTTCAAATATAGGTTATAATTATGACATTGCCTGGGCAGTCTATGGTGGAAAAGGAGCACCTGGGGTAAAAGCATGGATACAACCAGGATCTGAAAGTATTGAATCCGTTGTAAAGAACTATGGTACATTTGCTTATGAGGATCTAACATGTTATGCACAAATAAGTGAGTTCATAACAGATCCAGAAAATGGCACTGAACTCTGGACAGGTGAGATCGGAAATATAGATCTATCACCGCTTGGTGGCTATGATGATCTTGATTTCGGAAGCTTCACATTTGCAGATGAAGGCCGTTATGGTCTTTTCATACAATTACCAGCTGATCCAGATGATATTGAAGGCAACAATGAGATGAAATATGGAATCGGTGTAGATGACACAGATCCATACTGTGATTACCCAGCAATCTTAGACCCACCAACACCTACTGGATTGGATGGTTGGTACGTTGACGATGTAACAGTAACACTTAATGCAACTGATCCATGGTCAAATGGTGTGTCCTCTGGAGTAAAGGAGATAAGATACACTATTAACGGTGGAGCTGAACAAGTAATTGACGGCAAGACTGGAAGCTTCGTACTAACTGAAGATGGAGACGATATACTTATAGAATATTGGGCAGTTGATTGGGTAGGAAACGTTGAATCACCAAAGAACTCATTTACAATCGACATTGACCAAACAGTACCAGATGTCTCACTTACATATGAGATAGTCGGTGGTAACATGTACCAAGGTTGGGACTTCGAGTTCACAGCAGAAGCCTATGATGAAATGTCTGATATGAACCGTGTTGAATTCTACTTCAACAATGAGCTACAATATACAGAAGAAGGTACTGGACCACAATATATCTGGACACTTAGATACTGGCCAATACCAAAAGCAATATTCAGAGCTACTGCATTTGACAATGCAGGACTATTTAACTCAGATGAGATAATAGATCCAACAACACAATCACACAGTGCACCTCAACCACAACAGAGCCAAGAACAACCACAACAACAACCATTACCGAGATAGATAAAAAACAAAATAAATAAAACATGAAGGGAAAATTCCCTTCACTCTTATATTTTTTTTAAAATCTACTTTTGATTTGTTTATTTTCTTAAGACTATTTTTAATAATATTTAGCAGGTAACATATTACTATATTATTAACATCAATACCAAGTTTTTTTTAGATTCATACAAAAACCAATTAAAGATACATAATCAAATACTGTTAATACTTTAGTTACTTTAAATGCATCAGCTCCTTATAGACCATTAATAAATTTCTAATGTATTTTACCTGAATAATACATAATATCCATAGTAATAATTGCTAGATTGAGTATACAATTCCATTCTTTTTATTAAACTAGTCAAGTTGATATTTGATAAATATTTGGCATATTCAAAATCAGATTTACATATAGTATAAGTAAAAAAGTATAATCTTTGGGGATCTTTTGTCCAAGATATATACTTCTTATCAGTTGTCAAATTTATTATCTTGGATATATTAATAAATAAATATAGAACATTTCAATCAATTCTAGATAGTTACTAAGTAAGTATTATATGACTAATTGTGATAGAATAGTTATTTGCTTATATCTAATATGAAAACTAAGCTTCTTAATCGATTGCAAATTCCAAAAGTTACATATTTCTATTCAACATCTATTCTGTTCAGAGCAGATTTATTCCAATATCTCTTTTATCAAACAATATCTTTTCTTAATTAATGATTTAACTTAATACATATCTCTCTAGGCTATATGCTTCTATTGATACACGACCTTTGACAACCAAGACACCAAGTACTTCCCAGCTTTTAGTATCTATAGCAGTCCACAGGATTAAAAAACGTCCATAGATCCTAAGTTTAGTTTTTCAATGGTAACAATTCCTTTAATTGTAGCGGCATCTCATATTTATTGATTAACAAAATCATAGATGATTGCAATTATATAAAATTCTTAAGTTGACAATTATGAAAATACCATATAAAGAACCATAATAATATTCTTCTGAATTTTACTAAATAGTGTTAATATTTTGTCAAAAATTTTCATCTTCTTTTATTAAAAACATCTCGAAATGAACATATATAAATTAAATTGACGGAGATTTGATTAAAAATCAATAAAAAATAAAAGAAATGCGAATCTATGAATCTATAACTCGATTCACATCTTGGTCTTCTTATTGTGCTATTTATAAACCTATTATCTTATTTAATATTGGAAATGATTTAAAAATCAACTCCAATAGATTCTCTAAATAACTAACAAACAGATAGTTATTTGCTTGTCTACTTCTAGGTATTGAAACTTTAAATTCTGTCCAATCACTTTCTGCATCATTTACATCTTTTGCTTTTGCTCTGATAGTATAGGTTCCTTCTAAAGCATAAGTATGGTCTTCTTTATATGATGAAGCACCACTTGGGAAAAATTGGGTCCAACCTGATGTATCGCCATCTCCCCATTCAACGTAATATGAGATTTGGTCAAGATCTGGGTCTGTTGCTTGAAATGAATATTCTAATGGTTCATTTTCCCCTGCTCTCTTTGGTCCGGTTATTGTTGGATCATATGGAGGATCATTTTCTGGATGTTCGCCGGACATAACAATCCATTCGCCCCAAGCTTGCCCTTCGTTATATTCCTCAAAATCTTCCTCATATAATATCTCGTCATCTACTTTAATAATTACTTTATCGAGAGACCAACCTTGACTAACTGAATTATCTCCTGTAATATATTGAAAACCAATCTTAACGGTTTTACCAATCCAGTTGTTCAGTTCAAAAAAGTTTTGTTGCCAATCATCTAATTTCCCCTGGACTTCCCATAAGGTTGTCCAACTAGATCCGCCATTGTCTGATATCTTCACATACCCTTTGTCTTCCCCGCCGGGTAATATGTCATATTTATGTAAGTAATAGATTTTTGCATTCTCTGCTCCCACTAGACTTACTGAATCGGTAACTGCTAAATTATCCATATTACTACCTTTTTTTGAAAATGCATAATGTGCTTGTTTATTAAGAGTACCAGGTTCAGCAGAAATGCTCTCTGAATTAATAGTAGCACTTCCTACCAATGGTACTGAAAATGTAGCAATTATCAGCGTACATACTATTATACCAATAATTTTTTTCTTCAATTTATATACCTCCCGAATTATTCTAATAGTTATATTACTAATATATACACTATATATAATTCTTTGCAATATAAATTTATAAATTAAAATATTTAAAATAATTTTTAATGCAATAAAAAAAAGTGAAGTCAATATATTTATTTTTGGAATTTGGGATTTCAGAGAAATCTTCTAAGCCGGATGAACCTAAATAAAACAAAACCTTTTAATGTTTCTTCAAAAGGATCAATTCCATCTGCTTTTATATTTACTGTTACTTTTATAAATCCAAATCCAAATAGACGCTCTCTTAAAGTCTCTAGCCCTCCTAATTCAAGGCTAGATATTGTTCCATTCATGTCAAGAAGAGTCTTTTTTATAAGTCCTCTACGGTTTACAGTTATATTCCAAGTAATATTACTCAAATCAACTTCTCCTGTATTTTCTATGCTAACTTTAATCGAACGACAAAGACCACGTTTTATAGAAACCTTTAATCCTGGCTCGGTAGGTTCTTCTTCTTGAACAAATATTGATACAAAAACACTTCCGCTACCTCCATTTGAGGATATATCAATATTTCCACTATAAAATCCAGATAGTTCCATTGTATCTACAACACTTATGGTTATTGTATCATGTTCACCATCTGAAGAACCGCTTATTGGGGATACCTCAATCCAATCAAGATTCTCAGATATCGTATAGGTTAATGATTGTTCCCCACTATTCCAAACCTCAAAAGTATCACTACCTGTCCAACCTGGCTCGTGTTCTCCAAAATCGATATTGTTTGGAGAATATGCTAGCTTAGGGTCATCATAGAAATCTGAAATAATACATGCAGTATCCTCACCCTGAAAAGATTTTTGAGTAGCATTTTCTAAAGCTATAAACTCAGCAAGGTTGATACCACAATATGGGCAATTACCAGTACTCCCCCAAACATATGCATCAAATGTTATCACAAATGGTTCTTCATTTCCGACAAGTTCGCTTATATTCCACCAAACAACGCTACCGTCTTTGGAAACATATGAAGGTTCAACGCTTGCTTGATTTCCATAGTATGTTATCTCTGGTAGATAATCAACGACTTTTACATCTTCTAGATTATAAACGCCAAAATAATTAAGCTCAATTTTGAATGTAACTTTCTCAGTTACATATTGGAAAGTTTCTTCAACCCATTCACCACTTTCAGGATTTTTTACAGTCTTTTCGAAGGTAGGATCTGGAGGAACGCCATAAACAGTTGCATCAGAATCGCCATAGAGATCCCAGTTGCAACCAGTTTCATAAGCAAATACTTCAACATAATTTTCATGTATGCCATACTCACTTACATATGCCTCAAACAATATTGAGACGCATTCTTTATCATAGAGAATTAAACCATAATCTTCACTTAAATTCCAAAAAATTTTACTACCATTTATAAAGCTTTCATTGTAATTGTAACTCCCTTCATATTCAAACCCTAAGGGTAAATTATCGGTAACAAGAATTTCTTCTGCTGAGTAACCAAAAAGACAGTTCTTATTATATGTGACTGTAATATTAAAAAGAACAATTTCTGATAGCTCTGCTTCATAATAATCAACCCATCCTAGGACATCAGAATCCCACACTTTCTTTGTAACATTTATTGGATGTATTGGACAAGGATTACCTTCTAATGTATTTATAAATAAACTACATTTTCCAAAATTTTGATTTGTAGCATTTACTACTGAAATTGAAGAAAAGATTATCATAGCAGTTAATAATAAACTGATTCCAATTCTTTTTTGCATGTATCATTACCTCCCATCAATTCTATATTTTATCGACTAATTTATTTTATAATCATTGTACTATATATAAATTACTATTTATGTGTTACCAGTTTTATAAAAGAAAGAAATTAGATCTGTCCGCCTAGAAGTATTGATGTCCCTACACATATAAATGCAGTAATTACGCCGACAAAAAGCATCTGAATGCCATACTTTATCATGTTTTCATCACTTATTTTTGCTAGATAGACGCCTAATAATGACAAAATAAGAAGAGTCATTGCTATACTTGAAAAAAAGGCTATTTCAGATGATATTAAATTAAAATTAACCATAAAAAATGGAGAAATTACAATCATTGCAGCGATAGCAGGTGAAACACCATCTACAATTGCAGCATAAATTGTAGCAAATCTATGTGATTTACCATGGAGGCCATCTTTCATATCTTTGAGCATTGCTCTTTCAAGACCTTTCAGTTTTTTGGTTCTTTCGGCTTTTTCGGTCATATATGCACCACTAATTCCTGAGGTTCCCATTGCAATTGAACCTGCTATTCCAGCACTTATAATTACAATTGGTTTTAGTACACCTGATACATATGCACCAATAACAACACCTAGCATTGTTAGGGCTCCATCGAAAGCATTCATAACAAAATATCTACGGGTTATTTGTCCTACACCAGATATTTCAGAATATTTCTTCCATCTTTTTATTGTCTTTTTAATCTTTTTTCTTGGCATATTTTTTTCACTTCAAATGATATTTTCACATAATTGTGTAGAATTAAAAGTTTTTGAATAATTTTTTTCTTTATTTCTCTCACCAAAAACTATAAATACCAAATTAACAATTGTTAATATTGTAGGGGTCTAGTCTGGAAATTGATAATGAAATATTAGATTAATCTTTTTTTCATGTTTTTTTCCTCCCTCAAAACTAGACTCCTTCTCAATCTATTTTTTTTCTTATCTTTTTAAATACTTTCAATGACCATATAGACTGTTTTATATATTGAAAAAGACAATTCAAGATTAAATTAAAAGCGATATCCCATCTCGCTTGGGGGAGAAATAAAAGAGGTCGAAAAAAAGACTCCTCACCGGCCTCTCTTTCTTTTTAACAAAATTTGAACATTATAACATAATTTACTAAAACTATAAACAAGATATCGATTGTAAACTTTAAATATGATTTAATTAATTATTTATGTGAGGGAGGCTAGAAAAATGAACAAAAAGCCTTTAAAATTTAATAAAACGCTAACGCTAGGCATAATTATCTTGTTTATAGGCGTGGGTATTACACAAAACATAGTCGGGTATTCTAAGTTATCAAAAATTGAATTACAAAATGAACTACCCACTAATAATCCTTTTAATAATGATTATACCAATGCTTATTGGAAGTTTGATGAATGTTCTGGAAATACAATTGGAGATTCATCTGGCCATAATTATGATGGTACAAGATATAGTGCAACCTGGATTACGAATGGTATTTCAGGTTGCGCACTTGAATTTGATGGGATAGATGATTATGTTGAATTAAATTCCTATTCAAAACAAATAGGTATTAATAAAACAGATGATTTCAATATCTCATTTTATTTTAACACATCGTCAAGCATTCCAGGTATTATTTATAGCCAAACTGGCTACAAAAATATTCCAGAATTTAAAATTGAATTACTTGAAAATGGTTCACTTCTTTTTAGAATATGGACAACTATGTGTGGAATATCTTTAAATGCAAGCGAAAATCTAAATGATGGAATGTGGCATCATGTAGTAATCCTTTTTAATGGCATCACAACAGATCCAACTGTTGAAATCTTCATTGATGGTGATTTAGAAGCAACAATAACGGAATGGTTATGTGGAATTTCAAGTACTGACTTTCTTTCCACATCAATTGGGAGGAGAGCATCTGAAGATACAGGTTTTTTTTCTGGTAAAATCGATGAATTCAAGTTTATTAAATATGAGGGTGGAAATAAACAGATACCACCTATACCTGGTGGACCAACACATGGGAATCCTGGTTATGAGTACGATTTTACTTTTACAATACATGATCCTGAAGGAGATGAAGTATCAATAAAAGTTGATTGGGGAGATGGAGATATAACAGATTGGCTTGGACCATATGAATCTGGAGAGGTAGTTACAATAACTCACATGTATGAGTATGAGGGTATATATTGTATAAAAGCTAAATCAAAGGACTTTTGGGATGAAAGCTACTGGTCAGAAGGTTATTGCGTAATTATTGGTAATCAGGCTCCAGAGCCACCTACAATTACTGGAGATATGTATGGAGATCCTGGTCAAGAATTAACTTTTAAATTTAAATCATATGATTTTGAAGGACAAAACATTTATTATATTGTAGATTGGGACGACGGTACAACAACAGAAACTGATTATGGTCCATCAAATACTACAATAATATTAACTCATAGCTGGGATGAAAAAAATGATTATAACATTACTGCTAGAGCAGTTGATATAAAAGGAAAAGAAAGTGCCGAATCAGAACCTTTGTGGATACGAATAGGTGATAAACCACCAAATAAACCAGATATTGATGGTCCAATTACAGGTTCTGCTGGAGAAGAGATAACATTTATTTTTACAGCAATAGATCCAGAAAATGATAAAATTAGTTTCAATATTAAGTGGGGTGATGGTGAAGAAATAAAAGAAACTGTTTGGTATTCATCTGAAGTTTCAGTTCCAATAATTCATACATGGAATAATAAAGGAACATTTACTATCATGGCTCGAGCAAAAGATCAATTTGGCTACAACAGCACTTGGGAAAGTTATGATATAAATATACCAAGAAATAAAGCTTCTAACAGTTATATATTCGATTTGTTACTTGAACAATTTCCACTTCTTGAAAAACTATTA
>Ga0272442_10009081_pt1 | contig 12496 bp, 11 predicted proteins | sample SSMForm2O_FD_200262 | JGI IMG/M metagenome (GOLD analysis project Ga0272442, IMG submission 200262) | Marine sediment archaeal communities from Little Sippewissett salt marsh, Falmouth, MA, United States - SSM-Form-2O | ecosystem: Environmental > Aquatic > Marine > Wetlands > Sediment ... | reverse complement strand
CATCTGCTCTCCTCAAGCGACGACACGCAATGCAAGCCAGGCGAATTGCTCGATGTGGAGACCGAAACGATGATCGAACTTCCGCCGCTGGTTGCCTTGATGGACGCGGAATACGACAACAAGAAAGAAGTCGAAGTCGAACTGGTTAGCGTGCTCACCGAAGTGGGCACGCTCAACATTGAATGTGTTGGTTTGTCCTCAGACCCTGGACGCTGGGACGTCGAGTTCCAGATCCGCAATCAGGCCGGCGCGCAACCACAGGCGACTGCCCGTGTGGACGAAGCAGCTTTGCCCGAGCGTTTTGAGGATGCCAAAGGCAAGATGCAAGCCGTGTATGGACACAGCAAAAAAGAATTTGACCGCAAAGCGGTCAGGCATCTTCGCAATGATCTGGAAAAATTGCTGGGCAAGCGTGACCAGTGGGATATGGCGCTACTGCGAGCTTTATTCGATGTGTTAATCGAGGGCAAAAAAAGACGACGTCGCTCGGCTGCGCACGAGCGCATCTGGTTCCATCTGACCGGCTACACGCTAAGGCCCGGCTTCGGTTATCCGCTCGATGAATGGCGCATACAGCAGCTCTGGCCGCTGTACCAGCAAGGCTTGCAGTTCCCCAGGGAAATTCAATCGTGGAGTGAATGGTGGACCTGCTGGCGTCGTGCTGCGGGCGGCCTGAACCAGCAACAGCAGCAAATCATATTCAATGATATTGCGCCCTACATCAATCCGGCGACCGCACGTAGACTGACGTCGGCCAAGGACAAGGCCAAATCCGGTGAGGACATGCTGCGACTGGTCGCGGCCCTCGAGAACCTGCCGATAGCCACCAAGATTCAGATCGCCCAGTGGCTGTTGAAGCGACTCGAGAAGGCGAGCGAGACACAGACGAGCTGGTGGGCCCTGGGGCGCGTGGCTGCACGCGTCCCGTTCCACGGCAGCGCACATAACGTCCTGCCCAAAGAGACCGTGCATGGCTGGTTGCCCCGGTTGATGAAGGCCGACTGGAAAAAGAACCCGAACCAGGCATTTGCCGCGGTGTTGCTCGCCCGCATGAGCGGCGACCGCGCACGCGACCTCGATGAAAAACATCGGCAGGCTATTGTCGATAAACTCACTGCCATGAAAGCACCACCGATCTGGATCGAGATGGTAACGGAAGTCAAACAGCTCGATGAAACTGAAACCAGACGGATTTTCGGCGAAGCATTGCCGGCGGGGCTTAAATTAATTGATTAACCCGCATGTTGCACGAAGGCGGAGGACGAGCGTCCGCCTTCGTGCAACATGCGGATCAGGTCACTGCATCGGCCAGCAGGAAGAAGCCAGGAATGATCGCGATCCACAAGCCCATGCCTCCGGTCGACCAGTCTCAAAACAGCGATGACGCCGATGAAATTGATCAGCGCGTAGATCGGCGCTATATCGATCATCTCGGTACGTCCGGAGAGCACAGCGAAAACCGCTATGAACAGCACGGTCCTGGTGCCGACCCTATTGACCGCATTTTTTCTGGGTTGTGACTACCGCTACGATCGGATTATTGCAATTTCTGGCACCCGGCAGGCCGTAATCTTGGCCGGGATGCGCCATCGAGGTTTTCGAGGTAACATGGGGCCGCTCCAGGATATCTTCGGGATTTTCTCGAATTTCTTCAATTGAAGGTGGATCATGACAGACAACAGACCCGAGCAACATTCACGGACCGAGCGCGCGATCCAGCAGGTCCTTCAGGCCGAAAAGGATGCCGAGCAAGCGATACATGATTGTGAGCAGGAAGCGCTGCAGATGCTCCATCAGGCGCAAATCAGGGCGCAAAATATCAGTCTGCGCACGGACCAGCGCATCACCAATCTGGAAATGAGGCACGGCCACAAGCTGGATCAGACGATCCGGGCGATAGAAAGACAAGGCGATGACCAGCTCCGGCTCGATGGCGGCCAGCATTTCGACCAGGAGGGGCTGCAGGCAGTGGTCGAGGCGCTGGCGATGGAATTGTGCCAGCTGCGTTCAACGCCAGAGCCATAGGCCAGAGTCATAGGCTTGAGTCACGGGAAAAAGTAATGGCCGGTCTGTCGACACTCGCCTACGCCCAGGCGCGCGTGCAGTCACGTTATGGCGCGCGCGCCGAAGCGGACGTCTGGCTGAAACTGCACAATATTGACGATCTTGGCAGTTATCTACAGGCCGCGCAGCAGTCACCATTGCGCCCGTGGGTGCAGGGATTGAGCCGCATTCACAGCAGTCACGATCTTGAACTCGCTTTGCGCCAGAAATACCGGCATCATGTCGACGAAGTCGCGAGCTGGCTGCCGTCAGCCTGGCAGGCGCCGGTGCGCTGGCTCAAGACGCTGGTGGACCTGCCGGCACTGCACTATCTGATGTCCGGCGGCGAACCATTGGGGTGGATGCGAGCCGACCCCGTGCTAAATGCGTACACTGCGGATCAGACCAACGACAGACTTCTGGCGTTACGCGGTGCCGGCAGCCGTATCATGGTCGACGAGTGGCAGCAGAGCCGCGCATTGCTGTCTGGCTGGTTCTTGCAGTGGCAGGATCTTCGTCCCAAAACGATGGGTTTCGAACGCGGTTTGCGCATGTTCGAACACCAGATGCGCGACCAGTTTCATCGTCTGGCAACCCAGCAATCCCCGGCCTCGGGCCAGGATTATGAGGTCTTGCTCGATCGCCTGCGGCTGATCTTTCGCCGTTATGCGTTCGAGCCGACAGCGGTCTGTGCCTACCTGTTTGTGGTCGCGATCGATCTGCACCACATTCGCAGTGACCTGATGCAGCGTCTGTTTTTCGAGCGCGGGCAGGTGCTCGAGGAGGATCTGCGTTGATCAGCATGCGTCCGAATTACACGACCTGGTTCGAACTGTTGACGACGCACGATGAGCTGACCGATACGCTGGAGGCGCTGGCGCACACCGGCGCGATCGAACTGGAGCTGCACGACCACGAAAGCCTGCACCTCGACCTGCAGGACCTGCAGTTGCGTGTCAACAAATACGCACGCCTGGCGCGCCACTACCGACCGTTCTGGCCCGAGCCCGACAGCGGCATGAGTCCATTTAGCGGGAGCCCGGCCGAAATACTCGACAAGGCACTGTCCTGCCTGTACGACTGGGAAGAACGGGCACAGCCGAAGATACAGCGACTCGAGCTCATCAAAAGCCGACTTGCCGAATTGCGTTTGCTGTATGACCTGCTTCTGACCGAGCAGGCATCCGGGCTCGACTATCAGCTGTTGACGACGGCCGGGCCGACGCTGAATGCACGACTGTTCCTGCGACCGGCCGGAAGCGCGTTGGAGACGATCCCGACGACCGTGTTGTCAAAGGAGTACACCACCGCCGAGCACGATTACCTGTTGCTGGTTGGCACCACTTCAGATCTCGATGCGCTGACCGCGGAACTGGCGGTGAAGAAATACACATACATTCATTTGCCGCCATTGCCGGCGCGCTGGCAGGAAGCGCAGGATGTCATCGGCAAACGCCTCGAAAGACTCGAGCGCTATCGGCAGCAAGGGCAGTCGGAGCTGGATGGCCTGGCCGGGGTTTACCATCTGGCGCAGGCGTTGGGTGAAATCGAGCGCATGAGCTGGTTTCTGAACAGTGTTTCGTTGCTGCCGGTATCGAGCAACTTTGCCTGGATCACCGGCTGGACCAGCGACAGCGGTGGCCAGCGTTTGCGCGCGGCTTTGGAATTGAAGTGCAGCCACGCGATCCTGAACTTTCCCGACAAGCCTGCCAACGCCCAACCACCGATCGTATTGCAAAATCCACCTTGGGCCAGGCCTTTTGAGATTTTCACCCGGCTGCTGGGTGCGCCAGGGCGCAACGAGGCCGATCCCAGCCGGCTTCTCGCATTGATTGCGCCACTGTTGTTCGGTTATATGTTTGCCGATGTCGGGCAGGGTCTCGTGCTGCTGATCGCCGGTCTGCTGTTGCAGAAACGCTGGCCTTTGTTGCGTATTCTGGTTGCGAATGGTGCCTCGGCGATGTTGTTCGGTCTTGTTTTCGGCAGTGTATTCGGGCGTGAAGACCTGGTCCAGCCACTGTGGCTGCATCCGGTGGCCGAACCGCTGCCGGTGCTCGTGGTTCCTCTGCTGGTAGGTGCCGGCATTATCGTGCTTGGTATGGCGTTGAATGCGATCGAGGCGAGCTGGCGCGGCGAGTGGTTGCGCTGGCTGCAGATCGAAGCGCCGGTTGTTGGGCTTTATCTGGGTGTTCTGTCGCTGTTTTTGCTGAATGCATCATTGAGTCTGCTTATCATCGTCAGCGCGCTGACCTGGTATCTGGTCGGCAACCTGCTGCTCGCCGGAGGTCGAATGCTGGCCTTGCTCACCGGAGTGGCAAAACTGCTGGAAACGATGATGCAACTGGTTCTGAATACCGTATCATTTGTTCGCGTTGGGGCTTTTGCGCTGGCGCACGCCGGGCTGTCGCTCGCGTTCAATATCATGGCAGACAGCGTGGGTTCTGTCGTGCTGGCGGTGCTGATTATGCTGTTTGGCAATGTCCTCGTCATCGTACTGGAAGGTTTGGTCGTGACGATACAGACCACGCGCTTGATCCTGTTCGAGTTCTTCATCCGCTTCTTGCAGGCGAACGGGCGAATGTTCAAACCGCTGTCGGCACCGCTCGTATGAGCGATGAACCCCTGAATGAATTTCTAAACAAAAATACGGAGTTGATATGAAACTAGCGCGCATCAAGCTGATCTTCTGGTTGGGTCATCTGGGTTTCGTCAGTACGGCTTTTTTGCTGGTGCTGTGGCTGACGCCCGTGTTCGCTGCCGATACCACCGAGGCCGCAGCGGCACTACCCGAGAGTGCGATTTCTTGGGGTTTCATCGCTGCAGCGATTGCAACCGGTTTGTCTGCGCTGGGTGCGGGCTTTGCCGTCTCCAACGTCGGCAGTGCGGCGATCGGTGCGATGGCCGAAAAGCCGGAAATTCTCGGTCGCACGCTGATAGTGATCGGGCTCGCAGAGGGCATCGCGATTTACGGTTTGATCGTGTCCATTCTGATACTGAACCGGATCATCTGATGGCGATACGATGTCAGTAGCAGAATTTATCGGGGACGAGGTCACCGCCGCCGGTTTTCGCTTGTGCGGTATCGACGTTCAGGTTACCAACGGCAGCGATGCCGCTTCACTGATTCGGCAGGCGTGCGAACGTGCGTCATTGGTTCTGGTCGGCAGCACGGCTGTGCAGGATCTCAGCAGCAGCGAGCGCGACGAGTTGCTGGCGCGCATTTCGCCGCCAGTGCTGGTCGTGCCCGATGTGCGCGGAACGTCTGATGTGCCAGATATCGTTTCACGAATACGCAAGCAGCTGGGTATGCTGGAATGAGTGCGTCCGAAAATGACATCGAGCAGGATGCCGAGACCGTCGAACACCTGCTCGCGATCGTGGTGGAGAACCGCGAAAAACGTTGCGCACAGGTGCGTGATCGCGCCCGTGAAGAAGCCAACGCGATCATCAGGCAGGCCCATGAACGCAGCCGCGCACATATGCACAAGCACATCACGGCATTGCGCGAGAAATATCGCCTGCGTCTGTCATCAGCGACCGCGCGTAATCAGACGCGGCTACGCCAGCAACACCAGAAAGCGGACAGAACGATTCTGGATATCGCATGGCCGCTACTGCGCGTAGCGCTGATCGCGCTCTGGCAAGACCCACCGGCCAGAGGGCAATGGCTGCAAGCTGCCATGGCCAGTGCAGCCGAGCGTTTGCGGCAAACAGCTGCCCGGGTCGAGCATCCATCAGGTCTGAGCCAGGATGAGATTGCCGAGCTCAAACAGCAGTACGCCGACAACTTTGGCTCGGTACCGATATTCCAGGCTCGGGATGATATCGAAGCCGGGCTCCGCATCAGAGCCGATGGCACCGTGATCGATGCGACGCTCGAGGGGTTGTTACAGCAAAGGGCCTCGATCGAGGCGATGATCATTGCGCGTGTGAAGCGAGGCGTGTTCGGCGATGGCTGATAGCGTTCAACACGATGCGGTGATCAACTGGATCAGCGGTCCGGTGTTGCGCGCGACCGCAACAACGCCGCTGCATATGAACGAGGCGGTCAAAGTCGGGCAGCGCGCTCTGCTCGGCGAAGTGATCCGCATCGACGGCGCTCAGGCGTTAATTCAGGTCTACGAGGATACCACCGGTCTCAAACCGGGCGATCCGGTCAGCGCAACCGGCGCGCCGCTGTCGGTCAAACTCGGACCTGGCTTGCTCGGCAATATCTTTGACGGCCTGCTTCGGCCACTGAACGAACAGGGGCGTTATGTCAGGCCGGGCATCGGCCAGAATCATAACAGCAAAAAGTATGCGTTCAGTCCGTTGATCAAGCAGGGCGATCTGGTCACGCGGGGCACGCTGTTCGGTTCTGTACACCGTGATGACGCGCGTTTACAGCGATGTATGTCGCCACCCAATTGTGACGGCAGAATAGTGTCGATCAAGCCGGCCGGTGAGTATAGCGACGAAGAGACCTTGTGCATCCTCGATTGCGGCGACGAGCAGGTCCGGGAACTGAGCATGAGTCACTTCTGGCCGGTCAGGCAGCCGCGACCGGTGCTGCGCCGTCTACCGATCAAAGGTCCGCTTTTCACCGGTCAGCGCATACTCGACAGCATGTTCCCGATTGGCTGCGGCAGCCGCGCCGCAATGCCGGGCGGATTCGGCACCGGCAAGACGGTGTTGCAGGAGACGCTGGCAAAATGGTGTGACGCTGACGTGATCATCTATGTCGGATGTGGTGAGCGCGGTAATGAAATGGCCAGCGTGCTGCACGATTTTCCGTCACTGCTGGATCCCCGAACCGGACGGCCGCTGATGGAGCGCACGGTCATTATCGCGAATACATCGAACATGCCAGTGGCTGCGCGTGAAGCCAGCATCTACACCGCGGTGACGGTCGGCGAATATTATCGCGATATGGGATTGCGCGTTGCGCTGATGGCCGATTCGACCAGTCGTTGGGCCGAAGCGTTGCGAGAGATTTCCGGACGCCTGGGCGAGTTGCCGGGCGAGGGCGGCTATCCTGCCTATTTGAGCAGTCGCCAGGCCGACTTCTATGAACGCGCCGCGCACGTGCGTTCGCTTTCGGGCAGCGTTGGCTCGCTGACGATCATCGGCGCGGTCAGTCCGCCATCGGCTGATTTCTCCGAACCGGTGACGACGCACACCAAACGCTATGTGCATTGCTTCTGGGGACTTGATGCCAGTCGTGCACAGGCGCGCTTCTACCCGGCGATACATCCGCTGCAATCCTATTCGCAGGACGTCGAAGCCTTGAGTCATTTCTGGAGTCAGAATGGCCACCCGAACTGGGCGCGGCAGCGCCAGCGTTTTCTTGCGTTGCTCGAGGAACAGGCGCGACTCGAACGCATGGCGCGCATCATCGGCAAGGACGCGCTGCCGCCACGTCAGCAGCATGTGTTGTTGTGCGCGGAACTGATCAACGAGGCGTTTTTGCGCCAGTCGGCCTTTTCCGAGACGGACCGCTATTGCTCGGCCGAGCGACAGATTGCGATGATGCAGATCATCACCCGTTTCATCAAGCTGTCTGAGAACGCAATCGAGCTGGGTATCACGCTGGAGGCGATCAGCGCACTCGCGGTGATGCGCCGCTTGATGCGAATGGGCGAGGAGATTGGCGAGGACGATCTGGACAAGTTCGACCAGCTGCGCGCTGAACTCGACCACGGCTTTACCCTGTTAACGCGCGGCGCCAGCAGCGAGGCGGAAGGTCATGAAAGCTGACGTCTATGCGGACGGCGCCGCGACGAGGTTGGAGGGGCCGTTGCTGTTCCTGAAGCGCACCATCAATGTCGGATTGAACGAGGCCGTCGAGGTCGAGGACAGCAGCGGCCGGGTACGGCTTGGGCGGGTGTCTGCGATCGATGATGACACGCTGACGATCGAGGTGCTGGAGGCCACCGCAGGCCTCGGCCTCAATGATACTCGAGTCCGGTTCCTCGGTGAACCGTTGACCTTTGCTGTGGGCCCGCAGATGCTTGGCCGGGTATTCGACGGGGTCGGCCGGGTCATCGATGAGGGCCCGCCGGTGGCCGCAGTCAAGTCGCTGCGCATTGACGGCCTGTCGATCAACCCGGCGGTGCGCGAACGGCCCACCGATTTCATCGAGACCGGCATCTCCACGATCGATGTCATGAACAGCCTCGTGCGCGGGCAGAAGCTGCCGATATTTTCAGGAGCCGGGCTGCCGCACGACCAACTTGCGATTCAGATTGCGCGGCAGGCGCGTCTGCGCCATAGCGACAAGCGGACAACCGAGCAAGACGCATTCGCGATGGTGTTTGTCGCAATTGGCGTACCCTATGATGCAGCAGAAAATTTTCGCACCGCGATGGAGGCCAGTGGCGCGCTCGAGCACACGCTGCTGTTCCTGAATCTTGCCTCGGATTCGAGCACGCAGCGCTTGCTGTGCCCGCGCTATGCGCTGACAGCGGCAGAGTATCTGGCTTTCGAGGAGCACAAACACGTGTTGGTCATCATGACCGACATGACCAACTATTGCGAAGCGCTGCGCGAGGTTTCAGCGAGTCACGGCGAGGTCCCCAGCCGCAAAGGCTTCCCCGGCTACATGTATTCGGATCTCGCGACGCTGTACGAACGCGCCGGGAGCATCATGGATGTGGCCGGATCATTGACACAGTTGCCGATTCTTACCATGCCGTCGGACGATATTACGCATCCGATACCGGACCTGACCGGTTACATTACCGAGGGCCAGATTGTGCTGGATCGGGAACTCGATCGCGCCGACATCTATCCGCCGGTCAAGGTTCTGCCCTGCCTGTCGCGTCTGATGAAAGACGGCACCGGCGAGGGCTTTACCCACAAGGACCACCCTGATCTTGCCAACCAGCTCTACGCGGCCTATGCCCGCGCGGTACACGTGCGCGTCTTGGCCAGCGTCGTCGGGCGCGAAGGTTTGACCGAGAACGACCGATTGTTTCTGGACTTTGGTGATGCCTTCGAAAAGCAGTTCATTCATCAGCAGGGTGGCCGCACTCTGGAAGCTGGCATGGAGGTCGGCTGGCAATTGTTGCGCATGTTGCCGGCCACCGAACTCTATCGGTTGAATGACCAGCAGATCGAGGACTATATCAGTCAGGGCGAGGAGACGGGTGAAACCGCATGATCGCTGATAGCAAGGCCCCAACGCGGGCGGCAGTGCTCGAACTGATGAATGAAGAAACCGTGGTCAGGGAAGCGTATGTGTTTCTCGATGAAAAACGCCTGTTGCTTGCATCCGAACTGCTTCGGCAGCTGGATCGCTATCGGCAGATCGCACAGCAATTGGCCGAGCTGAATAGCGCTGCGAGAGAAGCGATGCAAGCTGCGATCCGATATCACGGGCTCGATGGATTGCAGGTTTATCCCTCCGCTTCCGGCGATGTGGTCGAACTGAGGCAGTCTTCACGCAATTTTATGGGTGTTGAGCTGATTGAGATCGAAATTGACACCGAACCGGATCGCTTCGTGCATCCGACGCCGGTCAATGCGTCGGCGGCAGCGGAGCGTTGCGGCAGGCTTTATTGCAGCATATTCATCAAGAGCGCGATCCAGGCGGGTTTGTCCGGTAACCTGTACCGCTTGCTCACCGAATACCGTGTCACCGAGCGGCGCTCGCGCGCACTCGAAAACATCATCCTGCCGGAAATCGATCAGGCGTTGCGCGAGATGACCGCACATCTCGACGAACTCGATCTCGAAGATGCGATTCGGGTGCGACAACGGTCGCACGCCTCATGATCTTCACAGGATGGTATTCGTAAGCGCCGCTCTGGAGCGAAAAGCGTAGCCCTGGCTACGGTTTGAGTGAAGACACCGTAGGGTGCGCCATGCGCACCGCGCATCTTCAATTCGGTGGCCGGTTCTGGTGCGCACGGCGCACCCTACGATCTTGGGCAGGCGAAGACTAGCCTGAGCCGTGATAGGCACTGTTGAATAACACGCTGTATTTTCGATCATTCGCGTCTTCTCATACGAGCCAATCGCTTATCAGTTCTCTACGCCGCCTGGTGAGAAATGCGGGCTAGCAGTATTGCTGTTGCCATTGAATACCGGTGATTGCAGCAGTAGGAGCCGCTTCAGCCGCGAACCACCGTGCAGTCAACGGCTTATCCCAGGCAGTCCGCGGCTGAAGCCGCTCCTAAGTTGCACCAGTTTGGTCTATAGTAGCAGGCATGTTCTGTCGCGATACAGCGTGCTTAGGATTTCGTGCGATGATTGATCTCATTGCGCTCAACAACGCCCAGGGGATTTCTGTCTATTCCGGTCTCGAAAAATGAGTAGCGACAAGCCTACGCGCTGCTCAACCGAGGACGCAGTTCAAATTCCGCTGCAGCCAGCATCGCTCGATATCTGGCAACAAAAATACCAGCTCAAGTCTGCAGATGGTCTAGCCATAGACCAGTCGATCGATGACACGCTGGAACGCGTTGCGCGCGCACTCGCCGATATCGAAAGCACACCTGACAAACAACAGGAGTGCTACGAAAAATTTCTGTGGGCCCTGCAGCATGGCGCGATACCCGCTGGCCGCATCATCGCCAATGCCGGTTCGCAGCAGCTCGGACAGACAACAACGACGATTAACTGTACGGTCTCTGGCACGATACAGGACTCGATGGATGACATTCTGCAAAAGGTTCGCGAAGCCGGCTTGACCCTGAAGGCCGGTGCCGGCATCGGTTACGAGTTTTCTACACTGAGACCCCGCGAGGCATTTGTCCATGGCTCCGGCGTCGTCAGTTCCGGGCCACTGTCTTTTATGGACATCTACGACCGGGTCTGTCTGACCATATCCTCGGCCGGAGGTCGCCGCGGTGCGCAGATGGCCACGTTTGATGTGGGTCATCCGGATGTGGTCGAGTTCATCCGGGCAAAACGTGAACCAGGCCGGCTGCGCCAGTTCAACCTGTCACTATTGATCACCAGTGAGTTTGTCGACGCGGTCAAGGCCGATGCGCCATGGCCGCTGGCTTTCCCGTTGACGGCCGAAGAGGCAGCTGCCAGTGATGTCGACCTCAGCGACAGCGCACGTGTGGTATGGCGACACTGGCCGATCACGAGCGGGTATCTGTGTAATCAGGCAGGCCAGGTTGCGTGCAAGGTCTACCGGATTATTGCGGCTCGAGACTTGTGGGATCTGATCATGGCATCAACCTATGATTTCGCAGAGCCCGGTTTCATTCTGATCGATGAATACAATGAAATGAACAATAACTGGTTCTGTGAAGAGATCCGCGCAACCAATCCCTGTGGCGAACAGGGGCTGCCGCCATACGGTGGCTGTTTGCTGGGATCCATCAACCTGACGCGCCTGATCAGTGAGCCATTCACCGCCAAGGCCTGTTTTGACTGGGACACCTACCGCGAGGTCGTCAAAATCTTCACCCGCATGCTCGATAACGTTGTCGAAATGCATGGTCTGCCACTGGAGCGTCAGCGCCGGGAGATGGAAAGCAAACGCCGACACGGCATGGGTTACCTGGGGCTCGGCTCTGCACTGAACATGTTGGGTATCCGTTACGGGTCGGATGAGTCCTTGTTATTCACCGACAAAGTGACCCGCGAGCTGGCATTGGCGGGATGGGAGTCTGCACTCGAGCTGGCGCAGGAGAAAGGACCTGCGCCGTTGCTGGAGCAGGATTTTGAAGTGACCACTGAAATGCTGGCTCGTCGCCCGGAGATGCTGGACGACGGTTGGCGTGCAGGCGATATGATCAAAGGCAAAGTGCTGCATGCAAGATACAGCCGCTACATGCAACGAATCGCTGAAATCGATCCCGAGCTGGTCGCTCGGCTGGCGGAGGTGGGTGCTCGCTTCACACATCATAGCTCGATTGCGCCGACCGGTACCATCGCACTTTCTCTGGGCAACAACGCCAGTAACGGTATCGAACCCAGTTTCGACCACCATTATTCGCGCAACATTGTTCGCGAAGGTCAGAAGAGCAAGGAGAAAGTGGATGTCTGGTCGTTCGAATTGCTGGCTTACCGCCAGCTTGTGAACCGGGAGGCGATGCCATTTTCGGATGCTGAAAAACAACGCTTGCCGGATGATTTCGTCAGTTCAGCGCAAGTCACACCGAGACAGCACGTTGACGTTCAGGCGGCAGCACAAAAATGGATCGATTCATCGATATCCAAGACGGCGAACATTCCGACTGACTTTCCGTACGAGGATTTCAAAGACATCTACCTCTACGCTTACGACAGGAAATTAAAAGGGTGTACGACATTTCGCTACAATCCCGCGGTTTTCCAGGGTGTGCTGGTCAAGGACAGTGACCTGGAAAGCACGTTTTATCGTTTTGCGTTCGGGGATGGCACGATCATCGAAGTACGAGGCGATCAGGAAATTGAATACGAAGGCGAAATGCACACTGCGGCGAATCTCTATGAGGCCTTGAAAGAAGGGTACTACGGCAAGTTCTGAACCGTG
>Ga0272442_10009080_pt1 | contig 12497 bp, 14 predicted proteins | sample SSMForm2O_FD_200262 | JGI IMG/M metagenome (GOLD analysis project Ga0272442, IMG submission 200262) | Marine sediment archaeal communities from Little Sippewissett salt marsh, Falmouth, MA, United States - SSM-Form-2O | ecosystem: Environmental > Aquatic > Marine > Wetlands > Sediment ... | reverse complement strand
GCAAATGTTCTAGATATTCTGGCAGACATAATTGTAAAGTAGCTGATCTTGGTAGGTTTTCAATAGAATATGTAAAATGTGCCTGATCTAGAATAGATCCATGACCTCTTCCAATACTTCTTTTAAACACCCGTCCAGCTTTTTTATTAAAATAGTCATTTCTTGTAGATTTCATTTTCTGATATAATTCAGCAGAAGGTTTTTGTTCAAAACAACCAAGAGCTCCAGCAAGCGCTATCTTGTCTGGATCTTGACTGATATTATAATTATCAGAATTTTGAGTATATCCTATTAACTTGACATCAATATTTCCCGATTCTAGTTCATTCATTAAACCACCCCATTTTATTATCTATAAATGAGTAGAAAAACTATTTATATTTGAAATGGTGGGCTCGCTCAGATTCGAACTGAGGTCACCAACTCCCGAAGCTGGAATAATGGCCAAGCTATACTACGAGCCCAAAAAATATGGTGGGTCTGGAGGGATTCGAACCCCCGATGTCCCGGTCCGAAGCCGGGCGCTCTATCCAGGCTAAGCCACAGACCCAATAAAAGATTAAATATGATACTTTAAAAATCTAAGCTAAATTAAATCTTTGTTATAAAAACAAAGGAAAAATATGTTCTAAACCATAGAAACCTTTATATATGTCTTTTAGAAATTAATTAATGGTACTAACTTTACGTGAAACGGCAATTTCACGTGAACTCGACGGCAATCGAGTGAACGTACAATCGTAATGTATTTCTTATCACTGTTAAGTATATTTTAAAAAGTATCTCTCGGCAAAAAGACAACTTTTTCTAAAAAGAATATCCAAAATTATGTTTAAAAGCATTTGGCTTGCACAATATATAGTTTTGAGAACACATGTGCCCGGCACATACCGTTTAACGAAAAAAAATAAATTTGGGGGTAAAAAAATGGATTCAATAATACAGTCAGCATTTGACAAAGCATTCGGTTCAGACTCTGGCGCCCCGGCTCAGTCAACAGCACCAGGTGTGCAGGGCAGAATCGAAGCAGCAGAAAACACAAACTGGGAACAAAAAGTTTCCGAAGAATTTGATATAAACATGCATAAAGCAAAGATAGTAATTGTCGGTTGCGGTGGTGCAGGTTGCAACACAGTATCAAGACTGACAGAATTAGGAGCATCAGGTTCAGATATCTTTGCAATGAATACAGATGCAAAGCACCTTTCAATAACAAAAGCACATAGAAAAATGCTTATTGGAAAGGAGACAACTCGAGGATTAGGAGCAGGTGGATATCCACAGATTGGTCAGAAAGCAGCTGAGGAAAACAGATCTCAGATAAAGCAGATGTTAGAAGGAGCAGATTTAGTTTTCGTAACAGCAGGATTAGGTGGTGGAACAGGAACAGGCTCAATTTCAACAGTTTCAGAAATTGCAAAATCCTTGGGCGCAATTGTAATCGGTGCAGTAACGATGCCTTTTAAGATGGAAGGAACAAGAATACAAAAAGCAGAAGATGGATTATCTAAATTAAGGCAGGTAACAGACACCGTAGTCGTAATCGAAAACCAAAAACTACTAGAGTATGCAGGACAGATGCCAATTGCACAGGCATTTGCATTAGCAGATGAATTGATCTCAATGATGATCAAAGGTATAACAGAGACAATTACAGTGCCATCATTAGTAAACCTAGATTTTGCAGACGTGAGAACAATCATGAGCGCAGGCGGTGTTTCTGCTATTTGCGTCGGAGAAAGTGATTCTCAATCAAGAATCAAGGACGCAGTTCTAAAAGCTTTAAACCACCCATTGCTTGAAGTAGACTACGCAGGCGCAAAAGGTGCATTGATTCACGTAATATGCGGTCCAGACTGCACACTAGCAGAGATTAACGAAGCTGGAGAGATAATCAGCAAGAGATTGTCACCAGATTCACAGGTAATCTGGGGTGCAAGAGTATCACCAGAATACACAGGAAAAGTGCAAGTTATAGCAATTGTAACTGGTGTAAAGTCACCATATTTAGTCGGACCAATGGAAATGGAAGAAGCTGCAAAGACAAGAGAATCAGAGCTAGGAATTCCAGTTATCCTCAGATAGAGGTTGCGGTATGAGAGAACGAAAGGTACAAATGGGGTTGCCTCGATACGAGGCCCCCTTCTTTCTACTTATTCCACATCAGGAGCATAACTAGGTGTGTTTCTATGGGCTTTACAGAAAAAGATGTGTTTGAAGCTGAACCTCTTATTAAGATGATAAGTGGACCAATAGATATTGTTATGGTTGAAAATAGAACAATTTATAGAAACCATAATACTCGAAAATATGCAGAACATCTGGGAGATGTTATGTATGTTTAATGTATTTTTTCAATTATTTTTAGTTTATTCTTCTTATATTCAGCAAAAGCTGATTCTTTTAATAAATTAAAAAGTGGCTGAAAATCAGCCAAGATACTTGTTTATTATTCTCATAAATGAATTCCAGAAAGTCTGAAGATACCCACCCTCTTCAAATGCTATTGTTTTTGAAACTGATGTTGAAAAGTCACCAGATTTTACAAAAACAGTTACAACATTGTCTCCAGGACCGCTTGGGTTATATGAAAATTCAAACATTTCATTATCTGTTACTGTTCTTGTGTCTGTTTTTCCTCTGAAAACAGTGGATATTTCCTGCTCGTCATCAAGAAGATTATTAACAAATAGTGAAAATCTAACTTCTTCATTAGATTTAACAGGCTCATCTACAGTCAATTCAATATCAAATAGTTTTTCTTCTACAACATTAATCTCCTGTTCAAGTAGATAGCCGTTGTATCCATATACTTTGAAATCTTTTAGAGGAGCTGTAGTTGATAATTCCCCGTTACCAGAAGCTCCATAGTCTGTATAAATGAATCCGTTTGAAGTTGCTGTGAATTCTTCCCCAGCTTTAATAAATACTTCATTTGTATCAATTCTTGCTGGTTCTGTAGGAGCTTCAGATTCTTTGATAACTATAGTATCTGACTGTTTTGTTCCTGAAAACGGAAAGATTTCCAATGCACAAGTATATTCCATTCCTTTATCAGTCACAGGCACTTCAAACAATGAAAAATATTTTTTATTGTCGCAGAAATATACTATTTCTTCTGCAGTTACAGGTCTTAGAAACTCACTTTCACCAAGTATGCAGCTCTGTGACCTTACTTTTGTTAATATACATCCATCAGATTCCAAATCAGATTCTAGAAGAGCATATGTTGTTTCTGTACCTCTCCAAAGTTCATCTTTAACTAGATTTGATTCTCCAAATACAATAGAATTGTAAGTAAATTCATTTAGAGTAATATACGATTCAGTATCTTCCAATACAGTTGAAAAATCTCCATAACCACTGGCTTTCATCTGAGCCATTACAAAAGGTCCGCCAGTCTGTACAGCAAATTTAATATGAGTTGCATCAATTGGTATTTCTCCCCATGTAGAATCTAATGTATATGAATCAGTATCTGTATAAACCTCATTCCAGGCATGCCTGATAAATTCTCCTTCATCACTGTATGCATATCCAGCAATGTAAGCTGTCTGGTATCCTAAATTCCTCAATAAAGCAGCTGCAAGATTTGAATATCCTCCACAGACAGATCTTTTCTTTTCAAGGACATTTTTAGCATTAAGCGCTCTATTTATCATGGTTTTATCATAAACAATATTTTCATTTAACCATTTCGTAACTTCAGCTATCTTTTCAAAGTCAGTTTCTGAATTTTCAGTTATCTCAAATGCCAATGCTCTGATTGATGGATTAGATACTTCAACTTCGCTGGCATCTTCCAAAAAAGAAGGTGATTTTTCAAAATTAGCTTTTGTTCTCCTATTGATTTTCATGTCAGTTCTTACATCAAAATTAATATCACTGTCGGGATTTGCCCAAACAATCTTCAATTTTTGATTTCCCACATCATCAGTTATATAACTGTATGAACAGTCATTTTGATTATCACACAGTTGATTATTGGATATTACAATCCTTTCTATTATTTTTTGATAGACATCTTCCTGAGGTATTGTTAATTCAACTTCAATTTCATTAACATCCCCAGAAACTGATATTTTACCTTTTTCAAGAACCTGCACATCTAAAAAACCAACAGCATGTGCATTTGAAATTTCTCCTACAGCAAGGCATATTTGCGGCAGAACTAAAAAAATAGCTAATAGAGTTAATATTTTCTTCATACAAATCAATTTAAATTGTTTAGTTATATATATAATGTTTATGGATGACAAATATTCTATATGGACAGAGAAATATAGACCTACTAAATTTGATGAAATAGTCGGTCAGGATGCTATTGTTTCTAGAATCAGGTCTTTTGTAGAGAATAAGCAGGTTCCTCACTTGCTTTTTGCTGGTCCAGCCGGATGCGGTAAGTCAACTTTATCTCTTATAATTGCTAGAGAGATGTTTGGAAAACGGTGGAAAAATTGTTTTCTGGAGATGAATGCCTCAGATGAAAGGGGTATTGGAATAATCCGATCAAAGATAAAAGATTTTGCAAGAACCAAAGCAATTGGTAATATACCATACAAAATAATATTTCTTGATGAAGCTGATTCATTGACACCAGAAGCTCAGTCAGCTTTAAGAAGAACAATGGAAAGTTATGCCAAAATATGTAGATTCTGTTTGTCATGCAATTATTCTTCCAGAATAATTGAGCCAATTCAGTCAAGATGTGCAGTTTTCAGATTCAAGTCAATATCAGAAGATGATATAAAGACAAGGCTTAAAATAATTGCTGAAGGTGAAAAAGTCAAAATAAGTCCAAAAGCTCTGGATTCTGTCTGCTATCTTGCTGAAGGTGATATAAGAAAAGCTATAAACATTGTCCAGTCATCAGCTGCAGTAGGAGATATTACTGATAAGTCAGTTTTTGAAACAGTAGCTTCTGCACATCCATCAGAAATAAGAAAACTAATGGAACTTGCTTTAAAGGGAAATTTCTTAGATTCAAGAAAAATGCTCGTTGACCTTCTTTACAAAAAAGGTGTAGCAGCAGAAGACATTATTAAGATAGTTTCTAAAGAAGTAATTTCAATGGATATAACAGAAAAGCATAAAATAAATCTCATGGAAAAAATAGGTGAGTATGAATATAGATTGGGTATGGGTTCAAATGAGCAGATACAGCTTGAGGCAATGTTAGCAAACTTTGCAGTTCTGAAGAAGTGATTTTTTTGAATTTTGCCAAAAAATACAAACCAAAAACATTAAACGAAGTCATAGGTCAGCAAGGTGCTTTGCTTAGTGTTAAAGGTTGGCTTAAAAATTGGAAAAAAGGAGAAGCCATGATTATTTGGGGTCCTACAGGAACAGGTAAAAATTCTATAGCTGAAGCAATTGCTTCAGAAAACAAATGGCACATGGTTAAATTAAGTCCAAGTGAAAACAGAAGCGCAGCTGGTATTGCCAAATCATTGACAGCAGCTGCAACACAAAGACCTCTGCTGATAAAGAACAGAATTATCTTGATAGATGATATTGATGTTATTACAACAGAAGATAGAGGGGCAGTAAAAGAAATAGTTAATATAATAAAGAAGAGTATATTTCCAATAATTCTTACAGCAAACAATATTTACGTTAAAAAAATTGAACCAATCAGAAAAGTCTGTAGAATAGTTCAACTGAACAAAATAGGTATTATTGAAGTTGAAAAGAAATTAAATGAAATATGCGAAATGGAAAAAATAGAACCTAACAAGCTTTCTCTGAAGATACTTGCAAGAAGTTGTGGCGGTGATTTAAGGTCTGCTATAAATGATCTTGAAGTTGCAGCAGTTGACAAAAAAATAAATCTAGATTCAATTGGCCACAGAGAGCGTGAAATAAACATATTTGAAGTTATGAAAGTTGTTTTCAAGACTAAAAAAATGAAAACAGCTGTTGATGTCATGAATGAATCAGACAAGAGTTATGATGAGCTTTTATTATGGTTAGAGGAAAATATCTGCAATGAGTATGAAGATCCTGTTGAAGTTGCACAGGCTTTTGAAGCTCTGAGTAAAGCTGATATGTTCAGAGCTAAAGTTTCTAAAAATATGAATTATCGTTTCATACGCTATGCAAGCAACATGCTTTCAGGTGTTTCACTTGCAAAGAAAAACCATTATTCTAAATTTACTAATTACAGGCCGCCCAATGTTCTTATGATGCTGGGTCGAACAAAAAAATCAAGAGCAGAAATGAAAGAAAAGTATACAGAACTTGGAAGCAAACTCCACTGTTCTAGAAAGAAAGTTGCTGATCAGATGCCTTTCCTTTCTACAATCATGGATAAGTAAAGCTGTTATTAGAAAAGAAGTTTACAGAACTTAAATTATATTTAATATCTAATTGAAGAGATGTCGGGCATCCGATTTTTACATATTCCATTTCAAATTTAATACTCTTTTCTATTAGCTGATCTGTTAAAAATTCTTTAGCATATAACATATCTTTATCACTTCTTTCACAGTCAGTGTTCTTGGCTGTTTCATAAAGAGTCTGGTAGACATTTACATTATAGTCATATTCTCTAGTATTTTCTAATGTTGTCAAGTCAATTTCTCCGAAGTCAAAAAGATATTGAACTATAAGAAAAAGAGCTGATATCATTATAATAGTAGAAATAATAAAAAACTGACCCTTCATTATATCGTCCTTACAGTTGCCTTTGCACCACAGGCTTCACATACCATCAGTGTTATCCTGCCTTCTTTAACAAGTTTTGTATCAGGTCTCTTACATTCATTACAGAATACATATTCTTTGATATATGCGTCTAATTTAGCTTCAAGATTTCTTGCTGGTATCTTTGTCTGAAGAATTGCCCGATTTCCGTCAAAATTTCCAGGAGCTGCAAGCTCCTTTGATAAAAATTTCAGAAGATGCTTTGGCTCTCTTCTTATTGCTTGTGTTACTGCTTTGAAGTTTCTAATTATGGTTTGATTCCCCTGTATAGAACTTTCAATTTTAGGCACCTCAAATCTATTGTCGCTTTTCTTGACTTTTGAAAGCTTATCATATGCCTTGTCAAGTAGTTCGTTATAATCCATAATATCACTTATACCGAAGAATATTTATAGCTTCTTAATCTTGCCAGGTCTGGGTTCAAAACAGATTCCTGTTTCAAGTAGATCTTGAACAGTTTGATCAACAATATTTTCACTAAATCCGCTTTTCTTAATCAATTCTTCATAATCTACCCCATCTTCTGTTATTAGTTCCAAAATCTTTTCTTTAGCGTCACTTGTTTTAGAAACTGTTTCTTCTGCAACATCTTCTAAAAATTCCTGAGCTTCTATAATACCTTCAATATCAATTGGGGATATATCTTTGAGAATTGATTTTATTTCACTCATATCAGACGTATCTTTCTGAACTTCTTTGACCTTTTTTATCAGTTCTTTCTGTTCATCATATATCTTCTTAAGTTCAATCATATTCAAGCTTTCTAAATCTGCTTCAGCCCTTCTCAATATTTCAGGCATTACATAAGTTTCATCATTATAGCTCTTTATTTTTCCATATACTTCAACTAAATCACCTTTATTAAAAGGCTCAAGCATCTTGACATTTACGAAAACTTTTCCTCTCATGGTTTCTGTACCGTCATCTAAAGTAATAGCTCCGTATTTTTCATCATCAGAAATAAATCTATCAACTACTAAAGCAACTAATCTAACTCTTGAAAGTTTTCTTCCTAATGTCGTTAAAACATAGCTGCTTTCGAATCCTGTTTTCTGAATAAATCTTCCATTTTGCAATTCTTCAAGAGAAGCTTTTTTAGAGGTTAAACGTCTGGTTTCCAACAAAAACACCTACCCTTAGATATACTTGAAACTATTTATATTAGAATTATGGAAATGTTCTAGTCTTTGCGTCGAATGTTTGCTGATCAAAAAGAGACTGTCCAAACTTTTCTTCATGATATATTTCTTTCATATCTTGTCTATGAGGCATTCTAGGCTTTTCAGCTGGCCAGCCAAGAGTTACTATTACGCTAGGTCTCACATAAGTTGGGCAGTCAAGTAGAACAGAAAGTTTTGTCTCATTGAATGAACCTATCCAGCAAGTCCCCAATCCAAGAGATTCAGCAGCTATCATAAGATTTTCAACTGCGGCTGCAACAGCTTGTATTCCATAGAGTCTTTCTCCCCTTTCTCTATAGACAGCTTTTGCAAGCCTCATGTTTATGCATGCAACTATTATTACGGGGGCTGTTTCAATCCAGTTCTGTCCATATACACAGCCGCCTATATTCTTTTTTTGTTCAGGATCTCTTACAACAATAAATTCCCATGGTTGCGTATTTCCAGCGCTTGGTGCATAGGAAGCAGACTCTATAAGTCTCTTTATTATCCCCGCACTTACACTGGCATCTGTATAAGCCCGTACCGATCTTCTTTTCTTTATTGTATCAAGAACAATGCTGGAATCAATATTTTTTTCTTTTTTAGGTGCTTCAATAAATTCCCCATTAGTATTCGATGAAGGCTTTACTTTACCAAATTTTGCTAATGTTCTAAACGGCATAATATCATTTGGAAAACGATTTATTTAAACGTTTATACCTGAAAAAGAGTTAAATATTTACTCGAATTGGGTAGAGAAAAACTTTATATATCTTTGGTGTTAATAAATACATGATTAATATGTTACCAAATGAATTTGAACCGAGACAAACAAGAAATAAATTAGACCAAATGAATAGACCATCAAATAAAGATTTTGCTAATTCTGTATATGATTCAAATATATCTGAAAATTTATGCGGTTATAATCCAAATGAAAAGTGTATGGCATTTACGAGCAAATGTCCTAATTTAAATTGTCCTAGATATAATAATTATACAAGTATAACAGCTGACTATTAATCTTTTTATTATACAAACCTAATTCTTTTTATGAAATACTCAGAGATTGTAAATGTTTACCAGGAACTTGAAAAGACAAGATCTAAGCTGAAAAAATCAGATATAATTTCAGAATTCTTGAAAAAATCACCTTCAAGTGAAATTGAAAAGATAGTTCCTTTGTTATTTGGAAAGATATTTTCAGCATCTGATAAAGAAATTGGCGTTGCTTCTCAGATGGTGATAAGATCAATTGCAAAGTCTTATGGAATTGGTGAAAAGCAGGTTGTTGATAAATTCAATAAATCAGGCGATCTCGGAAAGACAGCAGAAGAATTTTCAAAGTCGAGAAAACAAAAGATATTATTATCAAAAAAATTGACAGTTGATAAAGTTGTTGAAAATCTTAAAAAAATATCAGAGCAAGAAGGAAAAGGATCACAGGAAAGAAAAATAAGTTTGATAGTTGAATTACTTTCTCATGCTTCAAGTGATGAAGCCCGGTATATTGTAAGAACAATTTTAGAAGAATTGAGAGTTGGTGTTGCAGAAGGCCTTGTCAGAGATGCAATTGCAAAAGCATTTGATGTTGATGTAAAATTAGTTGAAGGTGCGTGGGAATTAAATCCAGACTACGGAAAAATAGCTTACATAGCAAAGAAAAAAGGATCATCTGGTCTGGAAAAGGTTTCAATATCAGTTGAACAGCCAATAAAACTGCAGCTGGCTGAAAAATCACCTTCTTTAGAAGAAGCATTGAAAAAGTTTGAAAATCCTGTTTTAGAATTCAAATATGATGGAATGAGAACACAGATACACAAAAAAGGAAATGATGTTAAAATTTTTACAAGAAGTTTGGAAGATGTTACAGGTGCTTTTCCTGATCTAGTGGATATCTGCAGAAAATCAATCAAAGCTAAAGATGCTATTTTAGATGGTGAAACAGTGGCTATTCATCCCAAGTCAGGTGGACCATTACCATTCCAAAAATTATCAACAAGAATAAAAAGAAAATATGATTTGAAGAAAGCACAGGAAGATATCCCTATACAGATAAACTTTTTTGATATTATTCATGCAGACGGAAAATCTTTTATGAATCTTTCTGCTGAAGATCGTTTTAAAGAGCTGAAAAAAATAGTTGAACCTGTCAAAGGAAAAGTAAAATTTGTCGATCGTTTAATTACAAATAATCCAAAAAAAGCAAAAGAATTTTATAATAAAGCTTTAGTATCTGGTCATGAAGGATTAATTGTCAAGAATCTTAATGCTAATTATGTCCCTGGCCGTAAAGTTGCTGGCGGGTGGCTGAAAGTAAAGCCTACAATGGAAAATCTAGATCTGGTTATTATTGGCGGAACATGGGGAACTGGAAAAAGAACAGGCTGGATAGCTTCTTTGATTTTAGGATGCAGAGATGCTAAATCTGGCAAGTATTTAGAATGCGGAATGATGGGAACAGGTATTAAAGAAAAGAAAACACAGCCAGAAGATGTCACATTCGATGAAATAACAAAAATGTTAAAGCCTTTTATAGAAAAAGAAAAGAAGAATAAGATTTTTATCAAGCCGAAAATAGTTATAGAGATTGCATACGAAGAAATACAGAAAAGCCCCACTTATAATTCGGGTTGGGCATTAAGATTTCCAAGATTTATCAGACTAAGGCATATGGAAAAGAAGCCTGAACAAGCAGATACAAAAGGAAGAATTGAATATCTTTACAAAATACAGAAAGGTAAGAAATGATTATCTTCTTCTTGTGTAAAAATTAAATCTGTCAATCATATTTACTTCAGGAATAAATTCATCCATGTCTTTATTCAATCTTATAGATTTATTATCAGAACAATTGTAGAATCCCTCATGGTCGCCCTTTGTTAAAACGCGTTTATGTTTAGTGCAGACATATTCTCCATTTCTAGATTTATATCTACAGCCGTTTTCTTCTTGAACATGTCTTAAGTAATTTAAGATGAGACTACTTACTGTTATAACCATTTTATCACTATTTATTTATTGTAAGAAAACTTTAAATCTATTCAACTTTTTTGGGTATTTCTTGATGAAGATCAAAAAATTGCCATTTTTTATAATTTAATTTTACAGCTAAAGTTGCTTTTGCACCGCATTTAGAAGCAGCTTCAATTAATGTCTGAAATTGTGGTGTATGCTCTTTTGTATAGAAAACTTTTTTTCGGGATTTTACTTCTATCATTTCAGCAATACCGTTTTTTATAGCCACCAAATCACATATAGCAGAATCTTTTGTTCCAGAACCAGCTACTCTATGAACTACATATCCTTGTTTTGTTAGAAAATCAAGTAATTCTCTCTCTCTTCTTGAACCCTTTGGCGAATTAGGCATAATAAATTATTAGAATAAATAAATAAAAGCTTTTATTATAAATATTTTAACTTTCCTTTTACCTCTTCGACAGAATTATAATCCTTTCTTTTCATTATTTCATAAAATTCTCTATTTATTCTCTCAAAACATGACGGACCTTCTTTTTCAAATATAGTTGCTACTTGAACTGCGTCAGCTCCTGCTAAAAGAAACTCGAAAGCGTCTGTTCCGGTTTTTATACCACCGACTCCAAAAATTGAAACTTCATCCTTTAATAAATTATAGAAAGCTCTGACATTTGCTAAAGCTATTGGTTTAATATAATCTCCACAAAGTCCGCCAAAGCCATATTTAGGTTTTATTATAGGTGTCTCATTTTCCGGATCAATAACCAGCGTATTTCCAACAGAATTTATGCAGGTAATGAATGAAATATTATGTTTTTTAATAATATCAGCCATCTGTTTTTGGTGGCTAAAATCAAAGAAAGGAGGAAGCTTTAATCCTATAGGTTTGGTGCCCAGATCAGAAATTCTTTCTAAGATATTTTCAACTTGTTCAAAATCATATGCTGTTTGTGACTTTCCTTCTAAATTAGGACAACTTAAATTTATTTCAATTAAATCTACACTGCTTTCTTGAAATTCTTTAATCATTTTTTCAAAATTATCAATAGATAAATAAGCTACGCTGGCAATAATTGGTTTTTTATATTTTTTAATTTCAGGAAGAATATTCAGGTATTCTTTATATCCAGGATTTGGTAACCCCATAGACTGGATTAACCCTAACGGGAGCCTAGCATAACGAGGTTCTTCATTTCCTTTTCTAGGCTCAATTGTGCAAGATTTCATTACAACAGCACATGAATCTGATTTTGCAATATTTTTTAATTCTTCTAAAGTTGAATCATTTGGACCTGAAGCATTGCATACAAACGAGCTAAATTCAATTCCAGCTACTCTAGTTTTCATATTAATTATTAGAACCTAAGACAATATAAAATTTTAATTGATGTTTTTAGAATCTAAATTAAAGGGGTTAGATGTTGCCCTAGCACGTCTCTCTTGCGCTGCCGGGCAAAACAAGAAAAAAGTCCGACCGTTTCCGGTATATTAAATTCCTAAAGAGTATTTATAAGCATTTATCGTCTGAAAAATATAATTTTAAATCTATCTTATAACAGTGTTATAGTATGAAAATAGCAATAACAGGAACACCAGGCATAGGAAAATCAACACTAGCTAAGAGACTAGCAAAATCATTAAATTATGATC